>JAEEGF010079378.1_pt1 | contig 40251 bp, 33 predicted proteins | sample 9134171 | NCBI WGS metagenome assembly JAEEGF01 (sample SAMN16246542, study PRJNA631951) | gut metagenome | biome: gut microbiome; feature: rumen; material: AP-attached | host: Bos | place: Iran: Karaj | collected 2018-10 | reverse complement strand
ATGGCCGAAAAAATTGACCAAATGGGACTCAATCTGCCCTATTACGAGCAGGACCGTCAATTCATTGAGCAAGTGCTTGCTCAAGGCAGATATGCCATCAGTCACTCGCCCGACTACCGCGAGGCCTATGCACCCCATTACCGCATCGTCTCCAGGGAAATCTTTGAGCGGGAAATCAAGCCCCTGCTCCCTTAGCCCACTCGTAACTGACTGATAAACAAATCGCGCCCCGCTGAGTCGCCGGTTGGACTCGCGGGGCGCACGGCTTGTGTTGCTCATCATGAGCTATCATCTATTACCGGCTTTCCAAACAAATGGTGTAATTAACTATCAGCGGTGCTTCTTGTCTCGGTAAGGCAGAATCTCGCCATAGATGGTAATTGTGGGTCCACCCGTGATCGTGGCCACGGCACGCTTGCTGTTGTTGAACAGTGTGATGAACACATCGGCATTGACAGTGCCGCTGACAATTGAGAACTGGTAATGTACATCACCATTGTCGTCATAGGTCATGCGCTGCTTGCGCACTTCGCCTTTGCCAGTCCATCCACCCAGTCCGTTAGAACCGGAATAACCCGTATTCAGGGCAAACTGGATGATGCCATCGGTGCCCTGGACCAGGACAAAATTGGAGTTCCTGTTGATGTCATAGTGACGATATCCCATGTTACCGATCTGGATGTTGTCGGCGACAAGGACAAAGTATCCGCGACGCAGGGAGTTGGAGGCCTTGGCATAAGCCACTTCGTCGTTCATTTCCCTGAGCTTTTTCTCACGCTCCTTGATTTCTTGCTCGGTTTCCTGGACGGGTTGTGCGGGTGTAATCATTTCGAGCTGCACATCACTGGTCTCGATGTCCACCTCATTGGCATCCTGTGCCGATGCACAGAATCCCATGGCAACGGTTGCGCTTAGCGCTAATAGTAATCTTTTCATTGTAGGGTTTTATTTATTCTTATATGTACTTTAGACACATTTCGGGCATTTTTGTTTAATTTTGCATGTCAAAAAAATCGAAACAATGGAAAGAAGACTCAACATGAGACTGAGCAGACGTCTATTGCTGCTGTTGTGCCTGATGCTTTTGGGAGTTATCGCCACATCCATACTATTATTATTTGTGCCCGACGGCAATTTGTTCGCGATGCTGACGATGCAGGATATCCTCGCCTTTATCCTGCCCGCCGTTGTTACCATGGCGATAATCTACCGCCGTCCCTTTCACGTCATGGGACTCGACCGGGCGCCCTCATGGCTCGCAATCGCCATTGTCATCGTGTTTTATGTCATCTCGCTACCTGCCATGAACTGGCTGGTGGAGATGAACAAAGCCATGTCACTTCCCTCGTGGATGGCAGGCATCGAGCAGGCCATGCGGGCCGCTGAGGACAGTGCGGCCGAAGTCACTCAAGAGATGCTCAACATCAACAGCGTGGGTCAACTCATCCTGTGCGTGCTCGTCGTTGGCGTGATGGCCGGATTGAGTGAGGAGATGCTTTTTCGCGGCGCCATGTTGCGTACGATGCAGGACAGCCGACTGGGGAAACATGCTGTTGTGTGGATCACGGCTATTCTTTTCAGCGCGTTTCATCTGCAATTCTACGGTTTCGTCCCCCGCATGCTGTTAGGCGTGTGGCTGGGCTACCTGTTCGTGTGGACGGGAAGCCTGTGGGTTCCCATCATCGCCCATACCTTGAACAACAGCACCGTGGTGCTGATGAGCTACCTTTCCAATAAGGGTGTCATTCCCGAAGGCTTTGGCGACAACCTGGGCCTTCCTGCCGCCGGTTCATTTCCCTGGCTAGCCACATGCAGCCTCATCGCCAGCCTCGCTTTGGCAATTAGCGTCCATGTCTTTTACACCTCACGTCGCAAAGCCTAACACCTAAGAGGTGCTTGTCTCTCCTTTTTTAGCCTAAATACTTTGTATAATTTTTATTATTTTTGGTAAATCGCTAATTTTGCAGGCGAAAAACCAGATAAACCAACTAAATCGAAAAATCGAAAACACAATGAAAAAAAAAAACTTGTTTCGCTCGTTCTGTTGCTGGGAGCACTGATGCTACCTGCCGCAGTCCATGCTCAAAACATCAATGGTGACGTCAATGGTGACCTAGAGGTCAATATCGCTGATGTTAACGCCGTCATCGACATCATCTTGACCGATAGTGGTAATCTCACGGCTGGCGATGTAAACGGTGACCATGAAGTAAACATTGCAGACGTGAACACGATCATCAGTATCATCCTTAGTGGCCCTGCTCCCGATCTTGAACACGACTATGTTGACTTGGGCCTGCCCAGCGGCACGTTGTGGGCCACGCGCAACGTGGGAGCCAGTGCCCCCGAGGAATACGGCGACTACTTTGCATGGGGCGAGACGGAACCCAAGAATTACTACGACTGGTCCACCTACAAGTGGTGCAACGGCTCTATGACTAAACTGACGAAATACTGCTTGTACAGTTACTATGGCTACAATGACTTTGTGGACGACAAGAGCGAGCTGGATCCGGCCGACGATGCCGCATGCGCTCATTATCCGGGTGGCCGCATGCCGTCGTTGGAGCAGATAAAGGAGTTGATCGACAGTTGCACTTGGACATGGAGTCAACGCAATGGCGTGCGTGGTGCGTTGGCGACTGGTCCCAATGGTAACACCATGTTCTTGCCCTTAGCGGGCGAATACTTGTTAGATAGGCCCTACGCGGGCACGAAAGGCTATTATTGGTCGCGCACGCTCAACTTAATCGGCGGCTCGCAGCTCGCCAACCGCTTAATCATTACCGACTGGCACACTTTTGAGGTATGGGCCTACTGGGCCGACACAGACCGCGCATGGGGCCTCACCGTACGTGCTGTGCTCTTCTCGCAGAATTAGCACCCTTTTCTGTCTTGATACGCAAGAACTCTCTACCGCCAACTGTCGGTAACAGGTAAGATACTAAATGACGGCATCGCGATGCCGTCATTTGTTTTAAGCTACACATTTTGCCGCATTGACGGTTTCAAAGTAGAGTGGTTCGTCGAAGTTGTCGAGTGGGCATCGCCCGGGAAAGTGCTCGAAGTTGTTGGCCACGAATAATCAACAGCCAGGTTCCTCCTTCTAAATCACAAAGTTCCTCTTCGAGGCACTTGCTATGTTCTACTCATGGACCAAGCAGCGAACCTCTCCGAGGTTCTTGCATGGTCTTTCTCATTGAAATCGGTTCTTCGAACCGCTAACATCTTCGATGTTTCCCCCGGACACCCTAATGATTCTAAACCATGCCTTAAAAATACCTCCCACAAGTTAACACAGTTGCCATGCACAGCTGTTATTTAATAAATAATTTGTGGGGAAAATGTTGGTTTGTTGAGGAAAATGGATTACCTTTGTAGGTTAGAGTAATGCGGACTGGCGACTTGTAGCCGTCGGTACGCAAGCAATGGTTTGATGCATAGACATTTAGAAACAACAAAACATTAAAATACTATACTGTTATGATGAAGAAATTTATCCTTATCGTTTGCGGCTCGTTTGTTGGCGCATTTTTGGCTTTCCTGTTCTTTATGTTTGCCGCCATGATGATGAGTATCGGCATCATGGGGGCTATGGGTTCAATGGGCAGCAAGAAGAGCGTGAATGTTTCCAAGCACTCTATCCTCAAACTTGATTTGGGCACCAGCATCGAAGAGCGAGGCGGTGATGAACCCATTGACATGATGTCACTGATGCAAGGTCAAGGCTTGCCTTCATCCTTGGGATTGAACACCGTGGTGTCGGCCATCGAAAAGGCCGCTAAAGACGACAAGGTGGATGGTATTTATATCGAGTGTAACGGTGTGAGTGCAGCTCCTGCCACCCTCGAGAAGGTACGCAGGGCTCTCAAGCAGTTCAAGAAGAGCGGCAAGTGGATTGCCGCCTACGGTCACGAAGGCATCAACCAGGCCGACTATTATCTGGCCAGTGTTGCCGACAGCATCTACCTGAACCCTGTAGGGGCTGTTGACCTGCATGGCTTGGGTGGCATGACGCCATATATGAAAAAGCTGTTTGACAAGGTGGGCATCGAGATGCAGATTGTGCGCGTGGGCACGTTCAAGAGTGCCGTTGAGCCCTACATGCTCGACGACATGAGTGATGCCAACCGCTTGCAGACGGAGCACTACCTGGGCATCATCTGGAACGAGATGCGCGACAGCATCGCTGCCGACCGCAAACTGCAATCGGCAGCGCTGAACACATTGTGTGACAGCGTTGTGGTTACCTTCAAGGCTGACCGTTTGCTGAAAGAAAAGCTGGTGGATAAGTTGGTTTACCGCAACCAGATGGAAGACATCCTGCGTGCCCGCACCAAGGTGGATAAAAAAGACGACTTGAACTACGTGAGTCCTGATGACCTGGCCGACGACCTTGAGGCCAGCGCCAGCGGTGACCACATCGCTGTGGTCTATGCCGTGGGTGAGATTGACGGCAGCCCGAGCATGGGCTCGACCGAAGAGGGCATCAACAGTGACAAGCTGTGCGAGACCATTCTCAAACTCAAGGACGACGACAATGTCAAGGGCATGGTCTTCAGGGTGAACTCGCCGGGCGGCAGCGCCTTTGGCAGCGAGCAGATCTGGAAGGCCGTCATGGACTTCAAGGCTGCCGGCAAACCTGTAGCCGTGTCGATGGGTGATTATGCCGCATCGGGTGGTTACTACATCTCATGCTGTGCCGACCGCATCTTTGCCGAGCGCACCACCATCACGGGCTCCATCGGCATCTTTGGCATGATACCTTGTGCCAGCGAATTGATTGAGAACAAGTTGGGTGTCCACATGGCATCGGTCAAGACCAACGAGAATGCTGACATGACCGGTGTATACAAGAAACTCACCCCAGCCCAAACAGCCGCTTTGCAGAACATGATCAACGAAGGCTACGAGCTGTTCACCAAGCGCTGCGCCGACGGCCGCCACGTGACGCAAGACTCCATCAAGCAGATTGCCGAGGGTCGCGTGTGGGACGGCATCACTGCCAAGCAGATTGGTCTGGTGGATGAGTTTGGCGGCATCGCCGAGGCCGTGGCATGGGTAGCCAACAAGGCCAAGCTGGGCAAAGAGCCCAAGACCCAGAACTACCCCGCCCTTGAGGATCCCTTCATGTCGCTGCTCGACAAGTATATGGTTGCGCGTTACGAGTCCCGCCTGCAAGGTGAGATGGGCCTGCTGTATGACTGGCACAAGCAACTGCAGCGCATTCTGGGCCGCGATCGGGTACTGTGCCTGATGCCTGAGGAGAAAATTTATTTCTAACATTTAGTAGTTATCCGCACTAATCGTCTATTTTTCAAGGTCTGTAATCTCAATGAGCATCGACCTGTCAAAGATACTGAACAAAGAACAACGCAAGTCTATCATGGACGCACTGCTGACGCCGTTCTCATGGGGATACGGCGCTGGCGTGTGGCTGCGCAATGCCGCATTTGATGTGGGCTTACTGCCGCAGGAGGAGTTTGACGTGCCAGTCGTGTCGGTGGGCAATATCACCGTGGGCGGCACCGGCAAGACTCCCCATGTGGAATACATTATCGAAGCCTTGTACCGCCGCTACCACATTGCTGTACTAAGCCGTGGCTACAAACGCAAAACCAAGGGATTCATCCTGGCGAGCAACAACATGACGCCCCGCGACATCGGCGACGAGCCGTACCAGATTTTCAGCAAGTTCAGCGGGTTGATCACACTTGCCGTGTGTGAGAGCCGCCGCAAGGGCATCCGTGAACTGCTGCGCATCGACCCCGACATCAATCTGATACTGCTTGACGACGGATTCCAGCACCGATATGTGAAGCCCAAGGTGAACATCGTACTGGTGGACTATAACCACCCGCCCTATGAGGACAAACTCATGCCGCTGGGAACGCTGCGCGAGCCTGCCCGCAATGTGCTGCGTGGAGACATCGTGGTGGTGACCAAATGCCCCAGCGACATCACGGCCATGGATATCAGGATGGTGAAGAAGAACCTGGCACTGTTCCCCTATCAGGGCCTGTTCTTCAGCAACATCCGCTATGCTGACCCGATCCCTGTATTTCCCGTCCAGTCGCCGCAAATCACGTCTCTGCAATGGCTGCGCGAGGACGATGCCGTGCTGTGTCTCACGGGCATTGCAACGCCCAAGCCGCTGGTGCGCTATTTGCGCCAGTTTGCTGCCCGTGTCAAGGTGATGCACTTCGACGACCACCATTTCTTCACCCGCCGGGATTTCAGCGACATCTTTAAGGTATATCATCAACTCGAGGGCAAGCGCAAATTCATCATCACCACCGAGAAAGACGCGGTGCGCATCATGAACAACCCCTACTTCCCTCCCACCCGCCGTCATTGCATTTTCTACATTCCCATGAGGGTTGGATTCCTGGAGATGGAAGGCGCAAACTTCATCGAAGGGCTGGTCAAGAAAATCGACGATCAGGGTACCACTTCGTAAAAATCTAATTCTCAGTAATAAAAAGTCAATATCCAACAATTAAAGAAAGGATTGTTATTATGGCACAAGACATCAACTTGCTGGAGCAGATTCAGGAAACCAGCGAATTCATCAAGAAACGCGTGAACAACAAGTTGCCCAAGACCGCCATCATTCTGGGCACCGGTCTAGGAGCCGTTGTGGATCACATCAATATCGAAATAGAGATTCCTTATGGCGAAGTTCCTAACTTCCCCGTCTCGACGGTTCAGGGTCACAAAGGCCGCTTGATCTTTGGTACCCTGGGCAATAAGTATATCATGGCCATGCAGGGCCGTTTCCACTACTACGAGGGCTACTCGATGCAACAGGTAACCTTCCCCATCCGCGTGATGAAGGCCCTGGGCATCAAGACACTGTTTGTGTCCAACGCATCAGGCGGCATGAACCCGGACTTCAAGGTGGGCGACCTGATGGTCATCACCGACCACATCAATGTGTTCCCCGAGCACCCGCTGCACGGCAAGAACATCGACGAACTGGGTCCGCGTTTCCCGGCCATGGTTGATGCCTACAGCCCCCGCCTGATCCAGATGGCCCGTGACATCGCCAAGGAGAAAGGCATCCGCCTGATGGAAGGCGTGTATGTGGGTACACAGGGTCCGACGTTCGAGACACCGGCCGAGTACCGCTACTTCTGGCGCATTGGCGGCGATGCCGTGGGCATGAGCACCGTTCCCGAGGTGATTGTGGCCCGCCATGGCGACATTGAAGTGTTCGGCATCTCAATCATCACCGACCTGGGCGTAGAAGGTGCTGTCGAGACAGCCTCGCATGAAGAGGTGCAGAAAGCTGCCGCCGCAGCCCAGCCCATCATGGCGATGCTTGTTCAGGAGATGATTAACCGCTTCGACGAACTTTAGACTTTAGGATTACTGCTGACAGACTGATGAAAGAAACCGAGATTTCCACATTAGGCGAGTTCGGGCTCATAGAGCACCTGACGCGCTCTTTTCCCGTGCGCAATGCCTCCACCCTTCGTGGTGTGGGCGATGACTGTGCCGTCATCAACTACGGCAAGGACCGAGAGACGCTGGTCACAACCGACCTGCTGCTTGAGGGTATACATTTCGACCTGACCTATGTGCCCCTGATGCATCTGGGTTATAAAGCCATCGTAGTGAACCTGAGCGACGTGTATGCCATGAACGGCACGCCTCGTCAGGTAACCGTGTCGCTGGGCATCAGCAAGCGGTTCACCCTTGAACACATCGAGCAGTTGTACGAGGGCATGCGCATCGCCTGTGAACACTACGGCGTTGACCTGGTGGGCGGCGATACCAGCGCTTCGGTCACAGGACTCATTATCAGCGTGACGTGCCTGGGCGAGGCCGCCAAGGAGGATATCGTTTACCGCACGGGAGCTAAGGATACTGACCTGATTTGCGTGAGCGGCAACTTGGGAGCTGCCTACATGGGACTGCAGCTGCTGGAGCGCGAACGCCGCGTGAGCGCTGGGATGAAAGAGGAAGATTTTGAGCCCGATTTTGCAGGCAAGGAGTACATCATCGAGCGCCAACTCAAGCCTGAGGCACGCCGCGACGTCATCGCCGAAATGCAGGAACTGGGAATCCGCCCCACTGCTATGATGGACGTTAGTGACGGTCTGTCGAGCGAACTGCTGCACATCTGCAAAGACTCAGGTGTGGGTTGCCGCGTGTATGAGGACCGTATCCCCATCGACTACCAGACTGCGCTCATGGCCGAGGAACTGAACATGAACCTCGTGACCGCTGCAATGAACGGCGGCGAAGACTACGAACTGCTGTTCACCGTCCCGCTTGCCGACCACGACAAAGTGGCGCGCATGAAGACCGCTCGCCTGATCGGACACATCACCAAACCCGACCTAGGCGCCTATATGGTCACCCGCGACAGCCAGGAACTGGAAATCCGCGCCCAAGGCTGGAACGCCTTCACTCAAGAGCCATCCAAGGAGGATAACGACGACAAATAGCCAATACGGCAATAACATCATCTGCCACCCGCGCCACAACGGCTCGGGTGGCTTTTTCAATGCCGCCAACCCCTATGAAATCGCCATGCAGAAAGTAAAAGCCGGATTTAATAATAATTTAGACGGAATATTTTATAATGTGGGGAATTTAGCTTACTTTTGTGGTGCAGTTAGAACGACATGATGAAATACCTGAGTCTGCCTGACCCTCATGCGACGCGCATCCTCCCTTTCTACTTGGCAATGGAGGAGTATGCGGCGCGTATCATTGGAGAGGATGACATCTTCTTCATGTGGCAGGTGGAGCCCACGGTCATATTCGGCCGCAATCAGCTAATTGATAGCGAGGTGAATGTGGACTATTGCCGGGAGCACGGCATCGCCTTCTATCGCCGCCGCAGCGGTGGCGGTTGCGTGTATGCCGACAGGGACAACATCATGTTCAGCTACATCACCCGCAGCGACGAGGTACAGACCACATTCAGCGCCTATACTACTGCTGTGGCCGCGATGTTGCGCGGACTTGGGCTCAACGCCACAGCCAGCGACCGCAACGATGTGCTCATCGACGGCCGCAAGGTGAGCGGTAATGCGTTTTACCACATCCCTGGGCGCAGTATCGTTCACGGCACGATGCTCTTTGACACCGACATGGAACACATGCTTCATGCCATCACGCCGTCTCGCGACAAGTTGACCAGCAAGGGCGTGCAGTCGGTGCGCAGCCGCATCACCACGCTGAGCGAGCACTTGACGATGGATATCGAGGCCTTCAAGCGCCATGTGCGTGAGACGCTGTGTGACGGAGAGATCAGCCTCTACGAAGACGATGTGGCCCAAATCGAGCAGCTCACCCTGCCCTATCTGGAGCCGTCGTTCCTGTGGGGCAACAACCCTCGCTGTGAGGTGAAGCGTGGTGGCCGTATCGATGGCGTTGGCAGCATCCATGTGAACCTAGAGCTCAAGCACGATGTCATCGACGACCTGCACCTGACAGGAGATTTCCTGCCGCTGTGCGATGCCCGTGAAGCGTTGCTTGACCATCTGCGCGGCGTCTCGTTGACGGCACCGGCCCTGCAAGAGGCCCTTGACGGCCACGATGCCGGCAAGTGGATAATGAACATAACTAACGAACAATTAATATCACTTTTAACCAATTTAAACCATTAAAACCGTGACTGAAGAAATCAAAGTTACCTGTCTGCATGACAGGCACGTGGCGCAAGGCGCTCTCATGTCCCCCTTTGCTGGTTACGACATGCCCATCCAGTATGTAGATATCACCACCGAGCACAACGCTGTTCGCAACAAGGTGGGTGTTTTTGACGTTTCGCACATGGGCGAGGTGGAAATCACCGGTCCCGATGCCGCCAAGTTCACCAACTACATCTTCACCAATGACATCACCGTCATCAAGGCCGGTCAGATCCTGTACGGCATGATGCTGTACCCCGACGGCGGCACCGTTGACGACCTGCTGGTTTACCGTGTTGACGATAACGACTACTTCCTCGTGATCAACGCAGCCAACATCGACAAAGACGTGGCTTGGATCATGGAGCAGGCCAAGAACTTCGACGTGAAGGTTGACCACCAGAGCGAACTTTACGGCCAGATCGCCGTTCAGGGTCCCGAGGCCGAGAAGACCATGGGTACCGTGCTGGGCATCGACACCACCGACCTGACGTTCTACACCTTCAAGAAGATGGAATATGACGGCAAGACCATTATCGTGAGCCGCACCGGTTACACCGGCGAGGACGGCTTTGAGGTATATGCCGACCCCGCTATCATCTGCAAGATGTGGGACATGCTCATGGAAGCCGGCGTACAGGCCTGCGGTCTGGGTTGCCGCGACACCCTGCGCTTTGAGGCTGGTCTGCCCCTGTATGGCGACGAGCTGACTCCTGAGATTTCACCCATCGCTGCCACCTTCGGCATGTTTGTGAAGCTTGACAAGGAAGGCGGCTTCATTGGCCGTGATGCCTGCGCCCAGCAGAAGGCCGAAGGCACTCCCAAGAAGCTTGTGGGTCTGGAGCTTGAAGGCAAGGCTATTCCCCGCCACGGCTATGAAGTGCTCGACGGCGAGAACGTGGTTGGTTACATCACCACGGGCTATCACAGCATCACGCTGGACAAGAGCGTAGCATTCGCGCTGGTTGACCGTGCCGTTGGCGCCCTGGGCAACACCCTGAACGTGCGCATCCGCAAGAAAGTGTTCCCCGCCACTGTAGTGAAGAAACGCTTCTATACCCCCAATTACAAGAAGTGATTTAGTTTCTAGTTTCTAGTCCCTAGTTTCTAGTTTCTAGTCTCTATTTTGATATTAGATTTTAAACAAAAACATATATATTAACACTTTAAATCATTTAAACACAATGAGTAAGATTATCGACGGACTCTATTACAGCGAGTCACATGAGTATGTAAAGGTAGAAGGCGACTTCGGTTTCATCGGCATCACCGACTATGCACAGCACGAGCTGGGCAACGTGGTTTACGTTGACATGCCCGAGGTTGACGACGAGGTAACCGCAGGTGAGGAGTTTGGTGCTGTTGAGAGCGTTAAGGCTGCCAGCGACCTGATGTGCCCCGTTAGCGGTACCGTTGTTGAGGTGAACGAGGCCCTCGAGGACGAGCCTGGCCTGATCAACAAGGACGCCTTTGAGAACTGGATCATCAAGGTTGAGCTGAGCGACAAGAGCGAGCTCGAAGGCCTGATGGATGCAGCTGCCTACAAAGCAATGATTGGCGAGTAATTTGAATTAGAAGTTAGAAGTTAGGAGTTAGAAGTTATAATTAACCGACAACTGAAAACGAATAAACGATGAGTTATAAGTTTTATCCGCACACCGACGACGAAATGCGTGCCATGCTGGCCACGGCAGGCGTCAAGTCGCTGGACGACCTCTATCAGGACGTGCCCCAGGAGCTCCAGCTCAAAAAGGACTATGAGCTCCCCGAGGCCATGAGCGAGATTGAAGTGCGCCGTTTCTTTGACGGGCTGGGCATGGGTAACATCACCATGCGCACCTTCTTGGGAGCAGGCTATTACGACCACTATAGCCCCGCTGTTGTCCAGGACATCTTGAGACGCAGCGAGTTCCTCACCGCCTACACGCCCTATCAGGCCGAGATCTCACAGGACACCTTACAGTACATCTTTGAGTACCAGAGCATGATGGCCGAGCTGACCGGCATGGAAGTGAGCAACGCTTCGATGTATGACGGCACCACCGCCACTGCCGAGGCCATGATGATGGCTGTCTCCAACGCCAAGAAACGCAACCGCGTTCTGGTGAGCGAGACCATCAGCCCCTATGTGCTGCGCGTTATCAAGACTTACGCCAAGTATCAGGGTATTCAACTCGACATGGTTCCCGCCAAGGACGGCGTGATGTGCCACAACTGCCTCAAGGCAGAACTGGAGAAGGACGATGTGGCTGGCGTTATCGTTGCCACGCCCAACTTCTACGGTATCCTCGAGGACTACAGCGGTGTTGCCGACCTGTGCCACGAGCACAAGGCATTGCTTATCATGCACTGCGTAGCCACCGCACTGAGCGTTGTCAAGTCGCCCGCCGAGTGGGGCGCCGATATCGCTGTAGGTGACGGCCAGAGCCTGGGTATCCCCTTGAACTACGGCGGTCCCTATGTGGGCTTCCTGTGCACGACCAAGAAACTGATTCGCAAGATGCCGGGTCGCATCGTTGGTGCTACCAAGGATGCTGACGGCAAGCGTGCCTTTGTCTTGACGCTGCAGGCCCGCGAGCAGCACATCCGCCGCGAGAAGGCCACGAGCAACATCTGCTCCAACCAGAGCCTGATGGCGCTGTACGTGACCATCTACATGGGTCTTATGGGCGCTAAGGGTCTGAAGGAAGTGAACGAGATCAGCTACAGCAACGCTCATTACCTGGCCGAGAGCCTGGTTAAGACCGGTCTGTTTGAGATGGCCTATCCCGACAAGCCGTTCCTCAACGAGTTTGCCGTGAAGACGAAGCTCGACATCGACAAATTGCAGGAATTCTGCAACGAGGAGTACCTGCAGTGCGGTCTCAAGATCGCCGACGACACCTTGCTGATCGCCGTGACCGAGACCTACAGCCGCGAGGATTGTGACGACCTTGTTGACGCATGTGTAACCTTTAACGAAGAACAGGAGGGCAAGTAAGTTATGAATAACACTTTTTACGGAAAACTCATATTTGAGTTGTCACAGAATGGCCGTCAGGGTTATTCCCTGCCCGAGAACAGGTGCGCCGAGTACAAGATGAGCGACCTGCCCAAGGGCCTGATGCGTGAGAATGCTCCCCTGTTGCCCGAGGTTGACGAGTTGAGCGTCGTTCGCCACTACACCAACATGAGCAACAACAACTTCGGTGTGGACACGGGCTTCTATCCCCTGGGTTCCTGCACGATGAAGTACAATCCCAAAATCAACGAGGAGATCGCTGCCCACCGCGAGTTTACCGGTCTGCACCCGCTGCAGAACCCCGAGACCACTCAGGGCGCCCTCGCTGTTTACTACTTCCTGCAGACCAGCCTGGCCGAAATCTCTGGCCTGAGCGAGTTCACCTTGAACCCCTATGCCGGTGCTCACGGTGAGTTGACCGGCCTGATGATCATGCGCGGCTATCACCTGGAACGCGGCGACGTGAAGCGCACCAAGGTGATTATCCCCGACAGTGCCCATGGCACCAACCCCGCCAGCTCGGCCGTCTGCGGCCTTGACGTGGTGGTTGTGAAGAGCCGTCCCGACGGCACAGTCGATGTGGACGACCTGCGTCCCCTGCTCGACGACACCATCGCCGGCATGATGATGACTAACCCCAACACACTGGGTATCTTTGAGCACAACATCGGCGAGATTGCCAAGGCTGTTCATGATTGTGGCGGTCTGATGTACTATGACGGTGCTAACCTCAACCCCATGCTGGGTAAGGTGCGTCCCGGTGACATCGGCTTCGACATCATGCACATCAACCTGCACAAGACCTTCTCGACACCTCATGGTGGTGGCGGTCCCGGTAGCGGCCCCGTCGGCGTTCGCGCCGGTCTGGAGCACCTGCTCCCCAACCCCCGCGTCGTGAAAGTGGAAGAAGAGGACTACGACTACTTCAAACTCGAGTGCAGCGACAAGTCCATCGGCAGCATCAGCGGTCACCTGGGCAACTTCGGCGTGATGATGCGCGCCCTGGCCTACATCCTGACCCTGGGCCGTGACCAGCTCAAGTGGGTCGGCCCGCTGGCTACCCTCAACGCCAACTACATCAAGGAATCGTTGAAGGACGTTTATGAGCTGCCCATCGGCGGTGTGTGCAAGCACGAGTTTGTCTATGACGGCTTGAAGGACAAGTCCACCGGTGTGACCACGCTCGATGTGGCCAAGCGCCTGCTGGACTACGGCTTCCACGCTCCCACGATCTACTTCCCCTTGCTGTTCCACGAGGCCCTCATGGTAGAGCCCACCGAGAACGAGAGCAAGCAGACCCTGGACGAGTTCATCCGCATCATGCGTGTGATTGCCCAGGAGGCCAAGGATGATCCTGAGATGGTGAAGACCGCTCCTCACAACACGCCCGTTCGTCGCCTCGACGACACCCAGGCCGCTTTGCATCCCATCGTGACCTGGCGCGAACTCGTTGCCGACAACCAGTAATTGTTGAAACTGCTACAGAAATTGCTCACGCTAAGTCGTTAAGACGCTAAGTTTTTGATTCTTTTTATGATTCTTAGCGACTTTGCGGCTTAGCGTGAGGATTTGTTAAACTCATTTTGAAATTCATTCAACCAAAAGAATATGTTTGACATTATTATTATAGGTGCTGGTCCTGGCGGTTACGAGACCGCTGCCGACGCTGCCGCAAAAGGGCTGACCGTGGCTATCGTGGAGCGTGACCAGATGGGCGGTACCTGCCTGAACCGCGGTTGCATTCCCACTAAGGCCCTGTGCCGCAACGCTGAGGTCATCAACCTCATGCGTGAGGCCGAGGTGTGGGGCGTGAAGACCGGCGAGATGGCCTTTGACTATGCCCCCGTATTTGAGCGCAAAGAGGCTGTCGTCAAGCAGTTGCGCGAAGGTGTGGAGATGCTTATGGGCGCTCCCGGCATAACTGCCATCAAGGGTGAAGCCATCCTCAAGGATGCCAACACCGTTGTGGTCAACGGAGAGGAATACAGTGCCAAGAACATCATTATCGCTACCGGTTCTGCACCACGAGGCCTGCCCATCGAGGGTGCCGACCTGGCAATGACCAGTGACGACATTCTGGCGATGGAGACGCTTCCCAAGAGCCTGTGCATCGTGGGTGGTGGCGTCATCGGCATGGAGTTTGCCGCCGTGTTCAGCACGTTTGGCGTTGAGGTGACCGTCATTGAGTACTGCAAGGAAATCCTGCCGCCGTTCGACAAGGATGTGGCCAAGCGCCTGAAGACCGTCCTGAGCAAACGCGGCATCAAGATCATCACTAGCGCCGCTGTCAATGGCATCACCCAGGGCGAGGATGGTTATACCGTCTCCTATGAGCTCAAGGGCAAGCCCCAGAGCGTCACCTGCGAAAAGGTGCTCATGTCTGTTGGCCGCCAGCCCGTGCTGCCACAGGGCCTTGACGCTGTGGGCGTTACTGTGGGTCGCAGAGGCATTGAGGTGGACGACAACATGATGACCAACGTGCCCGGCGTTTACGCTATCGGTGACGTGAACGGTCGCATGATGCTCGCTCATGCCGCCAGTGCACAAGGACTGCGTGCCCTGCATGCCATTATGGGCAAGGCCGACGACATCAAGCTTGACATTGTGCCCAGTGCCGTGTTCACCGTGCCCGAACTGGCCATGGTTGGCCTCACCGAGGAGCAGTGCGCCGAGAAGGGTCTTGACGTGACGGTGAAGAAGTCATTCTTCCGCAGCAACGGCAAGGCTGTTGCCATGAACGAGACCGACGGCCTGATCAAGATGATCGTCGATAACGCAACACGCCAGATTGTGGGTTGCCACATTTGCGGAGCCCATGCTGCCGACCTCATCCAGGAAGTCGTGACCGCCATGAATGCTGGTGCCACTGTTGACCTGCTGGCCCGCAGCATCCACGGCCACCCCACCCTGAGCGAAGTGCTGTTGACCGCCGCTAGGCAGTTCTAACCATCTGCAAGCCAAAAGCTTGCAATACAATAACACGCCACCCGCATCTATAAACCCAGATGCGGATGGCGCGTTACTTGAAAAAAGATGAATCCACATCATTTAAAGATTCATCATGATTAACCTTCTTAACATTAATGAATACCGACTATGACGAACAGAATTAAGTTCTTATCAACTGTGCTGCTTGCAGTTGCGACATTCATGCCATCCATGGCGAATGTGACATTTACCTTGTATGGCGACACCCATTTATGCAACACTGCGCCTATCAACAACGTCTATCTTGACGAAGAGGGCACCCGCACACAAGTGATGTATCCTGCCAGCGACCTGGTCGAGATGACCGGCGAAGTAATCAACTCAATGAAATTCTACACCGAAAGTCCTATCACGGTGAGTGGCGGGAGGATTCAGGTATCTCTGGGAGAGACGACCAAGTCAAATTACACCGATATCAAGTATGTTGAGGAGATGACTCCTGTCGCAACAATTACGATGGTCGATGGGGCTACCGAAATATTGATTGTATTTGACACACCTTATTATTATAGAGGCGGCAATCTGATTTTTGAGACCATCGTCAATGAGGTGGCATCGGACTACTGCTATGTGACCTATCTTGGGGAACGCCCCTCAAACTATAACACCATCACGCGTCGCGAGATTGGCAAATTCCTGCCTAAGACCACATTCAACTACGGCAACAATGATAGCTATTCGGCTAAGGTGTTGCCATTTGAATTGAATTTTAAGACCATACGCGCCAATCGCGAAAACATCCAAACAGTCGTTGTCTCCAATACAGGTTTAGAGGGATTCACCCCGACGTTCAGCACCGAAGCCCCATTCAACGTGACTCCGCCCAACGCCGTCGTTCCCGCTGGTGGCACCCTGGAAGTGCCTGTAACCTTCGCGCCCACCGCTGTTGGAGACTATACCGGCACGCTCGTGGTGGATTGCGGCCAAGCAGGCATCCACCAGGTCACACTGCATGGTAGCGCCATCGAGGCCGCCACCGACCTGGTTGTTTGTGATAGCACCGACTATGCCAGCTTTGTCCCCATCTATGGTCCCGACATTGACATCGTCGGCACTCAGGGGCAAGTCATTTACCCCGAGAACATGTTGCGCGACATGGTAGGAACTCAGATTGTCGGCCTTCATTTCCACGTCATGGATCAAGTGGAGATGGATGGCGGAAAGATTCAACTGTCTCTCAAAGTGGTCAGCGACAAAAAGTTTACCGACCTTCAACCCATCACCGATCTTACTGTAGTAGCTACTATTGTCCCTGAATTGAACAGTAATGAGTTTGTATTCTACTTCGACGAGCCCTTTGAGTATCAAGGTGGTCACCTGCTTGTGGATTGCCAGGTTACCGAGGCCGGTATTACCAACTACCACCCCACCTACTTTTATGGCACGCCGACGAGTTATCATTGCAGCCTGTATAAAACGTTCTGGTACGACAGTTTCTACAACGATTATGTGCCGTTCCTGCCTGCGGCTACCTTTGCCTACCAGAAAGTCCAAACGCTGCGCGGTGACGTGGATGACGACGGCATAGTAAACATTGCCGACGTGACGCGCCTCATCGACCTCCTGCTTCGCGGTGCCGAGGCACCTGCTGCAGCCGATTGCGACCGTGACGGCACGACCGGTATTGCCGATGTAACCGCAATCATCGACCACCTGTTATCAGGCACATGGTAATCATCACCATCAGGTGAACTATTCCCATCAGTAGAGGTGCAAAATTTTGCGCCTCTACATCTTTTTTGTAACTTTGCAGGTTAGATAAAAAAGCATGGGCGATGGAGTATAGACTGCATAGTGAATATGAACCGACAGGGGACCAGCCACAGGCAATTGCCGAACTGGCTGGAGGCGTGAATGACGGGGTGCCTTACCAGACGTTGCTGGGCGTGACGGGGTCGGGTAAGACCTTTACCATGGCCAACGTCATCGCGCGCACTGGGCGTCCCACGCTGGTCTTGTCACACAACAAGACGCTGGCCGCACAGCTATATGCCGAGTTCAAGAGTTTCTTCCCTGAGAACGCGGTTCACTACTTCGTGTCCTACTACGACTACTACCAGCCTGAGGCTTATATCCCCTCGACCGACAAGTATATCGAGAAAGACCTCGCCATCAACGATGAAATCGAGCGGCTGAGGCTCTCGACGGTGACAGCACTGCTGAGCGGGCGGCGCGACATCGTGGTGGTATCGAGCGTGTCGTGCCTGTATGGTATGGGCAACCCCGAGGACATCACAGCCAACGCCATCGAACTCAAGGTGGGTGACCAAATCGGTCGCGACCAGTTGCTGCATCGCCTTGTGGATGCCCTGTACTCACGTAGCGACACCGAGTTGAGGATGGGCACTTTCCGCGTCAAGGGCGATACCGTTGATGTGTTCCTGAGCGATGAGGATATCATGCTGAGAATCATCTTTTGGGGCAATGAGATTGAACGTATCCAGGTTCTCGACAGCGAAACGCAGATGCCCACCGAGGATGTCGGAGGGTTTAAGATTTTCCCGGCCAACATCTTTGTCACCACCAAGGAACGCATGAAGGCCGCCATGGGCCAGATTGACCTGGACCGTGAGAACCAAGTGGCCGCCTTTGCTCGTGAGAACCGCTTTGCCGAAGCCAAGCGGTTGAACGAAAGGGTAACTTATGATATGGAGATGATGCGCGAGGTGGGTTACTGCTCAGGTATCGAGAATTATAGCCGCTACTTCGATGGCCGCCGTCCTGGAATGCGGCCTTTCTGTCTGTTGGATTACTTTCCTGACGATTTCCTTACTATCATCGACGAGAGCCACGTGACCGTACCGCAGATACGGGCCATGTATGGTGGCGACCAGTCGCGCAAGACCAATCTGGTGCACTATGGTTTCCGACTTGAAGCCGCCCTGGATAACAGGCCGTTGAGGTTTGAGGAGTTTGAGACTTTGACCCATCAGACCATCTATGTGAGCGCCACGCCAGCCGACTATGAACTGAACAAGAGCGAGGGCATCATCACCGAGCAACTGATCCGCCCGACGGGTTTGCTCGACCCGCAAATCATCGTGCGTCCCTCACAAGGGCAGGTCGATGACCTGGTCGAGGAGATACAGTTGCGCATCGAGCGCGGAGAGCGCACCCTGGTCACCACCCTTACCAAGCGCATGGCCGAGGAATTGAGCGACTACCTGAAACGGCTGGACATCCGCACTGCCTATATGCACAGCGACGTGGAAACACTGGAGCGCATCGAAATCATCGACAACCTGCGTGCTGGAGCCATCGACGTGCTCGTGGGTGTGAACCTGCTGCGCGAAGGCCTTGATTTGCCCGAGGTATCGCTTGTCGCTATCCTCGACGCTGACAAGGAGGGATTCCTGCGCAGCCGCCGCTCACTGACACAAACGGCAGGCCGTGCTGCCCGCAACCTGAATGGCACCGTCATCATGTATGCCGACAACATCACTGACTCGATGCGCCAGACCATCGATGAAACTGAACGCCGCCGCACCTTACAACTCAAGTACAACGAGGAGCACGGCATCACGCCCACTGCCATCATCAAGGCCCGCACGGCCATCATCGGCCAGGATACTGACATGAGGCACCCGACGACGCCCAGCCGTCACAACCAGGGCATCATGCCAACGGCACCAACGACCAATCTGCGCTATACTGAGGAATTTGACAGCAGTGCCGGAGTTGCTGCCGATCCCGTTGTCGCCTACATGAGCGGCAAGGACATGCAAGCCGCCATCGACCGCCTCAAGACCCAGATGATTGAGGCAGCTAAGCGTATGGACTTCCTCGAAGCGGCACAATACCGTGATGAGATCCTCAAACTCGAAGATATGCTTAAGGAGAGAGAGTAGAGATAAGAGATAAGAGATTAGTGAAGCAGGATAAGGGACATAGTGATCACCACGTCAAGGGGCAGTGGCTGCCAACGACCAAGAAGGAGATGGAACACCTGGGCTGGGAACAGGCCGATGTGATTCTCTTCACTGGTGATGCCTATATCGACCATCCGTCGATGGGCACTGCCGTCATCGGGCGTGTACTGGAGTCCCACGGTTACAAGGTCGCTATCGTGCCACAACCTAATTGGCGCGACGATTTGCGCGACTTCAAGAAACTGGGTAAACCACGATTATTCTTCGGAGTGTCGGCAGGGGCGATGGACTCGATGGTGAATCATTACACTGCCGCCCGCCGCAAACGTAGCGACGATGCCTATACTCCCGACGGCCGAGCCGGCGCCCGTCCCGACTACCCCACCATCGTCTATAGCGACATTCTCAAGCGTCTGTTCCCTGATGTTCCAGTGGTGGCTGGTGGTATTGAGGTGTCGTTGCGACGCTTGGCCCACTATGACTATTGGCAGGACAAGCTGCGGCCTTCCATCCTCATGGATTGTCAAGCGGACTTACTGGTATATGGCATGGGCGAATTGCCCAACATCGCCATTGCCGAAGCCCTTGCTAGCGGCAAGCGCATTGAGGAACTGACAGATATTCCCCAGACGGTGGTGCGCCGTCCCTTGAGCGAATTGCCCACCGCTAACACCAATACCGACGTAGTTTTGCATCCTTACGAAGAATGCCAAAAGTCGAAGAAATCACAGGCCGAGAATTTCAAGATCATCGAGGTGGAGAGCAACTTGTGGCATGGACACAACGTGTGGCAAGCCACGGGTGATATCGCCGTGAAGGTCAACCGCACTAACCCGCCGATGACCACCGAACAGATTGACGCCTCGTTTGACCTGCCCTATACACGTCTGCCCCACCCCCGTTATCAGGGCAAACGTATCCCCGCCTACGAGATGATCAGGCACTCGGTGTGCATGCACCGCGGGTGTTTTGGCGGATGTGCCTTCTGCACCATCAGCGCCCACCAGGGCAAATTCATCGCCTCACGAAGTAAGGAATCCATCCTGCGCGAGGTGAAGCAGGTGGTGCAGATGGAAGATTTCAAGGGATACATCAGTGACCTGGGTGGCCCCAGCGCTAACATGTACGGAATGCACGGCAAGGATCTGGAACGTTGTAAAAAATGCCAGCGTCCGTCGTGCCTGCATCCCCAGCCGTGCGCTAACCTGAATACCGACCACAGCCAGTTGCTGGATATCTATCATGCCGTGGATGCCCTGCCCGAAGTGAAGAAATCGTTTATCGGTAGCGGTGTGCGCTATGACTTGTCGATGCACCGTACTGGGGACCCGCGCGTGGATAAAGTCAATGCCCGCTACAACGAGGAATTAATCCGTTTCCATGTGTCGGGACGATTGAAAGTCGCACCCGAACACACCAGCGACGAGGTGTTGATGCTGATGCGCAAACCATCGTTCGAGTTGTTCAGGCGCTTCAAGGCGCTATTCGACCGCGTGAATGTGAAATACAACCTGCGACAGCAATTGATTCCTTATTTTATCTCCTCTCATCCCGGTTGCCACGAGGCCGATATGGCCGAACTTGCCGCGATCACCAAGGAGTTGGATTTCCGCTTGGAACAGGTTCAGGATTTCACGCCCACACCCATGACCGTCTCGACCGAGACCTATTACACAGGGTATCATCCCTACACGTTGAAGCCCGTGTATTGCGCCAAGACACCAATGGAAAAGCAAGCCCAAAGGCTATTTTTCTTCTGGTATGACCGCAAGAACCGCGCTGCCATTACGGCGGCCCTGAAACGCATCCATCGCAGCGACCTGTTGCGTAGGTTGTATTAGGCTTTAGGTGTTAGGTTTTAGGCTTTAGGTATTAGGTTTTTGGGGTTAGGTGCTTTAATTGATTCTCAATGATGATGAAAGTTGCTCGATATATTGTAGTTGCGATGGTGATGATGGCTGCAAGTTGTTTCCAAGTTCATGCTGGGGATGACGGATTGAGGCACACGACCGACGTGCTGTGCCTGCTGCCCGACGCCACCGCACTGGGAGTAGCCATTGCCAAGCATGATAATGAGGGCTTGAAACAGCTGGCTTTCAGCACAGCCACCTGCCTTGCCGTGAACTACGGTCTAGAACTGTGCATCCGCAAGGACCGACCCGACGGCACAGGGCACCATGCCTTCCCGAGCACCCACGCGGCAGTTGCCTTTAACGGTTCAACGTTCCTAATGAAGCGCTATGGCTGGAAATGGGGCGTTCCCGCTTATGTCGTGTCGAGTTTCGTGGCATGGGGACGCGTCAAAACCGACCGACATGATTGGTGGGACGTGCTGGGCGGGGCAGCCATTGGCGCAGGCAGCGCTTTCATCTTCACACGCCCCTTTGTCAAGAACGTTGATGTAGCAATAAGCCCGACCACCTTCGGTGACCGGGCCTATGGATTGACTGCTACAATACAGTTCTGACTACTTCACAAGAATCTTCTTGGCAGTGCCATTGCTCATCTTGACGATGTTGAGACCTTGTTGCAGGTCGTTGTGCTGACGTCCCATGATGTCATAGTATTCAACGGGAACCGCGTTATCGTCAATAAGGATTTCCTCCACTCCAGTACCCTCCTGGAAGGAGAATACCTCGGCATTGTTGATATACAAATCGGTGAAACCATTGACAGCGTTCCTCAAGGGACGGCTCACAAAGGCCACAACACGCAAATTTTTCCAATTCCAATTGCTAGGAATCATCGTGGTGAAATAGTTCTTATACTGGTTGCCAACGACATTCAATTTATTACCGAATACAGTACCGAGTGCCCTGCGGAACACGCCATTGTGCATATAATTGTTCTCCCATGTTCCCAAGTTGAGCTGACGTGCATTCAGGCTGTCCTCCACCAGATATACCGTAAGCTTAGCATCATCGCCCATCATGAGGTTGAAGTCAGGGGAGATTTCGCCACCGACAGCCACCCATGCTTTACGGGTCTGGTCATCATAGAAACATTCTCCCTTCAATTCTACGAAGGTGGGTAAGGATTCACTGACGTAATCAAAGAAAGAGCCTAATTCCTGAGCCACCAATTCATGGTACTCCTCATAGTAGCCCAAGCCATTGGTGATCGTATTTACATCTTCCCATCCCGGAGTGCGATCGAAGCAACCCGAAGGATAGCTGATGGAACCACCTGTCAGATAAGACATGATGGTGTCACCCTGATTGCTCCTGAAGGGATCAGTGCCCGTGCCCAGGTTGCCATGGATAGCTACCCAGATAATGTCATCACGCTGAGAAGTGAGGACCTTGAGCATCGAGTTACCCAGCGGGCAATAGGTGCAATAGGTTGAAGTGAGTTGCTCCACCACATGTTTCTGACGCGGGAGCACACGCTGGAAAGCCTTGAAATTACTCTCAAACACCGGCATATCCTCAAGAGGCTGCCCATCGACTTCTACTACCTGAACAGACAAGACGTGGTCGCCCGACTCAATGTCGGAAGTGGGCGCACTGCCAAGCAAGGTGTAGTAATCATCACAGAAGGCATCGGCATTGGTAGCGGTGGCAACTTCGTTGCCGTCAATCTTTACGCTCACAGTGAGTCTGCCAGATTCAACGGTCTTGATACCCTTATTCTTGACTTCGAGGGCAAAAGGCAAATCTTCGCCAATCTGCACAAAGCCATTGCTACGCAGACCATAGGATGCGATGCTGTAGTCGGGATAATCTTCTTTCTCTACAATACACTGCACGCTCAAGTTACCATCGTTGGTTAAGCCCAATTCCCTCCATCGGGCCGAGGTGCCCACCTTTTTATAGGTATAGGTGTCATAGGGCTTACCCACCTTGACCAGGGACAACGGTTTGCCGTCGGCCGTCTGCTTGAAATAAAAGCCAACCAAGAGCTTCTCTTCGGCCGCCAAATTGATTTCGTAGGGTGTTTCCAGATTGATAACATTCCACCCCGCATCGCCTACCTCGCAAAGCCACTCGGTCTTATCGCCATATTTGCCGTTTGCCTTCACAGGTATCACAAATACCCTGGTCACCTCGGCCGGCTCAGCGAGTCCCACACGGATGGCTACAATCTTGCCACCCTGGAACACGTCAAGTTCATCAGGGTCAAGCATAATTGCAACAGGCTGGAGGCCCACACTCAGCATGGCAAAGCCCTCGGCAGAGATACTGTCACTGCTATAGTGACCCATAATCTTCTGGTTGGCAGGTAGGTCGATACGATTAAATGATTGAGGCTGATATTTCCACTTCATTTGTGAAGGGGAAAAAGTCATCAGGCCAGATTGGGCAAGTAATGCCAATGGAAGCAGCAAAGCTGCACATGTAAAGAATAATGATTTCTTCATGATGTTAAACTGGGTTTATTGCAGGATAATGTCGATAACAGCATTGATATCGGCAATGTTAATCTCATTGTCACCATTCACGTCGGCGGCAGGTTTGCTCTCGCCCGTCAAGATGATGTCGATCACCGCATTGATGTCGGCGATATTGACCTCATTGTCACCATTGACATCGCCAGTGATACCAGGCGACGGCACATCTCCCTTGATAAATCTTAACGTGATTGTAGGGCCATAGGACTTGTGAACATAGGAGGGCGGGAAGAAACCCTCTCTCGTGAAAATTTCAATACTTAAGGTCACCTCACACTCGCCATCGGCAACAGGGAACCATTCGCTCTGCAAGTCCTGCAGGTCATTCATCAATTGCCCAATTGCTGTTTCATAAAGTCCGACTTCGGACTTCATGTTACAAGTGATGGGGAAACAAATCTGGAAAGTACCATTGTCGATGCGCAAAATGTTGTAATGCATCTTGATATAATCGTTAGGTCCCCCATCCATATTGAACACATAAAGTCCAGAATTGATGAGCTCGCTCCCATCTACTTCATCCACCTCCACAACGTTACGGATAATCGTAGACCCATTTTCGATGATTTCACCGTCCTCATCGACAAACAAGTAGCTCTCGTCAATCTCCTGAGCCTGGAGAGATCCAGCTGCAAAAGCTAATGCAAACAATAATAAAGTAATCGTTTTTTTCATATTATTCTGTAGTTAATATTAATGAGTCAATTTGGTTTTAGACACTTGACGGACACCACTCTCGTCATACAGGAAGGTGACAATCGAACAGTGTTTGGGCACCCATGCAGGATCTAATGTGATGTTATAGGACTTGGTAACGACATCACCGTGATTAACGTTCAAACTTTCACCCCACGGGTCGTTGACGCTTGCACGCAGCACATGCATGTGGTTATAATGTTCTTGTGTAGAACCGTCGGGCATCAGTTGGAAGTTGTCGATGCTATCCTCGATAAGCCACACCTGCAAATTACCGCTGACCTTTGTCGAATCGAGTCCGATAGTCTGCACCTCGATGGAAGCCTGACGGGTATCATTGTCCAAAGAAGTAGAGGTCACAAATGCCACAGGAGCCTTGGGCGTAGCCGATTGAGTGAGTTCATAATTCACGCCACCGCCCCAATCGGTAAAGCTGAGCGCCATGCCTCCAAAAATCCTGTCCACCAATCCTACAGGTTGTGCCGAAAGGCCCCACTTGTTAAAATACAAGTCACCCAGTTCGGTATAAAGCGGAGAAGGAGTGCCCTTTTGCTTAGAAAAGGGTCCTGAATGGATGGCCACGGCTATCACTACCGAATCGCCATACTGCTCCACTAATCGCTCGATTTCCTCAGTGGCACGCGGACAATTCACACAGTACTGACCTGTAAAGTCCTCAATCAGGACGGCACGCCCCACCTCAGGCGGTTCAACGTAAGTCAAACGCTCGTTGACAGGCACATCATCGCAAGATGCCAAAGCCAAGAGGCACAGTACCGATAAAATCAAATATATCTTTCTCATCTTTAGAAGGTGTAATTATAGGATAATGTGAAACCACGGGTAGCGGGAACCCATCGGCAAACGCCGCCAGAGCAATTAAAGCCATCGTCGGTGCGGCCATAACCCGCCTGAATGCGATGCGATTTCAGGCTATAGGTCACCAGGGCCTGATAATAATGAACCTTTGTCTCGCCACAATTCCACATGTCGCTCACGGTGAACATCCAATGGGGTGCCCATGACAGCTCGGCCAAGCCGAATGCCCAGTCACCTTCATCGCCCTCGCAGAACTGGTACTGCAACTCGCAACGCAGTGTCAGTTTGGGCGAGAATTTATATTTGCCGTCAGCAATCAGGATGTTACTCTTGATCATGCCGCCATGACCTTCAATCACGGTCATGTTGTAGCGCTCATTCATATACATGAAGATCAACGAGAAATCACGGGTAAAGCGTTTCTCAATCTGCACATCGATGTCCTGGTAATAGGTCTCATCGCCCATCTTAAAGAAACTCGACTTATATCCATCGCTACCCATGATACGGCCATCGACGACAGGGTTCTTTATTTCGTCCTTGTCGATGCCGCGCACGTGGGAAACATTCAATTTGAGTTTCGTACCATACTTGCCACCCAGGGTCGTGCCTTTCTTGAATGTGTAACCGAACTCGCCCTGGAACGCCCATTCGCCCTCAAGATTGGTAGCGTAAGGGTATTGTCCAGCTAGTGCGTAGGTCTGGTCGTGGGTAAATGCCGGCAGATGGTTGATGAAGCTTGATGTGCCACTCATGCTGCGACGGCTGCGGAATGACATGCCCTCGCTACGCTTAGCCTGCAAGAGGACACTCATGCCCTTCTGAGAATAGGAAGCGCTGAGCATTGCCACATTTCCCTTGCCGTAGTGATAGCCATTGTCAAATGACGGGTCTTGAGACTTCTGAGCATACTCAGCAAGAATACTGAAACCCTTGTGAGTCAAGTTGACACGCGCATCCCACGCATTGACATATTTGGGCAGGTTAAGTTTGTGAGTCACATCCACAAATATAGCGTCATCGCCAGCCTTCTCGTGCTTGTTGACCCAAGAACCGCCCAGAGTGATGTAAGTGTCGTGGGCCTGTAGCGACTTGAAGAACTGTTCCAATCCCAATTCCAGGTCAACACCACTCACGAGGGCATCGTTGTGGTGCCAGTACCGGCGTTGCTTACCCGTTAGTGCCTTCAGTGTCACACCCTCAACCGGCTTGTAATTGAGGTGGGCGCCACGCAAGGCATTATCGATGCCCAGGGAACGTTCCTCATAGGTGCGCAGAACGAAGCCCGATCCAAACTGATCATAGTAGTCACCCACTGTCAATTCCACGTTCTTGTAGTGGCCCTTGACATAGAAGTGAGGCACACCCCACCCCTTGAAGTCGGGCTCATAACCGGGTAAAGGATATTTCAGGAATTCGAACCTCGCTCCAGCTTCCACGTACTTGCTGCCCAGTTTCAGGTCCAGGTAGGTGTTAGTCAGCACTTTGTCGTCAGAATGCTCGGCACCTATTTCCTTGTCCTCCTGGGGGATGAGTATGTCGCTCTGGATGCTACCGCTAATGTTTATTTGGGACACAGCAGGAAAAGCCATGGCCATCGCCGCAGCAAGCACAAGGGGAATCAATCTTGTTCGGTTCATGTGATGTTAATTGCGATTTTTATTGTGCCAGAAGGTGGTGAACTTCCTCGATAAGTTCTTCCTCGGCTCCATCGGTATAGCCGCTGTGCTTGCTCACGATATGACCGTTACCATCAACCACGACGACAAAGGGAATCATCTGACCACCCAGGGCTTTAAGCAGCTCGCTGTTGGGATCCAGCAGAACCTCATATTCCCACTCATTTTGATCCACGAGCGGTTTTACCTTGTTGATGTTTTGAGCCTGGTCAATGCTTACGGCAAAGATCTTGACACCGGTTTCCTCGCGCCACTCGTCATAGACTTCGGCGATTGCCGACAACTCGCGGTTACAAGGCTTGCACCAAGTGGCGAAGAAATCGATGATAAACGGCTTGCCGTCATTACTCAAGGTCTCGCTCTGCACTGTAGAACCATCGATGCTCTTGAGCGTCACAGCAGGAAGTTGCGCCTGGGCCACACCAAATCCGGCCACTAAGCCAACGATTAATGAAACAAATAGCTTTTTCATCATATACTTAAATAATTATCAGTTATGTACAACGCGCAAAGGTAATCAATTATAATCAAAATAAGCAAAATAATAACAAAAAAAAGCAAGCCCCACCCGACAAATTTCGGGCAGGGCTTGATAATCCAGCATCAACTCATTGGGTTGATGAAAAGTCAAGTCATCATTTGCGCACCTTGGTGGTGGTCACGTTACCGTTAGCGTCGGTGGTGCGGATGATGTATACACCACTCTCCATCTCGTTGACACGCTTGCCATCGATGGTGAATACCTCGACATTGACGGGCTGACCAGCCACAACTTCCTGAATCGATGACGAAGGAGTGGGCTCATCGCCAGCGATGTCAACACACATCACGAACATACCACCCGAACCAGGAATTACATTCCAGTTTTCATCGTACTGTTCTTCCTGGGTGAAGAAGATGTAAGCGTTCTTCTCGTCATAAACTACCGAGAAGCCGCTTGACTTGAACTCATCCTCACAGATCTGCTTTCTCCACATCTCGACGCCAAGCTCGTCCAGCTTAACAACCATGAATTTGGCGCCATTCCAGCTAGTGCTGTTGCCATAGAGGAGCACCCAACCGTCTTCCTGAGGAATCACCTTAACAGGTGTAAAGCCCCACATGTCATTCTCATCGAGTGATTTACCATGGGCATCCTCATCGGGCCAGCAGAAATCGCCAGCATTATCCAAAACGTTCACATTCATGTGCAGGTTGCCGAAATCGTACTCCCATGCGACAAATGCCATGTCCTCTTTAATGCCCATGGCTGCCACACCTGCATCACCATCTTCACTGCCGTTGCAGCTGGGGGCATTGGCAAAGAACTCGCCATCAGGGGTCAGGTAATTAAGCACCTGGAAGCCGGTGAAGCCCAGCAGCGCCCTGTAGGAAATGAACAGTCCGCCCTCATTATCAACCTCGGCGAGAGGAGTGGGCACGAAACGTCCGTTAGAGATAATTCTATCCTCGATGGTGATGGGAGCATCCCACATACCTACCAGATCCTCGTCCAGCATGTATGCATCATAACCGAGGTTAGCATTCTCATAGATGCAATAAACAGCACCCTCAGGAGCAGGTTTGGTAAGGAGCATTCTGCAAGAGAACTCCGTCTTCATCGTCGGGGCTATAGTTCCGTCATTGTTCACGCGGATCATCTCCCAATTGGTAACATAACTGGGATACTCAATATGAGATACAGCAACAAAAATGTTGTCACCACTGACACAGATCTGCGGAGCAACGTCCTCGGCCATATAACTATCCTCGCCAATCATCCAGGAGGGGAACAAAATGCCATCGGCATCCCAAACGGGCTCACCCTGCTGGTTGTAGCGATAGAGGTACACCTCGGTCACCTCACCTTCTCCAGGATCGTTTCTTGAATCATTATAAGCCAGAAGGATGTCACCATTGGATGCGAGAGCCAACGAATAATCGGTGGTCCAGCTTCTGGTCTGCTTGTCACAAACCACAATACCCTCGTCGCCAAACTGGGGTTCACCTGCTGCATCAAACAACTGCACGTGCAGCGTGTAGGAGAACACATCGTTAACTCGCTCGGGGCGCAGCCAGCTGAGAATGATTTTACCGTCTTCGGTGTGCAGGCTCTTCATCTGGACTTGACCATTAGTGCCTTCCTTGTCGAGTTTGGTAGCCTCAGTATCACTGGGCTGCCAATCTGCCATCATCGTGCCAATGGCAAATATAGCCATAGCAACAAAAGTAAAGAATTTTTTCATACGCGTAAAAAAAATAAAACAATATAAATTAATGAATTAAACACATTATACACTTGAATCTTAACTACACTGAATGTCGAGTAATCTACATCATCGACACTCATGGGTTATACGCCCGGTTTTTCACAGCAAAGATACATCAATTCTTTTAAAAAGAAAGAGAAGTGCAAGAAAAAAATCAATTACTTCAAGCCATACTGCTATTTTCCCTATAATTCATTAGGCTCGTACGAGAAATAGATGAAATCAACGCTGATCATAATGAAGTGAACGCATAAAAAAATTGCGCCCCGCTTGAGTCTCCGGTATGACTCGCGGGGCGCAGACTGCATGCTCATATTGAGCTACCATCTATTACCGGCTTCAATTTATAATACGTTTATAAGAATTTAAATTTCTATTCGTCAGACACTTCTGAGGCATTGAGGCCATAACTGAATTATCTGTGTTTATTGTCACGATAAGGCAGGATTTCACCATACATGGTGATGGAGCCGCCATCGGATATTGTTGCCACTGCACGTTTTGTATTATGGTACAAGGTGATATGCACAAATGTATTGACCTTGGGTCCCACCAGATTAAACTGGCAGTAAACGTCACCATTATCAGCAACGGTAATGCGCTTGTCCCTCACAGAGCCCTTACCGGTCCATCCGCCCAATCCATTAGCGCCAGATCCACCCGTGTTCAAGGCAAACTGGACGATACCGTCGGTAGCCTGGACAACGATAAAGTTGGTCTGATTGTTAAGTCCATAGTGGCGATAACCGTTGTTGCCAATCTGGATATCGTCGGCAATGAGCACAAAATAACCGCGCCGCAACGAGTTGGCAGCCTTAGCGTATGCCACGTCGTCATTGAGCTCACGCAGTTTCTTCTCACGCTCCTTGATTTGCTGTTCGGTCTCCTGAACGGGTTCGGCAGGAGTAATCATCTGTAACTCAACCTCGTTGGTTTCTATATCGACTTCGTTATTGGTCTGGGCTGTGGCACACAAACCTGCCGCCAGTCCAATCGTGATTGCTAGTAATACCTTTTTCATTGTTTTAGGGATTTTAACTGATTATTGTTTGTCATTTAGACACGCTTCATGAAAAAATGTTTAATTTTGCCATGAAAAAAACTCAAATATTCAAATCAACAAATAGGCTAGCCTACCTTATTGACTTGAGGGTTAGATGATGAGGGTTAGAATTGCCTAACATGTTGAGAATATAGACTAAAACCAAGAGCATATCATATGGAAATGAGAACGAGATATAGACTGAGTACGCGCCTGCTGATACTATTGTGCCTGATGGGTGCCGGATTTCTTGCGGCATCGATTGTGAGCTCACTTGTCATCAATCAAGGTATGCTTGCCATGCTAACTGCACAGGACATACTGGCCTTTATCGCCCCAGCCTTGCTGGCAATGGCCATTTTTTATTTCCGGCCATTACACGCCATGCGCCTCGACCGCGCCCCGGGATGGACTGCGATTATCATTGTTGTCCTGTTCTATATCATTTCTCTGCCCGCCATGAATTGGCTGGTTGAGCTTAACAAGTCAATGTCATTGCCAGCCTGGATGAGCGGCATCGAGCAAGCGATGCTCAAGGCCGAGGAGGCTGCCACCGAGATCACCAAACAACTTCTTGATTTCCAGAGCATCGGGATGTTGATTGCCTGCATTTTTGTTGTGGGATTCATGGCTGGACTGAGCGAGGAGATGCTGTTCCGCGGCGCCATGTTGCGCACGATGCAGGACAGTCGCTTGGGCACCCACGCCACAGTGTGGATTACCGCCATCATTTTCAGCGCTTTCCACATGCAGTTCTATGGCTTCGTTCCCCGCTTGTTGCTGGGCGTGTGGCTCGGTTATCTGCTGGTGTGGACCCGTAGCCTGTGGGTTCCCATCATAGCCCACACCCTCAATAATGCCTCCGTAGTGTTCATGTCCTACCTGACCAATCGTGGTGTCCTTCCCGAGGGCTATGGTGACAGCCTCGGTCTCCCCTCCCCTGGCGCCCTCCCCTGGCTTGCCATCGGCAGCCTGATTGCCTCGATCGCCCTCGCCTTCTGGACCGCCCATCACTACCAGAAGAAAAACGAGGTTTGCCTAGAAAAATAATTTGCTGGAAATTGTTGCTTTATTGGCAAAAATACGTTAATTTTGCCAAGTTATAGTTATGCGTGCTGGCGGCTATAGGCCGTTGACGCGCTGCAATGGTTTGATTTTAAATATTTTAGATTATTAATACTAATATTATACTGTTATGCTAAAGAAATTTTTCCTTATCGTATGCGGCTCATTTGTGGGCACTATCCTGGCATTCTTGATCTTTACGTTTGTAAGTATAATCATGAGTTTTGCAATCATGGGATCCATGGTCATGGGTGGCTCAAAGAGCAGCGTGAACGTGGGCAAGCACTCCATCCTGAAGCTTGACCTGGGCACCACTATCAATGAACGTGAAGGTTCCGAGCCTCTTGACATGATGGCATTGCTGCAAAACCGGGGGTTGCCCGAATCAACGGGTCTGAACTTGCTGGTTGCAGCCATCGAGAATGCCGCCGAGAACGATAAGGTGGACGGTATCTACATCGAGTGCAACGGCATCATTGCCGCTCCTGCCACACTCGAGAAACTCCGCAGTTCGCTCAAGAAGTTCAAGAAGAGCGGCAAGTGGATTGCAGCCTATGGCTACGAGGGTATCGATCAGGCCGACTACTACATCGCCAGTGTTGCCGACAGCATCTACCTCAACCCAGTGGGTGCGGTTGACCTGCACGGTATGGCATCAGTCACCCCCTATTTCAAGAAAGCGCTTGATAAACTTGGTGTGGAGATGCAGGTGGTGCGCGTGGGTTCCTTCAAGAGCGCCGTTGAGCCTTTCATGCTTGAAGACATGAGTGAGGCCAACCGTCTGCAACAGGAGCACTACCTGGGATCCATCTGGAAAGAGATGCGTGACAGTATCGCCGTCGACCGCAAGATGCAGTCCGATGCGCTCAATGCATTGTGCGACAGCGTTGTATTCTGCTTTGACACCAAGGACCTGCTCAAGTACAAACTGGTTGACAAGCTGGTTTACGCCAACGAGATGGACGACATCCTGCGTGCCCGCACCGACGTGAAGAAGAAAGACGACCTGAACTTTGTATCTCCCTACGACTTGGTTTCCTCAGTCGATGACATCGCAATGGGTGACCACATCGCAGTGGTGTATGCCGTGGGCGAAATCAACAGCACTTCAGGCGACAGCAACGAGGAAATCAACGGTCAGGAATTGTCCAAGACCATCCTCAAACTCAAAGACGATGATAACGTCAAGGGCATGGTGCTCAGGGTAAACTCTCCTGGTGGCAGCGCCTTTGCCAGCGAGCAGATCTGGAAAGCCGTTCAAGACTTCAAGGCAGCTGGCAAACCTGTTGCCGTGTCGATGGGCGACTATGCCGCATCAGGCGGTTATTACATCTCATGTAACGCTGACCGCATTTTTGCCGAGCGTACGACCATTACGGGTTCAATCGGCATTTTCGGCATGATTCCCTCTGTAACCAAACTGGTTGAGGACAAGATTGGCGTCCACATGGCATCAGTCAAGACCAACGAGAATGGTGACATGGGTGCACTTGGTCTGAAACTCAGCCCTGCCCAGCTGGCTGCTATGCAGAAGATGGTCAATGAGGGCTACGAGTTGTTCACCAAGCGTTGTGCCGATGGCCGCCACGTATCCCAGGACTCCATCAAGAAGATTGCCGAGGGTCGCGTGTGGGATGCTGTCACCGCTAAGCAAATTGGTCTGGTGGACGAGTTCGGTGGCATCGAGGAGGCAACAGCATGGGTGGCCAAGAAGCTCAATATGGGCGACGACTACAAGACGCAGAACTATCCCGCAGTCAAGGATAAGTTCGAGTCATTCATGGAAAAATACATGAATAGCAGCTACGAGGCCCGCATGCAGGAAGAGTTTGGACCGCTCTACGAGTGGCACAAGGAGGTGCAACGCATCTTGAGGCGTGACCACATCCTGTGCTTGATGCCCGTGAGCGACATCCAGTATTAAACGACAACAAGGCAAAAGTCTAAAATAAAACACTAATGTTTAAGGTCTAAAGACTAGAATATGGACCTTTCCAAGTTATTGAATAAGGAACAACGCAAGTCTATCATGGATGCACTGCTGACGCCATTCTCGTGGGGATATGGCGCCGGCGTGTGGTTGCGCAACAAGGCGTTCAACATTGGTATTCTGCCTCAAGAGGAGTTTGACGTCCCTGTGGTCTCGGTGGGCAATATCACCGTGGGCGGCACGGGTAAGACCCCGCATGTGGAGTATATCATCGAAGCGCTTTACCGCCGCTATCATGTGGCCGTGCTGAGCCGTGGCTACAAGCGCAAGACCAAGGGATTCATCCTGGCCAGCAACAACATGACACCACGCGACATCGGTGACGAGCCTTACCAGATTTACCGCAAATATGGTGGCCTGATCACCCTGGCTGTATGCGAGAAGCGCCGCAAAGGCATACGTGAACTGCTGCGCATCGACCCGGACATCAACCTTATCCTGCTCGATGACGGCTTCCAGCACCGCTATGTGAAGCCCAAGGTGAATATCCTCTTGATGGACTACAACCGCCCCTGTTATGAGGACAAGCTGATGCCGTTGGGCACGTTGCGCGAGCCCTCAACCAGCATTACGCGGTGTGACATCGTCGTGGTGACCAAGTGCCCTACCGACCTGACGGCAATGGACATCAGGATGATGAAGAAAAACCTGGATCAATACATGTTCCCGCCGCCCTCGCAGGAGTTGTTCTTCAGTAACATTCGCTACGCCGACCCAGTCCCGGTATTTCCCATCCAGTCGCCGCAACTCACGTCGTTGCAGTGGTTGCACGATGATGATGCCGTATTGTGTCTGACGGGCATCGCTACGCCCAAGCCCCTGGTGAGGTATCTGCGCCAGTTCCCCGCGATGGTCAAGGTCATGCATTTTGACGACCACCACTTCTTTACCCGCAGGGACTTCAGCGACATCTTCAAGGTGTTCAACAACCTGGAGGGAAAGCGCAAGTTCATCATCACGACCGAGAAAGATGCTGTACGCATCCTCAACAATCCCTATTTCCCTCCCACCAAGCGCAACATCATTTTCTACGTTCCCATGCGCGTGGGCTTCCTTGAGATGGAAGGTTCCAACTTCATTGAAAGCCTGGTACAGCGGATTGACAAGCAGGACGACCAGTCCATCACTATCTAAACGAACATAAACTAACAACATCAATAATAGAAAAAGACTATCCTATGGCACAAGAAATCAACTGGCTGGAAAAGATTCAGGAAACCAGCGAATTTATCAAGCAGCGCGTAAACGGCAAGCTGCCCAAGACCGCCATCATCCTTGGTACAGGTCTGGGTGCAGTGGTTGACCACATCAAGATAGAGGTTGAAATCCCCTACGGCGAGGTGCCTAACTTCCCCGTATCCACCGTACAGGGCCACAAGGGCCGCCTCATCTTCGGCACCCTGGGCAATAAGTACATCATGGCCATGCAGGGCCGCTTCCACTACTATGAGGGCTACACCATGCAACAGGTGACCTTCCCCATCAGGGTGATGAAAGCCATTGGCATCAAGACCGTGTTTGTCTCCAATGCATCGGGCGGCATGAACCCCAACTTCAAGGTGGGCGACCTGATGGTCATCACCGACCATATCAACGTCTTCCCCGAGCATCCGCTTCACGGCAGGAATATCGAAGAACTGGGTCCTCGCTTCCCGGCAATGGTGGACGCCTACAGCCCCCGCCTCATTCAGATGGCCCGCGACATTGCCAAGGAGAAAGGCATCCGCTTGATGGAGGGTGTGTATGTGGGCACTCAGGGTCCCACCTTCGAGACGCCAGCCGAGTACCGCTACTTTTGGCGCATCGGCGGTGACGCTGTGGGCATGAGCACGGTTCCCGAGGTTATCGTGGCTCGCCACGGCGACATGGAAGTGTTCGGCATCTCGATCATTACCGACTTGGGTGTAGAAGGAGCCGTCGAGAAAGCATCCCACGAGGAAGTGCAGAAGGCTGCCGCTGCCGCTCAGCCCATCATGGCGATGCTGGTACAGGAAATCATCAACCGATTTGACGAGTTGTGATTTGACGGAGGATAACGGAATTAACTGATATTACAGATAATACGGATTTTTAGGGTTTTAGAGACTGACTAGGGATCATCATGAAGGAAACCGAGATTTCTACGCTGGGAGAGTTTGGGCTGATTGAACACCTCACTCGCTCGTTCCCTGTGCGCAATGAGTCCACCCGCCGCGGCGTGGGCGACGATTGTGCGGTCATCAACTATGGTAATGACCGTGAAACGCTGGTCACCACCGACCTGCTGCTTGAGGGCATACACTTCGACTTGACTTATGTGCCGCTGATGCACTTGGGTTACAAGGCGATTGTGGTAAACCTGAGTGATGTGTATGCCATGAACGGCACACCCCGCCAGGTGACGGTGTCGCTGGGCATCAGTAAGCGTTTCACGTTGGAGCACATCGAGCAACTGTACGAGGGAATGCGCATCGCCTGCGAGCACTATGGCGTGGATCTGGTGGGTGGCGACACGAGTGCATCGGTCACGGGTCTCATCATCAGTGTGACATGCCTGGGTGAAGCCCCCAAGGACGACATCGTCTATCGCACGGGTGCAAGGGATACCGACCTCATCTGTGTGAGCGGCAACCTGGGGGCGGCCTATATGGGCCTGCAACTGCTGGAACGTGAGCGCCGTGTGAGTGCCGAAATGAAAGACGAGGACTTTGAGCCTGATTTCTCGGGCAAGGAATATATCATTGAGCGGCAACTGAAACCCGAAGCCCGCTGCGACGTGATTGAGGAACTGCATGAACTGGGCATCAGGCCTACAGCAATGATGGATGTGAGCGATGGACTGTCGAGTGAACTGTTGCACATCTGCAAGGATTCGGGCGTGGGATGCCGTGTATATGAGGAGCGCATCCCCATCGACTACCAGACTGCACTCATGGCCGAGGAACTGAACATGAACCTCGTCACCGTAGCGATGAATGGCGGAGAAGACTATGAACTGCTGTTCACCGTCCCTTTGGCCGACCACGACAAGGTGGCACGCATGAAGACGGCCCGCCTTATCGGGCATATCACCAAAGCCGACTTAGGGGCCTACATGATTACCCGCGACAGTCAGGAAGTGGCGATACAAGCCCAAGGCTGGAATGCATTCTCCCCTACCCAACCCACTGAGGACGAACCCAAAGAGAAGACAGCTGAATAACATCGGAGTACAAAAACAACGATATGAAGAAGGACACCATACAACTGATAGTGATTCTCCTGTTGCTGATTGCTGCAGCAGTAGCGGTCGTTATCTATATGCCACACGACATCGTCACCATCTACAACTGGTACAAGGAACATTTGACCTATGGTACCATTCTGTTGCTGATGGCGATTGAGAGTTCGTTTATCCCCTTCCCGAGTGAGGTGGTCATCCCGCCTGCAGCCTATTTTGCCGCTCGCAATGGCGACATGAACCTGATCATGATTGTCGTGATTGCCACACTGGGTGCGCTCATCGGGGCCATCATCAACTATGTGCTGTCTTTGCTCATCGGGCGTCCTGTGGTCTATGCCTTTGCCAACAGCCGTATCGGGCACATGTGCCTCATCGATGCCGAGAAGGTGCAAAAGGCCGAGGCCTACTTCGACCGCCACGGTGCCATCTCGACGTTCCTTGGGCGACTGATTCCAGCCATCCGCCAGCTCATCTCCATCCCCGCCGGCCTGTCACGCATGAACTTTGGCACCTTTGCACTGTTCACCGCACTAGGTGCTGGTATTTGGAACGTGGTTTTAGCTGCTCTTGGCTACTGGCTGAGCCTGCATTTCCCCGAACAGGAACTGCTGGCACAACTGGAGCACTACAACCGTTATCTGTCGTGGGCAGGCTACGCATTGGCCATCTTCATCATCCTGTTCCTAGCCTACCAGGCCATCCGCAAGCGCCCCGCTTCCCAACGTATAGATACAAACTCCTAACTTCTCACTCCTAACTATTATGAAAGTTTCTCCCTCATTGTTGTCTGCCGACTTTGGCAACTTGGCCAAAGACATCGATATGATCAACCGCAGCGATGCCGACCTGCTGCACCTTGATGTCATGGACGGCGTGTTTGTCCCCAACATCTCGTTTGGATTTCCTGTCATCAAGCACGTGCAACGCCTGTGCCAAAAGCCCCTTGATGTCCACCTGATGATTGTCGAGCCGCAAAAGTTCATCCCTCAGGTGCGTGACTGTGGTGCCGCCATTATGACCGTGCATCAGGAGGCCTGCATCCACCTCAACCGCGTGGTTCAACAAATTCACGATGCGGGCATGCTGGCCGGTGTGTCACTCAACCCCGCTACACCCGTTGCGATGTTGAAAGACATCATCTGTGACGTGGACCTCGTACTTCTCATGTCGGTCAACCCAGGATTTGGCGGACAAAAGTTTATCGTGCAAACGCTCAACAAGGTGCGTGAGTTGCGTCAACTCATCACGCTCAATGGCAGTCATGCCGAGATTGAGATTGACGGCGGCGTGAACGACGTGACGGGAGCACAACTCGCTGAGGCTGGCGCAGATATACTGGTTGCCGGCAGCTACGTCTTCGGAGCCGATGACCCCATCAAAACCATTGAGGGACTGAAAAATCTATAAAATAATTTTGTCGGGTGGAAAATTTGCCATATCTTTGCACCCGCTTTGGGAGAGAAATCCCTAATGCATGACTGGAAAGGTGCCGGAGTGGTCGATCGGGGCGGTCTCGAAAACCGTTGTACGCTTTGCGTACCGTGGGTTCGAATCCCTCCCTTTCCGCAAAACAAATGCAACAAATTGAATTTCAATTTGTTGCATTAACTTTTTATATCTACCGGGACGCCATAGGGACGGTTTTTTAATACTTTATCTCCTTCTAGTATTGGTTTAAACCGCTGATTTTTAAATCATTATATACAGTACAAATTATAAATTATCGGGACGAAAATCCACAAAAACATAATGAGTATCGGTTGGTTACCATAAAAGTAATCCAACCGCGTATAGCTTAAAAAGACGTTAGTATATAGGCAAAATCATCTAGTCTCCCATGCTCTCGGATGATCTCGCAGAGCAACTGTACCAATACTTATTATTTTCCCCTTTTTAATGATGACTCTTGTGATGTATCGAGGACCATAACCACTACTAATAAGTCTGACTTGTCTTTGTGGTCTGGTCAAGAAATTTTTATTCCATGTCTCAATACCCTTTTTTAAATATGGATAAAACTCGTCGTTATGACACCTAGGTCGACTGACAATCATTGAGGATTCATGTGATGATACCCAGAATTCTTTTCGGCTATTCCAATAAAAAGCTGAAAATGATTCTACATGGTCATCGAATTCATACATGTAAATTGTATCGCTAACCAAATTAATATCTAAAGAATCCAATACATGACTCTTGTCTCTAGCAACCATACACCAGTTTAACGAATTCGATGGCTTCTGATTGGACTTGATACGTCTATGCCATGTATCGCATATCAGTTGGCTTAATTGTTTGGTTGACTTTAATTCCTGTTCGATTGAATAATCAATGACCGTGTCAACTTTTGAAGGATCTATAGTGTCCTGATTAACAGAAGGTGTAGCAATGCCAGCCGACATCTTGTGGCTACAAACCAACAAACTAAGTCCTGTAATAAAGATGGATAAAAAAATTAATCGTCTCATGTGAATCACAATTATCGGATTATTGACACATTTTCTCGCAAACAAAGATAGCGATTTTTTTGCTAAACACTTTAAACTTTCTCTGTCTCGATACTTAAGTACACTTTGTGGGGTTTACCCTTCTTGTCAAGGACAGTCTTACCATCAGGGTGGATTTGGATGGATTTAATTTGTTTTATCTTCCATTTCTTCTCAATGGTGCTTTTAAGATAGTTCTCATCGGCTAAATCTGCTAGACCTATTCTCTTTCTTTTAGTGGTGTAAATGCCATTGAGTTCTAATTCTTTAACACCGCTTTCCTCATGGGTCTTGATGAGAATTATGTAGCCGTTTGCGTAGCAAAAACCAAGTGCTTCATATGCATCTAGCGTTTGTATTTCTTTAATATCATCCAATTTGATGATCGGGAAATAGCGTTCTAGCCAGGGCTGGATGCTATCTTCGACAAAATCTTCGACAAAGTCATCGCTTACCACTATGGCCGTATCCATCATCAACCCGCCAATCACCCATGTGACTGTTGGCGTTCGATAGGACGGATTCATGGCTTTGGTGTCCTGCCCTTGTGCCAAAAAACTTATCGCAATAATAGCACTTAATAATATTGTCACTAGTCTATTCATGCTGAAAAGAATAATGTATCTGCTGCAAAGGTAGCGAATATTTCGCTAAACACTTCATTTTCTCTTAGATTTCGTTGATTTATTGTTCATGAGACGCTGGTACTCGTCCTGCGCCTTTTTTTATAAAAATAGTTTTTTGGCAAGATTTTTGTAATAGTATTTGGTTGGTAACTATTTTTTAGTTACATTTGCGGCATCAAAAAACAAGGACATGAGTACAAAGGATAAACTACGGAAGCGATTTCTGTCCATGCCATCGGATTTCACATTCGATGAGATGCAGCAACTTTTGACTGGATTTGGTTACGTGCGAGGTGACAAAGGGCACACGTCAGGTTCACGAGTGATCTTCAAAAACGGAGACAAGCGACCTATCATGTTGCACAAACCGCATCCAGGCAATATCGTCAAGCGATATGCTATGCAACAAGTATTAGATGAATTAAAAGAAGCAGGATTTATTAAATAAGAAAGATATGAATACGATGAGTTATAAGGGCTATTTAGGCTCAGTCGCTTT
>JAEEGF010610778.1_pt1 | contig 40257 bp, 35 predicted proteins | sample 9134171 | NCBI WGS metagenome assembly JAEEGF01 (sample SAMN16246542, study PRJNA631951) | gut metagenome | biome: gut microbiome; feature: rumen; material: AP-attached | host: Bos | place: Iran: Karaj | collected 2018-10 | reverse complement strand
ATACAGCAATCACCAATTTCTGCAAAAGTCACTGAATTAATTTGATCGAATTTGGTGTGATCCGCTAGGACGTAAGACATGTAGGCATGTCTGATTGCCTTTGTCTTTATCATGGCCTCATCAGCATCTGGGGTAGTGAAACCTGCGTAAACAGAGATTCCGTTAGTTCCCATGAAGGCCTTAGTAAAATGATATTTGCGAATAAACTCAACACAGTCTGGACCAACTACTGCTTCGGTGGATGCCTTTAGCCTGCCGCCAATCATTATAGTCTGCAATCCCTTATCCATAAGCTTTCTGGCATGGACAACACCGTTAGTAATGTACTTTGCATTTCGATTATCGATGTAATCAATCATTGCAAGTGTAGTGGTTCCGGCATCGATGTACACAAAATCATTGTCCTGAATTAATGAAGCCGCATAGTGGCTGATGGTGTCTTTTTCAACAACATTCTTTGTAACCTTCTGCTTTACTGCATCCTCTTTTGTGTTTACATCCAAGGATGAATTGGCAGTGGCACCACCAAATACCTTTATAAGCTGCTTTGTGCGATTAAGAGCATTTATGTCTCTTCTGATTGTTGCAGCTGAGGTATCAAGCAGCTCAACTAATTCATTAACTGAAACTGCTTTCTTTTCATTAACTATTTCTACTATTTTTGTCCTTCTCTCTTCTGTAAGCATTTCAACACCCCTTGAACAATTCTGATTATTTTTGATTGTTCCAATCACAATATATCACCTGAAATCCCACGGTGCAATCACAAACAATCACAAATAATCACATTTGCTCAAATTCCGTCAGATTTACCATTTTAACAGGGGTGTTTTTGTAAACATCAACTATGATTCTGTTTGTCTTCGTACATTCTTTTGTCTGCATTTTTAGTCAAATGAAGGATATCGTCAGACTCCGAGAATGTTGCCATTCCAATAGACAAGCTCACACTAATTTCCTGACCAGCTATTTTTTTCAGATTGGCCATTTTATGAATGAGCTTATTATTAATATTTATTATTTCCTGAGGATTTTTGTATTGATGAAGAATTGAAAACTCGTCTCCACCTAATCTAAAAGCCACGCTGTGATTGCTGATAACACTTCTAATAATGTCTGCTGTCTTTATAAGTACCTTATCACCAAAATCATGGCCAAACTCGTCATTGATCTGCTTAAACTTATCAATATCAATCATGAACATGACGAAGTCTGTTTTTTCTTTGTAGTACTGGGAAACGTATTTTTGAACTATGTTAGAAAACGCACGTCGATTAAGAAGCTGAGTGAGCTCATCTGTATTTGACAGCTGCTCCAGCTTATCTCTCTCTGCTATCATATCTGTCACGTCATTGAAGAACCCAATGAGACCGACGATTTTTCCATCAGCAAACAATGGCTGCTTGCTGGCTACTATTTGGCGCACTTGGCCGCGAACTATGCACTCACCCCTTACATTTTGAATGGTTTTTCCTTCGTTTATAACTGACCATTCAAGCTCCTTAAATGGCCCTGGGTCTATATGCCAGCCAACGTCCTCATCTGTTTTTCCTACTATTTCCTCCACTGACTTTAGACCATAGTAGTCTAAAAACATTTGATTGGCTCCAACAAAACGGCGCTTAGCATCCTTCCAGAAGACTCCAGCAGGAACCATCTTTAGGATGTTTTCAGCGCTGTAATAGTTTTCATTTTCTTGATTTTCATTTTTGCTCATAAAGTTTGTCCTTTGGGATGTCTATAAAATCATTATTAATTCTAGCACCCAAATGTGAATAAACTTTATCAGAATTATGAAGATATGCCACATTTAATGGCAAGTTGTTTAAAAGCATTAATGGAACGCTTTATCATTTCGTAATCCACGCAGTATGCAATACGCACATAGCCAGGACAACCAAAGGTCATGGTGTTCACAAAAATAATATGCTGCTCCTTTGCTAGCTCCACGAATTTATCGCAGTCTTCTATTGGTGATTTTACTAGCAAATAAAAGGCTCCCTCCGGTTTTACAACATCAAAGCCTAATTTTGTCAGGCTATCATATAGAACCTTTCTGTTTCTATCATAAAAATCCAAATCAACTGTAACATCCTGGCATCTTGAGATTACCAGCTGAAATAGGGATGGAGCATTGACATAACCTAAGCAACGGTTTGCCACTACAAAAGCTCCTATCAGCTCATCATAGCAATCTGCATTTTTTGAAATTGCAAGATAGCCAATTCGCTCTCCAGGAATAGAGAGGGTCTTGCTGTATGAATAGATGTAGATGCTGTTTTTGATAATAGATGGAATGTATGGCACAGCCTTTCCATCATAGGCGAGCTGTCTGTATGGCTCATCGCAAAGGATATAGATAGGATGCCCCACTCTTTTTTCTGCCTCATCCACTATTTTTCCTAACTCTTCTATTGTTTCCTTGGAATAAATCCTTCCAGATGGGTTGTTAGGATTATTTACGATAATGCATTTTGTTTTTTCTGTAATGTTTTTATCAAGCTCCTTTAGATTTAGGTCAAAGGTGTCTGTATCCGCAGGCACTACCGTTAACTTTCCACCATAGTTTGAAGCATAATTTTTGTACTCTCCGAAAAATGGTGCAAAGGCTATAACCTCATCTTCAGGAGAAAGTATTGCTCTAAAAATACAGTTCATGGCACCTGCTGCACCAACTGTCATGACAATATCCTCTCCCCCATAGCCCATCCCAAAGGATTTATTTAGGTAATCTGCCACAGCCTGTCTGGTTTCTTCAAAGCCTGCATTTTTCATATATCCATGAACGTATGCATCACTGTTATTATTTAGGACATCCTTAATGGCCTCATGGACTTTTTCAGGCACTGGGGATGCCGGATTGCCTAGTGAAAAATCGTACACCTTATCAGCCCCGTATATTTGCGCCATCTGCAGGCCCTCTTCAAATAGCTTCCTGATGACCGAACTGCCTGCCACTAGATTTTCCATATTTTTAGAAATAACCATTATTCTCGTCCTCGCTTTCACTTTAGTACTTTAAATCAAGAAATATTATACCACATAAAAATAAAGGCCGCCCTCAATTTTCTTAAAAAGAGAACAGCCCTTATACGCTGAGAGTTATTGCATTTTATCTATATTACTTCTTGAAATCTGCAAAATTTCATGAAGGATGGTCTTGGTGGCCTCCATATCCGTCTCGCAGTCCTGACTGATTGTAATGCTTGATTCTGAGGAAGCTGCCACCTCTTCAGATGTAGCAGACAAGTTGCTAATGGCATCCATAACCTTGCTGTTTGCATCTACACAACCATCTACATTATCTGAAATAGCCGCTACTCTTCGGCTTAGATCCTCAACACGTTCAAGGATTGTCTCGAACTTCTCTCCAGTCTCTACAATCATCTCGCCTTGCTCATTTGCAGAATCTACGGAAAGCTGCATATTTGCAGATGCTGTATTTACTCGTTCAATCAGTCCATCAATAGTTGTTGCGATTTCTTCAGCAGATTCCTTAGTATGCTCCGACAGAGCTCTGATTTCATCAGCAACTACTGCAAAACCCTTGCCTGCCTCACCAGCTCTTGCAGCCTCGATAGACGCATTAAGAGCAAGGAGGTTTGTCTGACCTGAAATATCAAGAATGGTTCCTACAATATCCTTAACAGTAGCAGCTGATTCCTGCAGTTTTTCAGTCATCACAGCTGTTTCTGCATTAATCTTAGAAGCCTCATTTGATTTATTTCTAAGACTGGCAACTAAAGTGTTACCTTCGTTAATATTATCCGAAACCTCTTTAGAATTCTTTCTCATTGCCCTTGCCTGATGGGCGATTTCTTCAAGAGCATCGGTAATATTTGAGTTCATTTCTGTCTGAGTTTGGATGGCCTCGGCTGTCATGGTTACAGACATGCTAATCTGCTCTGCAGATTCTGCGGATGAACTAACCTTCTCAGCTAGTGCCTCCATGGCATCATTGGCATCCTCAAGCTTTTCAGCAATCTGCTTGCCTGTGTTTTCCATAACCCTAGCGCTTTCCTTTTGAATCTCTGCAGCCTCTTCCATCTCCTCAATGGTTTCTTTATTCTGCTTTGCGCTTAGTCTTACATAAAAGATTCCCATAAGGGAAATCAAAAACATGAAAATTGTATCTGTCATAACCGCTATTTGTCGCTCTGCCACTTCCACAGAGAACCTGAAAAACAGTGGTATATAGACGATGTTAATACCTAGAGACACAAGGGATGTCAGTATAACAAGATTCATGTTTGCATAAAGCATGGACAAAATGATGAGGGCAGGACCAAATGCCCACATATAAACCACATGAACCGAGCCAAGCATAGTTATTACATAGCTGGCTAAAAGACAAATCATATTATAGTATTGGCCTCTTGTTCTACGGCTGTAGCGGATATAGTTTATAACCGTAAGCATAACCAGAAGGATTTGCATTACAGTCATTGATACTGTATTTATAAATGAAAATCCCACACGCTGATCCTGATATAGAATCGTGGTCAACAGCTCAAAGCCCTGAACAATAAGCGCAAAACGAAAGGCTAATTTGTTACTTTCATAAACATGTCTTTCTCTAAGGTCCATTGGTACCTCCTATGAAACGCTAAAACTTCACTAACTTTTCTAGCATCTCCACAGCAGCATCTACACCAAGATTTGAAGAATTGATAATCAAATCAAAGTACTCAGGGTCGCCCCATTTTGCTCCAGAATGAGTGGTAAAGAATTTCTCACGTTTTTTATCAAACTTTGCCATCTCCTCCTCAGCCTTATCTGCTGGAAGCTTTTCAACTGTCTTTGCTCTATTTAATCTAAAATCATCATTTGCTGTGATGAATACACGTAAACACTTTTTATCCTTTAAAACTGCACTAGCACAACGGCCTACAAATACACAACCTGGTGTTTCAGCAGCTTCTTTGATAATCTCCACCTGCTTGTTGTAAATCTGCTCGCCTAATGTGAGCTCCTGCTTTGGTGCATTAAAAATAGATTTTACCGGTGTCTGCTCGTCCATTGTAGAAACCATATCGTAAGGGAGCCCCATTCTCTTACAGGTTTCAACTACTACACTTCGATCGTACAATTTATAACCTAGGCGATCTGCAAGCTTAGATGCGATTTCGTGTCCGCCGCTACCATATTTTCTTTCAAATGCGATGTATTCGTACATACCTCGTCCCCCCTTCTAGGAATAAGTTTGTAGTATTGTAGCACAACAATATGAAATAATTGCGTTCAATTTGTTTTAGTTCTTTGTTTTTCGTATATCTTGCAAACCTCTGAAACTACTGAGGTTGTGCCCAAAATGACAGTTGGCCCACCTAAGGTTTTTGCCTTATTTAAAGCCTCTTCCACTGTGTCTATCCAGGTGGATTCCATATTATGCTGTTCTAAATCCTCCTGCTGCAAAGTAGTAAAAACATAATGTACATTCTGGGATTTTGTAAGAATAATGGTCTTACTTATACCCTCCATTGCTTTTGCCACACCAAGATAGTCCTTGTCATCAGGTATGCCTATAATGGTATTTACCTGCTTAAAGCCCATGTGGGTAATAACATCCTTTACGATTTCTGCACTGGCTTTGTTGATACAAGCATCAAGCAAAACAAATGGCTTTTCAGACATTACCTGCATTCTTCCGGGCCAAACCAAATTGTTAAGGCATGATTTTATTTTTCTAGTATCAAGCTCTCCTAACACATCCTGGCACAGTGCAAGGGCTAAAGCACAGTTTTCCGCTTGGTGAGCCCCCATAAGTGGCACTATTATATCCCGATAAGTCTTTTCACCTATTTCCACATTAAATTTCATTCCTTTGTTTGTGAATGTTATATCTGTGGCTTTGAAATCTTTTCCGTAAACCTTTAATGGTGTGCCATATCTTTTGGCTCTGTCTGCTATCACCTGATAAGCTGCCGGCTGCTGCGATGCGATGTACACGCACTTTTGCTCTCCTGTGATAATGTGTGCTTTATCAGCAGCTATCTCCTCCACAGTTTTTCCAAGCTCTCTAGTGTGCTCCAAAAAGATTTTGTTGATAATGCCGTACTGATGAAGGACATTATTTACGTCGTCGTTTTTCGCCCCCTTCCCACATTCAAAAATATTAAAATCCGTATCACTATCATTAAAGAAATCCAGCGCCACCATGGCCTGAATTCCCATTGGACTAATGCAAACATCCTCAGGTAGTGCCTCGTCTATCTCATCAATCTTTGGCTGAATGTTTTCCACGTATTTAGTAAACGCCCTATCTGAGATATCCTTTCCATTTACCTTAAAGCGCTGGCAAAAATTGGTAAGATGAGGGCTGGTCATAAGCCCTACATTTAAGCTGCCTTGCAACACCTGCGCCACCATTGCGGCTACCGAGCCCTTGCCTTTGCTACCTGTTATTACAACTGCCGGTGTTTTGGCCCTTGCTCTAATCAAATCATAGGTCAAATCTGGCCTGCGCTTCTTAGAATCCTTCGTGTTGTAATCCTGGTATTTTTCAGCCTTTAAATATGATTTATATATAAAATCCTCTGCCTCTTGTCTATTCACAAATAAATCTCCTTTATACCTTCATTTTAATAAACTTTGGATTTTTCTCAATATATAAAAGGACCACCTTTACAGATGGTCCTTGGGTAAAATCTATTTATTTGTGGTAGAGCTTGTTGCCCTCGTATTTTGGCTCACATGTAAGGTGAATGCCAAGCTGCTTAAATACAGCCACATCAACCTGTGAAAGGATAACAGATGAATGAGCCTCTAGTCCTTCAAGCATTGGGATGCAATCGTAAGCCTTCTTTGCATTATCGCTGTTAATTGACTCCATGGAAAGAGCAATTAAAAGCTCATCAAGGTGAAGGTGTGGATTGTGATCGCCTAAATATTTAACCTTTAAATCCATGATAGGTGTAAGGATTTCAGGTGAAATAAGCTTTACCTCATCAGGGATTCCCGCAAAGTGCTTTAATGTGTTAAGCATCATAGCAGAAGATGCACCAAGCATCTGAGAAGTCTTGCCTGTGATAACCTGTCCGTCCTCTAGCTCGATAGCTGCACATGGAACGCCTGTCTGCTCAGCCTTGATGTTGGCTGCAGAAACAGCAGGTCTGTCTGATACAGAAATACCAGCCTTCTTCATGAGAAGCTCAAGCTTCTGGATAGCAGAGTCACTTCCCTCTCCCTTACGCTTTGCAACAACTGCCTCGTAGTAACGGCGGATGATTTCCTGGTTAGATGCCTTGCGACAAGCCTCATCATCAACGATGGCATTTCCAGCCATGTTTACACCCATATCTGTAGGTGACTGGTATGGTGACTCACCAGAAATCTTTTCAAACATAGCCTTAAGTACAGGGAATACCTCTACGTCACGGTTGTAGTTAACCACTGTTTCACCATATGCCTCAAGGTGGAATGGGTCAATCATATTTACGTCATTTAAATCCGCAGTAGCTGCCTCGTAAGCAAGGTTTACTGGGTGATTTAATGGAAGGTTCCAGATTGGGAATGTCTCGAACTTAGCATAGCCAGCCTTTACCCCACGCTTTGCCTCATGGTAAAGCTGAGAAAGGCATGTAGCCATTTTTCCTGAGCCTGGTCCTGGAGCTGTAACAACAACTAAAGGACGAGTTGTCTCGATATAATCGTTGTTTCCAAAGCCCTCGTCTGAAACGATGAATGGAATATTAGATGGGTATCCTGGGATAATGTAATGTCTAAATACCTTAAGACCTAATGCCTTAAGCTTTTTCTCGTATGCTACAGCAGATGGCTGCTCAGCAAACTGTGTTAAAACTACTGAGCCAACATAAAGGCCGTAGCTTGTAAATGCGTCAATAAGTCTAAGAAGGTCAGCATCGTAGGTGATACCAATATCGCCACGAACCTTGTTCTTTTCAATATCGCCAGCCTTGATTGCGATAACTATCTCAGTCTTGTCAGCAAGCTCCTTGAGCATAGTAATCTTTGCATCTGGTTTGAAGCCTGGAAGAACACGTGAAGCATGATAATCATCAAAAAGCTTTCCACCAAATTCCAGATAAAGCTTTCCACCGAATTCATCGATGCGCTTTCTGATATTCTTTGACTGCATTTCAGTGTATTTTTCGTTACTAAATCCTGTTTTTCCCATATTTTCTTCTTTCTAAATACTTTTTTAATTACAGATATGAATTATAAATTATAGTTTTTTTCTTCGCAATAAAAAATGACATCCCAATTACTTGGGATGCCAAAAAATACTTATTCTGCCTTAGCAGCTTTCTTTTCTACTGACTTATCCTCTTCCTTAGCAACGATTTTGCCTGAAGCCATTGCCTTCTCGTAACGAGTGTAGATTGCCCATGCAGCAAAACCAAAGATAACTGGGCCACTAAGTGACCAGAATGTTGTCTTGAGGTCGCCATCAAGAGCTGGCTGAATAATAGCAAATGCATTTGCAAAGAAAAGTGTAAGAGTTACAACGTAACCCCAGATGTTTGCAGATTTCTGAGTCTTGAATACTTCAAAGCTTCTGTCAATGTTCTTCATCTTCTTAAACTTAGGGAAAGCAAATGAGATAAACATGTAAGGTACTGTCATACCAACGTTTACCATTGCTGTAAGGATAACGAAGAACTGCTGCATTGTATCGCCACCAAACGAAACTAAGAGAACCATTACGCAAACAATAGCGCACTGAATCCACATAGCGTTCTTTGGCATACCGTCTTCTGCAATCTCACCCATCTTACCTGGCCAAAGTTCCTTTGGAGTGCCGTCGATAATCTGCTTAAGTGGTGAGTAAACAAGTGTAAACATAGCACCCATAAGTGCAAGAAGCATAATAAGGGCATATACTCTGGCAAAACCGTGAGCAAGTGCAACCTGTGTAGCAGCTGAAGCGCCAAAAGCCTTACCAAATGCTGCTGCAAAGTTTGACATGATTACGTATGAAACGTTACCAAGTGTAATCTTGTCTGAACCAAGGATTTCGCTGTAATTTGTAAATGAACCTACGAGCATGATAAGAAGAGCGTAGCCAACTACGATAACCATAGCTGCTGTAACGATTCCCTTAGGGAAGTTCTTCTTTGGGTTCTCTGTTTTGTCAACAAGACCGCCAACTGCTTCGATTCCGCCGTATGCAAAAAGTGCATAAACGATAAATGACAGAATCATGATTGGGCTACCCTGATATGCTACGTTTAAAGGAACCATTAAAGACTCTGTTCCCATAAATGGCTGCTCAAGCTGACCGTGACGAGCAATAATCATTACGATAGAGCCAACTACAACCATGATGTTGATAACAAGTACTGCTGTACCACCGATAGATGTAACCTTGCTTATCTTATCAATACCCTTTGAATCAAAGTATGTGATAAAGATAAAGAAGATGATAGCCATGATACCAAGAAGTCTTGAGCCTGAAAGGAACTCAGAACCAAAGAGTGACCATGTTGATGTGCTATCCTCACCAAAGATAAGGTTAGATACAGGTACCCAGATACCTGAAGAAACGTTTACCATCCAAAGAACATAAGATGTGTACCACATGAATGTTCCGATAAATGCGTATTTTGGACCAACAGAGTTGCACATCCATGAGTACATACCACCTGTCTCATCCTTAAATGCCGAACCAAACTCAGCTACCATAAATGCAAATGGTATAAAGAATAATATACCTGCAATAACAAACCAAGGTATAGCTGCATAACCCATTAAGTAATATGATCTTGGAATGTTGTTAAAACCGTATACTGAAGTAAATATCATCAGTATAAGGGACATAAGCCCCAATTTCTTTTCTTTCATTACTAAATACTTCCTTTAATACAATATAACGCTACCACTAAAAAGCGGCAGCGTTATGTATTATATCATGATTTAAAAAAGACTTCTACACCATGATTTTTGTATTGTTGTATAAATCTCTTTCAAATAAAATAGTAGTGTATAATTTTATTTATCGCAATATTTCACTGCGCTATCACTAGCGACCTGACCAAATACTACAATATCTGCAACAGCGTTACCACCGATACGATTTCCACCGTGTACACCACCAGTAACCTCACCTGCTGCATATAATCCAGGGATAACCTTTCCATCTGTATCAATCACCTGACAGTTAGTGTCAATCTTAACACCACCCATTGTGTGATGGATACCAGGAGCAATCTTGATTGCATAATAAGGAGCAACACTTAAGTCATTTTCCATACCTGTGTCACGGCCAAATTCTGCATCGTTTTTATTAGCAACTGCCTGATTCCATGTCTTTAATGTCTCAGCTAATACTGAAGGGTCTACATCAATCTGTTTAGCGAGATCTTCTATTGTATCGCCTTGAACAGTTATACCAGTTGAAACATATTTTTCAATGGCTTTAAGTCCATCTCTTAATCTCTGATCAAAAATGATGTACGCATATCCGCCTGTCTGCTCTAGCTCTGCAGCAGATACAACATCTCTTGTAAGAAGCTCGTTTGTGAAACGCTTGCCTTCCTGATTTACAAGGATAGCACCGTCACCACGAACACTTTCTGTAATAAGCATTGAAGTTCCCTGCTCTACTGTAGGGTGAAGCTGAATCTGATCGATATCAACTAAATCAGCGCCAACCTTCTCTGCCATTACAATACCATCGCCCATTGCACCAGGAGCACTTGTAGAAACTGTGCCCTTCAAATCAGAACGATACTTAACAATCATATCCTGATTGTTTCCAAAGCCACCAGTTGCAAGAATAACTGCCTTAGCATTGATTGTATAATTGAACTCGTCGCTTTCAGCCTTTACACCAACAATTGTTCCATTATCGCTAATAAGCTCGGTAGCTTTAGTCTCGTACATTACCTCAATACCAAGTTCATCTACCTTGTTCAAGAATCTTGTAACAAGATAAGCACCGACGCCTGAGCCATCCTCTGGAGCATGGATACGTGCGTTTGTAGCGCCACCTGAGAAACCTACCTTTGGAAGTGGAGCGCCGATTGAATCTAGCCAATCGATAGCAGCTGCTGATTTTTCAGCCATAACAGTTACAAGGTCGCGGTTGTTCATCTGGTGACCGCCTTCCATTGTATCCTCGATGAAGGTCTCAACGCTATCATCGATACCCTGTTCCTTCTGATAATGTGTTTCAGCAGCATTCATACCGCCAGTAGCCTTTGTTGTATTACCACCAGCGTAAGGCATCATCTCAAGAACGACAACCTTCTTGCCCTGCTCTGTTGCATTGATTGCTGCAGTCATACCTGCGCCGCCTGCGCCTACAATAACAATGTCGCAATCAACAGTCTTGTCTGTCTTTGCTGTATTTTCCTTAGCTGGCTTTGAAGGAAGTGTGCTTAAATCACATCCTGCCTGTGTAAGGGCATCCTGTAAGGCAAGTAAGATTGCCTTACTTGTAACTGTCGCACCTGCAACTGCATCTACGTCAGTTGTCTGTGCCTCAAGGATGCGATCTGGCATCATTGATACTGCGAAAGTACCAATATTTTCTGTCTCGTGATCGCCTACTACCTTAATATCATCGATAGTGCTTTCACTTACTGTTACTGTAACTTCAACATCACCACCGAAGCCCTTTGCTGTACCAGTATATGTACCTGGTGTAAATGAAGGACCCGCAGATGTTCCAGAACCGCCAGCCTGTGATAAAGCCTTAGATGCAGCTGACTTTACAGCAGTACTTGTGATTGTAGCTCCTGAAACTGCATCAATATCTGCTGACTGTTTTTCAAGAATGCTATCCTTTAAAGTTGGGATGGCTGCACCGCCAACTTCAGGAGTCTCATTTGCTCCTGTTATTTCAACACTTGAGATACCGCCATTATCTCCAATAGTTAAGGTGACTTCTACGTCTCCACCAAATCCGTTTGCTACCCCAGTATATGTTCCTGGTGTATAGCTTCCTGATGCGCTTTCATTAGCCGATGGATCAAACTTAGGTTTATTAATAACTAAAGTTGTCACTAATGCAATAGATAATATGCACACCAGGACTCTGAGTATACGAACGTTCATAATATCGCTATTCATATATCATACCTCCTTAGGGGTTAATTATAACAAAAAGTGAGAATTATTTTGGGTAATTCTCACTTTTAAATGTTGATAATTCTATGAACTTTTTAGGAAAAATTTTTTAAAATTTTGTATCTAAATAATATTAGTATAACTTTGCACCTGCAGGAATGTGGTTATCAATCATAAGAAGATGCAACTCCTCATTGTCTGAATCTTTGAGGTTGTTAACTGCTGAAAGTAACATACCGCATGACTCGATACCCATCATAGCGCGTGGTGGAAGGTTTGTGATTGCTACAAGTGTCTTGCCAACAAGCTCTTCTGGCTCGTAGAACTCATGAATTCCTGAAAGGATAGTTCTATCTGTACCTGTTCCATCGTCAAGTGTGAACTGAAGAAGCTTCTTTGACTTAGGTACTGCCTGACAAGCCTTAACCTTTACTGCTCTGAAATCTGACTTTGAGAATGTGTCAAAATCAACCTGCTCCTCAAATAATGGCTCAATCTTTACGTTTGAGAAATCAATCTGGCTATTTGGTGTAAAGAAGCCTGTTGCTTCCTCTGCTGCACCACTCTTCTTTGGTGCATCAAGACTCTTCATTGTAGGGAAGAGGAGTACATCACGGATAGCCTGGCTATCTGTAAGAAGCATGCAAAGTCTATCAAGACCATAACCGATACCGCCTGTAGGTGGCATACCGATTTCAAGTGCGTTGAGGAAGTCCTCATCTGTGTGCTCTGCCTCGTCATCACCTGCTTCTGCGTTAGCATCCTGTGCTGCGAAACGCTCACGCTGATCGATAGGATCATTAAGCTCTGAGTATGCGTTACACATCTCCCATGTATTAATGAAGAGCTCGAAACGCTCTACCTTTGTAGGGTCTGTAGGCTTCTTCTTTGTAAGTGGAGAAATCTCGATTGGATGGTCTGTAATAAATGTAGGCTGGATAAGATTCTCCTCGCAGAACTCCTCAAAGAAGAGATTAAGGATATCACCCTTCTTGTGACGGTCCTCAAACTCAACGCCCTTTTCACGAGCGATAGCCTTTGCTGCCTCATCATCAGCAATTGTATCAAAATCAACGCCTGCAAACTTCTTTACAGCGTCTGTCATTGTCATTCTCTCGAAAGGCTTGCCAAGGTCGATTTCGATTCCGTTGTAAGAAATCTTTGTAGAACCAACAACCTTTTCAGCAAGACGACGGAACATAGTCTCTGTAAGCTCCATCATGCCTTCGTAATCTGTGTATGCCTGGTAAAGCTCCATAAGTGTGAACTCAGGATTGTGACGAGTATCAACACCTTCGTTTCTAAATACACGGCCGATTTCGTAAACACGCTCGAAACCACCAACGATAAGTCTCTTAAGGTAAAGCTCAAGAGAAATACGAAGCTTAACGTCCTCATTTAAAGAGTTGTAGTGTGTCTCGAATGGACGAGCTGCTGCACCACCTGCATTTGAAACAAGGATAGGTGTCTCTACCTCCATGAAGTCACGCTCTGCAAGGAAGTTACGGATTTCCTTCATCATAAGTGAACGCTTAACGAATACATCACGTGAATCCTTGTTCATAACAAGGTCAACATAACGCTGACGGTATCTCATATCTGTATCTGTAAGACCGTGAAACTTCTCTGGAAGAATCTGAAGAGACTTAGAAAGAAGTGTAATCTCCTCAGCGTGGATTGAAATCTCACCTGTCTTTGTTCTAAAGGCATAACCCTTGATACCGAAGATATCACCGATATCTGACTTCTTAAAATCAGCGTATGACTCTTCTCCAATGGCATCACGTGCTACGTAAACCTGGATATCACCCTTACGGTCACGGATATTGCAGAAGCTTGCCTTACCCATAACACGCTTAAACATCATACGACCTGCAATGCTAACGTTGATTGGAGATGCATCCATGATTGCACGGCGCTCGTTGTAATCATCATTAACAGCCTGCTTTGCAGCTTCCTCATCCATGCCATCTGTGTTAACTGGCTGGCGACCTGCTAAAAGCTTTGCTTCATGCTCCTCGTATAAATTTCTAGCCTCATCTGTGTGATGTGTCTGATCAAACTTTGTAATCTGGAATGGGTCCTTACCTGCCTCCTGAAGTGCAGAAAGCTTTTCACGGCGGACCGCAAGTAACTGGTTAATATCCTGCTCTGCCATAGTTTCTCCTTATCTATATAAACATATTTTGTACGTCATAAGCCGTTTTATTATAAAACAGGGCTCTTATTCAGTCAAGAATAGAGCCCTTTACGCACTATACCATCTGAACCAGCCATACGTTACTCTTTACCATGAAGTATCCCATGATATTTTTGATGATTTCTGTACCCTGTACAAAGAAATAAACTGCAACGATTCCTAGGCCTGTGTAGTGTGCCAATACAAATGCAAGTGGCGCCATAACTACCCATGTAAACACTGAGTCAAAAAGGAATGTAACAAGAGTCTTTCCTCCTGAACGAAGTGTAAAGTATGAGCAATGGCTAAAGCTGCAAAATGGCATCCAGATAGCTGCTACTGCGATAAATTTAGTTGCCAGCTGTCTTATAGCTGGGTCTACATTGTAGATACGTGGGAAGAGACCGCCAAAGGCAAACATGATAACAGCCATTATAGTGCAGCAAAATACGCTGAAGGCGATCATCTTGTTATCAGCATCCTTTGCCTCTTCAAGCTCGCCAGCACCTAAGTACTGACCAACAATAATGCTGATACAGGCTCCCAACTGAATAAATACAATGTTGAAAAGATTTCCTACTGTGTTTGACATGCTAAGAGCTGTCAGTACATTCATACCTCGAACTGAGTAGCTTTGAGTAACGGCGCTGACACCTGCTGCCCAAAGCACCTCATTAAGCATTAGAGGAGTACCCTTTATGAGGATTGGTCTAAAGACTTCTCTTGGAATACCAAATCCAAGGTACGCTCCCTCTAGGTATCTGTTTAGACTACGATGTGTATGAGCCCAAATAATAACTATAGCTGCCTCAATATATCTGGCGATAACTGTTGCTATAGCAGCTCCAGCTACACCAAGCTTTGGAAATGGGCCAAAGCCAAAAATCAAGCAGTAATCTAAGATGGCATTTGTAGCAACTGCCACCATGCCGGCAGCCATTGGAACAACTGTCTGACCTGTCTCTTTAATGTTTGTAGCATATGCCTGTGTTACAGCAAATGGAATCAATCCTACTAGGATAATGCTCAAGTATTTAAGACCAAGGGCAAGAGCTACCTCTGGAGATGCTCCCTCGCTTTCTGTTAAAAACAGCGATATAAGCTGTGGTCCTGCTGAAAGGAATACGATAATTCCAAGTATGGTAGCAAGCAATGTGGCATACAGCTTGAAACGGAAGGTATACATGTGGCCCTTGTGGTCACCCTTTCCAAAATACTGTGCACCGTAAATGCTACCTGCAGAAGCTGCGCCAAATACAGCAAGTGAGAATACGAAATTTAACTGGTTTACTGTTGCAACTGCAGAAATAGCTTCTGGTCCCAGCTGTCCTACCATAATGTTATCCAAAAAGCTTACGAAGTTTGTAATAGCATTTTGAATTATCATTGGGGTAGCAAGGAAGATATATCTTTTGTAAAAAGCTTTATCGCCTATGTATTTGTGTTTGAATTTTTCTAGCATTTTGTCCTCCTGTTAAACTCCACCTCATACACCGCTAAGCGGCTAAAAAAAGGGCCGCAACCATCTGGTTGTGACCCTCGAAACTTCCCTTGATTACTTAGACTTCTTAGCTGCAAGAATCTTGTACTGGAACTCACCAGCTTCAGTCTCAACTGTAACTGTATCGCCCTTCTTGTGTCCAAGAATAGCCTTTCCTACTGGTGATTCGTTTGAAATCTTGCCCTTAAGGCTGTTAGCCTCTGTAGAACCTACGATTTTATATTCAACTTCCTCGTCAAACTCTACATCAAGAAGTGTAACTGTCCAACCGATGTTAATGTTCTTTGTATCGTGCTCATCTGTAACGACCTCAGCATTTTTAAGAATCTTTTCGATTTCTTCGATACGTGCTTCGATATCACGCTGCTCATCCTTAGCTGCATCATACTCAGCGTTCTCTGAAAGGTCGCCCTGCTCTCTGGCTTCCTTAATCTTCTGTGATACTTCTTTACGTTTATTGACCTTGAGATCCTCAAGCTCATCCTCTAATACTTTAAGTCCTTCGGCTGTAAGTAAGTTCTTCTTTGCTTCCATATTTTTCCTCTCCTCGGATATATTTTTGAAAGAATTTTGCCACGCAAAATCCCATGTATTTCAATAACTTTTTGAATTATAAGCCACTAAATTACCTGTGTCAAGAATTCCCATACTGTTTCATAAATTCTTCAAAAAGGGCCTCTAATTCTTCATAAGATTCCACATCATTGATGCGTCCTCTCAGCTTGCTGGCTCCCTTGTAACCTGCTGTGTACCAGGCAGCATGCTTTCTCATTTCACGGATTCCAAGGTAATCTCCCTTGTATTGAATCTGCAGCTTTGCATGACGAAGCATGGTCTTCACCATCTCCTCCATAGGTGGCTTTCCTATCAACTCTCCTGTTTCAAAGTAGTGGAGAATCTGGTGGAATATCCATGGATTACCCTGGGCGCCACGGCCTATCATAAAACCATCGCAGCCTGTCTGTTCATGCATTGCAATCACGTCCTTGGCATCTAAAATGTCACCATTTCCTATAACAGGAATATTAACTGCTGATTTAACATCGGCAATAATGCTCCAGTCTGCCTGCCCCGAGTAGTATTGCTCTCTGGTGCGACCATGAACAGCTATTGCTGCTGCACCTGATTCTTCTGCCACGTGAGCCATCTCCACAGCGTTAATGTGTTCATCGTCAAAGCCCTTTCGAATTTTAACAGTAACTGGCTTTTTTATAGCCTTTACTGTGCTTTCGATGATTCGGCCAGCAAGTACAGGATTTTTCATAAGAGCTGAACCGTCGCCGTTGTTTACTACCTTTGGCACTGGGCATCCCATGTTGATATCTAATATATCGAAATTACGATGCTCGATGCGGGCTGCCATAGCTGCCATGATGGCTGGGTCTGACCCAAACAGCTGTAAGGATACTGGACGCTCTGCCTCATCTACTGTAAGAAGGCTTTCGGTATTTTTATTGTTGTAATAAATACCCTTAGCGCTGACCATTTCCATGCAGCAAAGAGCAGCTCCCTGTTCCTTGCATAACAAACGAAATGGCAGGTCTGTAACTCCTGCCATTGGTGCCAAAATCAAATTGTTATCTAGTTGTACGTTTCCAATTTGTAATTTTTTAATCATTATTTTTTCTGCTTATCGTAAATAAACTTCATACCATACAGTGTAAGGTTTGGATTGTAGATGTCGATGCACTGTGTTTCGCTGGCGATAAGGTTGCCAAGTCCGCCTGTTGCAACTACCTTTACGTTATCGTAGCCGCTTTCAGCAATCATATGCTTTACAATGTATTCTGTCTGGCCAATCTGTCCATACACAAGACCTGCCTGCATAGAAGAAATTGTCTCCTTTGCAAGAATCTTTTCTGGCTTTTTGATTTCGATTTCAGGAAGTTTTGCAGCGTCTTCCCAAAGAGCCTTGGCGCTGATACGGATACCTGGTGCTGTAACACCTGATACAAATGCACCTGATTCATCAACTAAGTCATATGTAGTAGCTGTGCCAAAATCTAAAACAAGCACAGGCCCGCCGTAAAGCTCGAATGCACCAGCTGCATCTACGATACGGTCAGCACCGATTTGCTTTGGATTTTCTGTGGCAATGCGAATGCCAGTCTTTATTCCAGCTTCTACGATAATAGGCTGAATATCAAAGTATTTAATAATTGCACTTGTAAGAGAGTGCATAACATTTGGTACTACTGATGCGATGATAACGTCGTTAATCTTTTCTGCGTCCAAATCGTTTGAGCGAAGGATTTCCTTGATTACGATTCCGAATTCATCTGATGTACGGTTGATTTTGGTGGTAACACGAAAGCTTCCTAAAAGCTGCTCGCCATCAAAAACACCCATTGTTATATTTGTATTTCCAACATCAATTGTAAGAAGCATTACATGCCCTCCCCTAGAAAAACTACTTTGTAATATGTTTCAAGCGCCTCAAAAAGCTCTGTGCGCTCTCTTTGCATTCTCTTAACCTCAAGGGCAGAGCCGATTTCATCATACATGAAATCATCTTCGTTGTGGTCTACATCGATTCGAAGAGTTCCATCTTCCTCATAAACCATCTTAATAGTGCCGCTGACCTGCTCAGTGTACATTACGCACATGATTTTCAGCTCATCCTTTATCATTGGAGGAAGTCCCTCAAATTCTGGATTTAAATAAAATTTTTTAGTGTAGCAGCTTGCGCCACATAATACTTTCTCTTCCATTTACACGTATCCGTAGATTCCTCTTACAGAAACCTCTCCTGTACTGATTATTCTTTGTTCACCGTCAGCTTCAACTATAAGCTCGCCCCTAGCTGTGATTCCAATGGCGATAGCCTCGTAAGAAGCTTCCCGAGCCTCTATTCTAACAGGTTTGCCAATATTCGCAAGATGTGATTCGTACTCTTTTTTAAGCTTTGACATATCACCTGTCTCTAAAAAGAGATTATAATACTTTTTAAAGCTTTCCCATATAGCTTCTGTAATTTCTTTTCTATGGCCTCTTTTTCCTGAGTCTGCCAGGACTAAATCTACAGATGTGGCCTTGAAAGCTATTTCCTCTGGGAAGGTTTTGTTGTGGACATTTACACCTATGCCAACAACCACATACCAAACCTTGCCTTCCTTCATTTCCATTTCAGTAAGGATTCCGCAGATTTTTTTTCCATCTACCACAATGTCGTTTGGCCATTTTATCAGACCATCTATTCCGTAAAGACGATACAGGCTGTCCCTAACTGCCATGGCTGCCACCACTGTTACTGTAGCCACAGCTTCCGGTGATAAAACTTCCGGACGCAGCAAAATGGAAGTTGCCACACTGTCACCAGTTGGCGTCTCCCATTTTCTTCCAATGCGACCTTTTCCTGCGGTCTGCTGCCCAGCGGATATGACGAGGCCCTCTGCCTCGTCTTCGTGGGCTCTTAATTTAATTCGTTCATTTGTGGAATCTACTGATTCATAAAATTCGTAAGTTATATTTTTAAGCATTTCCTAAAGTTGCGTACATTATTGCCTTGATAGAGTGCATTCTGTTTTCTGCCTCATCAAAAACGATAGAACGCTCACCTTCAAATATTTCGTCTGTGACTTCCATGCAGTCTAAGCCAAACTTTTCATGGATTTGCTGACCAATAGTGGTGTTTAAATCATGAAATGCTGGTAGGCAATGCATAAATTTAGCTTCAGGCTTTGCATATGAAAAGGCCTCCTGATTTACCTGATATGGGCTAAGCTCCTTGATACGCTCTTCCCAAACCTCGTCTGGTTCTCCCATAGATACCCATACGTCTGTGTAAATAACATCAGCATCCTTGCAACCAAAAGCTACATCATCTGTAAGAGTCACGCTACCGCCAGTCTGTTCTGCAATGGCTGTGCACTCTTTTACAAGCCACTGCTCTGGGAAGTATTTCTTGCTTGTACATGCAACAAAATCCATACCCAATTTTGCACAAGTGACCATAAGTGAGTTACCCATATTATAGCGGGCATCGCCCATATATACAAATTTTATTCCTTCAAGTTTGCCAAAATGCTCCTTGATGGTCATCATATCGGCAATCATCTGTGTTGGATGGGACTCATTTGTAAGACCATTCCATACAGGTACCCCTGCATACTTTGCAAGAGCCTCCACCTTTGTCTGTTCAAAGCCTCTGTATTCAATGCCATCATACATGCGGCCTAGGACGCGAGCTGTATCTGCAATAGATTCCTTTTTTCCAATCTGGGAACCTGATGGATCAAGGTATGTAACTGCTGCCCCCATGTCGTAAGCTGCCACCTCAAAAGAACAACGGGTACGTGTGGATGTTTTCTCAAAAATCAGGGCTATATTCTTTCCTGCCAAATAATCCTTCTGAGATTTACCCTGCTTCTTTTCTGCTTTAAGCTGCAATGATAAATCAATTAGCCCCTTGATTTCCTCTGGTGTAAAATCCAACATCTTTAAAAAGTTCTTTCCCCTTAAGTCCATAACGTACCTCCTTTTGCTTGTGTATATTTATGCATTTACTTTGAATTAAAATACATTGTATAACAAAAGAGCTTTCAGGTAAATACCTAAAAGCTCTAAATAGCATCATTATTTCATTGATTAATAGAATACGTGGTTGCCGATAATAAGACCTTGTCTATTACCTGCTCTTCTGAAGTGTGTTGCTCCGCCTGTTGTATCAACACCTGCGAGAGCGTCGTATGCGGCCTGGACACATGAAGCCTTAGGGCCTCTAGAAATTACTGAAGACATACGTCCTGTTGCGAACTGTCCTCTAGCAAAAATAACGCCGCCTACAGAGTTTGCATAAGATCCGCTGCGAACACGGTTCATAACAACTGATCCAACTGCAACCTGTCCTTCATAACATTCACTACCAGCTTCAATCTGAATGATTGCTGCAAGAAGTGTTACATCATCTGCTGAATCGATGATTGCCTGGTTTGCTGCTGCTGCAGCTGCAGCGGCTTCCTTAGCCTTACGTGCAGCTTCTTCTGCTGCGGCCTTTGCTGCTGCTTCTTCCTCTAATGTAATTGCTTCGCCTGTTTCCATATCAACCTGAACGTACTCAGCCTTTACATATCCTGATGTACCTGCAGAAGTAACAGCTACCCAGCCATCTACCTCTTCGGCATCAGAGTTTACTACAAGCTTTGTTCCCTTAGAAACAGTCTTTTTAATCTTTGCTTCTTCTGAAGCTTCACTACGAATACGAAGACCTGCAACATCAGTTGTGGCGTATGTATTACATACTTCCATAGCTAATTCGTATGCTTCGATTCCTGTGACACAATAATCTGCTGATACAAAACCATGAGCATTACCTGACTGAATTTCATACCAACCATCAAAAACGTCCACGAGTGTAGCAACATCGCCCTTGCGGAGCTTTCCAACAACTTCTGCGCTGCTGTCTGCTTCTGAACGGATGTAGAGATATTCGTCTACATTTGCCATGGCCTTATCTGCCCACTCATCATATTCATCTTCTAAATTTGGCTCTACCTGATCAGTAGTAGCCGCAACCACTGTAACATCTGCTGATGCATAAACAAGACTAGAGTCTCCTGCTGTCATATCCATAGCTGCTACTGCTGCGAATACACCTGCTGTCTGAGCTGGTGTGATATCAACATCTGTAGTATATACTACCTTCTTTGGTGCCTCTGCATAAGCAGCTGTTCCAAGAAGGATCATAGCTAAAGCAAGAGCTCCTGACTGCATAGTACGCTTGTTAATATATTTCTTTGTAAGTGCGTATGATGCAGTTAGTGTTTCGCTGAATTTACTCATAAGCCTCCGTCACTTTTTTACATAAAAGTTCTATTTATTACAAACTTGTTACGAAGGGTAATATATCAGACTTAATTTTTTTTGTCAAATTGACAGGTATTTTGTATAATGTTTTGGAACTAAAAGTGAGGTATTTATCAATGAAAACTATAGTTATGACAGGTGGTGGAACTGCAGGTCACGTAACACCTAATTTAGCTCTTGCACCACTTTTAAAAGAAAAAGGATATGACATCTATTATATAGGTTCTTACAACGGTATCGAAAAAAAGCTAGTTGAGAATGCCGGCATTACTTATTATGGTATTTCTTCTGGAAAGCTTCGTCGTTATCATGATTGGAAAAATTTTACTGACCCATTTAGAGTTATTAAGGGCTTTTCTGAGGCCAACCAGCTAATGAAACATCTTAAGCCTGATGTGGTATTTTCTAAGGGCGGATTTGTTTCTGTGCCAGTAGTTATGGCTGCAGCCAGACAGAAAATCCCTGCTATTATCCACGAATCAGACATGACACCAGGTCTTGCAAATAAGCTTGCCATTCCTTTTGCAACAAAGGTATGCTGCAACTTTCCAGAAACTCTAGAGTATCTTCCAAAGGGTAAGGCTGTGCACACAGGCTCTCCTATTAGAAAGGAGCTATTCTCAGGAAATCGTGAACGTGGTCTTGAGTTTGCCGGCTTTAATAATGAAAAGCCTGTCATCCTTATTATGGGTGGAAGCATTGGCTCTCGTTTCATTAATAATGCTGTTTGGGAATCTCTTGACGCTCTGCTTTCCCATTTCCAGATTATTCATCTAGTTGGTAAAGGAAATATCAACAAGGATTTGATTGGGAAGACAGGTTATCAACAATATGAATTTATTAATGAACAGCTTAATGATGTATTTGCAATGACTGACTTAATGATCAGCCGTGCTGGCGCAAATTCCATCAGCGAGATTCTTGCTCTTAAGATTCCAAACATTTTGATTCCACTTTCTGCCAAGGCCAGCCGTGGGGATCAGATACTTAATGCCGAAAGTTACCGCAAGCAGGGATTTTCCACTGTCCTTCAGGAGGAAGAGCTCACTAGTGCCATTCTTATTGATTCTGTAAGGGATGTTTACAAAAATAGAATCCAGATTAAAGAAAAAATGGCATCCAGCAAACTACTGGACGCCAATGAAACAATTCTTGATTTAATTTTAGAAGCTTAATTTTTCAACTACTTCTTTGGTTTCAGCTTCTGAAAAGCTCTGATGACTCCATCCACAGATGGTCTTGTCAGGGTCATCTACATATCTTGGAATAACGTGTACATGGAAATGGTGAACTGTCTGTCCGGCAGCTTCACCATTATTTTGTACAATGTTTACTCCCGCACATCCTAATTTATCCATCATGTTTTTACCAATCTTTTTAGCAAGTGGAAGTACCTTTGCTACCACCTCGTCATCAATCTCAAAAAGATTTTTGTAGTGCTCCTTTGGCAAAATAAGCGCATGACCCTTTGTTGCAGGATCTGCATCTAAGATTACCTTAAAATCCTCATCCTCATAGATAGAATTTGTTGGAATAACTCCATTAGCTAATTTGCAAAAAATACATGTCTCGTCCTTCATTATCTAGCCTCCTATTTGCTAAAAGTAAATAAATCATCCAACATTCTTAAGGTCCTAAAATTGCCCTTTGCAGTCATATCTCCAACTGAAAATGCTCGCTGGAAGGTTTCTCTGCCTGCCACAATGTTGTCCATAATGTTGTTGGTTAATTTCATATAAACATCAATGTTGTCTTCCTTGCCGTATTTACAGTCCACTGTATCTCCATTTACATTAAGGAAAAGTGGCTGCTCCTTGCCATCAATCATGAATAGATATTTGGCAACAAACTCAGGATTACCCTTGAAGTTTATTTTAAAATCGTTGATATATTCAGTAGAGCTATCCTCTTTTTTCTGGCCCATCATGTCTCTAAACATGGTAGTAAGGTCTGCAATATCAGCCTTTTGGGTCTGAACGTATTCATCATCTGATACAAATTTGGAAAGCTGCTCTGATTCCTGTGGAGAAAGCTCCAGCTGAGTGGTTCTAAGGATGCTTCTAGTAACAGCCTGATTGCTGGTAGGCAGCCCCTTAGTGTGCTGTGAAATGGTTCTATAGAGTGTCTCCACCTTTTTTTCGATAATATGGGCGTATTCAGCGTTCTCTCTGAACTCCTTAACGTCCTCTACATAGCCGCAAAAGCCCGAGCATGGTAACCCACCTAGAATCTCCCATGCATTTTCAAGAGTGACCATAGCCTCTCTTTCACCGTAGGTAGTGGACATAACAACCGGCTGCATATAGGTAGTGGCCAGAGCTGTTTTGTCAGCATAAAGCCAGCATGCATCCAAAAACTGATTCATAAATCCGCCGATGCCAAGCCATTCTACTGTGGTGGCCAGAATAATGCCATCTGCGTCCTTCAGCGTCTGAGGCAGCATTGATATTGCATTTTTCTGCTCGTAAATATTGTACCTGCGTACCTCAACCTGAAGCTCGGTAAGCACCTGCTCCATTCTGCCGATTACATAAAGTGTTGGGTCCTCAAGAAGACCTCTTCCTCCGTAGTAAATGTTTACCTTCATATTTCATCCTCATCCCCGTAAAAGCCCCGTTAGTTGTTAATTTCAGTATAATTTTTTTCGTCTTTAAAATCAACGTGCCTTAGCCTTATTAATGTAGGAATTCCATAGCAGATAAATGTAAGAATAAAGCCTGTTAAAACCCCTGCCACATGACCTACGTTGTCAGTTCCAGCAGAGGCAAATCCAAAATATAAAGTCAGGGCTGCCATAAATAGCATTCTTTTTGTGCTAATTCCGTTATATCTGCCTTTGTGCACCAAAATAACAATAACCATGCCCCCTACGATACCAAAAATGGCACCACTGGCGCCGGCTGCAATGTCATTTCGTCCCATTAGGCACATAAAAACGAATGAGAAAAAGGAGCCAGAAAGTCCTGACCCCAGATATACTCCTAGAAAGCGCACACTACCTACTGCTCTTTCAAAAATCTGTCCTAAAAAGAATAAAAGCAGCATGTTGTTGGCTAAATGTTCAATTCCAAAATGCAAAAAGAAGGCGCTGGCAAGCCTATACCACTGGCCTGCACCAAGAATCATCTGAGGATTCATCGCGCCACTTTTAAGCATATAATAACCATCTGTAGTGTCGCCCATTAGCTCTAGCACTACAAATGTAAGTATATTTGCAACTACCAGTACAAAGGTAATTGGTGTTTCTCTAACATTTAAGTATTCGTCCTTCACGATTACGCAAGCATTTCCTGTGGCATTCTGCTAAGAAGCTGCTGCATTGCCACCTTGTGCTTTTCCTCCATCTCTGTAAGTGGAAGTCTAAGACTACCTACGTTAAATCCTAACATATTCATGGTTGATTTAACAGGGATAGGATTAACCTCGCAAAACAGAGCGTCAACAAGCTCAAGATAATCAAGCTGCATTCTGGATGCCTTTTCCACATGGCCATTTAAATATTCCATAACCATGTCATGAGTACCCCTTGGTGCCACATTGGAAAGCACTGATATTACACCGATTCCTCCAAGTGAAAGGATTGGAATAATCTGGTCATCGTTTCCAGAGTAAATATCAAGGCAACCTCTGCAAAGGCTAGCAAGCTTTGCTATCTGGGAAATGTTTCCACATGCCTCTTTGATTGCAACGATGTTTTTATTTTCAAGACCAAGCTTCATAGCTGTTTCAGGTAAAATGTTGCAGCCAGTGCGGCTTGGCACATTGTACATGATAATAGGAAGGTCTACAGCCTTAGCAATAGTGCTATAGTGCTCGTACAAGCCCTGCTGTGTAGCCTTGTTGTAAAATGGTGTAACAATAAGAAGTCCGTCTGCACCAAGGTCAGCGATTTTCTTAGATAAATCTATTACAAGGCGTGTGCTGTTTGAACCTGAGCCTGCAATAACAGGTACACGGTGATTAACTCTTTTAACAGCAAACTCTACCACTGAAAGCTTTTCTTCCTCTGTCATAGTAGCAGCCTCCCCTGTAGTGCCACATACAATGATAGCATCAGTTTTTCCTGCTAGCTGTCTATCTATAAGAGTTCCTAACATATCGAAATTAATTGTATCGTCCTCATTAAATGGAGTAATCAATGCTACTCCTGCACCCTTAAATAATGTCATGGCCGTCCTCCTTAATAATATCCGCGATAAGCTCGCGCTCGTCCATGTGGTGTTTAACTCCCTTTATCTCCTGGTAATCCTCGTGGCCCTTACCAGCTAAAACTACAATGTCTCCCTCTTTTGCATTTACAAGGCAATAGCGAATTGCCTCCTTACGATCAGGGATTGTGACGTATTCTCCGTCTGCCTTTTTAACGCCGATTAAGATGTCATTAATGATATCCATTGGCTCTTCGTTACGTGGGTTGTCTGATGTAACAACTGTAAGATCTGCAAGCTTTGAAGACACCTCACCCATTTCATAACGACGGCTCTTGGCACGGTTGCCACCGCAGCCAAAGAGGCAAACTAATCTGCCTGGCTCGTATGCCTTAAGTGTTGTAAGAAGGCTTTCAAGAGCCATAGCATTATGTGCATAGTCAATCATGACTGTAAATTTCTTTGAAACAGGCACTAATTCGATACGTCCCTTTACATGAACATCCTTAAGTGCTGATTTAATTTTGTCGTCAGATACGCCAAACTGCTGGCAAATTGCAACTGCTGTAAGCGAATTGTATACAGAGAATGTTCCTGGAACATTTACCTCTACATCCATTTCCTTAGCGCCTGAAATGTGATACTTAACGCCCAGGGCACCATGCTCCTTAAGAAGCTCTACATTTTCTGCAACAATGTCGTTGTCCTTGTCATAGCCAAATTTAATAACATCGCAAGTATGACCTTCCATTATGCCATCAATATGCTCGCTATCTCCGTTGAAGATACCTACCTTACACTGCTGGAAAAGAAGGCTCTTGCAGTGCATGTAATCTGCGAAATCCTTGTGCTCATTCTCACCGATGTGATCTGGCTCAAGGTTTGTGAATACACCGATATCAAAGGTAAAACCTGATACACGGTGCTGCATAAGAGCCTGTGAGCTTACTTCCATAACTACTGCATCAAGTCCTGCATCAACCATCTGTCTGAAAAGCTCCTGAACGCGGTAAGACTCTGGAGTGGTATTTACTGCTGGAATACGCTCATCACCTACGATTGATTCGATGGTACCAATAAGGCCTGTCTTCATACCAGCCTTTTCAAGGATTGACTTTACCATGTATGTAGTAGTGGTCTTGCCCTTTGTACCTGTGATACCGATAGTCTTAAGAGACTTTGCTGGATGACCAAAGTATGCAGCTGAAGTGATTGCAAGTGCCTCACGGCTATTTTTTACTTTGATATATGTAACACCATCTACTGGAGCAACATCCTTTTCGATAATGATTACTGTAGCGCCCTTTTCGATAACATCTGGGATGAAATCGTGAGCGTCTCTGTTTGCACCAGAGATACAAACAAAAAGGCTGTCCTTTTCTACTTTTCTTGAGTCGTATACAAGTGTAGATATTTCCTTATCAATATCTCCTGCGTATACTTCATAATCTAATTCTTCTAATAAATCTCTTAACTTCATTTTAAACCTCGATTTCTCCAGTAAATACCTCTGTGGCTGGGCCTGTCATGAATATGTGATTGCTATCTCTATCATATTCGATGGTAAGGTCGCCGCCTCTTAAATGTACTAAAACTTTATCCTCTGTCTTGCCATTTAGGATGGCTGCCATAACGCAGGCGCAAGTGCCAGTTCCGCAAGCCCAAGTCTCGGCGCTGCCGCGCTCCCAAACTCGCATGTTGGCCTCGGTTCGACTGATTATCTGAACGAATTCTGTGTTGGTACGCTTTGGAAAACGCTCATGGTTTTCAAAAAGTGGACCGTAGGTTTCAAGTGGGAAGCTTGCTGTATCATCTACGAAAACAACTGCATGTGGGTTGCCCATAGAAATGCAAGTCATGTTCCAGATCTTGCCGCCTACTTCGATTGGCTCATCTATCACCTTGTCGCCATCAGCCACCACTGGAATCTCAGCTGGTGTAAGGATAGGACAGCCCATGTCTACACGAACCTGAACCACCTTGCCATTTTCCACGAATAATATAAGTGTAAGCACGCCAGCTCCAGTCTCTACTGTTATCTCAGTCTTATCTGTGAGCTTGTGGTCATAAACATATTTTGCAACGCAACGGATTCCATTACCGCACATCTCTGCCTCAGAACCGTCAGCATTATATATTCTCATTCTAAAATCTGCTTTGTCTGATGGGCCAATTGTAATAAGGCCGTCTGAACCGATTCCAAAATGTCTGTCGCTAACTTTAATAGAAACTTCTGCTGGATTATCTAGCTGCTCCTGAAAAAGGTTTACATAAACATAGTCGTTACCGCAGCCATGCATTTTTGTAAATTTCATGTGAGTCCTTTCGAAACTTTCCCATAGTTACCCTTGTTCTAAATTTAGTATACTCCGCACTTTTTTGTTTGCTAATGGCCTTTAGTGCTTATTATGTTGCAAATAGTGCTGTCTGGATTATAATAAAGGCATGGATAGATATACAAAAAAAGGTTATTTATACGATAATTTCAAAATATTTCACCTGCTGGACACTAATCTTAAGAAAATCGATTTTCACTATCATGATTTCCATAAGGTTCTTATTCACCTGTCTGGAAATACTTCTTATTCTATAGAGGGCCAGACCTTTGATTTGCAGTCAGACGATATCGTTTTTGTCACTGCTGGTGAGGTCCATCGACCTATATTTCACGATGATTCCCCATATGAAAGGATTATCATATATATTTCCAAGGAATTTTTGGCTGAATACAGCCAGGAAGAAAATGATTTATCCTATTGCTTTAGAAATGCTATGGAAAAGGGCTCCCATGTTCTTAGACTGCGGTCTTTTAAAAATTCAAAGGTAGCTGCTGCAGTTGGCCGTTTGACTGCAAATGTTGGTGGTGATGATTATGCCAACGAGCTGTTGATGCAGGTTTTGTTTTTAGAATTTATGGTGGAGCTTAACAGGGCTGCTATCAGTGATGAGATAGAATACATTTCTACTAATTATGCAGGCTCAAAAATCGGAGAAATAATTTCTTACATAAATGAGCATTTAGCAGAGGATTTATCAGTAGATGCTATTGCAAGTCAGTTCTTTTTATCCAGGTATTATTTGATGCATACATTTAAGGAAGAGACAGGCTACACCATAGGAAACTACATTACTATTAAACGTTTATCAGCCGCCCAGGGACTTATTGATAATGGCATGCCTATCGTGGAAGCTGCAGAGCTCTCTGGATTTGGCACCTACTCTACATTCCTTCGTGCATACAAAAAGACCTATGGCACCAGCCCTAAAAATAGGCTTATGTCACAGGCCTCATTATCATTTTAATGAACTAGAATAAGTAGCTTGCGATATATTCTGTTTTCTCTGGAAGTGTAAGGCCTGGGTCTGCAATGGCAAACTTAACTGCCTTGCCAGATTCAGCGCACTCCTTCTCAAAGTGATGGATAGCGATTCCAAGATCAACCTTCTGTAAATCGTAGGTTCCGTTATCGTAGCCTCTGTCCTTCTTCTCGTAGAAGTGAGCGCCTGTCTCGTTTACTACCACTCTCCAAGGCTGCTTGTTTACTGCAGATGGAGCAAGACGAACTGCCTCAAGTGCTGTAAGAATTCCAAGGCCATTTGCATCGCTTTCTGTAAGAGGTGCATCAAAGCCACCCTTAAAGAAAAGCTCACCAAAGTCAAATCTGCTATCAGCCTTTACACCCTTTCTCATAAGAACTTCCTTCATGCCCATTTTATCAGCTGCATATCCAATAGGGCTGACACATGGCATAATTTCGTCATCGGCAAGATTTGAAGCCTTTTCAAATTTCTCTCTTGGCATGGTACCACCAATCCATACTGTTCCAAGGTTTTTGCTAACAGCATACATAAGAAGGTCCTCAAAGCTGTAGCCATAGGCAACATCAGCATTTGCGCCCTTTTTAACCTTTGCTGTAATGTATTCCTTTTCACCAGTTAGCACTGGGCTGGAAAGATCGTGCTCCTTTGCATTTAAGAAAGCAAATTCTACTGGGATATTGTAAGGATTTACAATTTTTTTTGCATATTCCTTTAAATCATCTAATACTTCTGCGCTAAGTCCTTTTCCGTCAAAAGTACGTACGCTGCGTCTATTTTTAACATCCTCTAAAAACATTTTTCTTTACCTCCTTTGGCTAGATATATATTACATCATTTAGTTGCGCGCAATCTATATTATGCTCTTGTTTGATTAAAATTTGTGCATAGTGCATAGTTTCACCTATTCATTTTTGTATAGTTTGGCGAAGAATACGATAGAAGTTTTCCAAAATCATGGTATTCTATAGATGTTGATTGATATACATTTTTTAGGAGGTTTTACCATGAACATTTTCAAAGAGTTATTTGACAGCGAAAACGGCAAGGTTATGACTTTCATAGATTACTTAAAAAGCAGCTACATCGACTAAGATGTAACTGCTTTTTTTCTTATTAGTTCAACTCTTTATTTAGTTCTTCGATTTCATCAATGATTCCACCAATGTAATCAATTGTATCAAGTAATGCTGCGTCAGTTGTAACATCTACTCCTGCCATTTTTGCAAATTCCACTGGAGTAAGTGTGCCACCTGTTGCAAGAGTCTTCTTCCAATCATCTACGGCTGGTTGGCCTTCCTTACGAATTCGCTTCATTACCTGTGTGGCAATTGTAAGGCTGGCGCTGTAGCTGTATGAGTAAAGGCCCATGTAGTAATGTGGCTGGCGCATCCATGTTAGCTCGCAGCCTTCTGTAAGCTCTACCTCGTCGCCCCAGAACTTCTTAAGAACGTTCTTATAAATCTCGTTTAATGTTTCAGCTGGAACTGCCTCCCCCTTATCAACAAGCTTGTAAACCTCGCGCTGGTAAGCTGCCTCAAGTAGGTGAGTTACAAAGTTGTGATAGTAGGTGTTTGAAATCTGGGATGCAAGAACCCATCTTCTAAATCTCTTGTCATCACCGCTCTTTTCCTTAAGGTATTCTGCCATTAAAAGCTCGTTGATGGTAGATGGAGCCTCAACGACATATTGTGAAGCCTCTACATCAAGAGCACTCTGAGCCTTTCCACTTGCTGCAAAATTGCCTGCATGACCTAGCTCGTGGGCAAGTGTAAACACATCACTCATTCTATTGTTCCATGAAAGCAGAATGTAGGAGCCCTTCTGATATGGGCTTGAGCAGAAGCCACCTGTTGACTTTCCAATGTTTTGAGCAAAGTCAATCCATCTTTCGTCGTAAGCTGTCTCAAGCATCTTCACATACTCTGGTCCCATTATTTTAAGACCATCAAGGATGTACTTCTTAGATTCTTCGATTGTAACCTGTGGATCGTAATCTGGATCTAGAGTGATTTTCAAATCTGCATAAGTCATCTTATCCAGGCCATGTGCCTCTTTTAAAAGTCTTGCATACTTTCTCATGTGAGGCGCAAGCTTTTCCATGATAAGGTCAATCTGTCTATCGTACATTTCTCGAGTTACCTTCTGAGAGAATAGAAGGCTGTCGATAACATTATCGTATTTACGAAGGTCTGAAATGATTTTTTCTGTACGAACATGTGCACCATAGACTGTAGCTGTTGTGTACATGTAATCTCTCAGCTTGTTTGAAAATGCGTCAAAAGCGGCGCGTCTAACTTTTGTGTCACGCTCATACTCATAGTTATCCTCGAAAAGAGAATATCCAAGAGGATGCTTTTTACCATCTACCTCAAAATCAGGGAACTGAATATCTGCAAGCTTGCTTGTTTCGTAGATTTTATAAGGTGCCTGGATGGTATCCCTCATGGCTGCAAGCGCAGCCTCTGTTTCAGATGTAAGTCTATGTGGACGCTCACGCTCTACGTCCTCCAAATAATGCTTACCTACTGTTGCTGTCTTAATAGCTTCTTCGATTAACTCCTTTGGAGCCATAGCAAGCTCACTATCCATAAAAGAAACCGTGCTAAGTGCTTTTGAAAACTCGCTCATTACAACAGCCTGTTCCTTTTGTGCCGCTCCATTTGTATAATCTACCGATACATTAAGCTCTACATAGTTGTATAAGTGGTCTGCCTGAATGTTCCATTCATTAACCTTTTCTAAGCACCCATTAATCGCCTCAGGTGTAGTAAGCTTTCCCTTATAGTCCTTTTCAATCTCCGCTGTTAATTTTTTAAAATCTTCAAGAGCATCCATAAGCTCCTTAGATGATTTAAAAAGTCTTGATGTATCCCATGTAAGTTCTACTGGGATTTCGCTTCTTTTCTTAAGTGTTTCCGCCATAGTTCCTCTCCCTTATTATTATTTATTCTATGATATCTGATTTTGGATTAGTTGTCAGTGTTGTAAATCTTGGACACGGCTTTTTTGTTACCACCGATGATGGTGATGGCTGCTATAAGTGCAATTATGTTACCGGCAAATACTACGAATCTTGCATCCATCTTCTGTGCCAGGGCGCCGCCAGCCATTTGACCAATAAGCAAGCCGATTGTGGTTATCAATTGAAATGCACCATTGTAGCGGCCTTTCTTCTCATCTGGTACGTAAGATTGTGTTGATGAGATGCGGATGGTGTAGCTGGTAACTCCAGAGATACCTGTGATGAAGCACACCACTACAGCTAAGCCGATTGGCATAAACATATACGTGCCTTCGCCAATTGCAATGATAATGTAAATAGTCATTGCAAACATAAACTTAAGCTTGGTTGGAATCTTAAATTTGTAATGTATTCCTCCACCTACTGCCCTACCTATAAAGCTCATACCAAATACTAAAGCATACAGGTACTCGCCGTTTTTAAAATTCTGCTTGTAATAAGGCAGGCACAGCACATCCATTGCACCGCAGGCTAACATGTTAAGTCCGAAATATGAAACTATTGCAAGTAGTGCTGGTTCGGAGCGCATATACTTTACGCCTTCTTTTATGTCTATCAACATCTGATTGATTTTACTACTGCTGTTATCCACTTCGTTTTTACGTTTTTCAACGTACTTTTCCTCATGCCCAATCTGCATTTCAAATATCGCCGCTATAGCAAATGATACTGCATTTATTATCATCAGCGGACCGATTCCTACAAGATTGTAAACAAATGTAGATACCGGTACCATCACAACTGTCATTGTCTCAAGCATACTGGAAATTGAATATGCCTTTTGATAATTTCCTTCCGTAATCAGCAGTGGATAAAAACTATCGTATGCTATGTAGTATGTGCTCTGAATTACTCCCAGGAGCAATACTATCATAGCAAACATAGGGAAATTAAATATCCCATTCAAAAGAGTAATCGCCATTATCAGATAGATTCCTGCACTTACAAAGTCTAATGTGTAAATCATTTTCTTTCTTGAAAATCTATCCAGGATAGCACCTGAAATAATTGGAGTTACAAGTTGTGGCAATGTGTATAGCACCATATATATTGCATACAGCATTGATGAATTAGTGTAATCCAGTACCATCAGGCTCATGGCAAAGCTGGTAAGTGAATTGCCAAGCATAGATATCACACTGCCAATTGTTATGATTGTAAAATCTCTAGTCCATAGAGTGTCTGTTTGTCGCGGGGTGTTTGTGTTTGTTGTCGTTGTTATATCTGTCATGCTTCCTCCCGTTGACGCTCTTTTTGCAATTATACAAAAAAATCCCCTTGAAGCGTATTACCTCAAGGGGATGCTAATTCGTATATGCGATAATCATTTTAGCTATCAGCCATGCTGGCTATCGCTGCAAAAAGAGCGCATCATTCTTAAAGTAATCAGTTACAATTTTTAATTCTCTGCCATAATTGTTCATCATGACACGCCCTCCTTTCTTCACAATTTTTATAGATTGTAGCATACACACTAATGCTGCGCAACAATTTTTACTAAAATTCCAAAACTTTATTCTTTTTCCCCCAGTGCTAACAATTTAATCTTATTCATGTACACCGCCCTATTGTTTTTCCTTCTCTAATATTTCCAAAATGCTACGTACAATTCGTTCTGAGTTATTAATAATTGCCTGTGCAGATTCTATTTTTCCTTCATCATTCTCGTTTTCCAAAAGCAAATCTGCATTTCCCCTAATTATTGTAAGAGGTGTTTTTAAATCGTGGGCAATCATTGCCATCTGGCGTTTCTGCTCTTGTTGTTCTTCCCACCGCTCATTAAGAATTGTTACCAGGCCAGCTTTCATTTCATCTACCGCAGCTATTATATTGTTTAGCTCTTTTATATCTGTTTTTTCGCTATTAGTACTTAAATCATCATTACCTATGGCTAAAGTGTATTCACTTACTTTTAGTATTGCCCTTTTTATTCTTTTTATCAGCAAGACTGTAGGTATCAGTATATCTATCATCAACACTAACACTACTATAATTAAAAATATATATTCGTATCTATAACCTATAATATAGTGTATAAATAAAACGCTATCATCATCTGTTACTGTCATGTATACATTATGACCTTTTATTTCCTGTCCTATCTGATGCTTTTCATATCTTTCCATAAACTTCTTTAATCCATTATTATTGTCTGCATCAGCCGAACTGCCAATCATCTTCCCATCATTAGCTTTCCAGACATAGTCTGCATCTTCCGGAAAAGACTCTATTTCAATACTCCCCTTTTCCTTACAACTATCTATCCACTCCTCTACCTTCTGTTCAACGTAGTTTGCTGGTTTTAAATCCTTCTTTGAAAAAATAATCAAAGAAATAACTGCAAGCAACCCTAGCGAAGTCACCATTAACGTAAATACGATAATTATATATTTTATTATTATTTTACTTATTCCATCACATCTTTTTTCCATCTATATCCTATCCCCCACACTGTATCTATTGGATCTATTCCTTCATTCTGGAATTTTCTTCTAATATTTTTTATATGCTCTGTAATTGCTGAATCATTTCCTTCTTTTTCATATCCATATAGATATTCGTATAGTTGAGATTTTGAATAGATTTGACCAATGTTTTTTATAAGTAACTCTACAATCTCATATTCGCTTTTAGTCAGCTTTAAATCTTTTTCTTTCACCGAAATTCTTTTTTCGGTGAGGTTTACACTCACAGCTCCCTTGCGAATGATGTTACTTACTGTTCCTCTATTATCCCTTCTAATATGGGCAGTCACTCTTGCTCTAAGCTCTGCCACAGAAAATGGCTTACATATATAATCATCCGCCCCTATGGCCAGTCCATATATAATATCATCCTCTAATGCCTTAGCACTTAGGAAGATAATTGGGCAATCTACTTTATTTCTTATTTTCTCAACTATCGTATATCCGTCTTCATTTGGCATCATTACATCCATCAATATCAAGCTATAGCCAGATAAATCCTCAGGAAGGTTTTCTACCGGAAAATAGACAGTATCCACCTGATACTGCCCATTTAATGCTTTCTTAATCAATCTAAGTATTTCTATTTCGTCATCAACAACTAGTAATTTCATCCTGCCACCGAGTAAATTAAAATTGAAAGCCCGTATAATACATATACATGCAGTGGGTAAAAATAATAGAAGAATTTTCCATTACCCTGGCCTCTTTTACCATTGTACAATAACATAAATATAACTGAAAAGCCACTCATCCACTCATATGTGTAGGAAAATAAATTATCAAATGTAATTGGGATGTTAAATAACATCATCAAACCAAAATTTCTTAGCAAGATGAAAGCGCCATATCCACATACCCTGATGTTTTTGTTTTTCAAATGGCTTAGGGCATATAACACTAGTCCTTCAAGCAATGTTGCGGTTCCACCATCTACTATTGATGTATGAAGGGGTAATATGGAATAGTTAATCATGTTTGCAAAGAATAATATTGTGCTGTTTCCTGCGCTCGTAGCTGGCTGATAAACAGCTAATACAAAAATATATGGCAAGATAATAGGCACAACTGCTGCTATTATTCCTTTTATATAGTGTTTAGATTTAATCCATTCTATTCCCTGTAACACTACAAATAATATGGCAAAGCTTGATAACATTGCATTTTCTGGAATAAAGCCATCTCCACGCTGTGCAAAGCTGAGTACATTGTAGAATCCAAATTGTATCAAGCCCATGATCACCGCGATAGCATATATTTTTAGGAAATATTTTTTTCTATCATGTGTGTGAAAGAATCCTTCGATGAAGCAAAATAGAAACAGTGGTGCCGCAAGTCTTCCAACCCAGGAAAACCAAATCGGCACCTTCCCTGTAAATTCAAAGAAATAATGGATATGGTCCAAGACCATAAAAATTAGTGCTAGATATTTTAAATCAAATCCTGTTAAACCTTTTCTTATAATATTCATTTTTTCCTACCTCCTGAATATAAGGTAGCGAAGAATTATAAGGATTTTATAAGGTTTTTATTATTTTTGCAAAATGTCCACTGTGTGGGCGCTGGCGCCGAGCAAGTCGGCGCGCTCGCAGACGGCCAGCTGATACTGTATGAAGGCCTCAAACTGCTCCTCAGTCAGGGCGTTTACCTCGCGGCGCATGTGATTGGCTGGGCCGTCTGGCGATATGATTTGTACGCGCCTCAGCCCTGCAGCCTCATTCAACGCTGAAATGTCCTCGGTTCTCATGAACGCGTACAAATCATCAGCGCCCGGCCGAACGTGGTAGGCCATATCCAGCTTTCCATCAGCAATATTCTCTAAGATGTGGCCCTCCTTGATTCCATAGGTAAGGAAGGCATACTCATTCATAACGTATGCTACTAATATGTAGCCTCCAGGCTTTGTGACACGCTTTGCTTCATTTAATGCCTTTAGCTGCTCTTCTGTAGTGAGCAGGTGATACATAGGACCAAATAAAAGTGTCAAATCAAAGCTATTGTCCTCAAAGCGCTTTAGCTTCATGGCGTTGCCCTGGTAGGCTTTTACACCTGTACCCTTTGCCTTTAGCATGCCAAGGTTGTGCTTTACCAGCTCTACTGCTGTCACATCATAGCCTTCCTGCCAAAGAGGGATACTGTAGCCGCCGGTGGCGGCTCCAATATCCAAAATGGAGATGTCTGATTTAGACATCCCCATTTTCTCTTCAAGAATATTAAGGTACTTGTGTACATATTTCATTGTAACGATAAACTCCATCTGGCCATGGCGGCTTTTAAGGCGCTTATCCTCATTGAATTTATTATAATATTCTTCTAAATTTGTCATACTATTTTACTCTTCCGCAGCACTGCTTATACTTAAGTCCTGATCCACATGGACATGGATCATTAGGGAAGACTTTCTTTTCAGCGCGCTTCTTTGGTGCGCGAGTTGCTGTTTCGTCTTTGTTTGTTCCAGTAACCTTTGCTACTTCCTCACGCTCTACCTTCTTTTCAATGCGAATACGATAAAGCATTGTAAGTGTATCATTAATGATTGCTGCATTCATTGCATCAAGCATGTCGTAGCTGGCTGCCTTGTACTCATCAACTGGGTTACGGTTACCGTAAGCCTGAAGACGGATACCCTGACGAAGCTGCTCCATATCATCGATTTCTTCCATCCACTTGCGGTCGATAACACGAAGAAGGATAACTCGCTCTACTTCGCGGAACTGCTCTGGCTGGTCGAATTCCTTTTCCTTATCAGCATACATCTTAAGAGCGATTTCTGTAAGCTTGTCCTTAAGCTCTTTCTTGCTCTTGATGTTTCCAATTGAAAGCTGTGTCATAACAGGAACTGGAATAACTGGGCAAAGGAGGTGGTTAAGCTCCTGAAGCTCCCAAAGTTCCTTCTCAACATCATCTGGAATAGTCTTTTCAATGCACTCATCTACCTTGTCACGAATCATGCCAAGAATCTGCTCGTGCATATCCTCGCCCATAAGTACTCTGTGACGCTGCTTGTAAATAAGCTCTCTCTGCTCATTCATAACCTGATCGTAATCAAGAAGGTTCTTACGAGCTGAGAAGTTGTTTTCCTCAATCTTCTTCTGAGCCTTTTCGATGGCATCAGAAAGCATCTTGTGTTTAATCTGCTCACCCTCTGGAACTCCTAGAGCGTTGAACATGTTTATAAGTCTCTCTGAACCAAAGAGACGCATTAAATCATCCTCAAGTGAGATAAAGAACTGAGACTCACCAACATCTCCCTGACGGCCTGAACGTCCACGGAGCTGGTTATCAATACGACGAGACTCGTGACGCTCTGTACCGATAATCTTAAGACCACCGGCTGCACGTGCTTCCTCATCAAGCTTAATATCAGTACCACGACCTGCCATGTTAGTAGCGATGGTAACGGCACCGTGCTTACCTGCCTCAGCAACGATTTCAGCTTCCTTCTCATGATACTTAGCATTAAGTACGTTATGCTCGATGCCTTCACGGCGAAGCATCTTAGAAACAAGCTCTGAAATATCAATATCAATTGTACCAACAAGTACTGGCTGTCCCTTTGCGTGAGCTGCCTTTACTTCTTCTACAACTGCCTTGTATTTTTCTGCCTTTGTCTTGTAAACAGCATCATCATGGTCGATACGCTGGATTGGGCGGTTTGTAGGAACCTCTACAACGTCCATTCCGTAGATATCACGGAACTCCTGCTCCTCTGTAAGAGCTGTACCTGTCATACCAGCCTTCTTATCGTATTTGTTGAAGAAGTTCTGGAATGTGATGCTAGCAAGAGTCATAGACTCTCTCTTTACCTCAACATGCTCCTTAGCCTCGATAGCCTGATGAAGTCCATCAGAGTAACGACGGCCTGGCATGATACGTCCTGTAAATGAATCTACAATCATAACCTGATTGTCAGCAACTACATAATCCTGATCCTTGAACATAAGGTTGTGAGCACGAAGTGCAAGAATAATGTTGTGCTGGATTTCAAGGTTTTCTGGGTCTGCAAGGTTGTCAATGTGGAAGAACTGCTCTACCTTTGCAACACCTTCTGCAGTAAGGTTAACTACCTTGTCCTTTTCGTCTACGATGAAATCACCTGTCTCGTTTCTTTCAACGCCCATGATGGCATCCATCTTAGAGAATTCTGGAAGGTCCTCGCCTCGCTTAAGCTGACGAGCAAGAACATCGCAAAGCTCATAAAGCTTTGTAGACTTTCCTGACTGACCAGAAATAATAAGAGGTGTACGAGCCTCATCGATAAGAACTGAGTCAACCTCATCGATGATACAGTAGTGAAGGCCACGCTGTACAAGGTCCTTCTCGTAAACACACATATTGTCACGGAGGTAATCAAAACCAAGCTCGTTGTTTGTGATGTATGTAATATCACAATTGTAAGCTGCCTGGCGCTCCTCCTTTGTCATATCATTTAAAACAACGCCCACTGTAAGGCCGAGGAAACGATGAACCTCACCCATCCACTCAGCATCACGCTTTGCAAGGTAATCGTTAACAGTAACGATGTGAACGCCCTTGCCCTCAAGTGCATTAAGGTAAGCTGGAAGTGTAGAAACAAGAGTCTTACCTTCACCAGTACGCATCTCTGCGATACGACCCTGATGCAAGATAACACCACCGATTAACTGAACGCGGAAGTGCTCCATGCCAAGTGCACGCTTGCCACCCTCACGAACTACGGCGTAAGCCTCTGGAAGAATGTCATCAAGTGTCTCACCTTTTGCAAGACGCTCCTTGAATTCTGTAGTCTTAGCACGAAGCTCCTCATCAGAAAGTGCCCCCATGGCTTCCCTGTATGATTCTATTTTATCAACGATAGGCTTAATACGTTTAAGCTCTCGCTCTGAATGTGTCCCAAATACTTTGTCGATAATGCTCATTATAAAAATCTCCTAACTCTAGTGGGTGCCCCACAACTTTCTATATTTTAACAGAAATAGGGCCCTTTGTCACATAAATATATAGGATTCTGAGGCAAATCGAATAACATCAAGAGGTCTTAATTTATAAGGCTTTCTATAGGCCAGCGGGGTGCTGTTTAAAAAGCTTCCATTTAGACTGTTGCTGTCTGTAATAAAATAGTCATTTCCTTCCTTTGTAATCTTGGCATGGCTACCACTTACTGTCCTTGCCTTTAGCACCGCATCATTGTTTTTAGAGGAGCCAATTCTAAAGATGTCCTTATTGATAATAAAATCGTCTTCATTGCTGGTTCCATCATATACAAGCCTTCCTACAGGCTTTGAATCTGAAAGAAGCTCAGTCCTTTCTTCTAATTCATAATCTGGCTCTATCACAAAGTCGTCATTATCAACATATTCTTCAGTCTTATCTTTTTTTAGTCTCAAGAAAATGCTTTTGGTTTTATCTAGAACCCTTTCAATCATCCCTTGTTGGATCTGCTTTTCAGATTCATAATAATCGCTGACATATTCATAGGGTTCATCCATTGAAACCTTTTCCACATAAATTTCTTCTGGCATATCAGGGATAATTTCCTCCTGCAGGCAATCGATCACCTCTTTTAGGGTATAATCTGACCGAGTAGTAATATCATAGGCCTCATATATTTTTTGAACTGCCTGCCTATCTGCGCTTTCAAAAAGCGATAGCATATATTCCATCACCTCTTTAAATTGTACTTGTATGCTTCCACAACTTTTTGGGTAGTAGCAGAGGCTTATCCTTGGACCATCTGCACCCTTTTCTAGGAAAACTGTCTCGGGGGAAAGAAGGATGTGTTCCTCATGGATCAAATATTTTTC
>JAEEGF011538662.1_pt1 | contig 40299 bp, 36 predicted proteins | sample 9134171 | NCBI WGS metagenome assembly JAEEGF01 (sample SAMN16246542, study PRJNA631951) | gut metagenome | biome: gut microbiome; feature: rumen; material: AP-attached | host: Bos | place: Iran: Karaj | collected 2018-10 | reverse complement strand
CTATAAGGAAGTAAGACCCCATGAAGAGTACATGGTAGATAGGCTTAAGGTGTAAGTGCGGTAACGCATTCAGCTGATAAGTACTAATAGGTCGAGGGCTTCTTCAATAGCAATGAATAGCGACAGGTTGCTGTGTGCAGTTTTTAGGGTATATGTGGCCCAGTGGCTCAGTTGGTTAGAGCGTCGCCCTGTCACGGCGAAGGTCACGGGTTCGAGTCCCGTTTGGGTCGTTCAATGTAAGTTGATTCTTACATTTAATATGGAATCTTAGCTCAGCTGGGAGAGCATCTGCCTTACAAGCAGAGGGTCATAGGTTCGAGCCCTATAGGTTCCATTTTAAGCCGATGTGGCTCAATTGGCAGAGCAGCTGATTTGTAATCAGCAGGTTATCGGTTCGAGTCCGATCATCGGCTTTACAATTGAATATTAATTCATTGTATGGATGGGTTCCCGAGTGGCCAAAGGGGACAGACTGTAAATCTGCTGCAACTTGCTTCGGTGGTTCGAATCCACCCCCATCCATTTTGTTTTGCAAAAAATTAATATCGCGGGGTGGAGCAGTCTGGAAGCTCGTCGGGCTCATAACCCGAAGGTCATAGGTTCAAATCCTATTCCCGCAACTTAAATGCCCAGATAGCTCAGTAGGTAGAGCAGGGGACTGAAAATCCCCGTGTCACTGGTTCGATTCCGGTTCTGGGCATTATAATTTTAATGATTTGAGCGTAAGCTCTTTTTTTTATTGTTTAACGTCGGTACAATCCGGCGTTTTTATTATGTCATAACAGATATGAACAAATTGTAAATATATATTTACAAGGTGTTTACAAAATAATACCAATGTGTTAATATAATTTTTGCAACGAGGCCTAGTTAACTTTTTCATTTCACACTCACGCCCGAAGGCAAATGCATAGGATGAATAATTTTTCCAATGGATTGTCTTCGGGCGACTCTCTATGTTAATATATGAACATACGTTTAAATGAGATACACTTTATTTACAATTCTAACTGAATGTTAATACTGTGTTTATTTACATATGCTGCACTATAAATTATTATAATGACAGACATAACGAAAACTAAATGAAGAATACAACTTATAGAAAGGACAGACAATTTTATGAGAACCGAAGATTTTGTGAGCTACAAAAACAAAGTAGTCGATAACTGCAGTAAGGTTATCGTAGGCAAGGAGGAAGTAATAAGACAGATAATTGTTGCTTATCTTTGCGGAGGCCATGTACTTTTGGAGGATGTTCCCGGTACAGGAAAGACAATGCTCTTCAGAGCATTCAGTAAGACTGTTGGTGGAGATTTCAAGAGAATCCAGTTTACACCGGACTTACTTCCTTCAGATCTTACAGGTATTAACTTTTATAATCAGAAGAACGGTGAGTTCGAGTTTAGAAGAGGTCCGCTCTTTGCAAGTATGATTCTTGCAGACGAGATTAACCGTGCGACACCTCGTACACAGGCAGCGCTTCTTGAGTCAATGGAAGAACGACAGATAACAGTTGACGGAAGTACATATCCTATGCAGAGACCGTTTATGGTTATGGCAACCGAGAACCCGATCGAGTCCTACGGTACATTCCCGCTTCCTGAAGCTCAGGTTGACAGATTCTTTATGAGACTTTCAATGGGTTATATGGAGAGAGAGCAGGAAATCGGTGTAATCTCTCGTAAGTCGACAATCGATATTATCGAATCCTTAGAGCAGGTTGTAACACCTGAGGAGACACTTAGACTTCAGGAAGAGCTCCATGAAGTAACAATCGGTGAAGATGTAATGGGATATATAATGGATATCATCGAGAAGACCAGAACGGAAGCACTTTTAAGCAATGGTGTATCTACCAGAGGTGGTATAGCTCTTGTTAAGGCGGCTAAGGTTACAGCAGCGATGGAAGGAAGAGATTACGTTATTCCAGAAGATATCAAGAAGGAGACGGTAGCAGTACTTGCACACCGTGTTGCATCTGCTACAAGCTCATCTCTTAATGCAGAGAAGTATTTAAGAGAACTTGTAGAGAAGGTAATCGTTCCGCTCGAAGATTAATTGCTTAAAAAGGATATATAAGAAGAAGGATTATTATAGATGAATTGGACGTTTTTAATAGTATCGGCGATTCTGATTGTCATATTGGAACATAACTGGGCAAGTAAGAAGATGTGTAATCTTCGATATAATACTGAATCCACGACCATATTGGCGGAGAAGGATGAAGAAGTATGTATTGAATCGTCGATAGCGAATATATCGAAACTTCCGATTACTTATATACGTATTACAGAGAATCTCCCTGATAGGGCTGAGCTTATAGGTGGCAAGTATTATATTAAGGATCACTTAATATCTGTCGGTAATAAGCGTATAGCCAGACATCAGCTGGCATTAGCGCCGATGAAAGAGCTTGTCAGAAAAGAGAGGTTCAAGCTTAAGGAGCGAGGTGTATACGGATACGGAGATTATTCCGTTGAAACCGGAGATTTCTTGGGTGTCAAGACAATAACAGTATACGGATGTGTTCCGAAACATGTTGCGATACTTCCTTCTAAGATTGAGAACGAGAACGTAAGAGCAATAGTTGGAGGTTTCTTAGGTGATATATCGGTAAGACGTTTTATTATGGAAGACCCGATATTGACGGTAGGTTATAACGAGTATACGGGAAGAGAACCGTTACGAGATATATCCTGGACAAGAACCGCTGTTCAAGGCAAGATGATGGTTAAGAAGTATGATTATACCTCGGAGCTTCGAGTTATGATTCTTCTTAATATAGAAGGTGGAACGGTAGAAGAAGTTGAGAGATGTCTTGAGTTATCAAGAATGGCGATAGAAATCTTTGAACAAAAGCGCATACCGTACGGATTCAGAACCAACGGTATGTTGTTCGGACCTGAAGGAAGTATATCGTATGTTCCTGCAGGTGTCGGAAGCCAGCATTATATGACTATGATGTATGGACTTGCCGGAGCATTGCATGGATGTTGGTATTCCTTTGAATCATTGGTTAAAACGACACTTAAGGGAAGAGGAATTAACGAACATTATCTTGTGATTACGGTTCCGACCGATGCGAAGGCTACGGCCGTTATGAATGATTTGTCGCGAAGAACGGGAGCGGAATTATGTGTACTTGTCGGAAAGGAGGAAGAAGATGTATAGTATTGCATTTTTTAAGCTGCTTGCGGAACTTTCATTATATTTCTCCTTGATAGTGATGAGCCCTTATATGCTTCCGATAACCTTCACGCCGTACATCGCAATGACTATAATGGCACTCGGCCAGGGAGCCAATCTGTTTCTTGTTGAGCATGACAAGAGGAAGTATAGATACATAAGTCTTATATTCCCTGCATTGGGATTAATATCTGCGTGTTCAAGTGTATTAAGTTTTATATTGGCGCTTCCGGCCGCAGCATATACTGCATTTGTTATAATTATTCATCCCGATGTGCCGGATGAACATGACCTTATGCGTGAATTCAAGGTGTTGCTTCTTGTGGGCGGACTTGAGATGATTATTGCGGTAGCCGGCAATTATATAGCGGAGTTATCGCTTACGGAAAATATGCTTTTCCTTTCTAAAAGAGGGATTCCGCTTGTTGATGCCAAGACCACTGCTATGTATGCGCTTATTTTCGTAATTGCGATGGCAATAGCAGCAAGACTCGGAAGATTCGGTGCGGATTATTTTAAAGGATATACTCTTTTGCAGTGGTTAGAGTACGGAGTCGTTATTGTTCCCGTACTTGTGGTAAGTTATATAGCCGGTAAGTATTGGAAGGTAGTCCTTTCACCTGCCGGAAAAGCTATATCCGGATGGCTTTCGAATATCCGAATCAAGATAGACGCTAAGACATACGAGGTTGCAAGAAAAAGATTCTGGGCCAATAACGAAGAGGTTCAAAGACGCCTTGATGAATTTAATAAAGAACATATGGGATTTGAGGGAAGAGGACTCCCTACGCCAACGCCGGTCGATCAGCCCGGTGACCGGTATCGAGGCAGGGGAAAGCTTGTGCTTATTGATTTTATGCGTCCGGAGATTATCATATATGCAATAATTGCGATAACGTTGATAATACTGATTGCAGCACTTGTAAGAATGCAGCTTAGGAAGAACAATTACAGGCGTTATAAGCTGGAATACAATATGAGGTCCGTACGTGCGGAAAAGTCGAGTGATCTTAAGAAATATAGACGTGATACGGGTAACAGAGGCAAAGTGCGTAAGATTTATCGTGATTTCTTACATGTCACGCGTAAGAAGGGTATTAAGATAACAGATAAAATGACCTCGGAAGAAATCTTAAATACAATTAAATCGGTATTTGATGAGCAAAGTGCAGTTGCTCTTCGAGACGTATATATAATAGCAAGATACAATGAATATGCCGACATAAGCAACGAACAGGTACGTATTGCAAGAGAGGCATTGAAACAAATCTAATCAAGAGAGGCCAATATGATATTCTTTTCAATAATAGTAGTCATTGTAGTATTAGTTCTTGAATATACACTTTCCAGATCTTTTGTTGATAATATGGAATACAGATCTTCAATCGACAAGGTTTTGTATGAGCCGGGCGAGCAGATTGTCTTAAAGAGTGAGATTCGTAACTATAACAGAAGCTTTGTCCCGTTTGTGCGATTGCGCGAATATATTCCTGCCGAGTCACTTTTTGAAGAAGAGGATAAAAGCGTATATTACGGAACATATTGGGTGACAGTTGAAAAGACTGTGCCGATGAAGCCGAGGGAGAAGCTGAAAAAGCACGAAATCTTTACATTAAGCAAGAGAGGAAAATACGAGTTTGGTGACTATCAGCTTGGTGCAGGAGATATATTCGGTTGGCACGAGAGTACAATTTCCGGATGTGGTCCGCATTCTCTTGTTATAATGCCTCAGCGGGCGTCAAATCAGGATCTTATAAGAGTTGTTGAAGGATTTATAGGTGATATTTCGGTTCGACGATTCATAATGGAAGATCCGATTATTACGATAGGGTTCAATGATTATACCGGTCGAGAACCAATGAAAGATATTTCATGGACGAGAACGGCTGTGGCTAATAAGCTTCAGGTAAAAAAATATGATCATACGACAGATATTAACGTGACGGTCATGCTTAATTTTGACGGTGAAGGTGAGGATGATCTTGAGGAATGTATTAAAATAACCAGAATGGTTGTCGAGCAGTTTGAAGAAGCGCATATTCCGTATGGCTTTAGAACTAACGGATTTGTATTTGGACCAACCGGGTATTTTGATTCTGTGCCTAAGGGATTGGGCGAGACTCACCTTAAAGAGATATTATTCGGATTGGCAACGGCTAACTGTGACAGAGTATATTCTTTTTCCTCGCTTGTTGATAAGGCAATAGGCAAGCGACGACAGAATGAAAATTACTTTATTATTACAAGAGAACTCGATGATACAGGCCGGGAGGCTTTAAATAGACTTCAGAAGCATTGTGATGGCAAGATAGGAATTATAGTTGGCAAGGAGGAGAGGCAATGATCTTATATTATCTTAAGGTTCTGTCAGATTTGCTCCTGTATGCTGCTATGATTGAATCGAGCGGTTCTATTATCAGTAATACGGTAGTATTCATACCGGTTATCATGGTTATGTCACTTGGCCCGCTTGTGGCCAGGTATATATATGACAGGACGGGGAATGCACTTCGATACCTCGGAATAATACCGATTATTTCAGCTTTCTTTGCATCGGAGTTAACACTTTTTAACATCGTGGTATTAATACCGAGTGCTATATATCTGATAATTCTTGTGGCTAAGAAGAATCAGGAAATGGAGTATTATACGCATACCAAGCAGATGAGAATATTTGCTATGGTTGGTATTATTTACATATTATTCCAACATTTAATAACGGTAATATATGATAATGGTATACAACAGACACTTACCCCGTATCTATATTATCTAATGTTTTTTATACTTGGAGTAATCGTTGCACGTAAACTTAGATATAGACGTGATAATGCTAATGTGCGAAATGTCTTTGGGGTTGTCGGTATATTGGGGGCCTCATGCATTCTCATGGGGGTTTTCTTATCTTACAAGTATTTTGAAGAGAGCATACATGCCGGGATAAGGGAAGCGCTGATGTTTCTATTGATGCCGCTTGCCGGAATCTATGCTGCATATAACGATTTTCTCCAGAAGGTTAACGATATGGTGTTACCGGTTGCAACCGGCGACGCACAGAAGGCCAGTGTTGCTGAAATTGAAGAGGTTTTTTCGGGATATACTGAGCCAAACTATAACATTAATCTTCATATTCACGAGATAGTTGCCGTTTTGACTATTATAGCAATATCCTTATTATTCTTCTTTGCGGTCAGAGCATTTAATAATAGGAGAAAGCTTTCGGGCAGAGCAAACTTTGAAGAAGATGTAGTGGAAGATATTCGAAGGAAGAAGACCGTTCAGAGATTCTCCAATCGCGAGAAAGTAAGGAGGATATACAGGCGATTTCTTGCCATAATGAAGGGACGTGGTGTTACCATAAGCGAGAATATGACATCGGAGGAAGTTCTTAATCTTCTTACTGATAGAGTGGGTTATGATTCTGCAGTGGCATTACGTAACATCTATATTCATGCAAGATATAACGATTACGGAAATGTCAGAGAAGAGGATGTAAGGCTTGCAAAAGAGGCGCTAAAGAGACTTTCAATAGGTTAAAATAGTGAATCAATTACGAGATAATCGGGAGGTTTACTTTGAATAAGAGTACGATTAAAGATATAGGTATAGTGACCTTAATATTAATAGCATCGATAATAATACCGATAGCAACAAGAATATTGGTTAAGCCGGGACCTGTTAAGAAAATTAATATAGATGGAATAACCTATATGGATCTTATCGAAGCAAATAGAAATAATAAGGTTCTTGAGAGGCATGACTCCGTATCGATTAAAGTTGAAGTCATACAAGATGAGAATGCAAGTGCTGCTGCTAGGATAAGAGGAGCTAACTCCTTGTTTATATATTATGAATCCGATGGAGCTCCGTATTGCAAGGCAGATTTTACAGGATTCGGGTATGAATTTGACCGTACGGAAGGTGTAAACATTTATAATACCCGTTCTTATTTTGGAAAATATACGAAAGACGGAATTTACAATTTAGAATTGGAGCTTTCGTTCGTGAATCAGTTCGGAGGGCATGATCTTGACAGACGATTCTATTCATGCGGTTTGATAGAAAATCATATATTATACGGCGAGAAGATTGTGTCGGCTGTTGATAATAGTGACGGAACGTTAACGATTACAACCAATGCATTGATAGATGATATATATAGACACTTAGATGATGGAATACCAATAAGGCGTGTTAACGAGATTAATCCTTATGACGAACTTCCTAAGGAATGGAAAGGCGCAACGTTTGAATGCGAATATATTGTTGATAAGAAGACTCTTGAGCTTAAAGAACTTGTTGCAAGTCTATGTATAGGAGACGAAAAGACTGAATTATGGAAGGAGACGGTTGCTGTTAATGTCGGTCAGCCGGAGAATTATAAGGATTTGTCGCATCCAACCAGTGGTTGGTGTAGAATTACGGATTACGCACCCTCGCCTGGTGATATTATAGTTGAGATGTGGGCCGATAGAGCTCCGCGTTGCTATACATTGATATATGAAGGTCTAGATGAGAACCAGGCGATAGTTAGAACCGTATTTGCACAGTTTTCATATAAGCTGAATATAGTTGTTAATGAAGGATTTGAACTATATTTAGATCCTGAAGGTAAGGTGCCTTATAACAATGAGATTGGAGAGCCGCAGTCAACCACGGTTATATACGCACTTAAGAAAAGATAGGTTTATAGAAGTAACTTAGGTATTTGGGGGTAATATGTTCATTATTTTGATACTTGGCATTGCATTATTAATTTACTTGGAATTACAGATTCCCCAATCACTTATCAGAGGACTTAAGTATAAGGCATCAATAGATAAGATTTTGTATGAACCCGGTGAGGAGATTGTTTTAAGAAGCGAAGTATATAATTATAATAAAAGTTTCGTACCATTTGTGAGGCTTCGCGAGTATATACCGGCACAGGCACTTCTTGATGATGATGGACGCGGTGTATATTATGCGGAGAATTGGGTGACCGTTGAGAGAAAAGTTCCTATAAGGGCAAGAGAACGGCTTACAAAAAACGAGGTATTTACGATTAATTCTCGGGGAAGATACAGTTTTGGCGAGTATAAGCTTGGAGTAGGAGATATATTCGGATGGAACGAGGCGGAAATCTTGGGCAAAGGGCCACATTCATTTGCCGTCATGCCGGAGAGATCAAGAAATGCTGATTTGAGTGCGATAGTGTCCGGTTTTATCGGAGATATTTCCGTAATGAGGTTCATAATGGAAGATCCGATTCTTACGGTGGGATTTGGTGATTATACGGGACGGGAGCCCATGAAAGATATTTCATGGATGAGGACCGCCATGGCCGGCAGGCTTTTGGTTAAGAAGTACGATCATACCGGCGATATTAATGTAACGGTCCTGCTTAACTGTGATGGAGACGGTAACGAAGATCTTGAGGAGTGCTTCAGGATAACCAGAATGGTGGTAGAAAAGCTCGAAGTTGCTCATATTCCGTATGCTTTTAAGACTAACGGATTTCTTTTTGGACCGGTAAGTTATGTGACATATGTCCCTAAGGGTTTGGGAGAGGCACATCTTAGGGGGATACTGTATGGTTTATCAACGGCAATCTATGATAGAATGTCATCATTTACGACATTAGTTGATGATGTATTGGATAAGCGCGAACAGAATGAAAATTATATGGTTATAACGAGGGAACTTGATGCTGCGGGACATGCAGCATTAAGAAAACTTCAAAGGAGTTGTGATGGCAAGATAGGAATAATAGTCGGTAAGGAGGCGAAGAGGTGATTATATATTACTTTAAGTTGATATCGGACCTTTCTTTGTATGCGGCTATTATAACTTGTGGGCAGCAGATTTTTCATAGTACGATTTTATTTCAACCTTTAATTCTAACGCTCTCGTTAGGTCCTTTTATATCACGATATATTTCAGAGGAGCTGGGGGCGAAATATCGATATTTTGGCTTAGTGCCAATTGTCTCATCTTTTTTTGTTTCAGAATTTTCGCTTTCAAACATTCTAATAATAATACCGATTGCAATATATATGGCAGCACTTGTTATTAAGAAGGATCAGGAACTTGAATATTATTCATATGTTAAGCAGTCAAGAGTATTTGCTGTTATAGGAATAATATATTTGATGATTATGGGGTATTCCTTGATATTATATAATGGTACAACCATAGGTTCGCTAATGCCATATGCCTATTATGCAATCTTTTTTTCGCTTTCGGTGGTTATTGCGCGCAGTCTGCGATACGGAAATGGCAAGGTTGAAGGAAAAACAGCAATTCGTATGGTTGCCGGAGCAGTTTTTGTGTCCGGGGTATCGGTGGCTGTTAATTTCTTTGACCAATATATATACATGGGTATAAGAAGTATAGTTGCAGTGCTTTTAATTCCGTTTGTTATGCTTGTGCAATGGGTAGAAAAGGGGAAGCCTTGGGTATTCAGGCTTGAAGAAGTTGGATCCGAGGCAAGCGATGGTGCGGTTGGAGAATTGGCAGGAACCGCAGATTATTATAAGGATAATTTGAAGAAAGATTTTAATATTATCCCTGTTATAATTGTTGTTATTATACTTGCGATTGCAGTAATACTGTATTTTGCCATTAAAGTATTTAACAACAAGAGAGCTTTGAACCGTACGCGATTTAAGTCAGATGTGATTGAAGATGTTAAAAAAGTAAAAGTGAAACGCGAACCGCAGGGCAGCAATCGTATAAAAGTGAGAAGAATATATAGGCAGTTTATTTCAATTTTGCTTAAGCAGGGGATCGTGATAAGGGATAGTCTGACTTCGGAAGAGATACTTGAACTCTTAAACGGTATGGTTAGTTATGAAGCTGCAGAGGCGCTAAGAAATGTGTATATACGCGCACGGTATAACAATTATGCTGATGTTAAGGAGGAAGAAGTAAGAGTTGCACGGGAGGCATTGCGATTAATTTCAACTTATGCGGCGGCATACAATGCTCAGACGAAGGCATATACGGTTACGCATAATACATTAAAGAATCTTTCCGAGGCTTGTAAAATGGAGGATCTAAGATGGGGAGCAGAACACAAAGGATATTGATAGCAAGCGCACTTTTGCTGGTTTCTATTCTGATACCTGTGGCATCGCGACTTTATATAAAAAGTGTATACTATAATAAAGAGAATACAAAAGAAGCGGCAGTAGCTGAGGATATTACGTATGAGATGCTTGTAGAAGCCAATTCTCAAGAGTGTATTTTGGAGGACCATACGTCTATTCTTATGATAGTTAATGTTGTGCAAGAAGATAATGCGAGTACAGCAGCAAGAATAAGAGGGGCCAATCGTCTCGAAATCTATTATGAGTATGGTGGGAGTCCTTATTGTAAAGCGGATTTTACCGGATTCGGATACGGCTTTGACAGTACGGAAGGCGTTAATATAGCTAATACCTGCTCTTATTATGGAAATAAGGTTAAGAAAGGCGTTATGACTATGGAGGTCGAATTGTCGTTTCGTGATTGGAGAGGCGGTACGGGCCAAGGTAAGCGCTTTTACTCGTGCGGGTTAATCACCGATCATTCCTTGCAGGGAGAGAGAATAGTCTCCGTTACCGACAATGATGATGGAACACTTACGATTATAACAAATGCCGTGATGGATGATATCTATAGATATCTGGAAGATGGTATACCTATCCGTGAACCGGATGAAATCAATCCGTATGATGAGCTTCCCGATAAATGGAGGGGTGCAATCTACGAGTGCGAGTATATCGTAGAGAAAGAGACGCTTTTATTAAAGACACTTGTTGCAAAAGTAAGAACCGATGATGGCGTGACGGAGTTATGGAAAGAGTCTGTTATAAAAGATGGTATGCAACCGATAGCATATAGAGACTTGTGTAGATTCTGTACGGTTATGGAACATGAGATGTCAGATGTGGAAGTCAGCATGTCACAAATAGAGCTTACATCGTCATATCATTGTTATCGAGTGGTCTATGATGGTACTGATGAAAGTATGGCAATTGTAAGATCTGTATTATCGGTTTATAAGTATGATCTTAGGATAGTCGGATTGGAGGGTTATGATTGTTACGAGGATCCTGCAGGAAAGGTTCCGTATGTATATGACAGAGACTCGAAAGAAAAATGTACAACAATCTATGCCATTAAGAAAAGTAAATAAAAGCGTATAAATTGGAAAGGACCTGCCGAAAATAAGCGGCAAGCCCTTTCTTCTCGTTTATGTAAATGTAATTGATTATTGTTCAATTAAGTCGTTCGGAAGATACTGATATAACTGTTCTTCGAGAGCAGACATCTTGATAGGCTTGGATAAGTAGTCCGTGAACCCTTCCTTTAAGTATTCTTCCTTGGCACCGGAAATTGCATTGGCGGTAAGCATGATAACCGGCGTTGTCTTATTAAGTGAGGCTTCGTTAACCTTCATCTTTCTGTAGGTCTCGATACCGTCCATTTCAGGCATCATGTGATCTAAGAAGATTATGTCATACTTAAACTGAGTGATAAGATTAAGGCATTCTTCACCGGAAACAGCGGTATCGATGCTTATATTAGTGTCTTTAAGAAGAGATTTGAATACCTTAAGGTTCATCTCTACATCATCAACCACAAGAATACTTGCGGAAGGAGCACGTAACGAATTCTTAGGACGTGTAATATTAACTGCCGTTACGCCGAGCGATAAGTTGCCCATCGGAGTCTCGTTGACAATCTCTTGCGGAATGGTGCAGGAGAATGTTGAACCGACACCATAAGTACTTTCAAAGGTAATTGTACCGTTCATAAGCTCTACGAGGTTATGGGTGATTGCAAGTCCAAGACCGGTGCCTTCGACATTTCTGTTCTTGACCTGATCGAGACGCTGGAACGATGAGAAAAGCTCTTCTTTGTCTGAATCTTTAATACCGATACCCGTATCGATAACGGAGAATGTAAGCAGGAACAGTCCGTCAGGAGTTTTTCCGCCGCTGACTTTTAATGTAACACCACCTCTGTCGGTATATTTGATACCGTTAGTCAATAGATTCATAAGAATCTGTCGGATTCTGACTTCGTCTCCCTTAAGAGTGGAAGGAATTGACGGATCTGCCAGTATCTTAAAATCGAGATCTTTTTTCCTTGCACGTTCTATGACCAGGTTATACGCATCGTTAAGAAGTGAAGCAGGGTGATATTCTATAGGAATAATATCAAGCTTGTTGCTTTCGATCTTGGAATAATCGAGTATATCGTTAATAAGCGCAAGCAAATTTTGACCTGCATGCTCAATATCGGTTGCGTATTCGAGAATGTTAGTATCGGTTGACTCTCGAAGAATCATTTCGTTCATACCGAGAACCGCATTGATAGGAGTTCTTATCTCGTGCGACATATTGGCAAGGAACTGAGCCTTGGCATGACTTGATTCAAGGGCAAGGTCACGTTCTGCGATTTTATGTCTGTAGTCCAAGATAGCATCCAATATTGAAGCAAAGACAAGAGACATAAGGCCTACGCAAAGCAAGATACCGGAGAAGTTAAGCGCTCTGCTTAAGTAGATATATAATTGTGCAAGGCCACAGATAAGTGCAATAAGGAAACCTATTGCGGTAATTTTATAGGTTCTTATGTTGCCGTTGGTAATATCAATAATCATTGTGATTATTGCCGCCAACATGAAAAGAATGATAAACACTGCAGTAGAAAAGATGCTTTCTTCATAAGGAACGATGCTTGTAAGTCTAAGAATTGTACATACTGCGAAGTTAATAAGGGAAAGTAAAGCTACGGCTACATGACATTTTATATATCTGTTTTTCTGAATAGCACACACAAAAAGCGAACCTGCAGAAGGAAAGAGCATAATCATCAGGAACGGGATATCTGATGCCATCGACATATTAGGGAAGATAAGCTGTCTTAAGTTAAGGTTTGTAAGAATCCAAGTTGCAGTTATAATCTGCAGTATTCCGAGAAGTCCGATCGCATGGAGGCGATGACGGAAGAAAAATGAGAATACAGCATAGAATAAGCAAAGAATTCCACATACAAGTAATGCAGAGAACGAAATGATCTCAAACCAATGCTCGTTAATCTCTGCAAGCCAGAAATCTCCCTTCTGTCCGTAAGATACCGAAGTAAAGATACCTGAATATCTGGTATCGGACGTAAGTTCCACTCTCAAAGTCTTACCGATATAGTGAGGTAAGATTTCAAGGAATACATAAGCTGAAGGAGAGCTTGTTCCAAAATGAGGATTATTGAGTGTACTGTAGTGGTATACCTGCTTGCCGTCAATATAGAAAGTCAAATCTTCATGCTGTGATTTAAAGCATAAGAAGTAATAAGGCTTGATTGTAGAGGGGAGATATTTCTCCATAACAAGAGCCTCACCGCGAGGTACGTCGAAAGAACAAGGGACTTCTGTTGCCAGCCTCTTTCCGTTAGGAAGAGTTGCATACCAGTCATTGTCGAATGTCCTGACAGAGTATTCGTCATATGTCATCTCATGTGGAAGCAATGCCTGAGTAATAGCCACGAAAAGAGCAATCGAACAGGCTAAGCTTATAAGAATTGCGATACAAATATTAAAAAGCTTAGATAGATTCTTGTCCATAATACCTCCGAAGTACGTCAATAATGCATATATGATAGTATTTTATAATCAAATTGACGTGGTGAAAAAGTGAAATATCGGTGAATTATTACTTCCTTATATATATAATAAATCATACGCTAAAAAGTGCAACAAAAAAACTCACGGAGGGGACCGTGAGTTTTTTTGAATGAGAAAGTTTAAAAGGGATAGGGAAAATCCGTTCCTTTCGGAACAGACTAGTTTCGGAATTAGTATCTTTCCGATACAATGCTATAATACAGGGTAAAAGTGTTCAAACAAGGTAAAAAATGTGAAAGAAATATGTTTTTGTACAATAACGAGAGGCGTTTTTTGGTAGGTTTGATTAAAAAACAAAGAAATCGTAAAGATTTGTTGACAAAGTGTACTGTTTCGGAGTAAGTTTAAAGGTATGGTAGTAGATGATAAAAGAATCAGAATCATAACGGGTTACTACGGTAGCGGCAAGACGGAATTCGCCGTAAATTACGCATATAAGATGGCTCGCGAGGTGAAAAGACCTGCGATTGCAGATCTTGATATCGTTAATGTATATTTCAGATCCCGCGAGAAGACTAAAGAGATGGAGGAGGCAGGAATAGAGGTCATCTCTTCTTCTGTTGTCGAGGACAACTGCGATATGCCGGCTTTATCAAGCCGTATTACGGTGCCGTTTCTTGATAAAAGCTATGACTACATAATCGACTTAGGCGGTAGTGAAGTCGGAGCCAAGGTGCTCGGAAGATTCGGAGATTTAATAGATAAGAATGAAGTTGACTTCTTTATGGTAGTCAATATTTTTAGGCCCGAGACAGGTAACGAAGATGAGATCATTCACCAGATGAGGTTACTTGAGCAGATGTCCGGATTTAAGATTACGGGACTTGTCAATAACTCGAATCTTATTCATGAGACACGCGTGGAAGATATTCTCGAGGGCGATGCTTACCTTAGAAAAGTAAGCGAATTAACTAAGATACCGATTCGCTATACGACTTGTATGGTGGATGAGGTGCAGCAATATAGCGCACTTATAGATAAAGTAGGCGGGGAGTTTTTCCCTATGAGCTACAATATGAGAACTATATGGATGTAAGGAGTAAGGAGGCAAATGATGGGTAAGTTTCATTTAACTATCAGGGAAGACCGCTGCAAGGGTTGCGAGCTTTGCGTTTCCGTATGCCCTAAGGGCGTATTGGCAATCAACAAGGATAAGCCTAATGCCGCAGGATATTTCCCGGCAGCAGTTGTAAATGAAGGCGAATGCGTCGGATGTACAAGCTGCGTAAAGATGTGCCCGGATGTGGCAATCAGGATTGAAAAAGAAGACTAAGGAGGTAGATAGTTACTATGGCGAAAGTTTTATTAAAAGGAAATGAAGCCGTCGTTCGTGCTGCTATCGAGGCCGGTTGTAAGTATTTCTTCGGCTATCCGATTACACCACAGAACGAAATTCCGGAGTATTTCTCCAAGGAATTACCAAAGATTGGGGGAGCATTTGTTCAGGGTGAATCTGAAGTAGCTTCCATTAATATGTTATATGGAGCAGCTGCAGCAGGTGCAAGAGCTATGACATCATCGTCATCACCGGGAATTGCACTTATGCAGGAAGGTATTGGATACATCAGCAAGGCAGAATTGCCGGCTGTTATTGTTAATATGATGCGTGGTGGCCCTGGCCTCGGCGGAATTCAGCCGTCACAGTCAGACTATCACATGTGCGTTAAGGGTGGATCGAACGGTGACTATCATAACATCGTTCTTGCACCGGGTAACGTTCAGGAATTGGTAGACATGGTTCAGGAAGCATTTGATATTGCAGATCAGTATGGAATGCTTGTAATCGTTCTTGCGGACGGACTTATCGGCCAGATGATGGAGCCGGTTGAGTTAAGAAAGCCGAAGGAGCGTCCTATCCAGCCTAAGACATGGGCATTAACAGGCCCTAACGGCGGTAAGCCGCACAGAATTTACAACTTGAAGTTACAGGCTCCTGATCTTGAGCAGGATAACATTGACCTCTTCAAGAAGTATGCTGTTATCGAGAAGAATGAAGCACGTTATGAAGACTATATGATGGAGGATGCTGAGTACGCATTCGCTTCCTATGGTACTGCAAGCCGTGTTGTTCGTACAGCAGTAGATAAGTTAAGAGCAGAGGGATACAAGGTAGGTCTTGTTCGTCCTCAGACATTGTGGCCATTCCCTTATGAAGCATTCCAGAGAAAGAACGTTAAGAAGTATCTTGACGTAGAGCTTAATATGGGACAGATGATCGATGATGTTGCTATCGCTTGCGGCGACAAGAACATGATCGAATTCTTCGGACACACAGGTGGTGTACTTATCACTGTTGACGAAGTATGCGAGTTTGCGAAGAAAGTCATGGGAGGTGCAAAATAATGTCAGTTGTATTTGAGCGTTCAAAAGGTCTTGCAGACGTTAAGACACATTATTGCCCTGGTTGCTCTCATGGTATCGTTCATCGTATCCTTGCAGAGAGCCTTGAAGAGATGGGCTTATTGGATGAAGCAATCTGTATGTCCCCTGTAGGATGTGCAGTACTTGCTCTTGATTATTTCGAGTTTGATGGTATTCAGGCTGCACACGGAAGAGCTCCGGCTACAGCTACAGGTGTTAAGAGAGTACATCCTGATAAGACAGTTATTACTTACCAGGGTGACGGAGACTTAGCATCCATCGGTATGTGTGAGATTATTCATGCAGCGGCTCGTGGTGAGAAGATTACAACAATCTTTATTAATAACGGTATCTACGGTATGACAGGTGGACAGATGGCACCTACAACATTACCGGGTATGAAGGCAACAACAGCACAGCTTGGTCGTGATGTAAGCCTCAACGGATATCCTATCCGTGTAGCAGAGCTTATTTCCACGCTTGATGGTGCTAAGTATGTTGAGAGAGTTGCAGTATGTAGCCCTGCAGAAGTTAACAAGGCTAAGGCTGCAATTAAGAAAGCGTTGGAAGTACAGAAGGCAGGTCTTGGATTCTCATTCGTAGAGGTTCTTTGCGCATGTCCTACCAACTGGGGTAAGACACCTGTTGATGCATTAGAGTTCGTTAAGAACGAAATGATTCCTTACTATCCGCTTGGAGTTAAGAAAGATACTACAAAGGAGGGACAGTAAACATGAGCAAGATTGATCGTATTTTCTGTGCCGGCTTCGGCGGACAGGGCGTTATGAGTATGGGTCAGTTATTGGCTTATGCAGCAATGCTTGAAGAGAAGGAAGTTACATGGTGCCCTTCTTACGGACCTGAGATGCGAGGAGGAGAAGCTAACTGTTCAGTTACAATCTCCGACGAGAGAATCGGTTCTCCGCTTATCAACAACGATGCTACAGTAGGTGTATTTATGAACGGTGCTGCTTATACCAAGTTTAAGAACAAAGTAGAAGCAGGCGGAAAGATCTTCATGAACTCCGACCTTATCGATGATGATAACCCAAGAACAGACGTTACATATTACAAGATTCCTGTTAACTCAATAGCAACAAGACTTGGCAAGATTCAGCTTGCTAACATGGTTATGCTTGGTGCTGTTAACGATCAGGCACATCTTGTTAATCAGGATATGTTACTTGAAGCATTCAAGAAGGTATTCGGAGCTGCTAAGGAAAAGTATATCCCTATCAATAAGGAAGCTTTGGCAGAAGGTGCTAAGGCTGCACAGGAGATGTTTAGAAAATGATTAAACATCAAGTTTAATCATTTTCGTACATGCGACAGCTCGCAGAGCTGTTGTCCCGCGTAGCGGGATTTAACTGCGGTCTTCTTATACCGCAGTTAAACCAAAAAATGATTAAACATCAAGTTTAATAAGACTTTAAGTGCGGAGACACTGCGTGCCTCCGTACTTTTGACCTTAATAAATATAATGTATTTGGGGTAATGAAAGGATTTTAACATGAAAACAGTTAAAGAAGTATTGGCATTCTGTAAAGAGAATGACGTAAGAATGATCGATTTTAAGATGATCGACATTAGCGGTAAGTGGAGACAGCTTGCGATTCCGGTAGAGAGATTTACCGAAGATACAATGAAGTACGGTATCGGATTCGATGGCAGCAGTTATGGCTTTGCTCCGGTAGAAAGCTCCGATATGGTATTCGTTCCTAATATCGAGTCAGCTAAGCTTGATCCTTTTATGGAAGTTAAGACCGTTACCATGACAGGTGATGTTATGATAATCGATCAGAAGGATTCTAACCGTCCGTTCGATCAGTATCCGAGAAACGTTGCCAAGGCAGCGGTTCAGTATATGAAGGATACAGGAATTGCAGACGAGATGCTCGTAGGACCTGAATTTGAGTTCTATATTTTCGATCATGCATCATTTAACGTAGATCATAACGAGGCTCATTTCCACATCGACACCGATGAAGCACATTGGAACATGGGAATCGATGATGAGCAGAATCTCGCTTATCATACACCGTATCAGGGAGGATATCATCTTGATCTTCCTTATGATATTACGTACAATCTTCGTTCCAGAATCTGCATGATGATGCAGGATTGGGGAATCGATGTTAAGTATCAGCACCATGAAGTAGGCGGCCCGGGCCAGGTTGAGATCGAGGTTGAACTTGCGGACCTTCTTACAATGGCTGATAACACAATGATTACAAAGTACTTAATCAAGAATGAAGCAATCGCTGAAGGCAAGACAGCAACCTTCCTTCCTAAGCCTCTTTATAAGGAAGCAGGTTCAGGACTTCATGTACATATGCTTCTTAAGAAGAACGGCAAGCCGATCTTCTATGATAAGAACGGATACTCATTATTAAGTGAGACAGCACTTTACTTTATCGGTGGACTTTGCAAGCACGCGCGTGCACTTTGCGCATTCCTTAATCCTTCAACACAGTCCTACAAGAGACTTGTTCCGGGATTTGAGGCACCGGTTACAATCGGATATGCAACAGCTAACCGTTCATCTGTTGTAAGAATTCCTGCATATGCTAAGGATCCTGAGCATAAGAGATTCGAGCTTCGTAACGGTGATGCTACATGCAACCCTTACTATGCATATTCCGCAATCCTTATGGCAGGTCTTGACGGTATTAAGAATAAGATCAATCCTGAAGGCAAGTGGGGTCCTTACGACTACAACTTATTCGATCTTTCCGAGAGAGAGAAGAAGAAGATCCAGTCACTTCCTACATCTGTAGAGGAAGCACTTGATTGCTTAAAGAAGGATCATGATTTCTTAACAGTAGGCGGAGTATTCCCTGAGAAGTTGCTTGAAATCTGGGATAAGATGAAGAGAGAAGAGGCTCGCGAAGTTAACGAGACTCCAAACCCTGCAGAGTTTATTAAGTATTTCGATTGCTAATAGTTGCAAATGTAACGAAGTAATTCGTGTTAACAATGTTGACTTTATAAAAATGCAGTGCTATAATTTAAGACGCGTTTAGAAGAGAGTAATAACTCGTATCAAAGTGGCTATTGATTATCAGTAGCCACTTTTTTTCTCAAAAAGGACTTTTTTCCGGATTTGGGTGGGAATTTTAGGATATATAAAGGAGAAAACGTAATGAAAATCGGAATCGGTAACGACCACGCAGCATATGATATGAAGCTTGAGATTAAGAAGTATCTCGAGGAGAAAGGTCATGAAGTTATAGACTTCGGATGCCATTCAACAGAGCGTGCCAACTACCCTGAGTTTGGTGAGAAGGTAGGACGCGCGGTAGCTGCAAAAGAGGTAGACTGCGGAGTACTTATCTGCGGAACGGGAATCGGAATCTCTATGGCAGCTAATAAAGTCAAGGGAGTTCGTGCAGCGGTTGTATCGGAGCCGGTATCCGCACGTCTTACAAAAGAGCATAATGACGCGAACATTATTGCGTTTGGTGCAAGAATCGTAGGAGTAGAACTTGCGAAAGCAATCGTTGACGCATATCTTGGCGCCACATTCCAGGGCGGACGCCATGCAGAGCGCGTACAGATGCTCATGGATATAGAGAATAAATAATTACATATATAAAAGGAAAAACATAAGGAGGAGAAGGCTGTGGCAGCAATTAATGTAAAGAGCGAGATTAAGCCGTTAAAGAAAGTGCTGTTACATCGTCCGGGGAACGAACTTCTTAATCTTACACCTGATACATTGGAGCGTCTCTTATTTGATGACATTCCGTTTTTGAAGGTGGCACAGGAAGAACATGACGCGTTTGCCAATATTCTTCGCGAGAACGGCGTTGAGGTCGTATATCTTGAAGATTTGGCTGCTGAAGTAGTAGCATCTTCCGATGAATTAAGAGACAAGTTCTTATATCAGTGGATTGATGAAGCAGGCATTAAGGATCCGTACTGGCAGAAGAAAATATACGATTTTATGATCAACTATGCCGGTGGCGATGCTAAGAAGCTTATCTTAAAGTCTATGGAAGGCATCTGTTTAAAAGAAATACAGTATAACAGAAGCGAATTCTTAGAGACAATGATGATAGACGACAGCGAGCTTATTATAGATCCGATGCCGAACTTGTACTTTACGAGAGATCCGTTCGCATGTATCGGTAACGGCGTAAGTCTTAATAAGATGTATTCTATAACAAGATGCAGAGAGACCATCTACGGCGAGTATATCTTTAAGTATCATAAGGATTATAAGGATCAGGCTGATCTTTATTATAACCGTTACAATCCGTACAGTATTGAAGGCGGAGATATCTTAAATATTAGCGACAAGGTATTGGCTGTAGGTATCTCACAGAGAACCAACCCGGCAGCAATTGAGAAGCTTGCCAAGAATATCTTTGCCGATAAGAATTCGACAATTAAGACTGTACTCGGTTTTGATATTCCAAAAGCTCGAGCTTTTATGCATCTTGATACGGTATTTACTCAGATTGACGTGGATAAGTTCACTATTCATCCGGGAATCTTGGGACCGCTTACCGTATATGAGATTACACCGGGTGAGGGCAGTGAAGAACTTAAGGTTACAAGAGTAGACAGCGACCTTGAGCATATCCTTGCTAAGCACTTAGGTGTTCCAAAGGTTGATCTTATCAAGTGCGGCGGTGACGACAGAATCGCAGCAGAGCGCGAACAGTGGAACGATGGCTCCAATACACTTTGTATTGCACCGGGAGTAATCGTGGTATATCAGCGTAACGTAGTAACCAATGAGCTTTTGAGACAGAAGGGTCTTAAAGTTCTTGAGATTCCGTCCGCGGAGCTTTCAAGAGGACGCGGAGGCCCACGCTGCATGAGCATGCCGCTTGTAAGAGAGGATTAGAAGAAGCACATTCTTCTATTTTAGTAATAAGTATTAAGTTAAAAACGGGGTAGCCCCGCGAAATATATTATTTTAACCACAAAGGAGATTATAACCATGGGAGTTAATTTAAGAGGAAGAAACTTTTTAAAATTATTGGATTTCACACCTGCAGAGATTCGTTATCTTTTAGACCTTTCCAAGAACTTTAAGGATTTAAAGAGAACAGGTACACCTCACAGATACTTAGAGGGTAAGAATATCGTATTATTATTCGAGAAGACATCAACAAGAACAAGATGCTCATTCGAAGTTGCAGGTATGGACCTCGGTATGGGCGTAACATATCTTGATCCGGGTTCATCACAGATGGGCAAGAAGGAGTCAATTGCTGATACAGCACGCGTTCTCGGAAGAATGTATGACGGTATTGAGTACAGAGGTTTCTCACAGGATCTCGTTACAGAGCTTGCAGATTATGCAGGCATTCCTGTATGGAACGGACTTACAGATCAGTTCCATCCTACACAGATGTTAGCAGATCTTCTTACAATCGAAGAGAAGCTTGGCCATCTTAAGGGCGTTAATTTCGTATACATGGGCGATGCCAGAAACAACATGGGTAACTCTTTAATGGTTGCTTGCGCTAAGATGGGACTTAACTTCACAGCATGTGCTCCTAAGGCATTATGGCCTGCAGAGGATCTTGTTAAGGAATGCAAGAAGATCGCTAAGGAGAACGACTGTACAGTAACATTAACAGAAGATGTTAAGAAGGGTACCAAGAACGCAGATGTTATCTATACAGATATCTGGGTATCAATGGGCGAGCCTGATTCCGTATGGGCTGACAGAATTAAGATTCTTAAGCCTTATCAGGTAAATAAGGAAGTTATGAAGAATGCTAAGGATACTGCAATCTTCATGCACTGCTTACCTTCATTCCATGACACCAAGACAACTATCGGCGCTGATATCGCTAAGAAGTTTAAGATTAAAGAGATGGAAGTAACAGACGAAGTATTCGAAAGCAAGCAGTCGGTAGTATTTGATGAGGCTGAGAACAGAATGCATACAATTAAGGCAGTTATGTATGCAACATTAAAGTAATAAAAGATTTATACGCCGGGCTTCGAGATTCCGGAGCCCGGTGTTTTTGTCTTTTTGGAGGAGATATTTTATAATGGAACAGAAGAAAATCGTTCTTGCTTTAGGCGGTAACGCACTTGGCAATAATGCAGAGGAACAGCTTGAACTTGTTAAGATTACCGCTAAGACAATAGTGGATTTAATCGAGCAGGGACATAAGATAGTAATAGGTCACGGCAACGGACCGCAGGTTGGAATGATTAACCTTGCAATGGAGCATTCAGCATTAAACGGCGGAGGAACACCGGCCATGCCGTTCCCTGAGTGCGGGGCAATGAGTCAGGGATATATCGGATATCATTTACAGCAGGCAATCCAGCAGGAATTAAAGAGCCGCGGTATTAAGAAGGAAGTTGCATGCCTTGTTACACAGGTTGTTGTAGATCCTGAAGATCCGGCATTTAAGAAGCCGACCAAGCCTATCGGAGCTTTTATGACAAAGGAAGCTGCCGAGAAGATCGAAGCAGAAAAAGGTTATACATTTGTTGAAGATGCCGGAAGAGGTTACAGAAGAGTAGTTCCGTCACCGCAGCCTAAGAGAATCGTCGAGATTGGGGTAGTCAACAAGCTTGTTGATGACGATGTCGTTGTTATTACCGTTGGTGGCGGCGGAATCCCGGTTATAGAGACTTCTGAGGGTCTTAAGGGAACCGCAGCGGTTATTGATAAGGATAAGTCCTGTGCACGTCTTGCAGAAGATTTAAATGCAGATATGCTTGTAATTCTTACCGCAGTAGACAGAGTATGCATTAACTTTAATAAGCCGGACCAGACGGAGCTTGCGTCAATCAGTCTTGATGAATGCAAGAAGTACATTGAAGAAGGTCATTTTGCGCCGGGTTCAATGCTTCCTAAGGTAGAAGCTTGCATGAACTTTGTAGGATCAGGAAAAGGCAGAGAAGCACTTATTACTTCTCTTGAAAAGGCGGGACTTGCCATGAAGGGCGAGACCGGTACCAAGATAGTAGGTTGATTCATAAAAGCATTAGTGAGGATACAGAGGTAACAAATGCAGAATAAGAAGAGCTTTTTTGGTAATTATAAATATTGCGAAGGCTGTCATCAGCTGCTTGAGTCAAATTACGAGTTTGATATGTGCCCTTCCTGCATAGAGCAGGAGGTCTTTAAGCAGGTAAGAGACTATATACGTAATAACGAAGTGACCGAATACGAAGTTGCGGAGCGTTTTCAGCTTCCGATAGAACGCGTTAAGGCATGGATAAGAGAAGGACGTATACAGTATCAGGATAAGCCGGGTGAAAAAGCGCTGGGCCAAAGATGCGCAAGATGCGGTGTCCTTATTCTTCAGGGTGAGTTCTGCCCAAAGTGTCTCAAATTCCTACGTACACCTAAAGGAACACTGGTACATAACCCGCTTATGGATGAGGAATCAAAGATGCGATTCTTAAATAATAAGCAAGATTAAAATATGATAAGTAAGATTGAAATAAATATTACAAAAGTATTGCAAATACTCAAAAAAACGGCACGAACAATGTAACAATTGTTTGTGCTTTTTTACTAATCGGAGGCGGTGAAGGGGGTATTAAAAATTTTTTTCGGACACACAAAATACAAAATTATAGAAATACAAAATTATTCAAATCGAAGTGCTGTTTTGGAGAAAGCTATTAAATAAGGGGTTTTGTCTAATTTTACCAAACGGCTTTTTCGGGGTAAAAAGTCTGTCAAGCCACAAGATATGGGCATTTGTGTAGTTTTCACAATCTTGACAAATATAGAGATTTTTTGTATATTATGTAAAGCGGTCGACATATTTTCTTCTTTGTGTCGATCGGAAAAAGATTTTAACAAGAATAGTCTTGTTAAGATATAATTTAAGGAGGAAGAATTATATGAAGAAGAAACTTGTAGCGATTCTTCTTGTAGCAGCAATGGTACTTTCATTAGTAGCTTGTGGCGATAAGAAGACATCAGACGGCGGAAGCGGCAGCAACGCCAGCGATTCCGGCAGCAACGATGCCGGTAAGAAGTACACATACTTCAGCACAACGGGTACAATCAACACATTAAACCCGTGTGATTGGCAGTTAAACAATGAGAGCACTTGTATGGGCCTTTGCTCATCAAGTCTTTATGACTGGAGAATCGATTTCGATTCATCAACAGAGTGGGCATATGTTCCTGAGATGGCAACAGCATTACCTGAGGACGTAACAACAGAGTACGCAGGCCAGTATGGAATCCCTGCAGATTGCACACAGGGACGCGCTTGGAAGGTTACTCTTCGTCAGGATGCTTGCTGGAATGACGGAACGCCGATTACATCTGCAGACTTCATCTATTCAATGCAGACAATCCTTGATCCAAACGCTAAGGCTTATCGTTCTAACAGCTATACAGACGGTCAGTTCGCACTTGCAGGAGCTAAGAAATATGCAACAGGTTCTTTCGGCGAAGCAGTTGGAAGAGGCAAGACAATGGCAGACGTTGTTAAGGAAGCTGACGGAACATATACAATCGACGGACATCAGGTATTCTTCGCTTGGAACGCAGCTCTTTCATTATTAAGCGGTTCCGGCCTTAAGAAGTATGAACAGTATGTTCAGCCTGAAATCGCTGAGTACTTCGACAGCTTAGTAGACGGAAGAGGTGTTATGCCTCTTACAGAAGAAGTTTACAACAAGTTGTTCGAGTTCACATCTTCGGATGCATGGGGAAATGAGACAGAAGAAGATCTTATTAACTACTTCTACTATGATGATCCTGCAACAGCAGGTACATGGGAAGAAGTTGGATTCCTTGCTCCTGATGATTACACAATCGTTTGGATTACTTGCAACGCTTTAACAGAGTTCTATTCAGTATATGGATTAGATATCACATTAATTAAGAAGGATCTCTTCGAAGCTAACAAGACAGATGCCGGCGGACTTACAAAGTCTACATATGGTACAAGCGTTGAGACATATGCATCTTATGGTCCTTATTACATGGATGAGTACCAGGAAGGTAAGCATATTCACTTTACAAGAAACGAAAAGTGGTTCGGTTATACAGACGGAAACCATGAAGGTATGTATCAGACAACTGATGTTGATTACCAGATGATTGATGAGCACACAACAATACTTAACCTCTTCTTACAGGGTAAGTTAGATGACACAGGCTTAACATCAGATGATATTCCTGATTACGGTACATCCGAATTTACTATTTACACACCTGAATCCTACACTGCTACATATGCTTGGAACACAGATTTCGACGTATTAAAGAGCCGTGAGGAAGAGAATGTTAACAAGACAATCTTCACATATCTTGAGTGGAGAAAGGCATTCTCACTTGCAATCGACAGACAGGCATTCTGCAAGACATGTACAGCAGGATATCAGCCTGCATTCGGTATCGTTAACAACTTATATGTATATGATCCTGAGACAATGGCATCATATCGTTCATCAGAGCCTGCTAAGAAGACACTTTGCGAAGTATATGATGCAGCTAGTATCGATGAGTTAACAGGTTACAATGTTGACGAAGCCAGACAGTTACTTCAGGCAGCTTATGATAAGTGTTATGCAGACGGCAACATCGATGATGATGATGTAGTAGAAGTTAACTATCATATCTATGGTACAGACGCTACATATCAGAGATTCGTAGACTTCTGTGAAGCAGCTATGTTAAAGGCAGCTGAGGGAACATCTCTTGAGAACAGAATTAAGTTCAACCTCGTTGAAGATAAGGATTACTACAATTCAGCTAAGGCCGGTCTTTGCGACCTTATCCGTGAGAACTGGGGTGGTGCAGCAATGAACCCATTCACAATGCTTGAGGTATATTGTACAGATACAAGCAATGAGTACGGTTTCGATTATATGCACTATGAGGCTACAATTACAGTTAATGGCGAGACAAAGACTCAGTCAGTTAACGCTTGGTATGATGAATTATGTAACGGTATCTATTCTGACGCAGATCCGGAAGTAAGACTTCAGATCATGGCAGGCGTTGAGAAGGCACTTCTTCTTAACTACCACATCGCACCTGTTGCAGCTTACACATCTGCAGAAATGGTATCACAGAGAATCATCCTTCCTACAGATCACTGGATCAACCAGCTTATCAATTGGGGTTCATTTGCTAGAGATTTCAAGTACACAATGGATGATGCTGAGTGGGAAGCTTACTGCAAGGAGCAGGGCAACGAATTATCATACAAGTAAATTCTTGTAATTAATAATTTGTAAATTTTTATTTAATAGCAGATGTGCGGCTGCGTAAGCAGCCGCATCACCTGCGAATTTTGTGTTTTAATAGGATATAAGATAGGATATATATCCGGAAGAACTTCTGGTCGTAATGATATATTTATTGATGGGAGAAGACAAATGTTTAGATATATAATGAGACGTATTGGACTCGCAATCGTCAGCATGTTTATAATTATGACAATGCTCTTCGTACTCGTTAAGATGCTCCCGAACCCGGTTCCGGACGGAATGGGTGGTCAGGGTAGAGCACTTGTTGAAATGCGTAGAGCTTGGGGATACTATGATCCGATATGGACACAGTATTTGATTTTCTTAAAGAGAGTATTTACGGAATTTAACTGGGGATTCTGTACAACAGTCGGAACATTCCTCCAGCCTGTTACAGAGTACCTTGTATCTAAGGTTCCGTTTACAGTTTATATTAATGTATTTGCAGAAGCTATATCAATACCGCTTGGTATTTTCTTCGGTATGATGGCTGCTATATTCAAGAATAAATGGCAGGACCAGGTTATTAATGTATTTATTATGATATTTATCTCTGTTCCTTCATTCGTATATGCATTCCTTTTACAGTATTTCGTTGGATTTAAGCTTGGCTTATGTCCACTTGTATTAAAGAGCGGATTTGACTTCTTCTCATGGGAGATGTTCCATTCCGCAATTATGCCGATTCTTGCTTTGTCATTCGGACCGATAGCATCTTACATGCGTCTTATCCGTGCGGAGCTTTCTGAGGTATTAACAGCAGATTATATGTTACTTGCAAGAACAAAGGGACTTACGAGATGGCAGGCTACATTTAGGCATGCGTTCCGTAACTCAATTATTCCGATTGTTCCTCATTTCCTTTGGGGATTTATCGGAATCCTCGGTGGTTCAATCTTGATTGAGAGGATTTTCTCGGTACCGGGAATCGGTGGCGTATATATAACTGCGCTTAATAAGAAAGACTATGATGTATTCATGTGCTTATCAATGTTCTGGGTTGTTATAGGTTTGTTCGGCGGAATTTTGGCAGATATGAGTTATGGTCTTATCGATCCTAGAATCCGTATGGGAGGTGGCAAGACTAATGATTACTAATGAGAATAATATGGAGAGAATTCCTGCTGAGAAGTTTGAGTTCGTCCAGTTAAACGATAAAATCTATGATAAGAAGCTTGAGACAAGGCCAATAGGCTTCTTCCAGGATGCATTGATTAGATTTTCACAGAACCGTGGTTCTGTAATATGCGCAATCATTCTTTTGATTCTTCTTTTATATGCTATTTTTGGACCGATGATTTCCAACTATTCTCTTGATGAAAAGGATGGTTATTATCAGTACGTTCTTCCTAAGATGAGTGATAAGATTGATCTTGGATTCTGGAACGGATGTACAACCAAGGAATATAACCAGGCGACATATGATTATCTTACTGCTATTCCGGGTGCTGTTAGAGAAGATTTGGGTTCCAGAATCGGTATTGTTGCCAACAGAGAAGCAACATTATATAAGGTAAAAGTTGATACTTACGCAAGAAGAGGATTCTATGAACTTCTTCTTTCAACCGATCAGGTTGAAGCCGCACGTAAGTATGAGCAGGAGACAGGAATTCAGTTATTCTATCCGTTGATTGACAGAAGTCAGATTACATGTCAGCCGTATTCAGATGATCCTAACGCTTGGTTTAAGACTAATGCCAAGGGTGTTGCTGAAAGAGATGCCAACGGACAGCTTATTGATATATTCCTTAAGGATGATGGCACAACACCTTATTCTTATGGTGATGGTTATAAGTACTTTAAGCCAACTCAGGGTGGTAACCAGTATCTTGCAAGAGTACTTTACAGCGATTGGTATTATTATACCAAGGGCAAGACAGCTTGCTTCTGGTTTGGTGCAGATGAGTATGGTTATGATATCTTTACACGTCTTGCGTCCGGTGCAAGATTATCATTCCTTATTTCTATAACATCTGCTATTATCGACCTTATTATCGGTATTATTATCGGTGCTTGTGAAGGCTACTACGGCGGTTGGTTCGACCTTTTGGTTGAAAGAATTAAGGAGATTATATCCGAAGTTCCTTCCATCGTATTTATTACTTTGGCACAGATTTACTTTGCAAGAAAGATGGGCGGATTATTCGTATTCTGGGTAACTCTTGTAGTATTCGGCTGGATGGGTATATCCGGTACAGTAAGAGCTCAGTTCTATAGATTTAAAGGAATGGAGTATGTAATGGCATCCCGTACATTAGGAGCGAAGGATAGAAGACTTATCTTCCGCCATATTTTACCTAACGCATCCGGTTTTATTATTACATCTACAATCCTTTCAATCCCGGGTGTTATCTTCACCGAGTCCAGTATGTCATTCCTTGGAATCGTTAACCTTAACTCCAAGCATTTGACATCTGTTGGTGCAATCCTTGCTAACGGACAGACAACATTGACGACATATCCTCATTGCTTGTTCTTCCCGGCAATATTCATTTCCATCTTGTTGGTTTGCTTCAACATCTTTGGTAATGGTTTACGTGATGCATTCAACCCTGCACTTCGTGGTTCTAATTAATTAGGAGGATATCATGGGAAAAATATTAGAGGTTAAGAATTTACGTGTGTCCTTCCGTACTAACGGTGGTACCGTGAAGGCAGTACGTGATATTTCATTTGATTTATATGAAGGCGAGACACTTGCTATTGTAGGTGAGTCCGGTTCCGGAAAGTCTGTTACAGCTAAGTCTATTTTAGGTATTAATGCTGCTAACACAATTCATGAAGGCGGAGAGATTATCTACAATGGTGAAGATCTCTTAAAGTACAGCGAAGAGGAATTCAATAAGGTTCGTGGTAATGAGATTTCCATGATCTTCCAGGATCCGTTATCTTCACTCGACCCGATTATGACAATCGGTAAGCAGATGACAGAAGCTACACTTCTTAATAATAAGGCAAGAAAGAAGTATGCCAAGAAGGATCTTAAGTTCTATCATGCTAATCTTGAGAAGTATATGCGCGCTGCAGGTTGCAACGATACAGCATTAACTCAGGAGAATGTCGCTAAGGCATTAAAGGCTGCAAATGATGAGAAGATTGCTGCTAAGCAGACTGTAGTTGATGAATTAAAGAAGAATCTTCCTACATATGAAAAGGAAGTACTTGTTAAGAACGAAGTTAAGGCAGCTAACAAACACCTTATTAAGGTTGTTGAAGACTCTATAGACAGAGTTTCTCTTAATAAGAACAGCTTCGCATATACATTCAGAACATCTATAAACGTTAATACAGATCGTTATTTCCTCGGACTCCATAGAAATCCTAAGGAAGAGGCTCGTGTAGCCAAGGAAACTGCAAAGTATGAGGAGAAGATTGCTAAGAATAAGATCGCTCCTAAGGTAGTTCCTGCAAATCTTGTAGATATGGGAATTACTAAGGAGAACATACTTCGTTGCATTAATTCGTTAATTACAAGTTATGAAGATGAGTTGTCAGGTAAGATTACCGTTGATTACAATGAGGAAGCTAAGCGTATGCTTGAGCACCTTAAGAAGTTAGAAGAAGAAAGAGACAGAGTCATTACCAAGGCTGAAGCTAAGGAAATGGCAATTAAGATTATGGGCGATGTTGGAATCAAGGAAGCTGAGAAGAGATTCGATCAGTTCCCTCATGAGTTCTCCGGTGGTATGAGACAGCGTATCGTTATTGCGATTGCAATTGCAGCTAACCCTAGAATTCTTATTTGCGACGAGCCGACAACAGCGCTTGACGTTACAATTCAGTCTCAGATTCTTGAGCTTATTAATGACGTTAAGGCTAAGAAGAATATTTCTGTATTATTCATTACACATGACTTGGGCGTTGTTGCTAATATGGCAGACAAGGTTGCAGTTATGTATGCAGGTAAGATAGTTGAGTATGGTACTGTAGAGGAAATCTTCTATGAGCCGAAGCATCCGTACACATGGGCATTACTTTCTTCAATGCCATCACTTGATACCAAGGAGAAGCTTGAAGCAATCCCTGGTACACCGCCTAACATGATTTATCCGCCTGTAGGTGATGCATTTGCAGATCGTAATAAGTATGCATTAAAGATTGATTACGAGAAGCAGCCGCCGTTCTTCAAAGTATCTGACACACATTATGCAGCTACTTGGTTATTACATCCGGATGCACCGAAGGTTGATGTACCGAAGGTAATCACAGATCGTATCGAAAGAATGAAAGAAATGGGGGCTAAGGCATAATCATGGGAAATAATGAAAACATCTTAGAGGTACAGCACCTTAAGCAGTACTTCGGTAAGTATGACTTCAAAGCAGTTGATGATGTCAGCTTCTCATTGAAGAAGGGAGAAGTTCTTGGTATAGTAGGCGAGTCAGGTTGTGGCAAGACTACAACAGGTCGTTCAATTATCAAGTTGTTCCCGGCAACATCAGGTAATGTATATTTTAAGGGCCAGAGAATTGTAGCAGGTACACGTATGTATACCGATGCTATTAAGGAAGAGACTGCAGCATCTAAGGAGCGTATCGCTCAGTTACAGGCTGCAGGCAAGTCCGATGAAGTTGCAAAAGAAAAAGAACATTTAAAGAAGTTTATCGCAGAGCAGAAGGAAGAGATTAAGAAAGCTAAGGACGATACCAAGAACTGTGTAAGAAAGTATCGTGAGCGTGTATCTGCGGAATTAAGAGAGGAATATAACGCGAAGATCGCATCTGCTGTATCTGAGAGCGAGAAGTCCGAACTTAGGAAGGAATTAAGCAAGAAGCTTGATGAAGTTTCCAAAGAGAACGTTGTTACCAAGATGCAGATGATCTTCCAGGATCCTATTGCATCCCTTGATCCTCGTATGACAATCAGAGAGATTATCGCTGAAGGCCTTAGAATCCAGGGAATTAAGGACGAGAAGTATATCGACGAGAGAGTATATGAGATGCTTGAGAAGGTAGGTCTTGTACGTGAGCATGCAGGACGTTATCCTCACGAGTTCTCCGGTGGACAGAGACAACGTATCGGTATTGCGAGAGCAATTGTTATGAATCCGGAACTTATTATTGCCGACGAGCCTGTATCTGCTCTTGACGTTTCTATTCAGGCACAGGTTATTAACCTTCTTAATGACCTTAGAGAAGAGATGGGACTTACAATTATGTTCATCGCCCATGACTTATCGGTAGTTAAGTATTTCTCTAATCGTATCATGGTTATGTACTTTGGTAAGGTAGTAGAGATTGCTGATTCGGATGATTTATTTGCACATCCGTTCCATCCGTATACAAAGTCATTACTTTCTGCTATTCCGCTTGCTGATCCTCAGTACGAGAAGAGAAGAAAGCGTATAACTTATAAGCCTGCTGAGGCTCATGACTATTCAGTAGAAGGACCGACATTAAGAGAAGTATCTCCGGGACACTTCGTAAGCTGCAATACAGCTGAGTTTGAAGCTATGAAGGCTGAATTGGAGAAATAATGGATTTTTTCAAAAGAAATAAGAGCAGTATAATAGGATTTATTATAACCCTGGTAGTATCACTTGCAGCGGTATACTTTTTCTATACGTATCAGAAAGATTATCATGGTACGGCGATTAAAGATACTTATGCGATGCTAAGCAATGCATTCTTTGCAGTAGGCGTAATCTTCCTCGGATTTGGTGCTTTAATACTTATATCTATGGCGGGAACGTTTATCGGTGTTAAGTATGTATTTAAGCAGGCAGCCCAGATGTATGCGCAGTTCTTTTTAGGTAGATTTAAAAAGATTGATTATATAGCATTTAAGGCTGAAGAGGAAGCAAAGATAGACGCTAAGTCGAAGAGAGCCGGTAAATGGAACGCATTGATTGTGGGTGCTATTAATCTTGCGATTTCACTTATTTTTCTACGTTTATACTATTCAATATAATCATAGGACCGTCGCTTTATAAAAGCGACGGTCTTTTTTTATAAAACTATAGCATTTTATCTTAATTGGTGTTATTATCTACTAATGTAGAATAATATTGATGGACAGAGTAGGAACGACGCGTCAAGTGTCAATGGATGGGAAGTCGCCATTGAACGAAGGAATAATCCGCGGTGTCGTATCCGCATTCCACTGCCACGAAAGTGTAAGTGTAAACTTCTTTACGTGGCATGCCACGAAAGGAGTTTTTTTAATGAAAAAGAAGTTTGATGTAAGAATGCTTGCATTATGCGGTATGCTTGCCGCAGTATGCGTAGTGCTTGGTTACCTGGCACGTATCACTGATTTCCAGTCTGTTAAGGTATCTTTTGAAGGATTGCCGGTTTTAATTGCAGCTTTATTGTACGGACCCCTTGCCGGAATGGCAGTAGGCGGTATCGGTCTTGCAATTACGCAGTGTTCGGGATATCCGATTACGGTGACAACACCTTTATGGATATTGCCGTATCTTATTTCGGGACTTGTGGTTGGTTTAATCGCAATGAAGAAGAGATATACTTATTCGATGATCGATTATTTCTGGATTATTACTGTTAGTGAAGTAATAGTAACGGCGTTTAACAGTTTAGGTCTTTATGTTGCTAGTAATATCGAAGGCTGGTTTTATCCGGGAATAATATTAGGCAATCTTGCCGTAAGATTACTTATTATGGTAGCGAAGATTTTAATCTATTCATTTATCGTGCCGAATCTTATTAAAGTAATTAAAAGAGTTGACAGCAAACAATATCAGTAGATAGGTTTATTAAGGAGAGTCTCATATGAGAAGAAGAGTTATATCGGTCTTAATACTAGTATCGTTAGTGCTTGTTATGATTCCAGGATGCGGAGAGAAGGAGAAGACTATCGAGAATACTGTCAAAAAGAATAATTATGCCGTTAATAGCGCATATGATGTCGATAATATGCTTACGATTAAGGGAGTAACAATATCGCTCACCGATGAGGCAGAGAAGTATGATACTCATAAGCAGAACGGATACGCATATAGGATTCCGGAGATATTGCTCGATCTTGATGGTATTCAGCCATATGAATGGGATGAATACGGATATGAGGTTGATTATTTCCCGGAAGAAACAATGGTTAAGTATTATAAGTACGTTGACGGTGAATATGACGAATCCGAAGAAGATGCCATTCGTGATGAGATACTTGCTGAAGCTATGCCGATATACGGCTTCTTTAGATATGATGATATAGCTGATAAGTCAGCAATGGATGAAGATTTTAGCGATTTTAAGGCAGCTTTTAAAGATATAGAGGAATTAGCCTCAATAGATACAGATACATTCTATTTCGGATGTAATCGTGAGTATAACAGAGAAGGTTTAACAGATACGGATATTGAGAATCTCAATGCTTTGATAGCCGCATTTGATGAAATCAAAAATTCTGTATGTCTCTTCCCACCTACAGAATTAATAGATGATTTTAAGGTAGATCTTTCTGCTTTTAATTGTGTTGATCTTGATGGTAATGAAATAGATCAATCGATTTTTGCTGATTATGATGTCACGATGATTAATTGCTGGACGACCTGGTGCACCTATTGCATAGATGAAATGCCTGAACTTGCTGTCCTTAACAGCATGCTTCCTGAGAATTACAATGTTATAACAATATGCTTTGATGCGGATGAGCAGGGAGAACTTGCTAAGAGCTTACTTATGCAGACAGGGGCATCGGCAATTACGACACTTGTAGCAAATGAGGAATTAAATGATAAAGTCGGTGCATATTTGGTTGGTTTCCCGACAACATTCTTTGTTAATAAGTCAGGCAAAATTATAGGAAGCCTCGAGATAGGTGCGCCTACGGGAGCGGAATCAATTTCAAAAGCATATCTTGAACTGATTAACAAAGCATATGAGGATGTTAAATAGTGAAGAAAACATATATAAGAATTGCTTTGCTTATTCTTTCGGCAGTGTTTATAGTGCTTGGGTTTTATAGAGGTGAGACGGCCGAAATCTTAAGAAAAGCTGTTATGATTTGCTTACAGTGTATAGGGATAGGTTAAGTATATGAGCGAGAAGAAAGTAAGCAGAGAAATTAAGAGAAATTTCATACAGCTTATGGCAGCCGCATTACTTAACGGATATGCAATAGGGTTTAAGGAAGGCAAAATATTTAAGGGGGCAACGAAGAAGATTTGTGTGCCTGTACTTAATTGCTATTCTTGCCCGGGAGCTCTTGGTGCTTGCCCTATTGGCTCGATGCAGTCAATCTTTTGCGGTAACGGCTCGCGAGTGAGCTTTTATATATTGGGTGTACTTATGCTCTTTGGAGTGCTTCTCGGAAGAGGAGTCTGCGGATTTTTGTGCCCTTTCGGATTAATACAGGGACTTATATATAAGATACCTTTCATAAAGAAGAATATGCCGAGGAAAACGGATTCTATACTTCGATATGTTAAATATCTTATACTGATTCTGTTTGTAGTATTACTTCCGATATTTGCGCGTAATCAGTACGGTATAGGAACGACCTGGTTCTGTAAGTACATATGCCCGGCCGGTACGCTTGAAGCAGGTGTTCCGCTACTTATTATGAATGCTTCCTTAAGAAGTACGATAGGCGGATTGTTTTACTGGAAGATATCGATTCTTCTTGTAATAATTCTTGCCTCACTTGTGACTTACAGGCCGTTTTGTAAGTACCTATGTCCGCTTGGAGCATTTTACGGATTATTCTCGAAAGTCTCGATTATGAGGCTTGAACTTGATAAAAGCGCTTGTACGAATTGCAAAGCATGCGAGATAAAGTGCGATATGCAGGTAGAGATTACGAAAAATATCAACTCCGCAGAATGTATTCAATGTGGAAAATGTACGGATGTGTGTCCAAACGGTGCAATTAAGCGTGTGTTTGGCTTGAAATAACATAATAATAAGTGTATAATCACGATAGATTTGACTGACGCCGAAATTTTATTGAGGCGGAAGACGGATAAATAAGTTGTGAAATTTATTGGCATAACTGCGTCTTCCTTTGTCGGGAAGGCGCTTTTTTATTAGGTGATGTATTAGAAGAAAGGGTGAGCATATGGAAACAAGAGTTGCATGTCTTTCGATAATTGTTGAGAATTCGGATTCGGTTACGGAGTTAAACGAGATATTACATGAAAGCGGTAAGTATATCATTGGGCGAATGGGAATTCCGTATAAGGAGAAAGGTGTAAATATTATATCTATAGCAATGGATGCGCCGCAGGATGTGATTAATTCGATGTCGGGTAGAATAGGACGTCTTGACGGAGTAACGTCTAAGGTTGCATATTCAAATGTTATTACAAAGGCATAGGGTTTAGCTATGGTTGAGAAAAAGAGTATTAAGATATTAAGAACAGTGCTTCTTATTATACTGCCGATTGCAACGGCGATTATTGCGCTTATGATAGGAAGAATAGCGATAAGTCCAAAGGATGTATTTCTTATTCTTACGGGACAAGGTGATATGGTTGAGACGGTATCGAGAATGACGGTAATTTCTTTCCGCCTTCCAAGAATAATCCTGGCGCTTTTTGTAGGTGCCGGCCTATCAGTTGCGGGATGCGCTTTTCAGGGATTATTCGCAAATCCCCTTGCAACTCCGGATACATTAGGAGTCGCAAGCGGCGCGTCGTTTGGTGCAGCTGTAGCAATATTACTTGGTTTTAATGCGATTCCGGTGCAGATAAGTTCGTTTATATTCGGCATATTGGCGGTCGTGCTTACAGTCCTTTGTGGAAGAGGTAAGGGCAAGGGAATGACAATGATAATCTTATCGGGAATTATGATAGGTTCTCTATTCTCTGCACTTATATCTTTTGTTAAGTATGTTGCGGATGCGGAGTCACAGTTACCGGCCATTACCTACTGGCTTATGGGTTCGCTTGCGTCAACCGATTATAAGAGCTTAATAGTAGGCGTTCCGCCTATATTAATCGGTATTCTTATATTATTCATATTAAGATGGAGAATGAACCTTCTTCCTCTTACGGAAGATGAGATTAAGTCGTCGGGCACCAATGTATTGGCGCTTAGAGCTGCGACTGTATTGGCGGCAACAGCTATAACTGCGGCGTCTGTATCAATGTGCGGCCAGGTGGGCTGGATTGGACTTCTTGTTCCGCATATGGTAAGAATGCGTCTCGGAAGTAATTTTAAGACGGTTGTTCCTGCATCCATAAGTATAGGCGCGGTGTTCCTTATTATTGTTGATACGGTTGCAAGATCTTTAACCGCATCGGAAATACCGATATCAATCCTTACTGCGATTATCGGTGCTCCGTTCTTTATATATCTTATGAGAAGGGGAGGTAGTTTCAGATGAGATTTGAAGTAAAAAACGCATCCTTTTCATATAAGAATGACAGAAAGATATTCGAAGACGTTAATTTCTCTGTTGATTCGGGAGATATAGTTGCAATCTTAGGCCCTAACGGTGCGGGTAAAACCACACTTCTTAAGTGTATCCTGGGAATACTTAAGCTTGAATCCGGTGAGGCGTTGCTTGACGGTAAGGACGTAAGGCGAATGCAGGAGCGAGAGCTTTTTAAAAGGGTTTCTTATGTGCCGCAGGCGAAGAATACGACGGCAGCTTATACCGTAAGAGATACGGTACTTATCGGACTTGCGGCTGAGTTATCGGTATTTAAGTCACCGGGTGAAGCCGAAGAAGAGAGAGTCCGTAAGGTTCTAAAAGAGCTTAACATAGAGCATTTAATCGATAAAAAGTGCAATAAGATTTCAGGTGGTGAGCTTCAGATGGTTTTGATTGCAAGAGCATTAATTTCGGAACCTGAGGTGTTAATCTTAGACGAACCTGAGTCAAACCTTGACTTTAGAAATCAGCTAATCGTACTTGATACATTGACCAAGTTATCAAAACGCGGAATAGCATGTATATTCAATACGCATTATCCGTCACACGCCTTGCAGCGCGCCAATAAAGCGATAATTTTGTCCGAAGGACATACGGTATGCGGCGATTGCGAAAGCACGATAACTGCGGAGGCGATTGAAAAAGCGTTTAATGTCAAGGCAACAATCAATGAGTACAGTGACGGCGGGAATACTATTAAAACGGTAGTGCCGATAAGCGTTATCAGATAGAGGTAGATATGATCAAAATAGCAATTTACGGAAAAGGTGGAATAGGTAAGTCGACGACGGTTTCAAATATAGCGGTGGCATTGGCTGAGCGCGGTATGTCTGTTATGCAGATAGGATGCGATCCTAAGGCTGATTCAACGACGTTATTAAGAGGTAACGAGCATATGGAAACCGTGCTGGATCTTGTTCGATCCAAGAAGGATTTTGAACTGTCCGATATGGTTCGCGTGGGATATAAAGGCGTTGTCTGCGTGGAAGCGGGTGGACCGACACCGGGCTTGGGATGCGCGGGACGAGGTATTATTGCCGCCCTGGAAAAGCTCGAAGAGAAGAAGGCTTACGAGGTATATAAGCCTGATGTTGTATTATACGATGTTCTGGGCGACGTTGTGTGCGGAGGCTTCTCGATGCCTATGCGCGGTGGATACGCGGATAAGGTATTCGTTGTAACTTCCGGCGAAAACATGGCTATATATGCTGCAGCCAATATTGCTATGGCGGTAGCGAACTTTAAGGACAGAGGTTATGCGACGCTTGGCGGAATTATCTTAAATAAGCGCAATGTTAAAGATGAAGAAGAAAAGGTAGAGACATTGGCTTCGGATATAGATTCCAAGATTGTGGGAACATTAAGCCGTTCAGATACTGTTACCGAAGCAGAAAGCTTAGGAAAGACCGTAATGGAGGCGTTCCCTGATAGCGAGATGGCTTGTGAATACAGGAAACTTGCTGATAGTATTATGGAGGTCATGAATGCTTAAAAGAATCGGCGATAACGGTAATTCGGGTATTAACCTTGATAAGGTGTGCGTGAAGATTGGCGATGCCTCCTTTAGTGCGCTTTTCCCGGGAGGGCTTGAGTATTCGGCACCGGTACGTGGTGTCTGGAATATAGTTCATGTCGGTATGCTTATGCCTGAAGCACACGAGGTATTTGTCTGCGGTTCAAGCTGCCTTAGAGGTGTTGTATTAACTGCTGCAGAAATGAATGCAATGGACAGATTCTCGACAGTTAATATAAGAGAAGAGAATCTTTTTGACGGTTCGCTTGAAGACTTGATAGTCGACGGCGTATCGGATGTAATAGATAAGCTTTCCCCTAAGCCTCGGGTAATTCAGGTATATACGAACTGCATTCATCATTTTGCGGGAATAGATTTCGATAACGTGTATGATAGATTGGAGGAGCGTAATCCGGATACGATGTTCATGCGCTGTTATATGAATCCGATCATGCGTAAGTCGGGTCTTGCGCCGGATCCTTTGATGCGTAAGCAGCTATATTCTCTTCTTAAGAAGGATGAAAAGGATGAAAAGCTCATAGCTTTAATAGGAAACGATTACAGATTAAGTGACGATTCCGAGTTACGCGAGCTTATTAATAAATCGGACTATAGACTCATAGAGATACACGACACGAAGACGGTTAAAGAATATCAGCAGATGGCGAAGGCGTCGCATTATATTACGACGTATCTTCCTGCGGTTCCTGCGGGACAGTCGATTGTGGCAAGAATAGGCGGCACGCACCATCATCTTCCGATATCGTATGATTATGAAGAGATAAGAGCAGAGCTTAAAGAGATAGAGAAGATTCTCTTTGATGATGATAAAGACCATCTCGATTACGCGGCGAAGGAAGCTGAGTGCGAGGCTTATCTTAAAAAAGCTCTTGCCGCAGTAGGCTCAATGCCGATTGCAATTGATTATACGGTGGCGCCAAGACCTCTATCAATAGCGAAGCTTCTTCTTGACAGAGGATTTAAGGTGGAGCGCGTATATGCGGATGCATTCACGAAAGAAGAGGAAAGCGCTTTTACATATCTTAAGGAAAACTATCCGGAGCTTGAAATCATTGCGGTAAGCAGATATGAGATGCGATATGTTAAAGAAGGTACACCGGATAAATATCTTGCCATAGGACAGAAGGCTGCATATTTCAGCAATACGAGACACTTCGTAAATGAAATCTTGGGAAGCGGTCACTATGGATATGAGGCGATAAAAGCGCTGGCGCAGGATATGATTACGGCGGTTAATACATTAAGTGATATGGAGAATATCGTTTTCATTAAAGGATGGGGGTGCGAGGAAAGCGTATGCGGCAGACAGCAACAATAATATCAACGTATTCGGCCGATACCTTCGGCGTATGTTCCATGCTTTATGAGCTTGGCGGTATGGTTATTATGCATGACGCAAGCGGTTGCAACTCAACATATACCACACATGATGAGCCTAGATGGACTACAATGGATAGCATGGTATATGTATCTGCTATAACCGAGATGGAAGCCATTATGGGCGATGAAGAGAAATTTATAGGTGACGTATGTACTGCTGCAGAAGATCTTCATCCTAAGTTTATCGCGATATGCGGAACGCCGATTCCTACTATGATAGGCTTTGACTTTGAGGCGGTGGCTCGTGTTATAGAGGCAAGAACCGGAATAATGACTTTCGGATTTGCAACGACCGGAATGAAGACGTATACGGAAGGCGCTGCGGAAGCATTATACGGCCTGACTAAAAGATTGTGCGGAAGCGCGGATAAAAGCTCCGACAAAGAGGGTACAGGGTATGCAATGCACGGCCGCAAAGTGGCGGTACTGGGAGTAACGCCGCTGGATTTCTCGATTAACGGAGAGGATAAGGCAATTGAAAAGTTCATAACCGACAGTGGTTTTGATTTTATGGGTAACTACTGCATGGGAGTTACTTTATCCGATATAGAGAAGTTAACTGAAGCTGATGTAATTCTTGTTGCATCGGCAGCAGGATACAAGACTGCGCACTTTTTGGAAGCGGAATTTGGCA
>JAEEGF011211858.1_pt1 | contig 40301 bp, 24 predicted proteins | sample 9134171 | NCBI WGS metagenome assembly JAEEGF01 (sample SAMN16246542, study PRJNA631951) | gut metagenome | biome: gut microbiome; feature: rumen; material: AP-attached | host: Bos | place: Iran: Karaj | collected 2018-10 | reverse complement strand
AAATTGTCACAAATCGATTTTATAATTTAATTGCAAACAAGAAAATGTGACCTTAACTCGTTTTATTACGACAAAAAAAGGAGTCGGTTATATGAAAAAGATATTATATGGGCTTTGCATTCTTTTCTTTGCTGCTGTGCTTTCTACCGCAGGCGCAGACAAGGCAAAAGCTTCAAGTGCCAAATTCACTGACAACTCAAACGGAACTTTTACCATGAACTACAAAAACGAGCAGACGGTAAGAGTTAAACTTGTAGTTCAGCTTACAGGCGGCAAGCAGTACAAGTATGATATCCCAAAGGGAGATATTGAACTTACTTTCCCGCTTACTCAGGGTAATGGCAAGTACACCATTTATCTTTGCAAGAACACAGAGGGTACAAAGTATGCTGTGCTTCAGCAGGCTTCGGTTGAACTTAATCTTAAAGATGCAAATCAGGCCTTCCTTGTATCAGATGTTATCATCGACTGGGAAACTACAAACAAGTCTATAAAAAAGGCTCAGGATCTTACAAAGAAAAGCAAGAACGACAAAGCAAAGCTTGATGCCATTTACAAATATATCGTAAAGAATTATTCTTACGACTACGACAAGGCAGCAAACGTTGAAGAGCTCAGCAAAGACGGAGCCTACATTCCTGAGATCGATGTGGTATTTAAAGACCAGAAGGGTATCTGCTATGATATCTCGATCCTCTTTGCTTCAATGCTTAGAAGCGTAGATATCCCTGCAAAGGTTATTACTGGTTACACGCCAAACGCTACTACATACCACGCATGGAACAACGTTTACTATTCGGCAAAGAAGAGCTGGAAGGTTATCGATGCCACCTACGACATGCAGATGTACAAAGCAAAGAAAAAATACAGCATGTTTAAGAAAGAAAAAGATTACTCAGATGTGACTTATACATATTGATTGTTACGACACTCCTTATTATTTTATAAAACATAACAAATAGACAGAGAATCTGTAACCGGATTCTCTGTTTTTCTTTTTGAGGTTATGTGAACGGGATCATAAATGTGCGAATGAGCACTTTTTCACGTTGAAACGGTTACGCGTTTTTGTTATAATTTTCAAGGTAACAAAATGCGTAACCGTTGCGTAACTTATTTTACAAAATTAAAGTTTTGTACTAATATAGTCGTGGGTTAAGAAAGCAAGGAAAATCAAGGGTTTGATGTTCCTTCGCTAAAAGGTTTCATGTGTACATTGACAACTGAATATGTTTTTTAGCAAAAGAATCTTAAATCTATTTAGTTGTTAGGTACATATTACCGTAGCTGAGGGGTTAACCACGTTTCTCCCCTTCTTACGCAAAAACGAGGCTGAAAAAGACCGCATCGCAAACGCAAGTGCCGGTCACAGGAGCAGGCCCCTAGAACGGTCTGCAAGGTTAACCACGTTTTCCTTAGATGACTTACTTAAGTAAGAGAAGGTCTAAAAAAATGAGGCTGAAAAATAGGGCAGCCTGTAGCCCAGAAAGATCAGGTACCGCGTGGGAAGTCTCCTAGGCGGTTAAACGTAGTTTATCGTTTATATTCAGCTTGAATTTTAAGGAGAATTGAAATGAAAAAATTTAGTAAGAGATTTAAAGCAGGCTTAAGCCTGATGTTAGTTTGCGGTATGGTACTTGGCAATGTAGTATCAGCAAATGCAGAAACAAATATAGATACAAGATCAGAGGAGTGCAAACTCGAAGGTGATGTTTACGTTAATCCTAAGCAGGATCAGTTTCAGAATGATGAGCATAGCAAAGATTACAAATTAGATTCAGAGCCAATGCTTAAATCAGCAGAGAAGGCTGAGGAAGCAGCAGAAGATGCTGCTGAGGCAGTTAAAGATCTTAACGAAGAGCTTGCAGAGCTTGGCGTTGAGGTTGGCAAAGCAGTTACAGCATCAAACAGTGCAGTTACAGTAGCTGAGGGTGCTGAGAGAGCAGCAGCTACAGCTTCTTCAATCGCAGCAAGTGCTTCTTCTTCAGCAGTTGCAGCACTTGGCAATAAAGCAGATTATGATGCTAAGGTAGCGGCCGATCAGGCAGCTATAGGTGACGTTAGCGCAGAGCCTGTAACAGACGTAGCAATCGCAGTAAGCGAGGCAGCTATCGAGGCTCAGAATCAGGCAGACAGAGCTAAAGAGCTTCTTGATATCGCTCTTACAGGCGATGCAAAAGATGACACCGTAGTAGTTGATGATAAAGAGATGACAGTTGTTGAAGTAGTTGAAGAAATCAAAAAGGCAGCAGATGCAGCAAACGGCGCTTACGAGGTAGCTAGCCAGACAGCAGCAAATGCCCAGGTAGATCTTACAAATGCAATCAAAGAGTACAACAAGTACGCAGCAACTTATGGTCAGCCTCTTTACGGACAGACAGAAGTTAATTATCTTACATCTGACGGAAAGATCAACAATGAAGTTCTTAAGCTTACAGCAGAAGAACTTGCAGCAGTAGAAGCTCAGAGAGCACGTGCTAATAGCTTTAATGAAAACAAAGCTGATGCTCTTAGCAAGAACATTGATGATCTTACAGCAAGCGTTGAAAATGCACAGGCTACAGTTGATACAGCTAAGAAAGCTGTAGATGCAGCACAGGCTGCATACGATGCAGCTAAAGATGGTATTGCAGATGATGTTAAGGAAGCTAAGGATGAGGCACATGATGCTGAATATCTTATTGCAGACAGACTTGAGCAGCCTATGAAGGATGCTCAGAAGGCATATGCAGATGCTCAGGAAAAAACAGCAGAAAAGCTTGCAGTATTAAACAAGACAAGAGAAGAGCAGACAGCAATCGCAAATGAGAACAGAAGCTTAAGCAATGCTGAGCAGGCTAAGATTGATAATGTTAATGGAAGAATTCAGGAACAGGAACGCATCAGAAATGCTAACCAGAATTCAATTAATGATATGGAAGAGTGGAGAGTCAAATACGGCGGCTACTCAGAAATTGGAATTGCAAGAAAAAGACTTAGTGATGGATTGGGCACAGAATTATCCGTATATGTTCCGTTTGTAGGTTGGTGCGGTACAGGTGTTTGGATTGGAAATTCACCGGCTGATATTGCTGAGGCAAATGCAATAGTCGCAAGATATAATGGATATGTTACAGCTCGTGACAATGCCAATACTAACCTTACACCATTATACAATGAGAAAAATGGTTATGTTACAGCTAAGGCCGGATATGACACAGCAGTTTTAAATGCAAACAACACAATCGCAGAAGCTCAGAGCAATTACAACAATGCAGTTTCTGACGAGGCCACAAAACTTTCAAACAAGAATTCAGCTGAGGCACTTTATAATGCAGAAATGAAGAAAGCTGAAAACAGAATGGCTAAGGCTTCTCAGGAACTTGTAGATTCTCTTAAAGCTATTCTTAAGAGCGAGTCTGATGATATTAATCAGGTTGAGTACGATAAGGCACTCAACGAGTGGGCTAACGATCCATGGAGATATTTAGATGCTTCGTTTTTTGATGTGATTGATGTTCATGATGATGCTTGGACAACACGTGAGTGGATGGATAATGAGTATGTAGTATCAAAATTACAGAGCTATATTAATAAATTAGGTATTTCTCAGTGGATAAGCGGTACGAAGAAGACTGAGGAAGTCATGCAGGCAATTATTGACAACTGCAGAAAAGCTATGGCTGAGCAGGAGAAAGAGCTTGCAGCAGCAGAGGCAGTTCTTGCAGAGCAGAAGGCAGAGGCAGCTTCTAAGGCAGCAGCAGAGATCGCTAATTCAATCACAGTAGCTTCACAGACAGCAGTAGCAGCAGACGCAGCAGTAGAGGCAGCAGCAGATAGAATTGAGACAGCAAAGGCAACAGTTGCAACAGCAAAGGCAGAGCTTGCAGCAGCTAAGGCAGCAGTAAGCGGAGCAAGCCTCAATGTAGTTGATCTTTCAGCTCTTAAGGCTAAGATCGCTACAGCAGAGAGCAAGCTTGAGACAGCACAGGAAGAACTTACAATGGCTGAGGCTTCAAAGAAGGTTGCAGAGTACTACAAAGCTTGGGCTAACGAGCTTGTTACAGATCAGGCCACAAGAGTTTATAAGTGGGATGAGGACAACAGAGCAAACAACTACGTAGAAGATGGTTCTTACGAGCTTAAGCTTCAGAACAACGATACATTCTATGTTGACTATATTACACTTAGAAACTACATCAAGTATGTTCTTGATTCTGATATGATGCCAAAGGCTACTGAGATTTATCAGAAGAAGATCAATAACAATAAGACTGAAGAGAAAGTTAAAGTTCTTTATTGGGAGATCGCTAAGGATGAGAACGGAAAGCGTTATCTTACAGGTAAGGCATATACTTCTGTAGATGAGCTTCCAAACGCAGATGCTGAGTACTTAGTTCCTTACCAGTTCTCATGCTACCAGGGTCAGTACCATCTTGATGGTAGTGTTATAACAACACAGTACGTTGAGCCGGCTCCTGTAGTTCCAACTACACCAAGCAACTACATTGTTACAAACAACACAGTAAGTAACAATACTCCTTCACTTGATCTTAACAACGACAAGACTCCTGAAGGTTCAGCTACTGAAACTACAGATGAGCAGCCTGTTATCACAGTAGAGGATGACAAGGAAACTACACCACAGGGCACAGTTCCTGGACTTAATCTTACAGATGATATTACAGCACAGGGCGCACTTGCACAGACAGGTACAGTTCCTGTAGTAGTATTCTACTTTGCAGCAGTAGCACTTTTACTTGCAGCAATTTACTTTAAGAAATCTTTTGCTAAAGAGAACTAATATATTTTAATTCACATGAAACCCAAAGGAGGGCCGGAGATATTTCTCCGGTCTTCTTTTTTATCCTTATATTTTCATGTAGAATTTCACCCGCTGATATGTTATTATATTCTAGGTGTTTTTTAACACTTGAAAAAGAAAAACAGAGGAGTTTTGATCAATGTCATCAAAAGCATCAGTTAAAAATACGGCTAAAAAGGCCGGAAGATTAAATGAGGATGAGTCCTTCTTTTCAGGCAATTATGCTCTTATGCCTATATGCGCGGTGATCTTTTTTGTCACCCTGCTTATGAGAGCCTATGTTTATATGCCAAATATGGAAGACCAGGCCTGGTTTCCGCTAAATCAGCAGAGCGTTGATATTTTCCTTTATTACAAGGGTATTGTGGCAGTGGTTCTTGCAGGCGTTATGGTAGCTATATTTGTGGCTATGCTTGTTATGGGCAAGATTAAGATCGACTTTAAGAAAGATATCTTTATTTATCCTCTTGCAGGTTTTGCGCTTCTTGCCATATTATCTACTGTTTTATCAAAATACAGATATTTCGGTGTTCACGGTATGTACGAGCAGTTTGAGACCATATGGGTCCTTCTTGCGTATTGTATATTTACTTTCTTTACATTTACGGTAGTTAACAGAACTCAGGATCTTAGAGTCGTAAGAAAAGCATTGCTTTACCTTCTTGTAGTGCTTTGCTTTATCGGTTTTACGCAGCTTGTTGGAAAAGATTTCTTTGAGTCTCCTACAGGCCGTACCGTTATCGTGCCTGAGAGCCTTGCCTCTCTTCGTAACAACCTTACTTTTAACTTCTCGGGTTCAGGTAACCACCAGGTATACCTTACCCTTTATAATCCAAACTATGTCGGACTTTTTGTTTCGTTTATGCTGCCTATTACAATTACTCTTGCGATAAGTGCAGAAAGCATTGTAAAAAAGATTGTTTGGGGCCTTGTTTCAATATCACTTTTTGTACTTGTGTTTGGATCCGGTAGTAAGTCATTTATCCTTGCATTTGCAGGAGTTGCGGTATTTGCCCTTATTTTCTTCAGAAAGCAGCTTTTAAAGAAATGGCCTGTTATCCTTGGAGTTGGAGCAGTTGCCGTAGTTGCGGGCCTTCTTTACTTTAACTATGTTGGCGTTAATATCTTTTCTTACATGGGTAACGCTCTTAAGATGACCAAAAACGATTACAAGCTTACAGATGCAGACGTACAGGAAGGCGGCGTAGTATTTACCTACGGCGGCAACAAGCTTGTATTTAACTTTGAAAAAGTAGATATGGAAGACGGACAGACAGGTGCTTACATGATCTTTTCCGATGAATCCGGAACTATCCTTGACCTTGAGTCAAGAGAAGACGGTCAGTACCTTACAGATCCTCGTTTTGAAGGGGTTTCTTCAAGACTTATGACAGCAAACGACCCGTATCAGGTAGCTGCCATGATCTCCTTTGGCGATGTAAGTAAATATCTTTCCTTTGTAAAGGACGAGACCGGCTACCATTACTACAGTATCGCAGGTAAGGTAGATGAGATCGTTAATGCTCCTTCAGCTATATTTACAGATTATGACGGTATGGCTTCGGGCCGTGGTTATATCTGGAGCAGAACAATTCCTGTTATGATGAAGCACTTCTTTATCGGTACAGGTGCAGATACATTTGCAATAGCTTTCCCACACAATGATTACGTTGGAAGACTTAACTCAGGTTACGGCAACCTTATCATTACAAAGCCTCACTGCATGTACCTTCAGATCGGTACACAGCTTGGCGTGGTTGCTCTCCTTTGTTTCCTTGCGCTTACAATTATCCTTATCGTAGATTCCTTTAAGCTTTACTGGAAGTTTGATGCTACTAACCCTACTGAAGTATTTGGTATCGGTATTACCCTTGGTGTTATCGGCTACCTTATAAGCGGCGTAGCTAATGATTCCTGCGTAAGTACGGCACCTATCTTCTGGATCTTTGTGGGTCTTGGATATGCGGTAAACAAGATAGTAAAAAAACAAAGAGAAGAAAGCAGCGTAAGCGCAAATTAATGTAGAAAGCAAGGTAATAAAATGTCCGGTGTCATCAAAAACAACAGGATAATAAAGAGAATATTTGTGGCCTGTATGGACGTTATATGCGTATATTTTTCCGCATATTTTGCCCTCCTTTTAAGGTTTGATCTTAAGATATCAAATGTTAACCCTGAGTTTTTGGAGGCTCTGTTTAAATACGTGCCTTTTGTGGCAGTAGAGACAGTCCTTGTTTTTGCGATCTTTAGACTATATAACAGCTTATGGAGCTACGCTGGCTTTAACGAGCTTCAGAATATCCTTGTTGGCTCCTTTACCGCTTCTTTTGTGCAGTTTTTGGTATTACACGTATTCCTTAAAAAGGATTCTTCCTACATACTGCCAAGAAGCTATTATTTCCTGTTTTTTGTATTTCTTTTTCTTTCCGCTGCGGGCATAAGGTTTGTATACAGAACCTTAAGACTTCGCGCTATACAAAAAAGTACAGGCGGCAAGAAGATAAGGGTTATGCTTATCGGAGCCGGAGATTCCGGCCACATGATCCTTCGCGAGATAGCAAGTTCTGCAGTCGGAACTAGGAAAGTAGTCTGCATCATAGATGACGATCCTGCCAAAAAGGGAAGCTATGTACACGGCGTAAAGGTTGTGGGCGGCAGAGACAAGATCATAGAAGCAGCAGAAAAGTATAATGTTTCTGAGATAATAATCGCCATTCCTTCCGCTTCCCGCCATACCATAAGCGAGATAGCAAATATCTGTAAGGACACCGAGTGCAACCTTAAGATAACTCCGAGTCTTGATGAGATAGTTAACGGACAGGTTTCTGTAAGCGTGCTTCGTAGCGTTTCTGTAGAAGATCTTCTCGGCCGTGAGCCTGTTAGAGTTGATATAGACTCCATTATGGGCTATGTTACAGGCAAGACTATCCTCATTACAGGTGGAGGCGGTTCTATCGGAAGCGAAATCTGCAGGCAGGTTGCAGCAAAAGAACCAAAGAGACTTATTATTGTTGACATATATGAAAATAACGCGTATGATATCCAAAATGAACTTAAGATGACTCATCCGGAACTTACGCTTACAGTGCTTATAGCTTCTGTTCGTAACAAGGCCCGTATCGACAGTATATTTGAGACTTACAGGCCTGATATCGTGTTCCATGCAGCGGCCCATAAGCACGTGCCTCTTATGGAAGACTCGCCCGGGGAGGCTATTAAGAACAACGTTTTTGGTACATTTAATACAGCTAGCGCAGCAGACAGGTTCGGGGCAAAGAGATTTGTGCTTATATCTACAGACAAGGCTGTCAACCCTACAAGTGTTATGGGGGCAAGCAAGCGTATCTGTGAAATGATAATCCAGACCTTTGCAAGGCGCTCTAAGACCGAGTTTGTGGCTGTGCGTTTTGGAAATGTACTTGGAAGCAACGGCAGCGTTATACCTCTTTTTAAGAAGCAGATCGCTGCGGGCGGGCCGGTTACCGTTACCCACCCAGATATCATCAGGTATTTTATGACTATTCCTGAGGCTGTCAGCCTTGTGCTTCAGGCAGGAGCCTACGCAAAAGGCGGAGAGATCTTCGTCCTTGAGATGGGAGAGCCTGTTAAGATACTTGATCTTGCTACGAATCTTATTAAGCTCTCGGGACTTGTGCCGGGAGAGGATATTAAGATAGAATTTACGGGACTTCGTCCCGGCGAAAAGCTCTATGAGGAGCTGCTTATGGCTGAAGAAGGCATGAAAGATACAGCAAATAAGCTTATCCACATCGGAAGGCCTATAGAGATGGATGAAGACAACTTCTTCGAAAAACTTACAGAGCTTAAAGAATTTGTGGAAAAAGAACCTGACGGGGAGTCAGTAAGGAAATGTATAAAGGAACTTGTTCCGACCTACATCCTTCCTAAAAAAGAACAGTAAAGAAAGGGAAATGAGTATGAGTATTTTTAAGGGCGCTGCTACTGCGCTTATCACACCGTTTAATCCTGACGGTAGCGTTAATTATGAGGAGCTTCGCCGCCTGCTTGATAAGCAGATAGCTGACGGCATCGACGCATTTGTTATATGCGGTACCACAGGAGAGGCTTCAACGCTTTCTCATGAGGAGCACATTGAAGTTATAAGAGTGGCATGTGAGCATGTTAATGGCCGCGTTCCTGTTATTGCAGGTACCGGAAGCAATTCAACAGAAACAGCCATCTATCTTAGTAAAGAGGCTGAAAAAGCGGGAGCAGACGCAGTTCTTCTTGTAAGTCCGTATTACAACAAGTCCACACAAAAAGGACTTTATGAGCATTTTGCAGATACTGCAAAGGCTATAAATATACCTGCCCTTTTATATAACATTCAGGGCAGAACAGGAGTTAATATCGCTCCTTCCACTATTGCAAAGCTTGCAAAAGACATTCCAAATATCGTGGGTGTAAAGGAAGCTTCAGGCAATATTTCTCAGGTTGCTGAGATCGCAAAGCTTTGCGGACCTGATTTTGATATCTACAGCGGAAACGACGATCAGGTAGTGCCTCTTCTTTCACTTGGCGGAAAGGGCGTTATCTCAGTTGCTTCCCACGTTATACCAAAAGAGATGAGCAGAATGGTTCATGCCTTCCTTGAAGGCAACGTTAAAGAGGCTCTTGATCTTCAGCTTAAGTACCTTGATCTTATGCATGCGCTCTTTATCGAGGTTAATCCTATCCCTGTAAAGGAAGCCATGAATATGATGGGATTTGCTGCAGGTCCTTTTAGAAAGCCTCTTGTTCCTATGGAAGATGAAAACAGAGAAAAACTTCGCGCAGAACTTAAAAAGATCGGAGCTATTTCTTAGATTCTTATTAAATTTTTGTTAAAAGGGTGCATGGTTTACAAATTTGGTGTATAATTACCCTTAAGCAGCGGATATGTGAAGTACATATCGGTAAATTCTGAAAGGAGAATGGAAATGGGAAAGTTTTTAAAGACTTTAGCCGGGATCGGAGCTATGGCAGCTGTTGCCGGCGGTGTGTATTACGCATACAAGAACTATGTAAGAGACAGAGAACTCGATGAGTTCGAAGATGAAGATTTTGATGATTTTGACGAAGAACTTGCAAAGAAGGATCGCAATTACGTAAAGATCGATATTGAAGGTCCTGAAGGTGAGGAAGCAAAAGCAGAAGCTCCAAAGAGTGAAGAGCATTCTGACGATCAGGTTGATCAGTTCTAGTAAATATTTTGCCCGGGGTTTAAAGTGCCCCGGGTTTTTGCTTTATTTGTGTAATACTTTACTTTGCTATTTTAAAACAGCGTGGGTAAAGTTTTTAAAGAAAAGTGACGATAATCTATAAAGATAACTATGTTTATAATTGTTTGTAACAGTTTACAGGAGATTTTGTATGGCAGTAAAAAAGCGTATTATTTTTATAATTGCATTAGCGCTTATTATCGGGGCGGTATTTGTGCCTTCGGGAAAGGTAATGGCTGCGCCTGACAAGTCTGTCTGGTATTGCATTCAGACTGAGTCTAAGTTTACAGATCCCGGAATCAAGGTTTATGTTGAGTCCAGATTTGGTAATGCAGGCTATATAAGCAGCGATGGAAAAAGAGCTATCGATTATCAGGATCTTCAAAGTGATGGATATGAAGATATCATTGAAAGCGGTGTGGTCGCATATTACCAGCTTCCAAGCGGATATTGCGTAGCATCGGGTGTTGCCATCCATCTTAAGCAAGAAGCTCCTATCGCAGGCGTGCCAACAAACAATCTTTACTATTATTCTCATGTAAAGGGCAATCTTACAGAAACATATGAGGAAATAGAGTTTACTAATGACTGGGCTACCGTTACTCCTACATCAGACACCACATATGGCTGCACATACAGAGTTACAGACGTTTCCATAGAAGAGTACAAATCCCCAACCCTTGACTATTTCAATAATGAGATCATGGGTACAAAGGTTGAGAAGGATTATTTTAAGATAGTTGCCACCCTTGCAAGCGGTTCAAGCGTTACTCTTGATAAGACAGAGTTTAACATCGAGATAGAGGGTAACTCTGCCGGCGACCTTGTTATACCAAAGAGCAAGGTAAAAGATACGGATACCGCAAGCTTTGTAGCTACCTATGTTGTAACCGGCAGAAAGACAAGAGCTTATACCCAGTCTGTTACAAACAAAAAGCTTAAAGAAATAACCGCTGAGTGGGACGGCACAACATATCATGTGGGCGATACCATAAAGAACAGCTCTATCAAAGCAACGGCTGTTTACTATGATGTGGTCCTTGAAAAGGACATAACAGAAAAGATAGCTACAAACAACACGAATTTCTCATTTACACCTGCGGTAATAAAGCAGGCGGGTGAAAATGTGATAGTTGTAAATTATCTTGATAAAGAGACCACATGCAAGATCACAGGATACGGCATAGAATCTCTTGATGTAACATATCCTGACAAAGAGATCGTTGTGGGCGGAAATGTGGAGACTTCAAAGATAAAGGTCTACGCAAAGTTTTCAAACGGCGATACCGTGCAGATAAAGGAAGGCTGGACTATCCAGAATACTCTTGTTGCAAATTCCGGCGAGAACACATTCCTCATTACTTATAACTACGGTTACGGCGCAGTTACCGCTGAACTTAAGATAAAGGGCGTTGAGCGTGCCATCAGTAAGATCACCGCAAAGTATAAGGGCGAAAAGCTTCCTGTGGGCGCCACTATCCAGATAAATGATATCGAGGTTATCGCGGTATATAACGATAAGACGGAAGAGCAGGTATACGGTTTCCTTCTTTCGCAGGCAACCGTTACAAAGGTAGGTTCAAACGTTATCACCATTACTTACCTTTCTCATACCGCTACGGTTTCCATCGTTGGTACTGAAAAGATGCCTTCCACCATTACCGCTATTTACAACGGCAACACCGTAATAGCGGGCAATGATATCGAAGTAAACAACATCACTGTTACCGCATATTTTAACGACGGAACCTTTGAAAATGTTACAGACTTCTCGCTTTCTGCAAAGACTTTAACAGGTATCGGTGTAAATACAGTTACCGTAACCTATAAAGATGCTACAGCTACTATTTACGTAGTTGTTATCGCAAAAGAGGCGGTTAAGATCGAGTCGCAGTATAAGGGCGGCCCCGTTGTAGCGGGCAATAACTTTAGCAGAGACAATCTTATTGTTACAGCTACATTTAACGACAACACGACAGAGCAGGTAACAGATTTTGTACTTACCACAACCCTTGTAGAAAAGATTGGGCAAAACGTATTTACGGTAACCTACGGAACTGTTGAAGATACCTTTACAGTAACCGGCCTTCCAAAGATAATAACCGGCGAGGGTGAGCTTAAGGCAGACATTGGCAATGAGGATTTTGACGGAGTTACCCTTACTGCATTTATAAATGACCAGCTTGTTGCAGAAAACATTGCTCTTGAAGTTGAGGCTTTTGAGACAAATGAACTTAAGAAACTTGTGCAAAAGACTTCGGCTAAGGGAAAGTTTATCGGATTTTCAATGGATATCGACGGATATCAGTTTACGGACAACCAGTACCTTACGGCAAGAGTAACGATCCCTGCGGATTTTGATCCAAGCAGAGTTGCTGTATTTTATACGCCAAACAGGAAGAGCGTAATGGCAAGGCTTGGCGGCGGACTTGTTTCCTTTAACGAATACGAATTTTACGCATATAAGAGCGGAACATACGTAATAGTTGAGTGCGAAGAAGATATGCTTGAAAAGGCAGACTTCCGTAACAACTACAAGCCTGAAGCATTCCTCATTGTAAAGAATGTAAAGTCTGAGATAAAGGTTGGCGAAAAACTTAACCTTGAGGCAGCCATAATGTATGGCACGGAAGAACAGACCAAAGCAGGCGTAAGCTACTTTGTAGACGATACTTCTGTAGCTAAGGTTACAAACAACGGAGTTGTGCTTGGTAAGAGCGCCGGAAGCGTGGAGCTTACGGTAAAGACTCCTGATGGTAAACTAAAAGCAGTATACACCATAGATGTAGTAGACGAAGACTAGCAAAAGAGCCTTGCAGAAAATGTCGCATGGGTGTCGCATGGGGACGGAGTTAGTAAGACATTTTGAAAGAAAATGTCTTACTAACTCCGTCCCCATGCGACATTTTCTTTGCCTTTTTGCCCCAACTTGACATTTTCCAAATGAATGATATAATCAGATGGATTGTGTAATTGTTTAACAGAGCATTTAAAAAGATTGGAGATAATCATGTCATCCATTAGTGAAGAGATCAACAAAAGGCGTACATTTGCCATTATATCCCACCCGGATGCCGGTAAAACTACCCTTACAGAAAAGCTTCTTTTATACGGAGGGGCCATCAACCTTGCAGGTTCCGTTAAGGGCCGCAAGACAGCAAAACATGCGGTATCCGACTGGATGGAAATAGAAAAGGAAAGAGGTATTTCCGTTACTTCTTCCGTTATGCAGTTTAATTACGACGGATACTGTATCAATATCCTTGATACACCGGGCCACCAGGATTTCTCGGAGGATACATACCGTACCCTTATGGCTGCCGATTCAGCAGTCATGGTAATTGATGCAAGCAAGGGTGTTGAGGCCCAGACCATCAAACTTTTCAAGGTCTGCGTTATGAGACATATCCCTATCTTTACATTTATAAACAAGCTTGACCGAGAGGCAAACGATACTTTCGAGCTTCTTGACGATATCGAGAGCGTTCTTGGTATAGCTACATGCCCTATTAACTGGCCTATCGGCTGCGGAAAGAATTTTAAGGGCGTATATGACCGCAATACAAAGCACATTACAAGATTCCTTGCTGCAAATGCAGGTCAGAAGGAAGTAGAGAAGATAGAGGTAGAACTTGGCGATCCTAAGGTAGACGAGCTTATCGGTGCGGTTAATCATCAGACACTTTGCGATGAGATCGAGCTTCTTGACGGAGCCAGCGCCGAATTTGATATGGATAAGGTCAGCCGCGGCGAGCTTACTCCTGTATTTTTCGGTTCTGCCCTTACAAACTTTGGTGTAGAGACATTCCTTAAACATTTCCTTAAGATGACCTATACCCCTGCTCCCCGTAACAGCGATCAGGGCGTTATCGATCCTGTAAAGGAAGATTTCTCTGCATTTGTATTTAAGATCCAGGCAAATATGAATAAGGCCCACCGTGACCGTATCGCATTTATGCGTATATGTTCCGGTAAGTTTGAAGCAGGCATGGAAGTAAATCATGTACAGGGCGGCAAGAAGATCCGCCTTACCCAGCCTCAGCAGATGATGGCAGATGAAAGAAAGATAATCGAAGATGCCTACGCAGGCGATATTATAGGTGTATTTGACCCGGGTATCTTTTCTATCGGCGATACTCTTTGTATGCCGGGCAAAAACTTTAAGTACGAAGGTATCCCTACCTTTGCTCCTGAGCATTTTGCAAAGGTTCGTCAGGTTGACACTATGAAGCGTAAGCAATTTATAAAAGGTATCGAGCAGATAGCACAGGAGGGTGCCATCCAGATCTTCCAGGAGTTTAACTCGGGTATGGAAGAGATAATCGTTGGAGTAGTCGGCGTACTTCAGTTTGATGTACTTAAGTTCAGACTTGAGAGCGAATACAATGTAGAGATCCGCATGGATCAGCTCCCATACGAATATATCAGATGGATAGACAATAAAGACGAAGTTGACGTTGCAGGCCTTTCTGTTACTACAGATACAAAGCGCGTAAAAGATATGAAGGGCAATCCGCTCCTTATCTTTACACACCCTTGGAGCGTAAAGACCGTGGAAGAGAGAAATCCGGGCCTTAAGCTTACCGAGTTTGGAAGATGGTAACTATTTAAAATTTTTTTGTTGACAAAGCCCTAAGGAGCGTTGTATAATATCAAAGGTTGTGAGAATCACAACAGTTACAAGTGAAGCATCCGCTTCCACCTTGGCACGCGCGAGAGCGCTGTGACCCTGGTCCGTATATTTTTATTAATCAGATAAGAATTATTCGGAACGTGGATAGCTTTGCTGTTCACGTTTTTTTGTTAACCAGTGAGGATTAAAGACTTCTGTGAAAAGCTTGCTTTTCAAAAGATGGATTTGATCCGAACGCCACATCAATGAGCATAAAAGGCATGCGAAGCATGGCGATATGCGAATTGATGGCAGCAACGCGAGAGTGCAAAGCACGTAGCGGTGCGATGGTTAACCATCCACATTTAAAGTATTGGGAGGTGCACTAACATTAGCGATTTAATGATCAATGAACAGATTAGAGACAAGGAAGTCAGAGTTATCGGAGAAGACGGAGCCCAGCTCGGTGTTATGTCTTCAAAGGAAGCTATGGCCCTTGCAAAAGAAGCAGGAGTTGACCTTGTAAAGATAGCTCCTACAGCAAAACCGCCTGTCTGCCGTATAGTTGATTACGGAAAGTTCCGTTACGAGCAGGCCAGAAGAGAAAAAGAGGCTAAGAAAAAGCAGAAGGTTACCGAAGTTAAAGAGATCAGATTTTCTCCAAACATCGATACAAACGACTTGAACACAAAAGCCAATCAGGCGCGTAAGTTCATTGAACATGGCGATAAGGTTAAGGTTACCTTAAGGTTCAGAGGTCGTGAGATGACTCACGTACAGTCAAGCAAAGTGATCCTTGATGAATTCTTCAAGATCATCGAAGATGTGGCTGTTATCGAGAAACCTGCCAAGCTTGAAGGCAGAAACATGAGTATGTTTCTTGGAGAAAAGCGTTAACAGCAATAAGCACTTACATTTTAGAATGGAGGAATAAATTATGCCAAAAATGAAGACAAAATCCGGAGCTAAAAAGCGTGTTAAAGTTACCGGAACAGGTAAGCTTATGAGAATGAAGGCTTTCAAGAGCCATATCCTTACAAAGAAGACAACAAAGAGAAAGAGAAACCTCAGAAAAGCTACTGAGATCGATTCAACAAGCATGAAGGCAATGAGAAAGGTTATGCCTTACGCTTAATCGCTAAGGTAGACTAAGAAGGAGGAAATTACACATGGCTAGAGTTAAAGGTGGCATGAATGCCAGAAAGAAACATAACAGAGTATTAAAGCTCGCTAAAGGTTATAGAGGAGCTAGAAGCAAACAGTACAGAGTAGCTAAGCAGTCAGTTATGCGTGCTCTTACAAGCGCATACGCAGGACGTCGTCAGAGAAAGAGACAGTTCAGACAGCTCTGGATCGCTCGTATCAACGCAGCAGCTAGAATCAACGGACTTTCATACAGCAAATTTATGTATGGTCTTAAGCTTGCTAACATCGACATCAACAGAAAGATGCTCTCAGAGATGGCTATCGCAGATCCTGAAGGTTTTGCAAAGCTTGCTGAGTCAGCAAAGGCTAAGATCGCTTAATTCCAAAAGAATACTTAAAGCAGAACATCATTTAGGGGTGTTCTGCTTTTTTTATTCTTTAGAATTTTGCCATACAATTGACATAGCCGTTGTGTTACAATTTACTTGAGGAATTTTAATCAGATAAGAAAAACTAGAAACAAGAAAGGTGGTGAGCAGTGTTGAGACACAAAAAAAGAATAATTGCTTTTGTTTTAATGACTGCTATCTTGCTTACCTCTTTACATATTCCGAGGAGCGGCAGAGTCCTTGCTGCTACCGTAAAAACCATTACATGTAATGTAAATTCCCTTAATATAAGAAAAGGGCCGGGTACAAGTTACGATAAGGTAGACGTAAACGGAGTCTCTGCTTTTATGAAGACAGGCGACACTGCCACTGTTACCGCAAAGGAAAACGGCTGGTATAAGATTTCCTTTAAATTTGAAGGACAGACTATAGAAGGCTATGTTATAGCAGATTATGTCACCCTTAAAGAAGCGGATGACGGTAAAGACGAAAAAAAGGCTGACGATACAGCAAAAGATACAGAAAAAGAAACTAAAGAAGAAACAAAAGAAGAAACAAAAGAAGAAACTAAAGAGAAAACGCCAAAGGATACATCTAAAGATACAGTGGTTACAGACGGCGTTGTTACTGTAGATGGCGTTACATATACCGTAGTAGCCGGAGTTTATTATGACGCTTTTTCCTGCAAGGGAAAGGTGACGGCTGCCTCTCTTAGAGTAAGGACAGGCCCTGCCACCACATATGGGCAGCTTACTTACAAAAGCGAAGCAAAGAGTCTAAAATCAGGCGAGATCATCAACGTTCTTGCAAGAGAAAATGATAAGAACGGTAAAGGCTTTTGGTACAAGGTAAGCTTTAAGGCCGGAAAAAAGACCCTTACAGGCTATGTTTCCGCAGATTATGTTACGCTTCAGACAGAAGATGGCAAAGCCTGCAAGGTTAACGGACAGATAAATAAAAAAGTATACGTAAGATCAAAGACCGGTGCAGGAAGTGCCACTATTTACAAATATAACGGTAAAAAGCTTAATTTTAAAGTGGGTAAAAAAGTCATCATTTACGGCGAAAAGGTGTACAACGGCGAAAAGTGGTTTATGGTGAAGTTTTACTACGGAACTAAGCTTTTAAAGGGCTATGTAAAGGCTGAATATGTAGATTTCAGGCTTACAAAGTCGGCTTACCAGCCTGAGCCGGAAAAGACAGATACCCCGGACCCCGGCAAAGAAAGCGAAGGAACTGAAGGCGATAAGAAGGAAGATGAAGGTAAAGGAAGCGAAGCCAACTCCGGAACCGATAATCCTTATCTTCTTAAAGAAGGCCTTATCACAGGCGGCCCTGTCATGCTTCGCTGCAGCGCAGGTAAAACATACGATGCTGTGCTTGATTCAAACGGCAATACCATGAGCCTTGAAACAGGTACAAAAGTTACCACATACAGTTTTGAAAACGATGCGGAAGGAAACACCTGGCTTCTTGTTACAGTAGAAAGAGGCGGATACTACACTGCGGGCTATGTTCTTCTTACAGAGGTTTCCTTTGATGCCGGCACTGTGATACCTGAAAGCCCGACAGAGATTACGACCCCTGCAAATCTTATGACTGATGCAGAGTTTGAAACTTATATGAGCGCCCAGGGCTTCCCTGAAAGCTACAAACCGTATCTCAGGACATTGCACGCATCCCATCCTTACTGGGAATTCAGAGCAAACCATCTTAATATTGACTGGCAGACGGCTCTTGATTCTGAAAGTATGGTTGGTAAAAACCTTATTACAAACGGAAAGAATGTAGCTTATAAGTCTCTTGAGAGCGGTGCATATAACTGGCTTTCCGATAAATTTATTCCATTTGACGGTTCAACCTGGGTTACTGCCTCAAAAGATGCGGTTGCTTTTTATATGGATCCTCGAAACTTCCTTAACGACACGGAAGTGTTCCAGTTTGAGCTTCTTTCTTACCAGCCCGGTTATCAGACTGTGGCAGGGGTTGAAAATATCCTTGCGGGAACGCCTATGAGCTATGCTTCTTACAGCTATATAGATGATGAGGGCAATACGGCTTATATGACCTATGCAGATACATTTATGAAGGCAGCGGAGTACTCGGGTGTCAGCCCTTACCATCTTGCAAGCCGTGCTAAACAGGAGGTTGTAACAGGAACCACTTCTATGAGCAGTTCGGTATCAGGTAATGTGGCAGGGCACGAAGGTTATTACAATTTCTATAATATCGGCGCGACTCAGAGCACTGCAAAGGGCGGCGCTGTTGCAAACGGCCTTACTTATGCTGCAAACGGAAACGCCGGAAAGTCAACGACTGTAAACGGGACCACAATGCTTTTTAACGATTACATAAAGATACCTTGGACAAGCCCATACCGATCTATCGTTGGCGGCGGCGCTTATATCGGTATCAATTACATACAAAGAGGACAAAATACGGTATATCTTGAGAAATTCAACATGACGCCAACATCCACATTTTCTCATCAGTATATGAGCAATGTTGAGGCGGCCTGGGCAGAGAGTATAAAGACATCGGCTGCCTACAGCCTTATGGCGCAGACTCCTGTTATATTCTCTATACCTGTGTACCTTAATATGCCTGAAACGCCTTGCGCAAAGCCTGTGGATTCACTTAATCCTAACAACTGGCTTAAGAGCCTTGAAGTAGACGGGTACAACCTTACGCCTTCATTTAACGCTTCTGCCACGGAACAGGTATACAGCGTAATAGTTGATGCAGACGTTTACTCGGTTGTGGTAAGCGGTGCTACCGCAAGCAAGAAGAGCAGCGTAACAGGCTTTGGGGAAGTAGCTCTTATGGACGGAGAAAACACTCTGCCTGTTATAGTTACAGCAGAAAACGGAGATCAGAAGATATACATTATCAACATAGTCAGACAGTAAAGGGGAAGAAATGAAAAAAGGTATTTTTAAACCGGTAACAAAATTGATCACACTTATGGCTGTATTTACGGTGTTTACCGTATTTGCGCCGCTTGCACATGCAGATTCCGTAAATATTGACATCATAGCCGAAAATGAGGAAGTTACTGAAGGGCAGCTTGTCGAAGTAGACCTTGTTCTTAAGAGCAGCGTAAGACTTGGAGGGTTTGAAAGCTATCTTACTTATAATGCGGGGACTCTTGAATTTCAGTCGGCAGACGACGGTATAAGCGGCGGTGACGGCATTTTAAGGATTTACGATCCCGAGCCTTCAGTAAGAAGTAAAGAGCGTACCTACAGGATAATCTTTAAGGCTCTTGCACCGGGAGGTTCTGAGATAGCCTTTAAGGGAAATGTTTACGTTTATGATGATGACACAGACAGTGAACTATCTGTATCCAGCTCAAGTCTTTCTATTACTGTAAAAGCGGTGGAGGCGGCTTCGGCTGAATGCAGGCTTTCAGGCCTTGTTATTTCTCCCGGCAACCTGAGCCCTTTATTTGACCCTGATGTATACGAATACAAGACTGAGGTAAGCGAAAAGACAGATGAACTTGTAATAAGCGCTACTCCGATGGACAGTGTGTCAAAGGTCTCAGTAAGCGGTAATGAGAAATTTACAAGCGGAGAAAATAAGGTTATAATTACAGTTAAGGCTGCAAATGCCGATGAGAAGACTTATACGATCCTTGTAAATAAGGCAGAAAACGTAAAGGAAGAGCCTGAAGAAGAAAAGATCGACCTTACGGAGATCCTTGCAAATGAATTTTCTGTGATAGGTCAGGGAAATAATTTTATCCTTACCGGAAGATATAATTATACAGTTACCCATGTAGCAGACATAAAGGATATCCCTGAAGGCTACGAGGCTTACACACTTGAGCTTTACGGCAAAAAGATCCCTGCCTATAAGAAAAAGGACGAAGCAAACCCGGAAGTTGTGCTTTTATACGTTATTAACGATGAGAAGGGCTGCTTTTACGAGTTTAACATAGACAAAAAGACCATGGACAGGATAAAGATCGAGACAGAGATCAAAGAAGTAGAAAAGACGGTAATTCCGGAAGATCTTATCAAGAGCGATGATAAGATCCTTTACGGAGTGATAATAGTTTTATTCATCATCTGCGCACTGCTTGGTATCGCACTTATCAATGCAGCAGGCAATGCAAAGAGCAAAGGAAAGAGAAGAAAGAGGTAGGCAATGCTTTGTGACAGATGTAAGCAACGCGAGGCAAAGATCTATTACACAGAGATCATAGGCGGAAAAAAGAAGGAACAGCATCTTTGCGAAGAATGCGCCGCAGAGATGAGCAGCTTTGGGAAAAACGCATCTCTTGGCAGCATTTTATCGGGTATTCTTTCAGCCGCCGCAGGCGGTGATGTGGCATGTGAAAAATGCGGCGAGACCTACGGCGAATTCCTTGAGACAGGAAAACTTGGATGTGATGAGTGCTATAAGGCCTTCGGATCTATGCTCCTTAACTCGGTAAGGCGTATACAGGGTTCTGTTACCCACACCGGAAAGATTCCTTCATACCTTAAGGAAGAGATGAAAAAAGAAGACGCGGAAGTCGAGAAGATAATGCATCTTTCGGAAACGGAGCAGCTTGAGATAATGCTTAAAAAGGCTCTTGCAGAAGAAAATTATGAAGAATGCGCAAGGCTTCGCGATGAGATCAGAAAGCTTAAGGAGAGCGAAAGCAATGGAAATTAAGGAAAGATGGTACGAAGGTAAGGGCAATGACGGCGACGTAGTCATTTCCAGCCGTATCCGTCTTGCCAGAAACCTTAGAAAATACCCCTTCTCTGCCAAAATAAGCAAAGAAGAGGAAATTGCTCTTTTAAAAGATGCAGCAGAGTGCACGGAAGCCCTTGAAGAAAAATGCGGAAAGAATTTCTTTTTTTGCAACTTTAATTCTCTTCTTGAAAATGAAAAGCTTGCTATGGTGGAAAGACATATAGTAAGCCCGAATTTTGCGGAAAAGGATGCAAACACAGGGCTTGTGCTTTCAGAAGATGAATCTGTTTCCATTATGGTAAACGAAGAAGATCACCTTCGTATACAGGCCTTTGCAAGAGGCAAGAATATGCACGAAGTTTACAGACTTTCCGGTCTTGTAGATGACACTCTTGAAGAAAGACTTGGATTTGCATTTGACAGAAAATACGGTTATCTTACCAGCTGTCCTACAAATGTTGGTACAGGCCTTAGAGCATCTTATATGATGTTTTTGCCGGCTCTTACCCATACAGGAAACATAAATAAACTTGCGGCAGAGCTTGCGGGCTACGGCATCGCGCTTCGTGGTATTTACGGAGAAAACACCGAAAATATCGGAGATATCTGTCAGATAAGCAACCAAAGGACATTAGGGCCTTCAGAACGCGAGATAATCGATTCTCTTGATAATGTGGCAGACAGCGTTGTGGCAGAAGAGAGAAAAGCAAGGGAAGTACTTGTTTCAAAGCATTTTGAAGAGATAGAAGACCAGATCTACAGATCTTACGGGCTTTTAAAATATGCAAGAAACCTTTCCTGCCCCGATGCCATCACACTTCTTGGGCAGGTTAAGCTTGGTGCCGATACCGGCATTCTCAAATTTGACGGTGAATTTGAGTTTTACAAAATGATGATAAACATACAGAGGGCAAACCTTCAGATGTTAAACGGTGCCGCTTACGGCAACGCAAAAAGAGGCAGATACAGGGCAGAATACATTAGAAAGAACCTGCCCGAACTAATAAATCAGAAATAATCAAAAGAAAGGAAGAAAAAATGCAGGACAGATTTACACCCCAGGCTAGAGAAGCTCTTAAAGTGGCTACAGAGACAGCATTTGAGCTTTCTCATGATTATGTGGGCACAGAGCACCTACTTGTAGGGCTGCTTCACGCAGACGGCGTGGCAAAAACTGTACTTAACGAAAACGGCATAGATTCCGAAAGAATACTTGAACTTGTAAACAAGCTTATCTCAAGCGGAAACAGCACAGGTACCTACGAATATGACACTATGACACCGCGTGCAAAGCGTATCCTTGAAAATGCATACGGTGAGGCGGTTAAATATAACTCCGACCTTATAGGTACAGAGCATATCTTGCTTGCACTCATTAAAGAACCTGATTGCATAGCGGTAAGACTTCTTCTTACTCTTGGAGTTTCCATGCAAAAGCTTTTTGTGGATATCCTTACGGCTATGGGTATGGAAGTTGCTCAGGCTAAAAACGATTATGCCGGCACAAAGAACAAGTCAAAGCAAAAAAGCGAGACTCCTACTCTTGATGCCTTTTCAAGAGACCTTACGGCTTATGCAAGAGAAGGAAAACTTGACCCTGTTATCGGAAGAGAAGATGAGATAACAAGAGTGATCCAGATACTTTCACGAAGGACAAAGAACAATCCTTGCCTTATCGGAGAGCCTGGAGTCGGTAAAACAGCGGTTGTAGAAGGCCTTGCACTTAAGATAGTAGAAGGTAATGTACCGGACACCATTAAAGATAAAAGAGTGGTAACTCTTGATATGTCGGGTATGGTGGCAGGCTCTAAATACAGAGGCGAGTTTGAAGAGAGAATAAAGAGAGTTATCGCAGAAGTTGAGGCAAACGGCAATGTTCTTCTCTTTATCGATGAGATCCACACCATTATAGGTGCCGGCGGAGCCGAAGGCGCTATTGATGCATCAAATATCTTAAAACCGTCCCTTGCAAGAGGCGAGCTTCAGATACTTGGTGCCACAACCCGTGAGGAATACAGAAAATATATTGAAAAAGACGCAGCCCTTGAGCGCAGGTTCCAGCCTGTTGTGGTAGACGAGCCTTCTGAGGAGGAGACCATCCTCATTTTAAAGGGACTTCGCGAAAAATACGAAGAGCATCATAAAGTGAGGATCCTTGACGATGCATTAGAGGCGGCTGCACACCTTGCAGCAAGATATATCAATGACAGATACCTTCCTGATAAGGCTATAGACCTTATCGACGAGGCATCTTCAAAAGTGCGCCTTTCTACGTTTGTGGCTTCTCCGCGTATTAAAGAGCTTGAACATGAACTTCTTGATCTTGACGCAAAGAAAGAAGAGGCAATTAAGAGCGAGGCTTATGAAAAGGCCGGCGAGATAAAGAAGCGACAGGAGGAGCTTGAAAAAGAACTCCGAGCTGAAAGAGCCGGAGAAGAAGAAAAAAGAAACAGCGAAAAGCTTGTGGTTTCTGAAAATGAGATCGCAGACATTGTTTCAAGCTGGACAAAGATACCGGTAAAGAAACTTGCTGAAGAGGAGACAGAACGTCTTAAAAATCTTGAAAATATCCTGCATGAGCGTGTGGTTGGGCAGGAAGAAGCGGTAAGCGCCGTGGCAAAAGCCATCAGAAGAGGAAGAGTGGGCCTTAAAGATCCAAACAGACCTATCGGTTCTTTCCTTTTCCTTGGTCCTACAGGTGTTGGTAAAACTGAGCTTAGCAAGACTTTAGCTGATACCATGTTTGGCTCTGAAAACTCCATGATAAGAGTTGATATGAGTGAGTACATGGAAAAGCACAGCGTGAGCAAGCTTATCGGTTCGCCGCCCGGATATGTGGGCTATGATGAAGGCGGTCAGCTTTCTGAAAAGGTTCGCAGAAACCCTTATTCAGTCATCCTTTTTGATGAGATCGAAAAGGCTCATCCTGACGTATTTAATATCCTGCTTCAGGTGCTTGACGACGGCCACATTACAGATGCACAGGGCCGAAAGGTTTCCTTTAAGAACACTATCATCATTATGACAAGCAATGCCGGAGCGCAGCGTATAATCGCGCCAAAGAACCTTGGTTTTACAGCGGTATCTGATGCAAGCGCCGATTATGAGCGTATGAAAAACAATGTTATGGACGAGATCAAGCAGATTTTTAAGCCTGAGTTCCTTAACAGAATAGACGAGACTATCGTATTTCATACCCTTACTCCGGAAAACCTTAAAGAGATCGTTGGCATACTTCTTAAGGGCATTAAGGAAAGAGTGGGAAATCAGCTTGGTATCACCTTAAATGTTACCGATGCCGCAATAGACAACCTTGCAAAGGCCGGATATGACGAGAACTACGGAGCAAGGCCTCTTAAGCGTGCCATTCAGACAAGGGTTGAAGATAAGATGGCTGAAAAGATCCTTGAAGGCGATATCAAGAGCGGAGATACCGTAACTGTTGATGTAAGCGGCGAAGAGATAGTCTTCAATGTTTAAATTGTTTTTTGGGTAAAAATATAGTACAATTATGTAAGTCTATATTATTTCGATTTACTATTTTTTGGAGGTACACAATGGAAATTCTTGTTGGTAATTCAGATGGATCACTTTCTTTCGGAGATTACAGTCTGGATTCTAAGACCAAAGCCACACTTGAGATAAACGGAGATGTATATAAAGTAAAGACGTTTAAAGAGATAACAAAGCTTGAAAAGAACGAAATGTTCGCATACGAGAGCGTTCCGGGCTCTGTTGTTACAAATTTCAAGCAGAGTGAAAGGGAAGTTTCTTTTGACGTTGAATCACCTGCAGACGTTCAGATCACTCTCGAGATGGAAGAAGGAAAAGAGTACTCTGTATATGCAGGCGGCACAGACCTTGGCAAGATGACTACAGCTACAGGTGGCAAGCTTACATTAAGCCTTGAAGGCGGAAAAACAAAAGTTGAGATCAAAGAAAATTAATGGCTAAAGAAAAGACGGTTTATTTTTGTAAGGAATGCGGTTTTGAATCGCCAAAATGGCTGGGGCAGTGCCCGGGCTGTAAGGCGTGGAATTCCTTTGCCGAAGGCCTTGCTCCTGCCAAAGAGTCAAAGGGCAAGGTTTCAAGAAGCCTTGGGCTTTCTGAGGTTACCAGCCTTTCTAAAGTTTCTGCAAAAGAAGAAGAGAGGTTTTCTTCAGGTATAAGTGAATTTGACCGTGTTCTTGGGGGCGGCATTGTTAAAGGCTCTCTGGTGCTTGTGGGCGGAGACCCCGGTATCGGAAAGTCTACTTTGCTTCTGCAGGTTTGTAAGGAAACAAGCGCCGCAGGTAAAAAAGTATTATATGTATCAGGCGAGGAATCGCCGCGTCAGATAAAGATGCGTGCCGACAGACTGGGCGAGTTTGCGGGTGATGTCAGACTTCTTGCAGAAACAGATCTTGATAAGATCCTTGAAAATATAAAAGACGAGAAGCCTGATCTGGTTGTCATCGACTCTATCCAGACTATGTTTATAAGCAGCGTTGATGCTGCGCCCGGCAGCGTATCCCAGGTAAGAGAAGCTACCCTTACCCTTATGAACCTTGCAAAGGGCGAGAATATCACGGTATTTCTTGTGGGCCACGTTACGAAAGAAGGCGTGGTGGCAGGTCCGCGTACTTTAGAGCATATGGTGGATACGGTTCTTTATTTTGAAGGAGAAAATGTTGCTTCTTACAGAATGCTCAGAGCCGTGAAAAACAGATTTGGTTCCACAAATGAAGTGGGCGTGTTTGAGATGAGCGAAAAAGGACTTCGCGAAGTTCTTAATCCTTCAGAATACATGCTTGCGGGAAGCCCTGCAGATGAGCCGGGCAGCGTGGTAACCTGTATTATGGAAGGAACAAGACCTATGCTTATTGAGGTTCAGGCCCTTGTTTCTCAGACCAATTTCAATCTTCCGAGGCGCGCCGCAGCCGGAACCGATTACAACAGGGTCAACCTGCTTATGGCTGTTCTTGAAAAAAGAATGGGCCTTTCTATGGGAGCCTGTGACGCCTACGTTAATATCGCGGGCGGTATTAAAGTTGCAGAGCCGGGGCTTGACCTTGCTATCTGCCTTGCCCTTGTTTCAAGCTATAAGAACAGGGCTATGGGTTCAGGCACCGTTTGTTTTGGCGAAGTCGGACTTACCGGCGAGATAAGAGGAGTCGGTATGGCAATGGCCAGAGTTGCGGAAGCAAAAAAACTCGGATTTAAAACAGTTATCCTGCCGGCGGTAAACAAAAGCGGGATAAACATCAAAGGTATCAATGTTATCGGAATCAGCAGTATCAGGGAGCTTAACGATCTCCTTTAGATTATATATTAGCGGAGGACCACTATGAGTAATGATTCGCAGGAAGTTGCCATACTTCTCGAGACCCTTCAGCAGGACATACTTGACGGGATTAACGGTAACGATACCATGTACAACATTATAGATACGCTTATCGGAAAGGTAAATGAAAGAGTTAATACTCATGAAAGCACCATTATGACCTTAGACTCGGCTCTTGATAAGGCTATGCAGGCAGGTCAGTATGACGCTATGGACTACATAACTCTTTCAAAGCAGGTCATTACTTCTGCTGACAGAGAGCTTGTTGAAGCCATGCAGACTTTCCAAAAGCTTCTTGATGAGCTTAATAAGACCAGTAAAGCTCTTCACAATGTGGAAGAGATAATGGTTGATTACGTATCTAAAAACAGATAAGGATAGTAAGATGGGTAAAAGTTTGTTTATTTCTGAGAAACCAAGTGTTGCTCAGGAGTTTGCAAAAGTTCTTAAAATAAATAATTCCAAACGGAATGATGGTTATTTGGAGTCTGAGACTTGCATCGTTACATGGTGTGTTGGTCATCTTGTGACGATGAGTTATCCGGAAAGCTACGATCCGGCACTAAAGAAGTGGTCACTTACGACACTGCCTTTTTTGCCGGACACTTTTTTGTATGAGGTCATCCCGAATGTAAAAAAGCAGTTTAATATCGTGGCAGGGCTTCTTAACAGGGACGATGTAGATAAGATATATGTCTGCACCGACTCCGGGCGAGAGGGAGAATATATCTACAGACTTGTTGATTCTATGGCAAAGGTTAAACCCGGCAAAGAAAAACGCAGAGTCTGGATCGATTCTCAGACAGAAGAAGAGATATTAAGAGGTATAAAAGAAGCAAAGCTTCTTTCAGAGTATGACAACCTTGCTTCTTCTGCTTACCTTAGGGCCAAAGAAGATTACCTTATGGGTATCAATTTTTCAAGAGTCCTTACACTAAAGTACGGTAACAGTGTTACAAATTACCTTGGCAGCAAGTGGTCGGCTATCTCTGTGGGCAGAGTTATGACATGCGTACTTGGCATGGTTGTTAAAAGAGAGCGGGAGATAAGAGACTTTGTAGAGACTCCGTATTACCGCGTACTTGGTAAGTTTGATCTTGGCGGCAAAGACATGGAGGGCGAGTGGAGAGCGGTTAAGGGCTCTGCATATTTTGAATCGCCTCTTTTATATAAAGAAAACGGCTTTAAGAAAAAAGAAGATGCCGAAAAACTCTGCAGCGACATAAAGAGCGAGTTTGATGAAGTTACGGTAACAAAGGCAGAAAAGAAAAAAGAAGTTAAAAATGCTCCCCTTCTTTATAACCTTGCGGAGCTTCAAAATGACTGCTCAAAGATGTTTAAGATAAGCCCCGATGAAACGCTTAAATGTGTACAGGAGCTTTACGAGAAAAAACTTTGCACCTACCCGCGTACAGACGCAAGAGTTCTGTCTACCGCAGTTGCAAAGGAGATTAATAAAAATCTTTCGGGCCTTACAAAGTACAATGTTGACGGGCTTGATAAGGTGGCAGGCGCTATTTTAAACAAAGGCACCTATAAAGATATAGCAAAGACAAAATATACAAACGATAAACAGATAACGGATCACTACGCCATAATCCCTACAGGGCAGGGGCTTAACACACTTTCCTCATTAAGTCCTCTTTTGCAAAGTGTATATCAGGTGATCGTAAGAAGATTTCTTTGTATTTTCCTTAAAAGCGCCGTATACGAAAAAATAAATGTAGTAAGCGTGGCAGGAAAGGAAAACTTCTTTTCAAGTTTTAAGATACTTGTAGAGCAAGGATATCTTGCGGTGGCAAGCAAGGCAAACGATGATAAAGACAATAAGGAAGACACCTTTGACAAAGATCTTGTCGCTGCGGCAGGAGAGCTTAAAAAAGGAAGCACTCTTAAGATATCTTCACTAAACGTTAAGGAAGGAAAGACAAGTCCTCCAAAGCGTTATACCTCAGGCTCCATGATCCTTGCCATGGAAAATGCGGGCCAGCTCATTGAAGATGAAGAGCTTCGCGAGCAGATAAAGGGAAGCGGCATAGGAACTTCCGCCACAAGAGCCGAGATCTTAAACAAGCTTGTTAAGATCGCGTATCTTAAGCTTAATAAAAAAACTCAGGTGATAACACCTACTCAGCTTGGTGAGATGGTTTATGAAGTGGTATTTTACAGCATAAAATCTCTTCTTGACCCTACACTTACAGCAAGCTGGGAAAAGGGCCTCTCTTATGTGGCAGAGGGCACCATTAAAGAAGACGAATATATGGTAAAACTTGAGAATTTTGTTAAGAGCAAGACTGAATTTGTTAAAGGACAGAGAAACGAAAATGCTTTTAAAGGTATTTTCGATAAAATATCTGTTAACTACAAATAATTGTACAGAAAGGACAAAGTTATGGAAGAAGTTAAGATAACATCACTTTTTGACCTTACACATACTATTGCGTCTGATTATCTTAAAGGGTTTGAATACCCCTGGGAAGCTCTTGCCGGGATAAAAGACGAGATCCTTGCATTGCAGGAAAAACTCGATAAGAGCGAATATTTAATAAGCGGTGAAAAAAATGACATATATATCCACAAGACAGCTAAAGTGGCGCCTACAGCCTGCATTAACGGGCCTTGTATAATAGGCGCGGGCACTGAGGTAAGACACTGCGCATTTATAAGAGGAAGCGCCCTTGTGGGAAGCAACGCAGTGGTAGGTAATTCCACGGAATTAAAAAATGTGATTATATTTGACAACGCGCAGGTTCCACATTATAATTACGTGGGTGATTCTATTCTTGGATACAGAGCTCATATGGGTGCGGGCTCCATTACAAGTAACGTAAAGAGCGATAACTCAGACGTTACAATAAAGGCAGGCGTTGTTGAGCTGCTTACAGGAAGAAGAAAGGTTGGAGCGTTCCTTGGCGATCATGCCGAGATCGGATGCAACAGCGTTCTTAATCCGGGTACTGTTATAGGAAAGAATACCAATGTTTATCCACTTTCAATGGTACGAGGTTTCGTGCCAGAAAGTACGATATATAAAAACAAGAACGAAAGGGTAACAAAACAATGAAGGACAATGTAAAAGGATGCCTCAAATTATCAGGGTTTGTTGCCGTTCTTGCCGTAGTTATACTTGTTGCAGTAGGTGTATTCGGTAAGTTCGGTTCAGCAAGCGGAATCAAGCTTGGCCTTGATCTTGCAGGTGGAGTCAGTATCACTTATGAGGCAGTAAAAGACGATGTCTCTCAGGAGGAGATGGCTGATACAGTATACAAGATGCAGCAGAGAGCTGACAACTACAGTACTGAAAGTTCAGTCGTAAAAGAGGGCGACAGACGTATCGTTATCGATATTCCGGGCGTCACAGATTCAAACAGGATACTTGAAGAACTTGGAAAAGCAGGTTCTATCCAGTTCGTACCTGTAGAAGGAAACATTTCGGGCAGCGAAGGAGAGTATACTCTTAATTATACTGTTGATGAGCTCTACGAAAAAGGACAGGTAGTTATAGACGGTTCAGATATCAGAACAGCAAGTGCAAAGAATTACAACGACACTATCGGTGTTCAGCACGTAGTTGTTCTTGAACTTAACGAAGAAGGTAAGGGCAAATTTTCTGAAGCAACCGGTGCCAACATCGGAAAGCAGATCGCTATCGTATATGATGGCAAGGTTATAAGTGCTCCTTACGTACAGAACCAGATCTCAGACGGTACAGCTCAGATCACAGGTCAGAAGACACTTCAGGAAGCAAGCGATCTTGCATCAATCATCCGTATCGGTGCTCTTCCTCTTGAGCTTCAAGAGGTAAGATCAAATGTAGTAGGTGCAAAACTTGGTGATGAGGCTATCAGAACAAGCCTTCTTGCAGGTGCTATAGGCCTTGCGCTTATCATCATCTTTATGATCTGCTTATACAGGATCCAGGGTGTTGCAGCAGCACTTGCCCTTGTATTCTATACAGCAGCAGAGCTTGTACTTCTTAACTTACTTGATATCACACTTACACTTCCGGGCGTAGCAGGTATCATCCTTTCAATCGGTATGGCGGTAGATGCAAACGTTATCATCTTTACCCGTGTTAAGGAAGAGATCGCTACAGGAAAGACAGTAAGAAGTTCTATAAAGCTTGGATTTGAAAAGGCTCTTTCAGCTATCCTTGACGGAAATATCACTACCATCATAGCAGCAGTTATTCTTGCTATCTTTGGTTCAGGTACTGTTAAGGGCTTTGCATATACACTTGCACTTGGTATCATTCTTTCAATGATCACTGCTCTTTTCATTACAAGATTTTTACTTTACGCTCTTTATGAGCTTGGCTTTGACACAGAGAAATTCTACGGAAAAGCAAAAGAGCTTAAGACTCGCGATTATGCTAAGTTTGCTCCTAAGGCTTACTGCATTTCAGGCGGTATAATCCTTATCGGAATCATCTTCATGATCGTAAACAAGGCTACCATCGGTAATCCATTTAACTACGGTCTTGATTTTAAGGGCGGTACATCTACATCAGTTTATTTTGACGGTGCTGTTCCTTCAAACGATGAGATTTCAAGTTTTGTAGCAGGCATAATTAACGACAACGAAGTAGATGTTGCTCCTGTGGTTGGTGAAAATGCAGTCATCATCAAGACAAAGGATCTTACACTTGATCAGAGAACAACTCTTGAAGACAAGTTCGTCAGTGACTACGGTGTAGATCAGGACAAGATCACAAACGAGTCAATAAGTGCCGCAGTCAGCGGAGAGATGAAGAGAGATGCTCTTATCGCAGTTATTATCGCTACGGTATGTATGCTTATTTACATCTGGATCAGATTTAAGGATCTTGCTTTCGGCGGTGCAGCAGTACTTGCTCTTATCTGCGACGTACTTACAGTAATCGCTGTTTACTCAGTATTAAAGCTTACAGTAGGTACAAACTTTATCGCATGTATGCTTACTATAGTCGGTTACTCCATCAACGCTACGATCGTTATCTTTGACCGTATCCGTGAAAATAAAGCCGCTGCGAGCAGAAAAGAAACTGTTAAAGATGTTGTTAACAAGAGTATCACACAGACATTCTCAAGAAGTATCAATACTTCACTTACAACATTCATTACAGTATTCGTACTCTTTATACTTGGCGTAGATACCATTAAAGAATTTGCTCTTCCTCTTATGGTAGGTATCGTTGCCGGATGCTACTCATCCGTATGTATAACAGGTACACTCTGGTATCAGATGAAAAAAGGCGCTAAAGAGATCACAGAGGAATGATTTTTCACAAGTTTTGGTACAGATGTCCCAAAATTAACAAAAGAATCTCGTAGAACGTTTGAATTACGTAAATAGCCTATTGGCGGTGGATTGATTATTAATCCACCGCTTTTTTTATTAATTAAATGACATGGACAAAAACAGCTTGTCTATATACAATTTAGACATGGTCACGAAAACAAACGTGATCAAAAAAAATCTAAACTAATTTCTAATTTAGAGAGGAGAAAAATTAGTATGAAGAAAAAAGTTATTGCTTTATTTCTTGTTCTTGCTATGATCGTTGCTTCTTTTGCAGCATGTGGTAAGTCAGAAAACGGCGGTAAAGCAAACGAGGGCGGCAAGGCCGACTCAGCTCAGGGAGGAGATACTTCAGAAGAAGAATTCTCATGGCCTGTAAAGGACGGAAAGCTTTCTATGTGGCTCTGGTGGAGCAACAACTACATCGAGAACCCAAATGAGCTCGTTGCTATGCAGGAGTATGAAAAGCAGACAGGTGTACATGTTGATTATGTAGCTGTTCCACAGGCAGAGGCTCAGGAGAAATTCAACCTCATGATCGCTTCAGGTGAGTATCCTGACATCATTCGTTCTGCTGAGAGCTATTACACAGGCGGTATTGTTCAGGCTTGTACAGATGGTGTAACAATTGAACTTACAGATCTTGTTCCTAAGTATATGCCTAACTACATGAAGATCCGTAACGATTATCCTGCTTTTGCAAAGGATACAACAACCGATGACGGACGTCTTGTAGGTGTTTATACAGTAGCTTCTGACTACGGCGAAGTTAAGGGTGAGTCTGTTTGGGCAGGTCTTTGCTTAAGAAAAGACTGGCTCGATGAACTCGGACTTCAGACTCCTGAGACAATCGACGAGTGGCATACAGTTCTTAAAGCATTCAAAGATAACTACAACTGTGAGGCACCTCTTCTTATCGGTGCTCAGAACGGTTACGACGTAATGGGTGATTTCATTTCAGCTTACGGCGTTCTTGGTGAGTTCTATAAAGAAGGCAACACTGTAAAGTATGGTCCTTGCGAGGATGGCTACAGACAGTGGGTACAGCTTTTCAGAGACTGGTATGCTGAGGGTCTTATCGATCCTAACTTTATTTCAAACGATGCTTCAATGATGAATGCAGCAGGTGATTACATTGGTACAGGCAGAGCCGGTGCTTCATGTAACATCTGGGGACTTACAGCTGATGTATACAAACTTCAGGGTATCGCTACAGATGAGAACTTCTTCCTTCAGGGCGCTCCAGCTCCTGTTCTTAACAAGGGTGATGTTCCTCAGATCGGTTTCGCAACAAGCGAGATCACAAAAGAAACACTTGTAGTTACTACTAACTGTAAGGATGTTCCTCTTGCACTCAGATGGCTTGATAACACATTCGATCAGAAGAATGTACTTCTTAAGTCACTTGGTATTGAGGGTGAATCAGTAGTTAAAGACGATCAGGGCGTTTACCATGCTTCAGAGTCACTTCAGGGTATGGTTAGCAGCGGTGAGAGAACATCACTTTCAGATGCACTCTTCTCCAAGTACACACTTGGTACTTCTGACTTCGGTCTTTACAACTGGGGTAACTTCTCAGTTCTTTACGAAGGAAACAGAGCTATGGAAGCTTATGACTACTGGAATAAGGGTCATTTTGATCTTATGCTTCCTGCTTGCAGAACACTTACAGAAGAAGAGCAGAATGCATTCAACAGCATTTATACTTCAATAAGGACTCTTGTTCAGGAGAACACAATTAAGTTCATCACAGGACAGAAGCCAATGGAAGAGTACGATTCATTCGTAGCAGACCTTCATACATACGGTATTGATGATTGTATCAAGTATCAGCAGGCTGCAGTTGATCGTTACAATGCTCGTTAATCTAATCTTGTAATAATTTAAAATCAGGATATAAAGGTGCCTCCGGGGATATTCCCGGAGGTGCTTTTGCATTTTTACATATGTACCTAGCCATGAGCACTTGCTGTGCGCATAGCGCAAAGCTTACGTGCGAGGCATATCGGGCCCTTGGCAAGGCACCGCCGAGCCTAGTAGCCCGATGCGGTACATATGTAATTTTTCAACTACAAGTTCACTTGCAAAGAAAACAAATGTTTGCTATAATGATTGTAGTTTTTATAAGGGGGATATGGGTTTGGCACTTCAGTTTATTCTCGGGGGTTCTTCCTCCGGCAAATCTTATAAAGCATACAGCAAGATCATAAGTGAGGCTGCAAAAGACAAAAACGCAGGCTTTTTTGTTATAGTCCCTGAACAGTTTACTATGCAGACCCAGCGCGACCTTGTTATGATGAGCGAAAAAAAGGGCATCAGCAACATTGATGTCCTTTCATTTATGCGCCTTGCCTACAGAGTATTTGAAGAAGTGGGAGAGCCTGACCGCCTTACCCTCGAAGACACCGGCAAAAATATGGTTATAAGAAAGCTCCTTAACGAGAAAAAAGAAGAGCTTGTTTATTATGGGCATGCCAGAAACAAACAGGGCTTTACGGAAGAGCTTAAGAGTCTTATTACAGAGCTTTATCAGTACTGCGTTTCACCGGAGGCTCTTGATAAGGTAACAGAAGGTCTTTCGGGTCAACCTCTTCTTAGGAGCAAGCTTAAAGATGTTAACCTTATTTATAAGAGCTTTAACGAATATAAAAAAGATAAATATATCACCGCAGAAGAGATCCTTGACCTTCTTTGTATCTGCCTTGAAAAATCAGACAGCCTTAAAAACAGCGTTATCCTTTTTGATGGCTTTACAGGCTTTACTCCTTCCCAGGTTAAGGTACTGCGTATCCTTTTTTCTATGGCAAAAGATGTGCTTGTTACGGTAACCATAGACCCTAAGGTAAATCTTTCTTCTGTGGGTGAGTTTGACCTTTTTGCTCTTAGCGCCAAGACTATCCGCACTCTGCTTAAGGTGGCGGAAGAAGAGCATATAAAGGTGGCGCCGGATTTTATTACCGATTATCCTCTTGAAAATGCCGAAATAGCAGCCTTAAGAGAGAATATTTTCAGGTATCCTTACGCAAAATATGAGAAAAAACCTGAATCCATCAGGATTAAAAAAGAATATAACAGGGGAAGCGAAGTTGCCTTTGTTATGAATGAGGCTGAGCACCTTATAAGAGACGAGGGCTACAGATTTCGCGACATTGCGTTTATAACGGGAGATATGTCAAGGTATGCGGACGAGATAGAAAAAGAGGCTAAAAAGCGTGGCATTCTTGTATTTATAGACAGAAAGAAAGATATATTAAAAAATCCTCTTGTTGAACTCATTAGAGCAGCCATCGCTGTGATAGACGAAGACTTTGCCTATGAGCCTGTTATGAGGTATCTTAGAAGCGGATTTGCTGCTCCTGATACAGACAGTATCGATCTTTTTGAGAATTTCATCATAAAGACAGGGCTTCGCGGTCGTAACTCTTATCTTAAAGAGTGGACAAAGTGCGACCCATGTGTAAATGATGTCAGAAAGTACGTGGCAGAAAGCTTTGAAGCTCTTTGCGAGGTTTTAACAAGTAAAGAGAGCCTTGCAGGTGACATGGCAAGAGGTATATATGATTTCCTTTGCCTTCACGACGCTGAAAACATCCTTGCCGATATGCAGGCAGATTTTGAAAAAGAGGGTGAACTTCTTCTTGCTAAAGAATATGGTCAGGTGTACAGGCTTGTTCTTTCCGTGTTTGAAAAGATGTCTGAGCTCATGGGAGATGAGAAGATCGATCTTGATGAGTTTTCAGACCTCGTTGAATCGGGCTTTAAAGAAGAGGATGTGGGTCTTATACCGCCCGGTATGGACTGCATAGTTGTGGGCGATCTTAACCGTACGCGTATAAAAGGGATCAAAGCTTTATTTGTACTTGGAGTTAATGAGGGCGTTATCCCTGCTTCAGGCACCAAGGCTGGTATCCTTTCAGATTCTGACAAGGAAAAGATCACTGCTTTTGATGTGGAGCTTGCTCCGGGGCTTCGTGAGCGTCAGATAACAGAGCAGTTTTATATCTATATGAACCTTACAAAGCCTACGCAAAGGCTTTACCTTACTTATTCTCTTGCAGGAAGCGATGGAGCGGCGCTGCGTCCTTCTTATGTCATCCCTAAGATTAAGAAGATCTTTACAGGGCTTATAGAAGAAGAGCCTGACATCGCGGGAAACGATATTTTAAGGGAGATAAGAAAAGATAAGGGTTTAGACTATGTTTTTTCCGGTCTTCTTGAAGATGTTACGAGCGATGATTTTTACGCATTGCTTAAGTACCATCTCACAAAAGGATCCGATGATCCCGCTTTTAAGGCAGCACTAGAAGGCTTTGAGAGCAAAAGAAATGATGCTCCGCTTAGCGAAGCGGTAAGCAGAGAACTTTATAAGGAGATGAAGGGAAGTGTCTCAAGGCTTGAGAAATTTTCATCCTGTGCTTTTGCCCATTTCCTTACCTACGGTCTTGGCCTTAATGAAAGAAAGACAAGCGAGATCGCTGCGCCTGATCTTGGCCAGATATACCACGAGATAATCGCAAAGTTTTCATCAGCAGTAAAGGGCTCAGAGGAAGGTTTTGCCGGCATTACGGATGAGCGGTGCAAAGAACTTGCTACGGTCATTTCAGGCAAGGTTATAGAAAGTTATAATGAAGGCATATTTGGCTCTACTGCAAGGCTTTTAGCCATGACAGAGCAGATAAAAGACATAGCAGTTGTTACAGCTCTTAAGGTGGTGGAACAGGTCCGTGCGGGAGCTTTTGACCCTTCCGAGTTTGAGCAGTCTTTTGATGCTGATGGCCTTAAGGGTACCATAGACAGAATAGATACTGCTGAAGATGACGATAAAAAATACATAAGGATAATCGATTACAAGTCTTCAGAGAAAAAGTTTGATATAACCGAGTTTTATTACGGACTTAACATACAGCTTGCTCTTTATCTTAATGCCGTACTTAAATCAGAGGCAAAAAAAGATCCTGAAAAAGAAGTGGTTCCTTCAGGTATGTTCTATTACACTTTTAAGAATCCTTTGGTTGAAAGCGAAGATAAGCTTGCCGGTGAGTTTAAGATGAACGGGGCCGTTAATAAGAATATCGATTCTGTAGAGGTTAATGACAGGGTACTTGGTGAGTGCCTTAAAAACCACGAGAGCTATACTTCTACCGTTATCAATGCCAAATTGCAAAAGAACGGTAATTTTGTCGGTGATCTTTATTCAAGAGAGATTTTGACAGGTATAGCAAATAAGGCTGAGGAAAAAGCAGAAGAAGTCTTAAAAGGTATCAGAGACGGAAAGATTGAAATAGATCCTTACGCCATCGGAGATAAAGAAGCCTGCAAATATTGCAAGTTTAATGGAATCTGCGGTTTTGAAACAAGGACAGGAAAGTATTCTTACAGGAAACTTGAAAAGCTTAAGCCTGAGCAGATTGAAGAAATATACGGAGGAGGGCAGTAACATGGGCTGGACAAGACAGCAGGAAGACGCTATCAATATCAGAAACCGCGAGTGCATTGTTTCTGCCTCTGCAGGATCCGGTAAAACGGCGGTCCTCATTGAGCGAATATTTAATATGATAACAGATAAAGAAAATCCCATCGATGTTGACAGACTCCTTGTTGTTACATTTACAAGGGCTGCGGCAGCAGAGATGAGAGAAAGGCTTACCCGCCGTATTGACGAGGCTTTATCGGCAGGTGAAGCGGAACTTTCAGAGCGTGAAAGGGCGAATCTTATAAGACAGAGCGCCCTTGTTAACAGTGCCCAGATCTCTACCATAGACAGCTTTTGCAAGAAAGTTGTAAGCGAGCATTTTGATGAGGCGGATATCGATCCTGCTTTCAGGACTCCTGATGACGCGGAAGTAAAGCTTCTTAGAAGCGATGTTATGGATAAGTTCCTTGAAAGCAAATACGCTGAAAAAGATCCTGCTTTCCTCAGCTTTGCTAAAAAGATTTCAGGCGGAAAGTATGATGACAAGCTTTCTGAGATCATAGAAGATCTGTATACGGAGGCAGACAGCACCCCGGATCCTGAGGGCTGGCTTGCGGCCCAGATGGATATATATAATGTGGACGGTATCCCAAATGAAGAGTTCTTAATGAGCTACTCCGAGAAATTTATACAATCTGCAGTGAAGGATTTTGAAAAAGCGGTAAAGATTTGCGAAAAGGCTCATTTTAATGATAAAGCCAATTCGATTTTCAGTGGGAACTATGGTTTGGTAAAAGGGCTTTTGAACCTTTCCTTTGAGGAACTTTATGGTGCTATAAATGGTATGGATTTTGGTAAGCTTTATACAAAAAAAGCGTGTCCTGAAGAAGAAATCATACTTTTGGAAGAAGCGGCAGCATTACGTAACAGAGGAAAAGAAAAGATTGGCGACCTTAAAAAGGCTGTATTTTCCGATAGCAAAGAAGATATCATAGCAGACACTGCAGCCACCAAAGAAGACATAAGATGCGCCATCAATCTTACCATAGATTTTAAAAAAGCCTTTGAAAAGGCCAAGCGTAAAAAGAATATGGCTGATTTTTCTGATGTTGCACATATGGCACTTAAGGTGCTTGTAGGTGATGATGGCAATCCTACCCCTGCAGCAGCTGAATACAGGGATAAATACGCAGAAATACTCATAGACGAGTATCAGGACAGCAACGACCTTCAGGAAAATATATTAAGGTCAATATCCGGCGAAAAACTTGGAAAGCCAAATATTTTTATGGTGGGAGATGTTAAGCAGAGTATCTACAGCTTCCGTCAGGCAAAACCGGAGCTGTTTGTTACCAAATACAATACATATAACAGATACAACAGGGACGAGAAGGGTACTCTTTATGAAAAGATAGTCCTTGGTCATAACTTCAGAAGCACAAAGAATGTTTTGACTTCGGTAAATACCGTATTTAGCGGCATTATGCAAGAAGAACTTGGCGGAGTTAATTACGATAAAGACGCACTTCTTATACCGGGAGACCCTAAAAAGGAAGACCTTGGCCCTGACGAGATCCTTCTTTTGGATCAAAAGGAGGAGTCCGAAAATGTGGAGTTTGACAGCAAGATCGACGCAGAAGCCAGTATGGTGAGCCAGCGTATAAGAGAACTTCACAAAGAAGGCGTAAATTACGGTGATATCGTTATTTTGCTTCGAAGCATGAAGGGATGGGGCGATATTTTCGTCAATATCCTTAACAACGAGGGCATACCTGCAGTCTGCGAGACAAGCAGCGGATACTTCTCTGCCTGGGAAGTGCAGGTGATATTAAACCTTCTTACGGTACTTGATAATCCGCGCAGCGATATTCCTCTTGCCAGTGTTATGATGTCTTATATCGGCGGGTTTACTCCGGATGATATGGCAAAGATAAGGATTACTGCAGGAAAAACGGGTTCATTTTATGATGCCCTCCTTGCAAATATAAATGACGAAAAATGCGCTGATTTTATAGAAAAGATCGGAAGATGGAGAAGCGAAGTTATATACAGATCAATAAACGAGCTTATCGGCATGCTCTATACCGAGACAAAGTTTTATGAGTATGTAAGCGCTATGCCGGGTGGCATAGTCAGAAGAGCAAACCTTGATATGCTGCGCGAAAAAGCTTCTGCGTTCGAAGAAAGTGCTTTTCACGGTCTTTTCCATTTTGTTAGATATATAGAAAAACTTAAAAAATACGAGGTGGACTACGGCGAAGCCACGGCTTCCGCAGGAGAAAACGTGGTGAGGATCATGAGCATCCACAAATCAAAGGGGCTTCAGTTCCCTGTTTGTTTCGTGTCGGGAGCAGGCAAGTCTTTTAATACTCAGGATGAGAAAAAGATACTTGCTGTCCACGGAAGTTTTGGAACAGCTATGAAAAAGATCGACCTTGAGACAAGGACATCAAAGGTTCCGCTTCTTAAAAAGCTTATTACAAAAAAGATGCACGAAGACGCTCTTGGCGAAGAACTTCGTATCTATTATGTCGCTATGACAAGAGCAGAAAAAAGACTTATTATAACCGGGGTCAGCAAGGATTTTGCAAAGCTTTCCGAAAACGCCGCATCATCCGGGACTGATTTTGCCGAGCTTTCAAAATGCGGTTCCTTCCTTGATATGTTAATGAGAGCCTATTATACTTTTCCGGGGGTTAAAGACGCACTAACCCTCAAGGTTGTTACAGCTGACGATCTTTTATTTGCTGCAAAAAAGACTGAATATGAAAGGCATCTTGGCGCCCTTATGAAGCTTACAGGTGCTATTGAAGACGGTGATCCTGATACCATTGCCCTTATTGAAAGAGAAAGCGCTTACAGGTACCCTTATATGGAAGAAGCCCTTCTTAAGGGAAAGATGACTGTTTCAGAGATCAAGGCTCTTTCCCATTCCGAAGAGGAATTCGGCGAGATAGTTACATATGAAAAAGAACCTTACATTCCTGCTTTTGCAAGAGAAGAGGAAAAGATAGCGGGTAACGAGCGAGGCACCATCTATCACTCAGTTATGGAGCATATGGATTTTGAAAAGATGGCAGGAGCAGGAAAAGAAGAAGTAACTGCATATATCGATAATGAGGTTAAAGAAGGAAGGCTGACTCCTGAAGACAGAAAAGCGGTAAGCGACTATAAGATAAGAACTGCGCTTTGCAGCAGCTTTGCGGAAAGAATGAAGGCTGCATCCTTAAAAAATGTACTTCACCGAGAAAGCCCGTTTGTAATCGCCGTAGAAAATGATATACTTATTCAGGGAATCATCGATGTCTGGTGGGAAGAAGATGATGGCATAGTGCTTCTTGACTACAAGACAGACAGAGTTCCTGAAGAGGGAGGAGAAAAGGTGCTTACAGACCGTTATAAGATACAGCTTGATTACTATGA
>JAEEGF011382481.1_pt1 | contig 40302 bp, 31 predicted proteins | sample 9134171 | NCBI WGS metagenome assembly JAEEGF01 (sample SAMN16246542, study PRJNA631951) | gut metagenome | biome: gut microbiome; feature: rumen; material: AP-attached | host: Bos | place: Iran: Karaj | collected 2018-10 | reverse complement strand
ATGAAGAGGTCGGCCTTCGGCTTGCGGGTGAAGTGGGGATTGTTGTCGGTGGTCTCCTCGGGGTAGTCGCGGTTGGCAGCATAGAACTCTACACCACGCTCACGGCACCACTGGAGGGCCTGGTCGAGAAGCTCGCCCTCGCGACAGGTCCAGAGGACGACGCGATGGCGGTCGGCAATGAGCATCTTCAGCGTCTCAATGGCGAAGGGGCGCTCTTCACCGATCTCAGGGTACTTGTTCTCGACAATCGTCCCGTCAAAATCAACTGCTATAATCATATCTTATTTATTTTACCACAGAGTCACGGAGACCACTGAGATTCTTGCCATGCCATGGATAAATAACTCTGTGTCCTCTGTGCCTCCGTGGTAATTATTATTTCTTGATGGAGTCGTCACTTATTTATTTTACCACAGAGTCACGGAGACCACTGAGATTCTTGCCATGCCATGGATAAATAAATCTGTGTCCTCTGTGCCTCCGTGGTAATTATTATTTCTTGAATATCTTATTTATTTTACCACAGAGTCACGGAGACCACTGAGATTCTTGCCATGCCATGGATAAATAACTCTGTGTCCTCTGTGCCTCCGTGGTAATTATTATTTCTTGATGGAGTCGTCATCCTTGTTGCCGTAGTGGGACTCGGCGTATTGGCCGTAGGAGCCGTAGTTGCCGTAGTTACCATAGCCGTACTTGCCATAGCCATAACGGCCATAACCGTAGCGGCCGTACTTGCCATAACGGCCATAGCCGTAGTAATAGCCATACTTGCGCTGCGACATGTCGATACCGTTGATGACCACACAGGGGTTGGGCATCTTCTTCTCCTTGGTGAGGGAGTTGACGAGGGCGAAGGATGACTTCGGGGTGTAGTCGGCACGGCAGACGAAGACGGTGATGTCGGCATGCTGGCCGATCTGCAGCGTGTCGGTGACCAGTCCGACAGGAGCGGTATCGAAGATGACATAGTCGTACATCTCGCGCAGCATCCCGACAATGTCACCGAAGTTCTCACGGGCGAGCAGCTCCGTGGGGTTCGGGGGCACAGGACCGGCCAACAGGAGGTCGAGGTTGTCGTTGACACCCGACTTCTTAATCTGGTTGACGAGGGCACTCTTGGTGACCTTATCGAGCGTGAGCAGGGAGGTAATACCTTCAAAACGGTCAGGGACACTGAAAAGACGTCCCAGGGCCGGCTTACGGATGTCGAGACCGCAGAGGATGACCTTTTTGCCTAATAAGGCAAAGGACACCGCCAGGTTGGCGGCATTGAAGGTCTTACCCTCACCAGAAGTGGTGGAAGTGAAGAGGATCACCTTCTGGTCGCCCTGCAGCATGAACTGGATGTTCGTACGCATGGCACGGAATATCTCGTCGATCTGGTTGTTCTTGTTCGCCTGGACCACGATGCCGGCCTTCTGCTTGACATTCTCGGAGGCCACTGCCACATCGGCAATGATGGGCAGGTCGGTGAGACGCGCCACATCCTCATGACCCTCAACCTTGTAACGGAAGAAGGAAACGAGGAAGATACAGACTCCCGGCACCAGGAAACCGAGAACCAGGGCACCGAAGAGGACAATCTGGTTCTTGGGGCTGACCTTTCCAACGAACAGGGGCTCGTCGATAAGCTTACCATTGTCGGCCGTGGCAGCCAGGGCGATGCTGTTCTCCTCACGTTTCTGGAGCAAAAGCATATAGAGCGTGGACTTCACATCCTGCTGACGACCCACCTGATTGAGGACACGCTCCTGAAGCGGGGCTGCGGAGATGCGGCCCTGGAACATCGAATACTGGTTCTGGATGCCCTGACGCCTGATGTCGGCCGAACTGCGGGCCTGCAGAAGGGCGGTCTTGATGGAGCTCTGGAGCTCCTCGATGGTAGCGGTGAGCGTCTTGACCTGAGGTGCCTCCTCGCTGGCGGCCTTCAACAGGCGGTTACGATCCTGGACGGCCTGGTTATAGTCGCTAATGAGGCGGGCAGAAGCCGCATCAGTCAGACCAACATTCGAGGGGATGATCTCATAGCGGTTCTTGGGGTTGTTGACGTATTCGCGCAGATAGTTGATCATCTGCAACTGAGAGTTCGCCTCAGAAAGACGGGCCGAGAACTCGTTGGACATCTGAACGGCCTGGGAGGCATCGGAGAGGGAGGTCACGGCATTCGCCTGCTTGAACTTCTGGATCTCGCTCTCGGTGGAGCCCAGTTCCTCGTTGATCTTCGTCATACGCTCGTTGATGAACTCCTCCGTGCGCAGGGCCACCTCGTTCTTGTCGGCATTGGCCTGACGGTTGTAGCAGACGTTCAGCTGGCGGAGCACATCCATGCCGCGACGGTAGTTCTTGTCCTTGAGCGTGAGCTCAGCGATAGAGGTAAGCTTGGACGTGGGGGCAATGGAGAGCTGCTTCAGATATTCCGTGGCCACCTGCATCGGGGGACGGATGGTCACCAGGTAGGTCTTGCCGGGGGCGAACTCACGACCGGCATTCTCCGTCACGGTGATGATACCCAATGGGGTCTTGAATGACGTCGGCAGGGAATCAGCCTTATGGATGAAGGCCTTCAGCTCGGTTTTATTTTCCATGGCCGAACCTTCCACCATATACTTCCTGCCCTCGCGCCAGACTTTCATCTTAAACCACTGGGTCTTCTCCAGAAGATTGAAGTCGAGGGAGTCGAGATGCTCGGGATCGAGATCGATGATGACAGGCTGCGTCTGGTAGACAATGTGATTCTGCACACGTCCCTCTGTGCGATATTCTGCGTAGAGCTTCAGATCCTTGACGACATCACGCAGGAGCACACGCGACTTCAGCACCTCCACCTCATTGTCGATACCGGTGGAGTTGGTCAGGAAACCGAGGTCCTCCACACCGGCCAGCATCTGGTTGGTGTTGCGCTTACGGTTCTCATCCTTGATGAGCATACGGGCAGAGACTTCATAGACGGGCTCTGCATAGCGGAGATAGATGAGGGCTACACAGAAACAGATGATGAGTGACAGGAGGAACCACTGCCAGTTGAGCACCAGAGCCGCATAGATGGTCTGGAAATTAAGGCGGCTCTTTTCACCTTCGGATTCTTCGATCAACTCTTCGAGCTGATCGATGCTGATTTTCTTTTCTTCGGACATATTATACTTATTTTATCATTTTAGACAGAATATCTTTTAAAGACATCATAACATAATAACATATTTAGACAGAATATCTTTTAAGACATAATAACATAATAACATATAATACATTATGTATTTTTGGTTTTGAGGAGGAGGTCGGGGGAGATCTCCATGTAGGCACAGCCGAGCTGGTCGATGCGGATGCCGACGTAACGGGCATGGTCACCGGGGATGCGGACGACATGCCCCTCGAGGTTGTCACCCCAGCCGAGCACCCGGACCGTGTCACCGATGGCGAAGCCGGAGGTGGCGAAGCGGACGGCACTCTCAGACTGGCCGAGCATGCGCTGGAGCATCTGCATCTGACTGTCGGGGATGACAGCAGGGAGATGACGCCCGTAGGCGTTCGTCGCACCCGCCTTGTTGACCATGAAGTAGTGGATCTCGGGCATCGTCACGACCACGGCACGCTGCCGCTCGGTGAGACGGATGAAGACGTACTGGGTGATGACGGGACGCTCGATCTTCTTCTTGCGGCCATTCCGCCAGACATGAATCTCCCACTGGGTGGCGGCATAGGCCTCATAGCCTAAGGAAATGAGGCGGTCGCGAACGGCCTTTTCTGCCCTTGTCCCCACGTAAGCCACATACCAGCGAGGTATGCCTACGGCCTCGTCAGCGACAATCACTGGCGTCTCATTCTCGAACTTTTTGTCCTTCTCCGACATTTTGCGGCGCAAAGGTACAAAGATTTTTTGAATTCACGCGTCTGATTTCAAAAAAATAGTAAAAATATTAGGATTTATTGCACAAATTTGCATCCGTTGCGCATTTTTTGAGTACCTTTGCAGCGCGTTTTTCGAAAAACGCGCTGCGAGTACAGGCTGCACCTCAGCAAAAAAAAAGAGCTTTCTGCATTCGGTTTGCACTGTCCTTGCACCCATTAGGTTTAAGAAGGTATATAATATATTTAAGGTATGGAATCGTTTCATTGGCTGAAAGACTTGTTTATGAACACCGACTCGGTGGCTCATATCGTACTGCTTTATGCCATCGTGATAGCCATCGGTGTCTACCTGGGCAAAATCAAGGTCTTCGGTATCTCACTGGGTGTCACCTTTGTGCTCTTCGCCGGCATCCTGGCCGGTCATATCGGCTTCACCGCCCCTACCCCGATCCTGACGTTCGTACAGGACTTCGGACTGATACTCTTTGTGTTTATGATCGGTATGCAGGTGGGACCCGGTTTCTTTGAGAGTTTCGGGACAGCAGGCATCAAGCTCAACGGACTGGCTGCCAGTGCCATCCTGCTGAATATCCTCGTGATGTTCGCCTGCTACTACATCTTCTTCGACACCTCCAAACCGGCTGGTCTTCCCATGATGGTCGGCACGCTTTACGGTGCCGTCACCAACACCCCCGGTCTCGGTGCTGCCAATGAGGCGCTGAACACGGTGTTCCCGCACGGAGGCGCCCCACAGATCGCCTCTGCCTATGCCTGTGCCTACCCCCTCGGTGTACTGGGTATCATAGGCGCTATCTTATTAATAAGGTACGCGTGCAGAATCAAACTGGAAGACGAAGAGAAACAGCTCTCGGAGATGGAGGGCAGTAAGGCCAACAAGAAGCCCTACAAGATGCACTTGGAGGTGACCAACAAGTATCTTGAAGGCAAGACGCTCCTACAGATACGAGACTTCCTGAACCGCGACTTCGTGGTGTCACGACTGGTCCATCAGGGCGAGCTCTGCATCCCCAACCGCGACACCGTGTTCCATGTGGGCGACCAGATGCTCATCGTCTGTACCGAAGCAGACCAGGAGGCCATCATGGCCTTTATCGGTCCGAAACTCGACATCGACTTCGAGCAGCAGGACCAGCCGCTGGTATCCAAGCGCATCCTCATCACCAATCCGAAGATCAACGGCAAGACCCTGGCATCGATGCACTTCTCCAGCGTGCATGGTGTGAACGTCACCCGTGTCACCCGTCATGGCATGGATCTCTTCGCCTCTGCCTCCCTGCCCCTGCAGGTCGGTGACAAGATCATGGTGGTGGGACCGGAAGATGCCGTCGACCGTGTGGCCAACAAGATGGGTAACTCCCTGCGTCGCCTGAATGCACCTAATATCGCCACGATCTTCGTAGGTATCTTTATCGGACTGATTTTCGGTTCGTTCCCGTTGGCCATCCCCGGCATGCCCGTTCCGGTGAAGTTAGGTCTGGCAGGCGGTCCGCTGATCATCGCCATCCTCATTGGCCGCTACGGCTACAAGATCCACCTGGTGACCTATACCACCACCTCTGCGAACATGATGCTGCGTGAGATCGGACTGGTGCTCTTCCTCGCATCCGTGGGTATCAAGGCGGGGGCTGGATTCTTCGAGACGGTGGTCGACGGTGACGGACTGCTCTACGTGCTGACGGGCTTCCTGATTACCGTCATCCCGATCCTGATCATCGGGCCGATAGCCAGAATACGCCACAAGTTCAATTACTTCACCATCGCAGGCATGATTGCCGGTACCTATACCGATCCCCCTGCCCTGGCCTACTCCAACAGCATCTGTTCGAAAGAGGCGCCTGCCATCGGCTACTCGACGGTCTATCCGCTGGCGATGTTCCTCCGCATCTTCACGGCACAGATCATCGTGCTGTTCTTCTGCGGGTAGTCTATATTTATATAAACAAGGATTAAAGGATTAAAAGGAGGCTACCGCCAGAAAATCCATAAAAAAGGAGGCTACCGCCAGAAAAATCCATAAATCCTTAAATCCTTGTTAAAAAAAGAAATAAGAAAAAAATAATACACGTATTAAAAATGAATAGTTTCAGACTTCTGCTCAGCGGACTGCTGATGTTCAGCGCGACGGGGGTGTTCGGGCAAGGCGCCAAGAACATCCGCATCAACGAGGTGCTGACCAACAACACCGCCAACATCCAGGACGAGTACGGACAGCGGGAGGCATGGATAGAGCTGGAGAACAACTCGTTCACCACCTACAACATCCGTGGTATGTACTTTACCACCGACCGCAGCGTGCTCGATCCGAACATGAGTGTGCCTGAACGCATCAAGCGCATGAGCGTCATCCCCAACGGTGACCCCCGTACGCAGATTGGCGGCAGGCAGCACCTGGTATTCTACTGCAACTCGAATCCTGCCCAGGGCAAGTTGCACCTCTCACTGAAGGTTCCCATGTCAGAACCCGTTTGGATCGGATTCTATAACGGTAACGCCGTAGAACTCATCGACTCCGTCACAGTACCCGCGCTGGCTGCCGACCAGAGCTACGCCCGTCACGGTAACCAATGGAGCGTGAAATCGCCTGAGAACGTCACTGCCGGCATCGAGAACTTCATCAAGACCGACGAGACGAAAGACGCCAAGCTGAAGCGCGAGGATCCCCACGGCTTCGGTATCACCCTCCTCGCCATGGGCATCGTGTTCTTCTGCCTGTTCCTGCTCTTCGTGTTCTTCTGGGTCTTCGGACTCATCATGGCACACTTAGAGACGGCCAAGAAGGTGGCTCATACCCAGCCCATCAAGCCCATCACGAAGACGGTGGAGGTGACCCACGACCTGGCTCACGCCACCGGCAACATCCTGCAGGACGGCTTCGACAAGAAGGGTATCGACAAGGAAGTGTACATCGCTGTCATCTCCATGGCCCTGAAGCAGTATCAGGACGACGTGCACGATGTGGAGAGCGGTATCATCACCATCAAGCCCCAGCGCACAGGATGGTCGGATGAGGGTAACCAGATGACGCACTTCTCGACACCTGTCATCCCCACTTCCCACAAAGCACCCAACATTCCCACAAGTCACAACAGTTAAATGGAAATTTATCAAGATGAATAAGTATCAATATAAAGTACAAGGCGTCGATTACGACGTAGAGATAGAAGAAGTAGAGGGCAACGTCGCCAAGGTGGTCGTTAACGGTGTCCGTTTCGATGTCGAGCTGAAACAGCCCATCAACCCGGCCAGCACGCTGAAGAAGGTTCGCGTGGAAGCCCCGAAACCCGTGGCCCGTCCGGTGATAACCCCCGAGAAGGCACCTGCTGCCGACAAGCCAATGGCTCCCGGCACCGGCTCTGCCGTGAAGGCTCCGCTGCCCGGAACCGTCACAGAGCTGAAGGTGAACGTTGGCGACAAGGTGAATGCGGGTGACATCGTCCTCGTGCTCGAGGCCATGAAGATGCAGAACAACATCGAGTCAGAGTTCTCCGGTACCGTCACGTCCATCACCGTCAAGCAGGGTGAGACCGTCATGGAGGGCGCTGTGCTCATGACCATCGGATAACGGATTATGATGATATATTATTATATGATGATATAATATTATTATTAAACAAGGATTAAAGGATTATAAGGAGGCTACCGCCAGGAAAGCCATAAAATAAGGAGGCTACCGCCAGAAAAGCCATAAAATAAGGAGGCTACCGCCAGAAAAGCCATAAAATAAGGAGGCTACCGCCAGGAAAGCCATAAAATAAGGAGGCTACCGCCAGAAAAATCCATAAATCCTTAAATCCTTGTTTAAATAAAAATAAATAAAGACTCCGTGTTCAAATTAATCAGAAGAAAATGGATTTAGGACAATTTATCATACAGAACTTTCATGAATTCCTGACCTATACGGCCTTTGCCAATGCCACCGTCGGGAACCTGATCATGATTGTGGTGGGAGCCTTCTTCATCTGGCTCGCCATCAAGAAAGACTTCGAGCCGCTGCTGCTCGTCCCCATCGGACTGGGCATCATCCTCGGCAACATCCCCTTCCGTGCCGATGCTGGACTCGAGATCGGTCTCTACGAAGACAACTCCGTATTGAACATCTTCTATCAGGGTGTACGACAAGGGTGGTATCCGCCGCTCATCTTCCTCGGCATCGGAGCGATGACCGACTTCTCGGCACTGCTTGCCAATCCGAAGCTGATGCTCATCGGTGCCGCTGCCCAGTTCGGTATCTTCGGTGCCTATATGGTGGCGCTGGCGATGGGCTTCGAGCCCTCACAGGCTGCCGGTATCGCCATCATCGGTGGTGCCGACGGTCCTACGGCCATCTTCCTCAGCTCCAAGCTCTCACCGAACCTCATGGGTGCCATTGCCGTGTGTGCCTACTCCTATATGGCCCTCGTGCCGGTGATCCAGCCGTTCATCATGCGCCTGCTCACCACGAAGAAGGAGCGCGTCATCAAGATGAAGCCCGGTCGTGAGGTCAGTCAGACAGAGCGCATCCTCTTCCCCATCATCGGTCTGTTGCTGACGACGTTCATCGTGCCCTCAGGCCTGCCCCTGTTGGGTATGCTGTTCTTCGGCAACCTGCTGAAGGAGAGCGGCAAGACCACGCGTCTGGCCAAGACTGCCGGTGCCGCCCTGAACGACATCGTCGTGATGCTGCTCGGTCTCACTGTCGGCTGTTCGACACAGGCCTCGGAGTTCCTGACGTTCAACACCATCAAGATCTTCGCCCTCGGTGCGATGGCCTTCATGATTGCGACGGCCTCCGGTGTCTGCTTCGTGAAGATCATGAACCTCTTCCTGCCCGAAGGCAAGAAGCTGAACCCGCTGATCGGTAATGCCGGTGTGAGTGCCGTTCCGATGGCCGCACGTATCTCCAACAACCTCGGCCTCGAGTACGACCGCCACAACTTCCTGCTCATGCATGCCATGGGTCCGAACGTCGCTGGTGTCATCGGATCGGCTGTCGCTGCAGGTGCGTTGTTAGGATTCCTCTCTTAGAAGTTAAGTGACATGCAAAGAATAAGTTGGTATAACTCTCACCACAGAGACACGGAGTACACTGAGTTTTTTGCTGTGTCAAGAAAGAAAAGGGACAAATGACAGAGAGGCCGAAGATAGCGATAGTAGATACGAACACATTAGCCTCGATGGGTCTGAAACAGATCCTACAGACCGTCATGCCCATCATGACGGTCGACACCTTTGGCTCTTTCGCTGAACTGCAGTCGGGCCATCCCGATGCCTACTACCATTACTTTGTGGCCATGAGCATCGTGCTGGAACATAAGGATTTCTTCCTGGCCCGTCGTCGCAAGACCATCGTGCTCACCCTCTCCCTCGACACGATGTCGCAGCTCTCCGAGTTCCACAGCCTCTGCGTCAACGTGCCGGAGCCTCAGCTCGTGCGCGCACTCCTTGCCCTTGAGCAGAGGGCTCACGGCAAAGGCGAGAACCTGCCCCCCATGCCTGACATCATCAGGCGCAAGATTCTCACCGACCGTGAGATTGAGGTCATGTCGCTCATCGTACAGGGCTATATCAACAAGGAGATTGCCGAGCAGCTCAACATCGGCCTTGCCACCGTCATCACCCATAGAAAGAATATCATGGACAAGCTGGGATTCCGAAGTGTCTCAGCTCTCACCATCTACGCCGTCATGCACGGTTATGTAGACATAAATAAGATATAATAATGAATGATATATTACGTATAGAGTTCGAGAATGCCACGGCCGAGGTCGTCTGCTTTGACAACGGCACCGAGGTCAGAGAGTACCAAGCCATCATCCATGTCGCCCATCCGCGACTGACCTATGCCCAGCAGCTCGAGGCCGTCCTGAACGCCTACGACGCCCTGCGTACGCAGTTTGCCGGTACTCAGGCCGTCTTCAAGCGCTACTTCCTCAGCGATGCCGCCAATCAGGCAGACGATATCATCGCTGCCGACCTCTCCCTCTGTGCCAAGAGCATCATCCAGCAGGCGCCCCTCGACGGGACGAAGGTCGCCCTTTGGGTCTATCTGATGTCGGGTGTCGAGACACAGCTCAACAAGAGCGGCCTGTACGAAGTGCGTCACGGTGAGTTCCGTCATCTCTACAACGCCTCTGCCCACAACCTTGCCGCCAACTCTGAATACCAGATGCGGCTGCTCTTCAACGAGTACGTCATGCAGCTGGCCGAGGAGGGATGCAAGCTCTCGGAGAACTGCATCCGCACATGGCTCTTCGTCAACGACATCGACCTCAACTACGGTGGTGTCGTGCGGGCGCGTAATCAGGTGTTCTTCACCCAGGGACTGACTGTCCACACCCATTTCATTGCCTCCACGGGCATCGGAGGCCGTCAGCAGGATCCCAACGTGCTCTCACAGATGGACAACTATGCCATTGCCGGCATCCGTCAAGAACAGATCCACTACCTCTACGCCCCCACCCACCTCAACCGCACCAGCGACTATGGTGTCTCGTTCGAGCGCGGCACCTACATCGACTATGCCGACCGTCGGCACGTGTTCATCTCGGGTACGGCCAGCATCAACAACAAGGGCGAGATCATGTATCCCAAGGACATCGAGCAGCAGACGCGACGCATGTGGGAGAATGTCGAGGCGCTGCTGAAAGAGGCCGACTGCTCCTATGATGATGTGACAGAAATGGTGGTCTATCTGCGCGACATCGCTGACTATGACATCGTGCGGAGTCTCTATGAGGAGCGTTTCCCTGACAAGCCCTGGGTCATCGTGCATGCTGCCGTGTGCCGTCCCGGATGGCTCGTGGAAATGGAGTGTATGGCTGTCAAGGCCCAGTCAAAACCCGAATTCCCGGAATTTTAAAAGAAATAAAAAGGAATAAAAAGGAATAAATTGGAAACGAATGTGAATAATATGAATAATTATATCCACAAATATGAATAATAAAATTTAGATAATAAAAATAATATTATAAATATTAGTGGTTATTATTCACATTCGTTTCCAAAAATAATACATTTATGAAAAAGTATATATTGTTTATTTTTATTACACTTCTCCTGATGAGTTTCATGGCCGATGAGACGATGACCAAGGAGAACGGTGCGTTCGTCATCAACACCACTGAATTAGGCAAGAACGTCGAGGGCTATCAGGGCACTACCCCACTGAAGGTCTATATCAAGAACAACAAGGTGGAGAAGATTGAGTTCCTCCCATCGACGGAGACCCCCAAATATTACAACCGTGTGAAGAAGTTCCTACAGTCGAAGTGGGATGGTCTGAAGGTGAAAGAGGCCCGTGAGAAGGAAGTTGATGTCATCACCGGTGCCACCTACTCCTCCGAGGCCGTCATCGAGAACGTCCGCCTCGCCCTCGACTACTACCAGTCGCATAAATAAGAACAAAAAAATAATCCCCCGCCCAATCCGGACGGGGGATTATTTATTTGTCTTATTTCTTATTTGGCGTAGGCCACGCTACGGGTTTCGCGGATGACGGTGATCTTCACCTGTCCGGGATAGGTCATCTCGTTCTGGATCTTTGTAGCGATGTCAGAGCTGAGGGCTTCGGCCTCGGCATCGTTCATCTTGTCGGCACCGACGATGACACGGAGCTCACGGCCAGCCTGAATGGCGTAGGTCTTCGTGACACCGGGATAGCTCATGGCGATGGCCTCCAGGTCGTTGAGACGCTTGATGTAGGCCTCGACAATCTCACGACGGGCTCCGGGACGGGCACCGCTGATGGCATCGCACACCTGAACGATCGGGGCCAACAGGGTCTGCATCTCCATCTCGTCGTGGTGGGCTCCGATGGCGTTGCAGATGTCGGGTTTCTCCTTGAACTGCTCGGCAATCTTGGCCCCATAGAGTGCGTGAGGCATCTCACTCTCCTCATCGGGCACCTTACCGATATCATGCAACAGACCAGCGCGCTTGGCTTTCTTCGGATTGAGTCCGAGTTCGGCAGCCATCACGGCACAGAGGTTGGCGGTCTCACGGGCATGCTGCAACAGGTTCTGACCGTAAGAGGAACGGTATTTCATCTTACCGATGATGCGGATGAGTTCGGGATGAAGACCGTGGATACCGAGGTCGATGGCAGTGCGCTTACCGGTCTCGATGATCTCGTTGTCGAGCTGTTTCTTGACTTTGGCAACCACCTCTTCGATACGTGCAGGATGGATACGGCCGTCGCTGACCAGCTGATGGAGGGCCAGACGGCATACCTCACGACGTACGGGATCGAAGCCTGAGATGACGATAGCCTCGGGCGTGTCGTCGACGACGATCTCCACACCTGCGGCTGCCTCAAGGGCACGGATGTTACGTCCCTCACGGCCGATGATACGACCCTTCACCTCGTCGTTGTCGATATGGAACACGCTGACGGAGTTCTCGATGGCGGTCTCAGTGGCCACACGCTGGATGGTCTTGATGACGATCTTCTTGGCCTCCTGGTCGGCATTGAGCTTCGCCTCATCCATGATCTCATTGATATAGCTGGCGGCAGCGGTCTTGGCCTCGTCTTTCATAGACTCGACGAGACGGTTCTTGGCTTCCTCAGCACTGAGTCCAGACACCTCCTCAAGCATCTCACGCTCCTTGAGCTGCATCTTCTCGAGCTCCTCAGCCTTGACGGAGAGCAGGCGCTTCTCATTGTCGAGACGCTGCTGCTGGGTGTTGAGCTCACCGCTCTTGCGGTTGAGTTCCTCCTGACGCTGGTTGAGCGAGAGCTCACGCTGCTTCAGCTTGTTCTCTGTCTGCTGAACCTGCTGGTTACGCTGCTGGATCTCCTTCTCGAGCTCGCTCTTCTTGTTGAGGAACTTCTCCTTGACTTCCAGCAGTTTCTTCTCCTTGATAACCTCTGCCTCCTTCTCGGCAGCCTCCATTTTCTCATTGTATTTCCCCTTCAGTACGAAGCGGAAAATCAGATATCCGCCAACTCCTCCTAACGCGAGGGCGCCGGCAGCGATCAATAGTACAAAAATTAAATCCATAAAAAATCTATATTAAACAATGTTATTCTCACTTCAGTGCTTCCTCAATCTCAGAAGTCAACTTGGCAAGAATATCATCATAGGGTGCCGTATCGTTCTTACCGCGCTCCTTCTCCAGCATCAGCGCGATGTCGATCAGCGTCATCAGCGCGATGGTGTGCTCACCCTTCTTACCCTTATAAGCCTGCGAATAGGCGTTATAACGGTTGGTGATGAGCTTGGCTGCCCTGCGGTAGTACTCCTCATCGGCACGGTTGACCGTCACTTCGATCTCCTCGTCGTAGACGTGCAACCTTATATGTAGTTTCTCGTTGTTGTTTACTTCTGGCATCGGATAGTCTGTTTACTGTTCGTCGCTCAGAATGGCGATGCACTTGTTCACCTGCCGGATCATCTTCGCAAGGCGTTCCTTGGCCTCTTCCAGGTTACCGTCGGTAATCTCAAGCATACGCGCCATCTTCAATGAGTTATAGTCGTTGTCCGCCTGAGTGACCCTGGCCTTGAGTTCCTCTATCTCCGTAGCCTGCTCTCCCATCTGCTGCTGGAGCTGCATGTTCTCCTTCTTCAGTTCCTGAAACTGGAGGATCATCTGCCGCACACGGGTTTGGAAATCAGCCAAAGTTTTCTCGCTTGGATTCATACATAACTATTTGGCCTACAAAGTTAAGCCAAAAAAGTGAAAAGTGAAAGGTGAAAAGTGAAAAGTCCCTATTATTTTTCTTTTTTTAACAGTTTAGCCACAGATTGCACAGATTCACACTGATAAAGAGATTCACACAGAAACAATTCTGAGATCATCTTTTCTTCTGTGAACATCTGTGTAATCTGTGGCTATTCTTCACTCCTCACTCCTCTTTCTTTCTCGGTTCCTTCTTGGCGAGCATGACCACGCGATAGACGAAGTCAGTGACCCACTTCTGGGAGAAGCCGAGACGACGGTTGTATTCACGGACGGAGACAACGGTCTTGAGCACGTCGGGCTCCTTGAAGTCGTTCTTGTTGAAGATGTCACTAACGGTCTTCTCGGTCATCGTGTAGAGGGCCTTCTTCATAAATCCCGGCAGACGGAGCTTGAACTTCATCAGATTGCCCGTGAGCATCATGATGTCCTGCGTAAAGCCCTGGAACTGCAGGAGATAGGTCTGTGCGTCCTGTATCTTCTTGCAACGACGGTGGAGGCTCTGGTCGATCTCCTTGAAGAAGGCATCGTCCATCTGATACATTGACTTGAGCATGTTCTTGCAGCGGCTGCGCTCACCAACACCTAACTTATTATTAACGGTAGGCACCTTGAGTGTGGACTTGAACACCCTGAGGTCAGGGAGTGCTGCCAGGTTCGTGATGCCAAGGTCGGCAGCAAGGGCTGCCTGGAAATAGACGCGGATGAGGGTCATGAAATCTTCCATGCCTCCCACCTTCTGCTCGTCTTTCTTTCCGAAAATCTTATTCCAAAATCCCATAAATATCTATAATTGTTTAGAAATCGCGTGCAAAGTTACTACTTTTTAAGGAGTTAAAGGAGTTAAAGAAGTTAAAGGGAGTTAAAGGACATTACTTTCAAACAAAATTCATTACCTTTGCAGGCAACAAACAAGAAATAAACATGAAAGGTATCGTATTAGCAGGAGGTTCTGGCACGCGCCTCTACCCCATCACCAAGGGAGTCAGCAAGCAGTTGATTCCTATTTTCGACAAACCGATGATTTACTACCCCATCTCGACGCTGATGCTCGCAGGCATCCGTGAGATCCTGATCATCTCCACCCCCTACGACCTGCCGGGTTTCAAGCGTCTGTTGGGCGACGGCAGTGAGCTGGGCGTGCATTTCGAGTATGCGGAGCAGCCCTCACCCGACGGTCTGGCACAGGCCTTCATCATCGGTGACAAGTTCATCGGAGAGGACAGTGTCTGTCTGGTATTAGGCGACAACATCTTCTACGGCAGCGGTTTCACAGGCATGCTGAAGCAGGCCGTCATCAACGCAGAACAGAATAACCATGCCACCGTGTTCGGCTATTGGGTGAACGATCCGGAGCGCTATGGTGTGGCAGAGTTTGACAAGGACGGCAACTGCCTCAGCATCGAGGAGAAGCCCGCCAAGCCGAAGTCGAACTATGCCGTCGTAGGACTCTATTTCTATCCGAACAGTGTGGTGGAGATTGCGAAGAACATCAAGCCCAGTGCCCGTGGAGAGTTGGAGATCACTACCGTCAACCAGAAATATCTCGAGCAGAAGAACCTGCTGGTGCAGACCCTGCAGCGCGGTTTTGCCTGGCTCGACACCGGTACGCACGACTCACTCTCCGAGGCCTCGACCTTCATCGAAGTCATCGAGAAGCGTCAGGGCCTGAAGGTGGCCTGTCTGGAGGAGATTGCCTACAAGCGTGGATGGATCACGAAAGAACAACTGAAAAAACTGGCCGAGCCGATGGCAAAGAACGACTACGGCCAGTATCTGCTGCGTCGTGCAGAGGAATACGTCAGATAGCGTATTCCCCTACACAACGGGTGAGGGCTGCAGGATTGCCCATATCAAACATACGTCCCTTCAACCTGACACCCATCATACCACTTCTCTGACGGACGGCTTCGAGAGCGGAAGTCAACTCTATCTCGCTCACGTGGTCTCCGTCAATTTCTTTTTTCATGATATCATCGTGCAGCTGGGCGAACACCTCAGGCGTGAGGATATACTGTCCAAACACACTGTAATACTCTTTCTCCCCATTCTTGTTGCGGACGCCCAGGAAGTCTTCGGCATAGCTTGCCTTGGGTTTCTCATGCATGATATCGACATTGAGAATGGTGTTCTCCTTGTCCTCCCACACCCCGTGGAGGATACCGTAATGGCTCACCACCGACAGCGGGACGCTATGGATACTGACCATCAGAGCGTTGTAGCGTTCATACTCTTCAATCAGTTGCAGGGCACAGGGTTTGTTGGAGTCGCTGCGATAGATGGTGTCACCCAAGAGGAGCAACACGGGCTCATTACGGGCGAACTGTGCCGCCTGATATACCGCATGACCGAAACCACGTTTCTCACGCTGGTAGACGTAATGCAGGCGCTTGCCGATATCGAGGATGTGGTTCTCGTACTCCTGCGCCTCCGGATTCAGCTTGCGGAGATGCTCGTCGGAGAGTGGGCGCTCGAAGTAGTCGGCATACTGCTGACGCTCCTCTTCAGAACCCAACACCAGACAGATCTCCTCAATGCCGCTCTTCACCAACTCCTCCAAGAGAATCAGGATGACAGGGCGCACCATACCATCCGGACACGGGATGGGGAAGAAATCCTTCTTCAGGGCACGGGTGGCCGGATAGAGACGTGTGCCGAAGCCTGCCACGGGGATGATGGCGCGACGCACGGTATGGACGGGCTTCAGCGTGAGAGGATAGGCCTTCATGCCGTGCTCGTTGAGATAGGCTATCAGCTGCTGCTGGGCCTCGGCACTGCGGGCCAAAAACTGCACGGAACCGTCACCATGGGAACCGACCCCCTTGCCGCCCCATACGAGGGGTTGGATCTCGGGATCCTGAAGCACACTGTGGAGTTTGGGCGAGTGGAGAGCCGGTGACATCGGCACCACCTTCTCGTCGAAGACGGCTTCCGCCTCCGTCATCAGCCGTCCCAAAGCCTCTGCCTCGCCTTCCGCCATATACTGGATGGCACGATCGACGATGTCGAGGTTCTGTTGTCCGAGGGCCTCGTGCTCTGCACGGTCGGCATCGGTTGTGGGGAAGGGATAGGCCTTGTTCAGGTCGGAGAGGATCCTGATGGTGTCCTTCTCGGCACAGAGGTCGGCAAAGACCCAGTAGAGGTGTTTCTTCACATTCAGCGAACGCACCTCTATCTCGTCACCGTCGAAGGTCATCAGATTCGGCTTCACACCGAAGGCACAGGCCTGGTCCAGACGTCCGCAGCGGCTACTGGTCCGCAACTCCCCCACATAGGCGATGTTCATCTCGCCAAGGGTGTTCAGATTCAGATTATATAATAAGTTGAACGCGCGTGCGACGAGGACACAGATGGCCGCAGAACTGGAGAGACCGCTCTTCATGGGTAGTGTCATCGACGTGATGCGGATGCGCACGCCACCCACCTTATACCATTCCAGCATATAGGAGGCCACACCGGCACAGTAGCAGAAGAACGACCCCGACTTCGCGATGCGCTTCAATTCGGTCTCATCCATCCGACAGGAGAAATCCTGCCACACACCCTCAATCTCGGTTGCCTCACTGTAAAGTTCAAAGATACTGGATTTCTCAACTTCGGCATAAATACCTTGTTCGATACCTGTGACGATGGCAGCACCTGGGGCGATGTCTGCATTCATCGTACGGTAGTGACCCGCCCAGTCGGTATGCTCACCAAAGAGGCATAAACGCCCCGGAACAAACAGTTTTATCATATTTCTGTAGTTTTATCAGTGCAAAGATAACAAAAAAAGCCACAGATTACACCGATTTCAAGGAGAAAAGACCTAAAATCGCTCGAATTTTGATATTTTTTTGCACTTTTGTTTGGTCGTTTCAGCTAAAATGCCTACTTTTGCCCTCGAATTATAAACATTTTAAAAAGATTATTGCCTATCGAAACAAACTTTACTCAAATACGATAAAATAAAAATAGTATATGAGTACTTTAGAAAGTATGACCGACGAAGAGTTGGCATTATCTTACATCAATGGCAATAACCGAGCATTCGATGAGTTACTTTCAAGAAGTCAGGACAAGATTTTCAGCTATATCATCTATATAGTGAAAGATGAGAACTTGGCCAATGACCTGTTCCAGGAGACTTTCCTGAAAGCCATCACGAAAATGCAGAGTGGCAGATATACAGACTCGGGGAAGTTCTTCTGGTGGCTGACACGTGTGGCCCACAATGTCATCATCGACTACTACCGTGCCCAGAAGAGCCGTCATATCGTGGAACCCACGAAGGACAACGACCTCTCGAACCTGAGCAGCAACTCAGTGATGGACGGCTGTCGCGAAAGCGAGATGGCCAATGCCCAGGTACTGCGCGACGTGAAGAAACTGATGGAAGCCCTGCCTGAACAGCAGCGCGAGGTGGTCTTTATGCGGTACTACCAGGAACTGTCGTTCAAGGAGATCGCGAAGATCACAGGGGTGAGCATCAACACCTCATTAGGACGCATGCGCTATGCCCTCATCAACATGAGGAAGCTGACGCATCAGCACGGGGTGAACCTCGTGTTGGAATAAGCCATAAGTAAGCCACAGATTACACAGATTCTCACAGATAATAAGATTAACACAGATGGCACTGATAAAGAAAATCTGTGAAAATCAATAATTCTGTGTGAATCTGTGTAATCTGTGGCTGTAATCTGTTGCTTAAAGAGCCCTAAGATCGTGGATGACCTGCTCGGGGTTGGGAGCGTTGAAGACATAGCTGCCACTGACGAGGACATCGACACCAGCTGCTACCAGACGGGGAGCCGTCTCGCCCTGTACACCGCCATCCACCTCGATCAGCGTCTGACAGCCTTTCCTGTCGATCATCTCACGAAGGCGCTTCACCTTGTCGATGGTGTTCTCGATGAACTTCTGTCCGCCAAAACCGGGATTGACACTCATCAGCAACACCATCTCCACGTCACCGAGGATATCCTCAAGCACAGAGACGGGAGTGGAAGGATTGAGTGTGACTCCTGCCTTCATACCAGCATTGTGGATCTCCTGCACGGTGCGGTGCAGATGGACGGAGGCCTCGTAATGCACGTTCATCATCATCGCACCAAGTTTGGCGGTCTGCTGGATGTAACGTTCGGGACGCTCTATCATGTAGTGTACATCGAGAGATTTCTTACAGGCCTTCGCCACTGCCTCGAGGACGGGGAAGCCGAAGGAGATGTTGGGGACGAATGAACCGTCCATCACGTCGAGGTGAAGCCAGTCAGCCTCACTGCGGTTAATCATGTCGATGTCGCGGTCGAGATGAAGGAAGTCGGCTGCGAGTAAGGAGGGTGATACTATTGCCATAATCCAGTCAATTGAGGCACAGGGCCTGTTTATTGTTGTTTACACGGAAGGTGTAGGCGTACTGCCGGATGATGTCGAGCGTCTGCTCGCTGGGCTTGAACGATTCGGGAGTAAAATGCTTCATAGGCGAAAAAATTAAATTCTACCATAGAAACGCAAACACCTGCTACTTTATTATATCAAGCCACAGATTTCACAGATTTTCACAGATTTTTTGATTTACACAGAAGATTCTGAGCGAATACATTGATACTCTGTCATGTTTTTGATGCCGTTCAAGAAATCGCGGGCTGCCATACGCTTCTTGCCAGCCAACTGAAGTTCGATGATCTTAAGCAATCCATCCTTGGCTGTGACATACATATCTTTATTATCTACTACAATCCGTCCTGGGGCAAAGTTACTACCCTTACCTGAGCATTCGGACTTGAATATCTTCAGCACGGTATCCTTGCCGTTGGTATCTCTCAACGTAGTCCATGCACCGGGATAGGGGCTCAGGCCACGGATGAAATCATAGATACGCTTGCAGGGACGGTCCCAGTTGATCTCACAGGTGTTCTTGAAAAGTTTCGGGGCGTCGTAGAGACGGCTGAACTTTCCTTCCAGTTCTGCCTGCGGGATGCTCTCCGGGTGTCCGTCGGCAGCGATGATCTTTTCGAGAGTCTCCAGGCAGATGTCTGCCCCGAGGTGCATCAGGCCGTCATAGACATATTCCACATCGGCCTCATCGGGAATATCGAAAGGCTTCTGCATGATGATGCGGCCCGTATCGATCTCCTTATCCAGGAAGAACGTCGTGACACCCGTCTGCGTCTCACCGTTGATGACGGCCCAGTTGATGGGGGCAGCACCACGGTACTGGGGCAACAGGGCAGCATGGACGTTGAAAGTGCCGTATGCCGGCATATCCCACACCACTTCGGGCAGCATCCGGAAGGCGACGACCACCTGAAGGTTGGCCTTGTAGCTACGGAGTTCCTCGACGAAAGCAGGGTCTTTCATCTTCTCCGGCTGCAGCACAGGCAGTCCTTTCTCCAAGGCAAACTTCTTCACCTCCGAGGGCTGAACCTCCGTCTGATGCCGGCCTACGGCCTTGTCGGGCTGCGTCACCACCGCCACCACATTATACTCATTCTCCACCAGTGCCTTCAATGTCTCCACCGCAAACTCCGGCGTTCCCATAAACACAATTCTCAAATCTTTCTTCTCCATATTCTCATTATTCTAGAAACAAGGATTTAAGGATTAAAAGATTTTATCACATATAACACCATAAATCCTTGAATACTTATTTATATCTTTTTCAGATTGAATAATCTTTTCTTTACCAGACTCTCTTCACCAAAATTTAGCAATAACCCGACTTCCATATTTGTTGCTTTAAGATAATTCAATACTTGGGCATCATAAATGGATTCCAACTTTGACACAGCTTTCAACTCAACAATCACAGATCCATAGCAAACAAAATCGGCAACATAATATTGTTTCAACATCTGTCCCTTATAAACTAAAGATAACATCTTCTCGCGCTCGAAAGGAATACTTCGAGCACTTAATTCCAATTCAAGAGCTTCGCTATAGACTGCTTCTAGGAAGCCACAACCCAACTGTTTGTGGACCTCTAATGCTGCACCTATAATATTATAGGTCAATGCCTCATACTGATTGCTCAGTTCTCTGAAACGCTGAAGTTTCTCTAAACTGTCCATCTCAATTCTTAAATCCTTTAATCCTTGTTTATAAAAAGAAATTAATCTTCGCTCATGTCGGCAACCATTTTGCGGTACATGGTGTAGATACGCTGGCGGGAGACGTAGCCCATGAGGCGGTTCTCCACGTCAAAGACCGGCAACCAGTTGGCACCAGTCTTGTCGAAGGCACGCATCACCTCTGCCATCGGTGTGGCATCACTCAAACGGGCCTTCGGTTCGGTCATCAGCTGGGTGGCCGTGAAATGATGATAGAGCTCGATGCGGAACACCACATTACGGATCTTCATGATATCGATCTCGCCCAACAGCTTACCTGCGGCATCGAGCACAGGCAGCACCGTCGAATGGCTGCGGCTGATCTTATGCACGATCTGTCCCAGTTCCATATCGGGCGTCACACTCAGATAGTCACGTTCGACGACAGACTCCAGATTCATCAGCGTCAGCACAGCATGGTCGGTATGATGCGTGAGCAGTTTCCCCTGACGGGCCAGACGAGAACCATAGATGCTGTGGGGCTCGAAGATGATGATGGTGAGATAGGCACACACGCTGACAATCATCAGCGGCATGAACATGGTATAGCCACCCGTGAGTTCTGCGATGAGGAAGACACCCGTCAACGGGGCGTGCATCACACCCGACATCACACCGGCCATACCTAACAGGGCGAAGTTCTTCTCCGGCACATAGACACCGATCTGATTGATATTCCACAGCCGGGAGAAGAGGAAGCCTGCAAAGCATCCGATAAACAGCGAAGGTGCGAACGTACCGCCACAGCCGCCACCGCCATTCGTGGCCGAAGTAGCGATTACCTTTGTCAGCAATACCAATGCGATAAACGGTATCAGCATCGACCCCTGACCGGCAAACAATGAATTGTCCAAGATTTGGTTCCAGTCAGCTTCCGTCCGTCCATTCAGCAGGAGGTTGATGCTGCTGTAACCCTCACCATACAAGGCTGGGAACAGGAAGATGAGCAGGCTCAGCACCGTACCACCAATAGCCAGACGGATATACGGTTTATCCTTGAAACGGGCAAACACATCCTCGCAGGCACCCATCATCCGGATGAAATAGAGCGACACCAGACCGCAGGTGATGCCCAACAACACACAAGCCGGAATCCGCTGTACCGACCACACGCTGTCGAGATGGAACGTAAACAGTGCTGCATCACCGCTGAAGATATAGGTGAAGCAGGTGGCCGTTACACAAGAAACAAGGATCGGCAACAGTGCCGACATCGTCATATCGATCATCAGTACCTCCAACGTGAACACCAGTCCGGCAATAGGCGCTTTGAAGATACCAGCGATAGCACCTGCCGCACCACAGCCTACGAGTGTCATCAGCATCTTACGGTCCATATGGAACAGCTGGCCGAGGTTCGAACCGATGGCCGAACCCGTCAGTACGATAGGCGCCTCTGCTCCCACACTGCCGCCAAAGCCGATGGTGATGGCCGATGCAATGACCGACGACCAACAGTTATGAGACTTCAGTCTCGACTTGTTCGACGAGATGGCATAAAGGATACGGGTAATACCGTGAGAGATGTTGTCCTTGACGACATAACGTACGAACAGAGATGTCAGATAGATACCCACAACGGGATAGACCAGATAGAGCCAGTTGGCACCCGTACGGTCGAAGGAACTGGTGAGCAGCAGTACGATCTGGTTGATGATCCAATGGAGCACGAAGGCCGCCACTGCCGCGAAGAAGCCGACGATCAGCGCGAGGATGATCATGAACATCTTCTCGCTGATATGCTCCACCCGCCACTCGTGCAGCCGCTGGAGCCACTTCGGCCTTCTGTCGTTAATTTTTTCCATTTTGTTTTAAACAAGGATTAAAAGGATTTATGGATTTTCTGGCGGCAACCTCCTTATAATCCTTATAATCCTTGTTAAAATAATTATTCCTCCTCATATTTGTTTATTTCCTGATAATCATGACTTCGCCGTTTTCCTTGAGTTTGATGATGCTCGAGGGGGTATGGGGTTTATGCTCCTGACGACGCGACCAACACACATAATCGACGGCTTCGATGATCCGGGGGTCGATATCACAGTAGTTCTGGGCTGCAGGCTCTCCGCTGATATTCGCAGAGGTGGAGACGATGGCCTTCTGGAAACGGAAGCAGAGCTCCTTCGAGAAGGGCTCGTTGGTGATGCGGATTCCCACGCTGCCATCATCGGCAATCAAGTTCTCCGCCAGATTGATGGCCCCATCGAGAATCAGCGTCGTCGGCTTGGCATCACCCTCTTTCAAGCTGTCGATAAGCTGCCAGGCGACATCAGGTACATTCCGGAAATAGCGTTGCATACGGGCATCGCTGTCCACCAGACAGATAAGTGCCTTCGAGTCGTCACGCTGCTTGATGGCATACACCCGCTTCACGGCTTCCACATTCGTGGCGTCACAACCGATGCCCCAGACGGTGTCCGTCGGATAGAGGATCACCCCACCCTTCCGCATCGTCTCTACTGCCTTCCTAATATCTTCTTCCCGTGTCATATTATTCTTTTTTTTCGAACAAGGATTATAAGGATTTTATGGATTTTTCTGGTGGCAACCTCCTTATAATCCTTATAATCCGTGTTTATTAAAATTCACTCGTAAAGTGGAACTTGATATGCTTGAAGTCCTCCTGCGCCATCGAGAGCACATAACCGGAGTCAGCGAGGAACACATCACGGCCTTCTTTGTCCTTGGCCATATACTGATACTTGCGCTTCTTGAAGTTCTCCAACTCGGCATCGTCGTCACTCTCGATCCAACAGGCCTTATAGAGATGTACGGGCTCCCAGCGGCACTTGGCGTTGTACTCGTTCTCCAAGCGATACTGGATCACCTCGAACTGCAGCTGACCGACGGTACCGATGATCTTACGGTTGTTGAACTGGTTGACGAACAACTGGGCCACGCCCTCGTCCATCAACTGGTCGATACCCTTCTGCAACTGCTTCGACTTCATCGGGTCGTCGTTCTCGATATACTTGAACAGCTCCGGTGAGAACGAGGGCAGTCCGCGGAAGTGAAGCTGTTCGCCCTCCGTCAAAGTGTCACCTATTTTAAATATGCCACCCGTATCAGGCAGTCCTACGATATCCCCCGGCCAAGCCTCATCGATGGTCGACTTACGCTGGGCCATGAACTGCGTGGGCGAGGTGAAGCGCATCGTCTTCCCCTGACGCACATGCAGATAGGGCTGGTTGCGACGGAACTGACCGCTGCACACCTTACAGAAGGCGATACACGAGCGGTGGTTGGGGTCGATATTGGCGGTAATCTTGAAGATGAAGCCGGTGAACTTGGGTTCCTCGGGCTGTACGTCACGCTCCTCAGCCTTCGTCGGACGGGGCGAGGGGGCTATCTCCACGAAGCAGTTCAACAGTTCCTGCACACCGAAGTTGTTCAGGGCCGAACCGAAGAACACTGGTGCCACCTCGGCAGCACGATAGGACTCCACATCGAACTCGGGATAGACACCATCGACGAGTTCCAGGTCCTCACGCAGTTTCTGGGCATCCTGTTCCCCTACCCGCTTGTCGAGTTCCTCGCTGTCAATGCCCACCTCCACCTTCTCCGTCACGCGCTGCTTATCGGGAGTAAAGAGGTCGAGTTTCTGCTCGTAGATGTTATACACACCCTTGAACTTCGCGCCCTGATTGATGGGCCACGACAGCGGACGCACGCTGATCTCCAGTTCCTGTTCGAGTTCGTCAAGCAGGTCGAAGGGGTCACGGCCCTCACGGTCCATCTTGTTGATGAAGATGATGACGGGTGTCTTACGCATGCGGCAGACAGTCATCAGCTTACGGGTCTGTGTCTCCACACCTTTCGCACCATCGACTACGATGATGGCACTATCGACGGCTGTCAGTGTACGGAAGGTATCCTCGGCAAAGTCCTGGTGACCCGGTGTGTCGAGGATATTCACTTTGTATTCAATGTCTGAGCCCTCTGGCTGGTAGTCGAACTCCATCACAGAGGTAGACACCGAGATTCCGCGTTGTTTCTCGATGTCCATCCAGTCGGAGGTTGCCGTCTTCTTGATCTTGTTGTTCTTGACGGCACCGGCCACCTGTATCTGTCCACCGAACAGCAGGAACTTCTCTGTCAGCGTCGTCTTACCGGCATCCGGGTGCGATATAATCGCAAATGTCCTTCTTCTATCTATCTCCTGATTCATTCCTATTTCTTAATAAAACAAGGATTTAAGGATTAAAAATATAAAGGATGGGAAAATCCATAAATCCTTAAATCCTTGTTTATGACAACAATTTATTTACACACTCAGCGAGGGATTCTTCCCAGTAGGGGATCTCGAGGCCGTAGGTCTGTTTGATTTTGGTCTTGTCGAGCACGGAATAGTGCGGACGGGCGGCAGGTGTCGGATACTCCTCAGTGTGGAGGGGACGCACGTGACAGGTCGTGATGCCAGCGATACGGTGGATGGCCTTCGTGAAGTCGTACCACGAGATAACACCCTCATTACTAAAGTGATACAGCCCCGGCTTCACGCCTTGATTGATGGCGGCAAAGATCGCTATAGCGAGGTCACGGGCATAGGTCGGTGTACCTATCTGGTCGAAGATCACGCCCAACTCCGGTTTCTCCTTACCCAGACGGATCATCGTCTTCACGAAGTTGTTGCCAAAGGTGGAGTACAGCCACGCCGTACGGATGATCATCGACTGCTCGCAGGCAGCCGTCACGGCCTTCTCACCATCGAGCTTCGTCGAACCGTAGACGCTGTTAGGACACACAGGATCGGTCTCCACGTATGGCGTATGGTTCGTGCCGTCGAACACATAGTCGGTCGATATCTGTATCATCCATCCACCACGCTTACCGACGGCCTCTGCCAGATACCCCGGGGCCACGGCATTCAGCAGGTGGCACAGTTCCTGGTTGTCCTCCGCCTTATCCACAGCGGTATAGGCGGCACAGTTCACGATGCCGTCAATCTGATTCTCGCTCACGAACGCCTCAACGGCCTCCTGACTGGTAATGTCCAGCTCGGCCACGTCCGTATTAAAATAGGTATGCTGGGGATTCTCCTTCTCCAGCAACTGCATCTCATTTCCCAATTGGCCATTACAGCCTGTAATCAATATCTTCATACAACAACTAATTTTAATTCACGACAACTATGACAACTAAGACAACTTCCAAGCATCATCTTGTTTTCTTATTCAAATTTCAATCCTTCTTCTTTATCTTTATGGTAATAATCCGACAGCATGCCGATGAAGGTGGAGATCTCCTTCACAGCGTGAGCCGTCTCGGGGGATATATCCTTCTTCTGCAGACGAAGCAGCATCACGCCATAGAGTGAGTTGAAACACGTCTCAATCTCATTCTCCTCCTTATTCGCCCCACGGTTGCGCAGCTCCACGATAAACGGCAAAACCTTATAGTAAGCCGTGTTGTAGAACGGAAACTTCGGTGACTGCAGCAACTGGTCGTGCAACTCTGTCAGCATCTGCAGCGTTACTTTGTTGATCTGCAGATGCCCCTTCTCACGGCAGCCCTCCTGATTCATCATACGAATCAGGTTACCGAACCAGTCAATCTCTTCCTCTTTCTGTTCCTCGGTATAGTCAAAGCGGCTGACATACTCGTCGCGGATTCTCCTCAGCGAGCAGTCAAACGCCCGTATCGTGTCCTCTATCTGCCACATATACAGCAGATACTCTGCGATATTCTTCTTTCTTAATTCCTGCGCTACAAACATATTTCGAGTTGTCTATGTTGTCATAGTTGTCGTCAGAAAAAGCGGATCAGGTTGGTCGTCAGGCCTAACAGCATCAAGACAGAGACGATGATCACGGCCACACCGATGATCTGATTGATGATGCGGATGCCCGCCGTATCGAACTTCGTGCGGATGCGGTCCACCAGCCAAGTCAGTCCCCACCACCACAGCAGGGCACCGCCCACGATACTGGCAAAGCCTACGAGCATCTCAAACGGATGGTCGGGCAGCACGAAGGCGAACTGGGCATAGAGGGCCAGGAACAGGAAAATGATCAGCGGGTTGGAGAAGGTCACAAGGAACGCCGTCCACGTGTTATACCACAGCGTTCCCTTCTGCTGTCCAGACTTATGCATCTTCTTCGTAGGGTCGGTCTTATACGTGTACAGACCGAAGCACAGCAGCATGATACTACCGCCCATCTGCAGATAGAAGCGGTTCTGGTCGTTGTTGATCAGGTCCATGACGAACGACATACCGAAGCCTGCAAAGCCGGCATACAGGATGTCGCTGACGGCAGCACCCACTCCAGTGGCCATACCATACCAGCGTCCTTTGTTCAGCGTCCGCTGCACACAAAGGATACCGACGGGGCCCATCGGGGCACTTGCAATCATCCCGATCATCATCCCCTTGAAGATGAAATCCAAAATATTAATAGGTATATGTATCGGCATATCGAGTGCAAAGGTACAAAATTATATCGAAACGAGCAAGGAAAACGGAGATAATTTAACTGATCTTGATACACATCATCGTCATGTCGTCGTTGGGAGCAGCTCCGTTGCGATGCTGCTTCACGTCGGCCATCAGCTTGTCGATGACCTCCTTCGCATTCTTGAAGGTGGTATGGTTCAGCTCTTCTATCAGACGGTCGTCTCCGAACTGTACCTGCTCACGGTTCTCCGCCTCGTTCAGGCCGTCGGTATAGACGAGCAGCGGCATGCCCTTAATGGAGTCCACATGCTCCTCCTTGAACTGCAGGCCCGGCCACATGCCGATGGGCGCATTGGGAACCATCTCGAGGAACGTCCAATGGCCCGATGCATCCTTCATCAACGGCGGGTTATGACCGGCATTGCAGAACTCGAGATGTCCGGTATTCAGGTCGGCCAAGCCGAGAAACATCGTGACGAACATACCCTGTTCGTTGTCCTCCACTAAGGCGGCGTTCATGCGGGTGGCTATCTCAGCCGGTAACATGCCCTGGGCGGCCAGCGTACGGAAGAGCCGTGTGGCCTGCGCCATGAAGAGCGAGGCGGGCACACCCTTGCCCGACACGTCACCGAGGGTGAAATAAAGTTTGTCACCGATGAGCAGATAACCGTAGAGGTCGCCACCCACCTCCTTCGCGGGTTCAATGACGGCATAGATGTCGAGTCCCTCCTGATCGGGGAAGATGTTCGGCACCATCGACATCTGGATGTCCCGGGCGATGCGCAGTTCACTCTCGATACGTTCCTTGGCGGCCGTCGTCTCCTCTAATTTGTCATAGGCCTGCTGTAGTTTCTCATGGGCATGCTCCAACCGCTTGGCCGAACGGTAACGGAAGAAGATGAAGACGGAGAAGAACGTGACCACCAGTCCTAAGGCAATAAGGGCACTGAAAAGGCGCTGACGGGCCAGGTCGGCCTGCTGGTGGGCGATTTCGGCTTCCTTCCCTTGCGTATCGTAGATGGTGGCCATCTCGGCCGTCGTACTGTTCTTCTGGATGGTAATGGCAGAGTCGAGGACGGCGAGGATGCGCTTTCCTGCAACAAGGGCGGAGTCTTTACGCCCAGCCTCGGCATTAGACATGTACTTGGGCAGCATATAGAGCTGGATGTTGTCGAGTGTTTCCTCCATGCCCATATCGCTCAACACCTGGTCGAGGTATCGGTAATTGTCTGCCGCCTCCCTATAGCGCTGGGCCGCCACGAGATACTCGTTGGCATTGATATGGCCCGCACCGGTCTTGGAATAGTCGGTCTTCAAGAATGCCTGATAGGCCTTGGCGGCCTCTTCCTTCTGGCCCAGACCCTGACGGGCGACGGCACGCATGATTTCAATACGGCCCTGATACTCGTCGAAGTACTCGGAACGGGCGTCGGGACGCTGCCGATACATGTTCAGCAGCATCTCCGTACGATCGATCCAGTAAATCGACTCGGCATAGCGCCGCATGTTGATGTAGGCCAGACTCGTATAGACGGTGCCGATGACGGCCTCCTGGAAACCGCGGCTGGTACTGTCTGACTGCCAGCGGTTGGCATAGTGGCCGCGGGCGGTGAGGAAGCTCTCGTTGGCCTCCTTGTCCTGTCCGAGGTTCAGCTGGCAGCAGCCGATGTTATTGAGCAGGATGGCATAGTCGATGTCAGAGCCGATGCCCGTCTCGTCCATCTTCTTCACAGCGGGGATAGCCACACGAAGCGAACCCTCGTAGTCACCCCGCACAAGGAGCAGCTCCGACAGTCGGCGCGCCACCTTATTATAACTGAGCATATCCTCGTCGCCCTTCGCCTTGCTCTCGAGTGCCTTCCAATAATACTGCTCCGACTTGCGGTACTGTCCCTGACGGTAATAGGCTACGCCACGCCAGCGGTTAGCATCGAGCGTAGAGAGATCGCCTGCCGCCTCAAAGCTGTCGACGAGGACGAGCATGCGCCCGTAATCCTTCTCCGTACCCACATCAAAAAGCACGCTGTCGGCATGGCCCGACTTGACAATCCTCTCCTGACGCCCCGTCTTTCCGCATGAGACGGCGAGGACAAGGAGAAGAAGCGGTATCAACGTCAGTATTATTGTACTCTTTCGCATATCAAACTGTCTTGAAGACGGTACAAAAGTAGTAATATTTTTCAAAATGACAAACATTTATACTAATTTAATGCTAAAAAAATAATAAAAGGAGGCTTGATTTCAGAATATTTTCGTAACTTTGTACCCAAATTAGGAATTATAGACATTAAACCATATAAATATGAACGAACAAAATGCAGCTATCAAGCCCTATGTCATCGGCTTGGACTTAGGAGGAACGAACTCCGTTTTCGGCATCGTCGATGCCCGTGGTGAGATCAAGGCAACAACGGCCATCAAGACCGGCAGTTACGAGAAAGTGGAAGACTATGTGGACGCCTGTGTGGAGGCGCTGCAGGTGATCATCGACCAGGTGGGCGGCATCGAGAAGATCAAGGCCATGGGTATCGGTGCTCCCAACGGCAACTACTACAACGGCACCATCGAGTTTGCCCCGAACCTTTCTTGGGCTAAGAATGGCGTGGTGCCCCTGGCCAAGCTGTTTAGCGAGCGTCTGGGCAACATCCCCGTCGCCCTGACCAACGACGCCAATGCCGCCGCCATCGGAGAGATGGTGTATGGTGTGGCTCGAGGCATGAAGAATTTCATCGTCATCACCCTCGGCACGGGCGTAGGCTCTGGTATCGTGGTGAACGGTCAGCTGCTCTATGGCCACGACGGCTTCGCAGGTGAGCTGGGACATGTGACGATGGTACGTGGAGCAGAGGGACGCAGCTGCGGATGTGGACGTACAGGCTGTCTGGAGGCTTACTGCTCGGCCACGGGTGTGGCACGTACGGCACGTGAGCTGCTGGCCAAGACAGACCGTCCGAGCCTGCTCCGCGAGATGGACCCCGAGAAGATTACCTCGCTCGACGTCTCCATCGCTGCCGGCAAGGGCGACGCACTGGCCAAGGAGATCTATGAGTTCACGGGTAAGATGCTGGGTGAGGCCTGTGCAGACTTCGCAGCCTTCTCATCGCCCGAGGCATTCATCTTCTTCGGTGGCATGGTGAAGGCCGGTGAACTGATCATGAAGCCCATCCGCGAGGCATACAACGCCCATGTGATGAACATCTTCAAGAACAAGGCACAGTTCCTCGTGAGCGGTCTCGACGGAGCCTCGGCTGCCGTTCTCGGAGCCTCGGCCATCGGCTGGGAGATCCAGTAATGGACGGTCTAAGATAACGTTTACGTTGTTTTTTCCGGCAATATAGTTCGTAGTTTTCACGGTTTTTCGTACCTTTGTACGCAAATTGTGAGACTACGAACTAAATGCATAAAAAGATGAAAAAAAGAACCCTATGGCTCGTGCTAAGTCTTCTCGCCCCGGTATTGGCAATTGCCCAAGGCTGGGACACAGCGATGTACAGGCAAATTGAGCAGAGCATCCGTGAGCCGCAGTTTGCGGACAAAGACTACCCAATCACCAAGTATGGCGCCAGTACTGAAGCGACGGCCGCCAAGAACCAGAAGGCCATCCAGAAGGCCATCGACCAGTGCTCGAAGAAGGGCGGCGGCAAGGTCGTCGTACCAGCCGGACAGACATTCCTCACGGGAGCCATTACGCTGAAAAGCGGCGTGAACCTCGTCATTGAGGAAGGCGCCGTGCTGGAGTTTGCCTTCGAACCTGAGCTCTATCCCATCGTGGAGACCTCGTGGGAGGGACTGGAGTGTTTCAACCTTTCCCCTTGTGTCTATGCCTTCGGTGCCAAGGACATCGCCATCACGGGTAAGGGAACCATCGACGGCGGCGGCTCGAACGACACCTGGTGGCCATGGAACGGCAATCCCCGCTTCGGCTGGAAGGAAGGCATGATCAGCCAGCGTATCGAGTCACGTCCACGTCTGTTGAAGAACGGTGAGGACGGCATCCCCATGTATAATGAGAAAGGTGAGCGTTCACCGGAGCGTGTGTTCGGTCCGAAGGACGGACTGCGCCCTCAGCTCGTGAGCTTCAACAAGTGCGAGGGCATCCTGTTGGAGGATGTCACCCTGCTACGCTCGCCGTTCTGGGTGATCCACCCCCTCCACTCTACCGATATCACCGTCCGTCGGGTGAAGATGATCAACGACGGTCCCAACGGTGACGGCTGCGACCCGGAGTGCTGCGACCGTGTGCTCATCGAGGACTGTTTCTTCAATACAGGCGATGACTGTATCGCCATCAAGAGCGGTCGCAACCGTGACGGCAGGGAAAGGAACATGCCGTCGAAGAACATCATCATCCGCAACTGTGAGATGAAGAACGGCCACGGTGGTGTGGTCATCGGATCGGAGATCTCAGGCGGCTGCCAGAACGTCTTTGCTCACGACTGCGTGATGGACTCCCCGGAGCTGGAGCGCGTGCTGCGCATCAAGACGAACTCCTGCCGAGGCGGCATCATCGAAAACATCAACATGAAGGACATCAAGGTGGGCGTCTGCAAGGAGAGCGTACTGAAGATCAACCTCGACTACGAACACAACGAGGTATGCTGCAGAGGCTTCTATCCCACCGTCCGTAACGTCTATATGGAGAACGTCACCAGCGAGAAGTCCAAATACGGCGTACAGATCATCGGCCTCGACGAAGACACCTATGTGTACGACGTGCTGGTGAAGAACTGCAGGTTCAACGGGGTACAGTCTGGTAACTTCAGGAGCGGCAAGACCCGCAACATCAACTTCGACAACCTCTTCATCAACGGTTCACTTGTGCTGGACCAGAAGCCCTACAAGCACTATAGCGAGTGGCTTACCTACTCGGAGATGCAGCGCGTGCCGAAGAGTTATCTGCTCGACTTCTCGACAAAGCCCAAATGGAGCTACGTGATGGGCATCGAGTTAGAGGGTATGCTCGACACCTATTTAAAATATGGCGGCGAGGACATCCGCAAGTACTGTCAGGAATATACCGACACCATGATCAACGCCCAGGGCGACATCCGGGGCTATGACATCCTCGACTATAACCTCGACAATATCCGCACGGGCCATTTCGTGACCCGTATGTACCAGAAGTGGCCCGAGGCGAAGAACCTGCTGGCCATGAAGACGATGATGAAGCAATTGGAGAACCAGCCGCGCACCATTGCCGACAAGGTATTCTGGCACAAGGCCATCTACGCCTATCAGGTGTGGCTCGACGGCATCTTCATGGGACTGCCCTTCCGCTGCCTCACTGCCCCCATCACGGGAAGTGAAAAAGGAAAAGCGAAAGGTGATAAATTTGCTACCACCATCTACGATGATGCCGTGAATCAGCTGAAGATCACCTACGACCGTACCCTCGACCCGAAGACCGGCCTGAACCGCCATGCCTACGATGAGACCCGCAACACCTTCTGGGCCGACAAGGAGACAGGACTCTCACAGCACTGCTGGGGCCGTGCCCAGGGCTGGTACACGATGGCACTCATCGAGGTGCTCGACGCCCTGCCCGAGGACTATGCTCGTCGCAGTGAGGTCATCGACCTGCTGGTGAAGGACTTCGACGCCATCCTGAAGTGGCAGGACCAAAAGAGTGGCGTATGGTATCAGGTGATGGACTCTCCGCAGCGTGAGGGCAACTACTTGGAGAGCACTTGCTCCGCCATGTTCACCTATGCCCTGCTGAAAGCCTACCGCAAGGGTTATGTCGGAGCGAAATACCGCGATGCAGGTATCAAGGCCTATAAGGGCATCATTAACAATTTTATCCGTGTAAATGCCGACAAGACCATCTCGCTGACGAACTGCTGCAGCGTGGCCGGTCTTGGTCCTGCTGCCACACCTGAGGTCATCGATGCGATGAAGAAAGTGAACCCCAAGGGCACCGTCAATGAGAACACGACGCGCAACGGCAGTTATGCCTACTACCTCTCGGAGCCCATCCGCGACAACGATGCCAAGGGTGTCGGTCCCTTCATTTGGGCCTCGCTTGAGATGGAAATGTTAGGTTACGATACAGAGAACACGACGGCTGCCATAGACAGGCAGTCCGTCGTGACTCGTAACAACCCTGTCGTTACCGAGGCCGATCCTCTCGCCTCACTCTCTGTCGGCAATGGCCACTTCACCACGACTGTCGATATTACAGGACTGCAGTCGTTCCCTTTTGAATATGGGGCAGGTGTGCCCCTGACAGCCATGTCCGACTGGGGATGGCATAAGTTCGAAAACACCACCGGTCTTACACCGCAGGAATCGGAGAAAGCCTTCGACCTCGGTCACGGCCATCAGGAGGTCTATGCCGTAGAATACAAGACCCCCTCCAACTCCCCCCAAGGAGGAGAGACAGATCGCAAAGTACTGGCCACAGAGTTCTTCCGTGTCAATCCACACCGTCTGAACCTTGGCACCTTCGGCCTCGACCTCAAGGATTCCCACGGAGCGCTAATTCCCCTAACCTCCATAAAATCCCCTAAACAGACCCTCCATCTTTGGGACGGAGAGATTGAGTCTTCCTTCAAGGCAGATGGTGAATCAGTTCAAGTCACTACCGGCGTCCATCCCTCGAAGGATGCGCTCTACGCCAGAATCCAGAGTAACCTTTTAAAAGACCGGAGAGCGGCTGTTGCCCTTCGGTTCTCCTATCCTACGGGAAAACATTCCGACGATGCCAACGACTGGAAAGAGCCTGAGCGCCACCTGTCAGTTATCATCTCCCAAGACGACCATTCTGCCATCATCGAGCGCACCCTCGACGACACTAAATATGACGTACTCCTCCAATGGGAAGGCCAAGCCACCCTGCAGGAGTGCGACCGTCATCACTTCGAGCTCAGCACCACCGACAACGTGCTGACCTTCGCTGTTGAATACCTCTCTAATCGCCCTAATTCCCCTATTCACCCTAATACCCCTACCTACGAATACGACCAATACCACAAGGCCACACAGCGCCACTGGCACCAATGGTGGAACGAAGGTGCCATGGTAGACTTCTCGCATTGCACCGATCCCCGTGCCAAGGAGCTGGAACGCCGTGTCGTTCTCTCACAATACCTCACGCAGATCAACTGTGCCAACAGCATCCCCCCACAAGAGACAGGCCTGACCTATAATTCATGGTTCGGCCGCCCTCATTTAGAGATGACGTGGTGGCATGCCGTTGACTTCGCTCTCTGGAACCGGCCTGAGGTATTAGAGCAGATACTCAAGTGGTATAACGAGACAGCCTACCCCGTCGCCCGTCAGATAGCCGAGCGTCAGGGCTTCAAGGGAGTCCGCTGGATGAAGATGACCGACCCCTGGGCTGGCGAGGCACCCTCTAACATCGGTTCGTTCCTCATCTGGCAACAGCCCCACTACATCTACTTCGCAGAAGAGATGTATCGCTACAACCCGTCTGCTGAAACACTCCAGACTTACGGCGAGCAAGTTGAAGCTACTGCCGAATTTATGGCCGACTTTGTCAGCTATGACAAAAAGACAGGGCTTTACCATCTCAAGGGAGCCACCGCCATGCAGGAGACCATGTCGAAGGACTTCAGTTATGACCATCCCTTCGAACTGGCCTACTGGCAGTATGGCCTTAGTATTGCTAATCTCTGGCGTGAACGTCAGGGCAAGGAACGCAATGCCCAATGGGATCATATCATTGCCCACCTGTCTCCCCTCCCCGAGCAGAATGGCATCTACAGCGCCGGGCTGCCCTCAGTTTCGACAGAAGCCTTCGCAGAGAAATCCCGCTCAGACCATCCTGCCGTTCTCGGAGCCTGTGGTCTTCTCCCTAATCACCCTACCCCTCCCTACACATTATTATATAATAAAGGGGAAATGAAGCAAACCCTCGACTGGGTGATGCAGAACTGGAACTGGCAGACCACCTGGGGCTGGGACTACGGCATGATAGCCATGGCCGCCGCCCGTCTCGGAGAACCGGAGACTGCCATCAAAGCCCTCCTCATCGACACCCAGAAGAATACCTATCTTATAAACGGACATAACTTCCAGACCGCAGACCGTCTGCGCTGCTATCTCCCCGGCAATGGGGCCCTGCTCACCGCTGTCGCCATGATGTGCGCTGGCTGGGACGATTGCAAGGAACCGCTTAATCCCGGATTCCCGAAAGACGGCCAATGGGACGTTCGTTGGGAAGGAATACAAAGAATGCAATAATATAACAAAACAAACGAATATGAAGAATATCTTATTAACAATGGTAATGGCTGTCGGCACTTTGACAGCAATGGCACAAGAAGAAATCCCCGCCTTCCCAGGCGCAGAAGGACACGGACGTTATATCACCGGTGGACGAGGCGGTGAAATCAGACACGTCACCAACCTCAACGACTCTGGTGCTGGTTCCTTGCGAGAGGCGCTGAAAGGAAATAATGCCAAGACCATCGTCTTCGATGTGAGCGGCTATATCGACCTGAAGTCTCAGTTGGATATCACCTCCAACACCACTATTGCCGGACAGACGGCCCCCTATCCGGGCATTACCCTGCGATACTATACCATCTACTTTGGCAAATGCGACAATGTGATCGTACGGTTCCTCCGTTTCCGCCGCAGTCAGGTGAAAGACGTAAACGACGGTGCCGATGCCACATGGGGCCGCAGGCGTAATCAGATTATGCTCGACCACTGCTCCTTCAGCTGGAGCATCGACGAAGTGGCCTCATTCTATGACAACAACAACTTCACCATGCAGTGGTGTACCGTTGGCGAAGCCCAGAACGATGCTGGCCACGGCAAGGGTAACCACAGCTACGGCGGTATCTGGGGCGGTAAACTCGCCTCGTTCCACCACAACCTACTCATCCACCTGAACAACCGAGTACCCCGTTTCAACGGTGCCCGATATGGATGGGGAGACTACACAAAGAACATGTATTACGACCAATACAAGTGGGAGAACACGATTCAGGCCGAAACTGTCGACCTCCGCAATTGTGTGATGTATAACTGGGGCAACGGCAACGGCTGCTATGGCGGTCCTGGCGGTGGTTATATCAACATCGTCAACAACTACTACAAGTCAGGTCCCGGAACCAAGAACACTAAGACAGTCACCCAGGTCAGCGTTGGTGCATCCGGCAATTCGACGGAAGGAGACCAAATCGGTATGACAAGCCGCTATTATATTAGCGGTAACTATGTGACTGCCGCTGGTGACAAAGCAGCCAACTATGACTGGAAAGGTGTTACCATCGATGCCGGTACATTCACCATCGACGGCGAGAAATACAGCAAAGATCCCAAGCATTTCTACGGCGACACTGTCATCTATAAGCAGAACGCAAATGGTGAGGACTGTATCCGGATTAAGGTAGATGGTCCATGTCCTATTGGCGACATAACGACCCATTCTGCAGAGACCACTTATGAAAAGGTGTTGTCGTATGCCGGTGCTTCCATCTACCGCGATGCCGTCGATGCACGTTTCATGGAAGAGACTCAGGCTGGCGTCATCACCTATACTGGTACTAAGACCGGTATCAAAGGAATCGTAGATATCATCAACGATCCCGATGGCGTTCAGGATCCTGCCTGTCCCAGTTTCCCTGATCTGGCATCAGAGAGCCGCTCTGAAGATTTTGACACCGACGGCGACGGCATGCCTGACGAATGGGAATCGGCCAATGGCCTTAATCCAAACGACGCGGCTGACGGCAATGCCTATACCCTCGATACCGAGAAAGGCTGGTACACGAACGTTGAGGTCTACATGAACTCGATCGTTGAGGATATCATGAAGGCCGGAAACGCCGATGCCGAGAGCAGCTTCGAGGAATATTACCCCGCCAGTAGCAAGACGGGCATCATACCATTGAAGCCTGTCTCCGGTATCCTCAGCACCGAATACTATTCGCTTGAGGGCTTTCGGCTCGACGCTCCTCGGAAGGGAGTAACCATCCGAGTGGAGCGTATGACCGACGGCAGCAAGACCGTGACAAAAGTATATAAATAGACAATATCAACAAACATTACAGAACTTATTAAATACAATTCATTATGATGAAACAATTACAAAGAATTGCTACACTATGGCTGCTATGTCTGCTGGCAGGCCTTGCCAAGGCCCAGGATGTGACTGCCACCTGGGATTTCAATGATGAGACCATCTCAGACAGGCTGGTTGAAGCATCAACAACAACCGACACCATCATCATCAAGGTCAACGACATCGCCCTTATCGTCGAACCCAACGGCAAAGCCATCGATAATGGCGAGGATGGCATTTGGACGGAAGACAGCGTGATCTTCAAGGTGGAGGTACAGAGCAATCTCGACGTAGTAACGGTGAAAGGCGGCGAAGACTTTGCGTATACGATCGGTGGGGAAGCCGCTGCAAAGGCAGATACCATCTATACTGCTACAGATGCCGACGTGGAAAACGGCTATGTGACCATCATCAATAATGGCGGGAGCCTGCTCAGCATCAGCGTTGTTCAGAAAGTAGCACCAGTCCCCCTGGATCCACCGGCATTGGATTCGCTGACTTTCAACGGCACCAAGTATTCCGCTGAAGAGCTTTTCGGCATGTCTTTCGAAGCAGAGTTGGTAATCGACTATGACGCCCCACTGCCCAGTGAGGAGAATCCCGTAACTGCAATAGCCAAGACAGGTACTGTCAGTGGTATCACCTATGAAGGAAATGACACCACGTGCTCCGTTACCATTGAAATGACCAATGGCGAGCAGACGGTGCAGTATAAGCTGACCGTGACGCAGAAGTCCAGCGTCAAACTGACCTATTACGACACCGACCATACGACCGTCTTAGGTGTGGGGCGTCGTGAGAAGGGTACGGCCATCGAGAAGTTCGATATCAGCGACAACACTGTGAAGGTCAAGGATGGCTACAAGATGCGCGGTTGGTATCACGAGCCTAACGGCGGCCAGAAGTATACCGTTGGCGAGAAGGTGGACAAGGACATCAACCTCTACGCTATCGCCACCATCATCGAAGAGGCAAGCTCATATGCCGTATACGACTTTGACCTCACAGACTTCTTCTTCGACCCTGACAACCATGAGGCCTTTAATCCCAAGGGCGAGGGATGCGGATGGGTCAGTGAGACTCACGGATGGGCCTTTAAGGACGGCAATCAGATTGACCTGCTCGTCGGCCAAAGGGCAACAATCACTATGAAACTTTGCAATGAGAATAAGAGTGACACCATTATCTTCAAATCTGAAGCAGGCGACACGCTTAAAGTTCTCAGCGTTACAGTAAATGAAGACGGAGATCTCGTACACTATAACTATGAAGGTAAACCCGGAACCCTGACTCTTCTCATCAAGACAGAAAACGAGATGAAGATACACGGCGTCAGGATCATCAATACGGCTGATGAAGGCTATGAAAACATCGGCAACTGGTACATCGTCAAGCCTGATGATGACGAAGGTTTCCTTGAGGTCATCGAAATGGTCAATACACTTAACTCGTCTAAAGGTTCCGAACGGCTTTTCATCTTCTTGCCCAATGGTACTTATGATTTAGGCGATGCCGTGGGAACAACCATCAGCGGACACAACATCTCCATCATTGGACAGTCTACAGACAAGACCATTATTGTCAACGAGCCAGACTACTCGCTTGAGGGCTTGGGATCAGCAGATTTGTTACTGAACGACAAAGCCACTAACCTCTATCTGCAGGACCTGACCTTGAAGAATGACCTTGACTACTACGCCGCCGATTCAAAAGGCGCAGCCGCTGTGCTGAATGACCTCGGCAACCGTACTATAGGTAAAAACGTCAGGATGCTCTCCCATGAGAATACATATTATTGTATGAACAACAAAGCCCAGTCGTATTGGGAAGACTGTGACATCCATGGTGTATATGACTTCATCTGTGGAGGCGGCGACATCCGAATCCAGAACTCCACCCTCTCTCTTGAGCCCCGATTCACTAATGGCGGCGGCACACGTGTGATTGTAGCACCCCGTACACTGACAAAGTTCGGTTATGTGTTTGACAATTGTAAAGTGGTTGACCTCTCTCAGGGCAAAGGCGATTGGAGTTTCGGACGCACATGGAGTAACCAGCCCATAGCTGTCTACTTGAACACCACACTTGACGAGTTTGCAGAAAACACAATCGTCCCCACCCGATGGACGGAGGAAGGAAAGACAGAGACCGATCCCCTTGTATTCGGTGAGTATAATACAATAGATATTGATGGTACAGTTATCAACCCTGAAACCAACACCATCAAGTTCAAGTCAAACTACCAGACCATCCTCTCAGCCAGCCAGGCGGAAGAATTCTCATACAAGGCGATGTTCTCCGCCAATACTGAAAAGAAATGGAATCCCGCGAAGCACACCAAGCAGGTAGCTGCTCCTGCCGATGCCAACTATGCCAACGGTTCCGTCACCTGGACTGCTGTCGACGGTGCCATCGCCTATGCATTATTCCAGAATGACGAGATCATCACGATTACAGAGGAGACGTCGTATAATGTTGATGTCAACCCAGGCCTCCACCGATTGACCATCCGTTCCGCCAACGCCCATGGCGGCTTCGGCCCAGAGGCTCACGTGGCAGGCACTACCGACATCCAGAAGGTCAAGACGATGAAGACGACGACGGGCGAGGATGTCATCTACAACCTTCAGGGTGTACGCGTCAAGAATCCCGGCAAGGGCATCTATATCATCAACGGCAAGAAGACCGTCGTGAGATAACCCCTCTTTTCTATATATATAATAAGGTGCAGCTGCTCAGGCTGCACCTTATTTTTATATCATGTAAATTTAACAATATTTGTAAACGTTTACGTGTTGTTTTTAGGAAATATCTTCGTTTTATTCTCAAAAAAGCAGTAAATTTGCATCAAAATTTAATTATAACTAATAAATAACTAAGTATGCAAGGTAATTTAAAAGCGTTCCGCATCGCGCTAATGTTGGTACTCAGCCTTTTCATAGGCACTGTATCTGCACAGACGGTGACAGGAAATGTGGTCGATGAAACGGGCGAGGCCGTCATCGGCGCTACTGTAATGGAGAAAGGTACCAAGAATGCCACAGTGACGGACTTCGACGGTAACTTCACCATTAAGATTGAGAGTGGCAATGTGCTTACGATTTCGTACATCGGTATGCAGTCGCAGGATGTCAATGTCGCTGGTAAGACAAGTGTCAACGTAGTCCTCAAGGAAGACGCCACAACCCTTCAGGACGTGGTTGTCGTGGGTTACGGTACGATGAAGAAGCAGGACCTGACGGGTTCTGTATCAT
>JAEEGF012489746.1_pt1 | contig 40316 bp, 33 predicted proteins | sample 9134171 | NCBI WGS metagenome assembly JAEEGF01 (sample SAMN16246542, study PRJNA631951) | gut metagenome | biome: gut microbiome; feature: rumen; material: AP-attached | host: Bos | place: Iran: Karaj | collected 2018-10 | reverse complement strand
TGCGGACGGTTTTCTGTTGTACAGTGACTTGTCGTCAGTTTCCTAACTTGACATTCGCTCCACGGAAAACCAACCTGAGTAACTAGGTTGCAACCTCACGCTTCATAGCTATCATGTCACAGCAAGTTATAATATACACGTCAGTGGGGGTATATGCAAGAAAAAGATGAAAATAATTGTATTTTATTAAGTACAATTTTAAGAACTACTAAATCTAGTGGTAGAACTAGATTTTTTAATCTAGAAATCATTGAAGATTAATAATCTTTAAGTATAATAATCGAGGTAACAATAAAAATCAACACCTCATTTGACCTTCGGGTGCCTTCTCTTAATATAGAAGGCTGAGGAATATATAGAAAGTAAGGTATATAATATGCAACCAGCTAATAATTGGAAAGATTACGAAATAATAGACTGTAGCTCTGGCGAGAAGCTAGAGCGTTGGGGAGACTATGTTCTTCTTCGTCCAGATCCACAGGTTATCTGGAATACAAAAAAATCCTCTCCTTATTATAAGAAGCTAAACGCTCATTATCATCGTTCAAATAAAGGAGGCGGTGAGTGGGAGTTCTTTGATCTTCCTGAGCAGTGGACTATCAGCTATCCTATCTGTGATAAGAATCTTACTTTTAATCTAAAGCCTTTCGCATTCAAGCACACAGGTCTGTTTCCTGAGCAGGCTGTAAACTGGGATTGGTTTTCTTCTATTATTAATAAGGAAATAAAAGAAAAGAATCGTCCAGTTAAAGTTCTTAACCTTTTTGCATACACAGGTGGCGCTACACTTGCAGCTGCTGCAGCTGGCGCACAGGTTACTCACGTCGATGCATCAAAGGGTATGGTTCAGTGGGCAAAAGAGAATGCTGCATCATCTGGTCTTGCCGATGCACCTATCAGATGGCTTGTGGATGACTGCCGTAAGTTCGTAGAAAGAGAGATTCGTCGTGGTAATAAATATGACGGTATCATCATGGATCCTCCATCATACGGAAGAGGTTCTAAAAATGAAGTATGGAAGATTGAGGATGATATTTTCCCATTCATCCAGCTTTGCGAGGAAATCTTAGCTGATGATGCTCTATTCTTCCTTGTTAATTCCTACACTACAGGTCTTCAGCCAGCAGTTTTAAACTATATGATTAGTACAGCCCTTTTAAAGAATCATCCTGGCGAGGTTACAGCTGACGAGATTGGACTTCCTGTTACAGAATCAGGTCTTGTACTCCCATGTGGTGCCAGTGGAAGATGGGTAAGAAAATAGCACTATTATAAATAAGAAAGAACACTCATATTATATAGAAGTAAATCTATAATATATCTATACATTTATTAGGAAAAAAATTATATGAATCAAACTACAAAAATAAATCCGCTTGGTACAGAGCCAGTTGGAACACTACTTAGAAAATTTGCTATACCTAGCATTATCGCCATGCTTGTAGGTTCACTCTACAATATGGTGGATCAGCTTTTCATTGGAAACTTCGTAGGCCCCCTTGGAAATGGTGCCACAAATATCCAGTTTCCACTCTCAATACTTAACGTATCAATCGCACTTCTTTGCGGTATAGGTGCAGCCTCTACTTTCAATCTTGCAATGGGACGAGGCGAAACAGAAAAAGCTGGCTATTATATAGGAAACGCTGTTTCATTTATGCTTATTGGCGGTCTTACACTTTCTATTATTACAGAGCTTTTCCTTGAACCAATTCTTTTAGGCTGTGGTGCTACCGAAAACATCCTGCCTTATGCAATGGAATACTCACGTATATGCGCATTAGGATACCCTCTTTTTATTCTGTCAGCTGGTGGAGCTCACATTGTAAGAGCCGATGGCAGTCCAAATATGACAATGGCTATCAATATGACAGGTGCCATCATCAACACTGTATTAGATTTTCTATTTGTAGCTGTATTTAAATGGGGAATGGCAGGTGCTGCTGTTGCTACAATCATCGGTCAGTATATTGCCGGTATTATGGTACTTATTTACCTGACCAGATTCAAAACAGTTAGGCTTTATAAAAAGCACTTCATCCCTAACCTGGTAATGATTGGTGCCATTGCATCTTTAGGTGCAGCTCCATTCATTAATCAGATTGCTATGATGGTAGTACAGATAGTTATGAACCACATCATGGGATTCTATGGTGCCCAGTCAATTTATGGTTCTGATATTCCTATTACCTGTGCCGGTATCATCTCAAAGGTTAACGGAATCTGCTTCTCATTTGTTATTGGTATATCTCAGGGATTACAGCCTATCGTAAGCTTTAACTATGGAGCTAAAAACTACGATAGAGTTAAAAAAGCTTATCATCTTGCTATAAGAATTGCCGCAATTATTACAATTACAAGCTGGGCCTGCTTCCAGCTCTTCCCAAGACAGATTGTTTCAATCTTTGGTTCTGGTAGTGAATTATATTTTGATTTCTGTACTAAATACTTCAGAATATTCCTCTTCGGAATTTTCACAGCCTTTTTACAGCCATTATCATCAAACTTCTTCACTTCCATTGGAAAGCCTTACAAGGGTATTTTTATGTCCCTTACAAGACAGGTGCTTTTCCTTACACCACTTATCATCTGTCTTCCATTATTCTTCGGATTCAATGGAGTACTTTATGCGGGACCAATTGCAGATGCATTATCATTTACAATCTGCTTCATTCTCGTTCGCAGAGAATTTAACCGTCCTGAATTTAAAAATGCATAGAACCTAAAAAGAGCCTTCTGTTTTCAAACACAGAGGGCTCTTACTTATCTATTCAATTATTTACATACAATCTGATTACGTCCGCCTTCCTTGGCCTGATATAGATTATCATCAGCTCGTTTCAATGCATCATCTATATCCTCCCCAGGCTGAAGAGCAGTCAATCCAAAACTCATAGTAATTTGTCTATCCGAATCTGGAATCCAGATAGTGCGAACCTCATTCATTATAAGCTCCAGTTCTCTTCTAGCTATATCAAGCTCACGACCATCAAAAATAAGAAGGAACTCCTCACCACCCCATCTGGCAGCAATGCCTTTTCCAACCATTCCAGCTTTTAGCTTCTCAGCGACACGTCTAAGAACCTCATCACCCATTTCATGGCCAAAGGTATCATTTACCTTTTTAAAGAAGTCTATATCCGAAATGCAAACACAATACTTTATTCCAAGCTCCACTGCACGTATTCTAATTTCAGCCAGCTTTTTATCAGCATAGCGTCTGTTATTTAAACCTGTAAGAGCATCATACTCAACCAATGTCTGAATAGCCTTTGCCATTCTCCTACCATCATTGGCAAGATGTTTTAACTCATCATCTTCCACCATAACCTCTCTTGGGATGTCGTTATCAAAGTTGCCATCCGCAAGAGTATTAATATACTTGCTCATCTTAGAAATTCTGACAGCAAGCTTTCTATTAAAGTAAACGACTACAAAGCCCATCAACAATGCCGTAAGAATACAGGTTACACATATAGGGAAAATGTATTGCAGCAATTCCTGCTTTACAGATTCCTGAGAACGACTTACAGCAATCATTCCCTCGATATTTCCATCTTCGGAGCGAATAGGAGAATAAAAAGCATAGCTTTTTTTATCATAAACCAATACATTATTATAAAATCTGCTTTCTCCGCCATTTAAGACGTCTTTTTTCACAATAACCGATGCACTGGTTCCTGTAGCTCTGTTGCCTTTGGCATCCTTTAATGTGGTAATAAGGCGTATATCATTATAGAAAAGAGATATATCTATCTCTAACAGGTTTGCCAAATCATCTATCATGGTATATTCACCGTTGATTCTCTGGTTACCCTTATACATTTCAATTTCGCCATCACCGTCAGCATCTTCTGCCCAATATTCACCTGCATAGACCTCATCTAAAACATATTGAGCCATCTTTGCATCTCTAATAAGCTCATCTTCTGTTTCATTAGACATAAGCTGATACAAACCGCTGATGCCTACAGAGATAATAATTATCGCCATCAATGTCAGCGGAATCAATGTGACCCTTAGCATCTGAGTATTTAAACTGTTTCTTAATTTCTTTTTCATTAGACACCTCATTTTTGGCTTCTGATAACTCAGTATGATTTTCCCACAATAATATGTATTTACGGTGAACATGTGAAAAAGCAGACCAATAAAGATATCGGCCTGCTCTCCCACAGAATTGAATGATTATAATATGAACATGAAAAAGAAAAAGATTATTTATTTCTCTGTGCCTTAACAAGTGCAAATATTGACTGCAAAATGATGAATACACAAAGGAGTGCTGCAGTTGCGATGTTTGCCCAGCTTGAAAGAAGCTTTCCATTTGTATTAACAAGTACTGTAATAGTACCGTTGATAAGAACACCAAAGAGTGATCCGATTACATTACCAACACCACCTGTAAGAAGTGTTCCTCCAATTACGGCAGATGCTATAGCATCCATTTCAAGTCCCTTAGCCTGGTTAACTGAACCTGACATTGTGTTCAAGCAGTAGAGGATTCCACCGATTGAGCAAAGGAATGAAGAAAGGATGTGTGAAAGCATTCTTGTCTTTTTTACATTAAGTCCCATCATTGTAGCTGATGTCTGGTTGCCACCTACTGCGTAAAGGTTACGGCCAAACTTTGTGTATTTGAGCATAAGGAAAATTACAATCAATACAAGGATAGCAATAAGTACTGTTGGTCTGATGTATGGAGCAACAATCTTACCGTGCTTGTTAGCTTTTCCTAAAAACTCTGGAAGATTAATCTTTGAGTTTGCCCAAGCGTAGAACAATGGGTTGTCTGCTTCTGTAATAGAAATCTGTCCAGAGCAGATAACTGCTGTCATACCTCTTGCAAAGAACATTCCTGCCATAGTTACGATGAATGGCTGGATTTCAAGATATCCTACAAGGAAGCCCTGAACTGCGCCAAATACTAAACCAATAACAAGAACAAGTATTACCATTGGAACAGCGCCCATATGCCACTCTGTCATGCCAAATACAAGAAGCATACAGTCCATAGCAATTACCGAACCAACTGAAATATCAATTCCACCTGTAAGCATTACACAGGTCATTCCGCAGGTAACACAGATAAGACCAGCATTGTTAATAAGAACATTCAGGAAAGTCTGAAGATTTCCAAAGCCCTTATCAGCATAAATTACACAACCAATTGCATACATAAAAACGAATAATGCAATTGTAATAAATATAAGAACTGTATTTGAATCTAATTTCTTTTTTGTCTTCATTATGCTGCCTCCTTTACCATTGTCTGCTGAGCTCTCTGTTCTTTCTGAGCTTTTCTGGCAGCCATGTAAGCCTTAAAGGCTGGAGCCTGCACAACTACGATAATAATTACAATGATTGCCTTAAATACTGGTGCCTTATCAGTTGAAACACCCATAGCAAGAAGTGTTGTTGTAATAGCCTGAATTGTATAAGCACCGATTATAGAACCTGCAAGATTAAATTTACCACCACCAAGTGAGTTACCACCAAGAGCAACAGCAAGGATGGCATCAAGCTCGTAGTTAAGACCAATGTTATTTGAATCTGCTGAGTAGATTCTTGATGATGCAACGATACCTGCGATACCAGCACAAAGGCCGCATACTACGTAGCAGATAAAGCAGATAACGTCTGAATTAATTCCTGAGATTCTTGCAGCTCTACCGTTGATACCAACTGACTGAATGTAAAGTCCAAGAGCTGTCTTCTTAAGAAGAATAGCTACGATTGCAATAACTGCTGCAGCCACAAATACCGGAGTAGGAATAGGACATCCTGGAAGGAAGTTTCCTAAATACTTGTATGGCTCATATCGTATATACGTAATCTGGTTGTTGCAAAGAAGAAGTCCGATAGCACGTGCAGCTGTAAATAAAATCAATGTTGCTACCATTGGCTGAATCTTTAGCTTAGCAACAAGTGCACCGTTCATAGCACCACTTACACCACCCATAAGTACACCAAAAAGCATACCTACAAGCATTGGAACTGCAAGTGTTGAAACTGAATTGTTTCCATATCCAGCAAGTAACATACAACAGCTACAAGCTGAAAGGGACATTACTGAACCAACCGAAATATCTGTACCAGCTGATACAGCAACTACTAATGTCTGTCCTACTGCTAAAATCGCAATTTCTGATCCACGATTTAAAATATCAATTAATCTACCAAATAAAACACCGTTGTTGATACTGATTGCAAAGAAATCAGGTGACTTAATCAAGTTTATCAACAGTACCAATATCATACAGAAAATTGGCAAGAACAGTGGCTTTTTTGTGAGTTTCTTAAAATTCTCCATTATTCTCCACCTCCTGCGATAGCTGCCATTACAGATTCCTGAGTCATCTCTCCAGATATTTCTCCAACCTGTGCGCCATCGCGCATTACATACATTCTAGAACAGGTACGAAGCATCTCCTCAATTTCAGAAGATATAAATACGATACTCATACCCTCCTCCTCAGCAAACTTTAAAGCAAGCTTCTGGAACTCGGTCTTTGTACCGATATCGATACCTCTGGTTGGCTCATCTAGGATTAAGAAATCTGGATGTGTGCATAACCATCTTGCAAGAATTACCTTCTGTTGATTACCACCAGAAAGCTGATTTATTGGAGTCTCTCGAGATGCTGTCTTTATCTGAAGCATATCGATGAACTTATCAGCAATTTCAATTTGCTTTGACATTGGAATCTTTTTGAATATGCCGTTTCTAGCCTGAAGGGCAAGGATGATATTCTCCCTAACTGAAAGATCACCAATACAACCATCTGCTTTTCTATCATCTGGAAGGTAGCCCATACCAGCCTTTATTGCATCAAGTGGCTCCTTGATGTTCAGCTCTTTACCATTTACCTTTAAAGTTCCTGTCTGAGCCTTATCTGCACCATAAATGCAGCGAACCATCTCTGAACGACCAGAGCCAAGAAGGCCAGTAACACCAACAACTTCGCCCCTCTTAATGCTAAAATCAAATGGCTTAATAGTACCTTTATGACTAAGATTTGTTGCTTCAACAACCACATCGTCAGAAACATTACCTGCTCCCTCCTTTTTGATAGATGCCAAATCATCAAAATCCTTACCAAGCATTGCCGCTACAAGCTTGACACGAGGCATTTCATCAACAGAATACTCACCAGCGAACTCACCATTTCTAAGAACAGTAATTGTGTCACATACTTCATATACCTGCTCAAGGAAATGAGTTACAAATATAATTCCAACTCCCTTTGATTTAAGATCTCTCATAACCCTAAAGAGCTTTTCAACTTCGCTATCATCAAGTGATGATGTAGGCTCATCAAGGATAAGAACCTTACAATCCATATCTACAGCTCTTGCAATTGCTATCATCTGTTGAATTGCAAGAGAATAATTTTCAAGCGCAATTGTTACATCAATATGTAAATCAAGACCATCCATAATATCCTTTGCACGTTTGTTCATTGTGCGCCAGTCGATGGTACCAATTTTTGTTTTTGGTTCACGACCAATAAATAAATTTTCTGCTACTGTTAAATTAGGGCAAAGGTTTACCTCCTGGTAAACTGTAGCAATACCCTTTTCCTGTGCTTCCAGGGTAGAATGGTTGACAACAGGACCTTCAATGCCTGCGACATGAATCTCCCCGGCATCTAATGAATACACACCTGTTAAAACTTTAATAAGCGTAGATTTTCCAGCACCATTCTCTCCCATTAGAGCATGTATTTCTCCCTTTCTTAGAGTGAATTGCGCATGGTCTAATGCTTTTACACCCGGAAAGGATTTGGATATGTCTCGCATAGTAATCAAAATATTTTCATCCATATTCTCTCCTCCACTTTTCTGTTTATTACGCTGGTTACGGCTACAAGCCTTGTATTTCCAAGTTCAACCAGAATGTTTCACTTTGGAAACACAAGAGCTTGATGCCTACCAGCTTACTTAAAATAATAGGGGAGGATAACCTCCCCTGATTACTATTCGTTTATACGAATTAATTTTAGTATGAAGCCTGTGAAGCTGCATCTGTTACCTGGATAAGATCCTCTGTAACTTCATCGCCTGCATTGTTTGTGTATGTGATTGACTTAAGAATATCTTCTGCAACATACCATGGCTCTGTCATGAATGTCTGCTTAGCAACTGTTTCGCCATTCTGAAGTGCCTTAACGATGTCTGCACAGTAAGAACCCTGAAGTGGGTAGCACATAAAGTCTGCATTGATGTCGCCTGACTGAACATACTCAAGACCAGCCTTGCAAGCATCGAATGAGATAAGGATTACGTCCTTGTCAACACCATAAGAAACACCAGCTGCCTTCATAGCATCCATAGCACCGAAAGCTTCGTTATCGTTCTGGCAAACAACTACGTTAAACTTGCCTGCATATGACTTGCAGTAAGACTCCATAACCTGCTGTCCACCGTCCTGTGTGAAGTCACCATCCTGAGAATCAAGGATTGTCCATCCCTCAGCATCAGCATACTTCTTAAATCCATCTGTACGTCCGATCTGAGCTGAAGAACCATTAGAACCCTCAATAACAAGGATGTTAAGATCTGTAATACCCTTAGCCTCTGCATAAGCCTTTAACCAAGCACCTGATGCAAGACCTTCGTTCATAAACTCTGAACCTACCCAAGAAACATACTTGTCTGAATCTTCGATTGTTCTATCGATTACGATTACAGGAATTCCTGCATCCTCGCACTCTGTAAGTACTGTATCCCAACCTGTTGAAACGATTGGATCGATTACGATGTAGTCAACGTCGTTCTGGATGAACTGTCTAACTGCCTCAATCTGCTTTGCAGAATCGTTATCGCAATCAACAAACTGTAAATCATATCCATTAGCTTCTGAGAAAGCATCCTGAACTGAATTTGTAGAAGCTGTTCTCCAATCTGACTCGTGTCCAACCTGAGCAAAACCAACTGTGATCTTATCACCAGAAGGTGCTTCAGCAGCTGTGTCTGTTGACTCCTCTGCTGTTGTGTCTGTTGTTGTCTCTGCAGCTGTATCTGAGCTTCCGCAAGCAACCATTGATGCAGCCATAAGTGCTGTGAGCATTCCTGCTACTATTCTTTTTTTCATAAGGTTATCTCCTTCCTTCTCCTGCCAGTTAACCTTTTTACTGGCCCCTTTGTTTTTCTGATATTAATTTATCATTTGTAATTTTTTACAACAATGAAATGGGTTCAAAAAAGATTGATTCTATTTTTGAGATAATACCAATTTTTGTGCCTTATAAATTTTGCATACCAATTTATTTTTTAGTGGGATTCTTTCGAGATTGTGTTGAATATTTTTAAAGCAAAATGTGATTATTTTATGATTGGTATGTTTTCATTTCCAACAAATTTCATACCAATTTTATTTCATATATGCTAGAATCAAATGTAGTCACATGGAAACTCTTTTAATAAAGGGGAATATTTTTTATGGTTCCGAAATATATATATTTAAAAGAAAAAATAAATGAAGATATTTTATCAGGGATTTACCCTTTAGATTCAAAATTACCTACCGAAGTTCAGCTGGCAGATACCTATAAAGTCAGCCGCTCTACTGTTCGTCAGGCACTAGAGCTCCTTGTTAACGAAGGCATCATCAGTAAACGTTGGGGAAGCGGAAATACCGTTATTTCAAAAAGTAATTCTTCAAAGAAAAATACTGTCATGGTACTTTTGCCAGATTCCAAGGGTGGAAATTCTTCTGCATTACTAGACGACATCACATCCACTCTCATAAAAGAAGGTTTTTCTATAGAAGAGCACGAAACTGCAAATCAATTGTCATTAGAAAGAGCTTTTCTTTCTGATATGTTGGATGAAATCTACAGTGGTCTTATTATTAGCCCTGCTCTTTCAGCTTTGCCATCCACCAATTCTGATTTGATACACCAGCTGTTAAAAAGACAGCTCCCAGTTGTATTTATAGGCTCTGCTCCTACAGGAATATACAATGCCACAGTGGTATCTTTAGATAATTACGATAAAGGTTATCAAATGGCCAGGAGATTTATTAATTCCGGTCACAAGTCTCTGGGAGGAATATTCTTACACGACAGTGCTGATTCTGTTTCAACTTTTTCCGGATATATTGATGCTATTAGAGATGCTGGCCTTTCCATCTGCGATTCCTGCTTTCTTTGGTGCAATTCAGTAGACCCTCAGGGTATTAATACCAGAAGTGCATCCTTCGTAAACAAGTTTCTAAAGCACGCCTGTGAAACAGCAGACATTATCTATCTGGATGATGAAAGCATCGGAGCAGACCAACAGTTTCCGATCAGAACAAACTCTTTGGAAGCAGGAAAATCCCTTGGAAAAGAAGCTGCAAAAGCCTTAATAAATCAAAAAAAGAATGGCAATGCTCCTGGCATCACCATTCCTTTCCATTAGAATCTACGTTTTTCTATTATTTCCGGTGTGAGATCATCACTTACAAAACACTCTTCGTGGACATAAGTGATTTTAGGAACTGCATTTCCTCTTTCCAGTCGACTTACAAGATTATAAATGTAAGGTCCCTGGAGAGGATTGCACTCTGCCTCAACACTTATCTGACCATTCATACAAAGTACTAATGCGGTATTCATAGCATCGAAAGATACTACCTTTATTTCTCCATCTTTACCATAGCTAACACCAGCTTCATTCATTGCAGAAATAGCGCCATATGCCTCTTCATCGTTCTCGCAATATACCACGTCAATATTATCCGCGCCTACTTCTTCCAGAACCTGTGTCATTATCTCACGGCCTTTAGCCTTGGTAAATTCGCCACAATCCTGGCTGATTATATTCCATCCCTCGTGTTCTTCAATAGCCTCTTCGATTGCCTTCGTTCTTCCTATCTGAGCAGAGGAGCCTATGGTTCCCTGAATGTGAACAATATTTATCTGTCCATCCTCATCCTCCTGCTGCTCCAATATATTTTCCAACCTTAAAACTGCCGATTCTCCTTCTGTTTTAAAATCAGAGCCAACGAATGCGGTGTAAAGATTTTCATTTCCGACAACCACATTTCTATCGCAAATTATAACAGGAATACCTGCATCCTTTGCTTCCGAAAGTACTGTATCCCAGCCTGTCTCCACAATAGGACTGATAATAATATAATCAACTCCCTGCTGGATAAAGGTTCTGATATCTTTAATCTGGTTATCCTGCTTGGATCTTCCATCTTTATATATCAGCTTGTAGCCTCTTTCCTCTGTAAAGTTCTCCTTAACAGAATCCGTCAAAGCCACTCGCCAGGCAGATTCTGCTCCAGGCTGAGAAAAACCTATTACCACTAAATCACTATTTTCCTCTTCTAATATTTCATCATTAGTCTGGCTTGAACAGGCGGTGATTCCAAAAGCTATAAGAACGCCTATCATAGCCCTGACTATTCTTTTAGACCTAAACATTTGCAATCCCCTTCTCATTATTCTTAACCTTCGGAATAACGGCAGTAATGGTTGTACCTACGCCTTCTGTACTAGAAATAGTAAGACCATATTCTTCCCCATACAAAAGCTGCATTCTCTGATGAACTGTTCTTAATCCGAAGCCTACCTTTTCTCCATTTTCGATGGCGTTTCTCATTTCTGATAATCGTTCATCCGTCATTCCTGCACCATTATCCTTAACAGTCAGCTCAATCTTATCTCCCAAGTCCATAGCACTGACTTTGATTTGTCCCTTTTCACGCTGGAGCTTTATTCCATGGTAAATACTGTTTTCTACAAGGGGCTGCAAAGTAAGCTTTGGAATAGAATATCCATAAAGACTTTCAGGAATGACAACCTCGTAATCCATTCTGTCCTGATACCTTATTTTCTGAATAGACAGATAGCTAAGCACATGCTTTTGCTCTTCCTCCAGTGTGATTATGTCCTTGCCTCGACTCAGACAAAATCTAAAGAAATCCGAAAGGGCACTTACCATCTCTATACTTTCTGATTTTTTATCTGCCTCTATAAGCCAGATGATTGTATCCAAAGTATTGTATAAAAAATGAGGATTAATTTGAGCCTGAAGCAATTCCAATTCTGCGTGACGTTTTCTGCGCTCAGCCCTCTTATTCTCCTGAATCAGAGTGTTTAATTGACCAACCATTTCTTCAAATCCATCTGAAAGGGTCTGAATTTCTATCTCCTTAGCCTCAACAGGAGTGTGCTGCTCAAAATCTCCCCTTTGAATGTCCTTAACTCGTTTTGTAAGGAAAGTAAGTGGAGCTGTAATTTCATTTGTAACTCGTGATGTATATATCGTAATTGCGATAATGAAAATAAGAAACAAACCGATAGCTGCCATAATAACATATTGCAGCTGTTCTATTACCTCCGACTGAAGCTGACTCATATGGGCTGATTCATAATATAAGTAGTCGTACATATAGGTCTGAATCAGCTCAGTAAGAATATAGATATTGTTCTCCAGCTGAGTCATACCCTCATCGTAAGAACCAGCATCATCTATTTCATCCATTCGCTGTTCAAGAGTAATGCAAAGATCACGAACAGACTCTATTGCCTCAATACTCTTTTTCTCGGTTGTATGGGATAAAAGAGTATCTGCCAGCTCCCTGGCGCTTTCTACTTCTGCAAATGGCTTTCCTTCCGAATAAGCACTATCACTCACATAGTAGAACATTTTAAGATCAACGTCGCTTTTGAAATTCTGGTTGAAGGCTGAAGCTGCCGTAACGTTCTGAAGAATAGTTTGATATTGAAGAGAATACCAGCACAAAACACCTATGAGTATAGCCACAACTATACTCATAGGTACTAAAATAGCTGCTATAAGTCCGCGAAGCTTGACGCTGGTAGTGGACTTTTTCATTAATCGTTCTTTAAGTCTCATGCGCCCTGCCCCTTTGCTCTAAATTCCTTAGGGCTAAGACCATATGTCTTTTTAAAGATATAACTAAAGTAATGTGGATCCTTATATCCCACCTTCTCTGCAATCACTTGGGATTTCTCACCAGTTGTAAGAAGCATTTTCTTAGCCTGTTCCATTCGTTTTCCGGTCATGTATTCTACGAATGTAGTTTTATTCTCTCGAGAGAACATTGCACTTAAATAGCTAGGAGAAATATTAACCTCCTTTGCCACCTCATTTAAGCTAAGATTGCAGTCAGCATAATGCTCGTCTACATATTTGATTGCTGCTGAAAGCTGTGATTTAGACTGGGTTCCCACTACGTTTTTACGTTTTGAAATAGCGATGGCAAACATTTTCTCTACCATCGTCATAACTGTGTCTGTCTCAACATTTTCAATGTCCCTGCGAGTGTTTGCCTCCAGGGCGCTAGCTGGATCTATTGAAAGCTTTCTAAGATAATCGCACACGCACATATACATTGTCATAGCAAAATATTTGCAAAACAGTGTAGATTTCATAGCACTCTTAGTCTGCTTATTTATAAGATTTCCCAGGAATCCAGGAATCTCTGATTCTTCTGCGTTCTCTAAGAATAATAGAACCAATCTTTGATCGATGGATGAGGTATCACTTTCCTCATTATTATTTCTGATAATCTCAATATCAGCATCTGTAAATATATGGCCAGCTGGATTCATGTATCTACAGCTAAGGCGTTTGTTTGCAATCTGACAAGCCTTGGCAAATTCCGAAAATCTGGTAATGGTGCCACTCTCTGCCAAATACCAGTTAATCTCATCCTCGTAAACCATACATCTACGCTGAATATTTTCTATAAGGGTGGCAGTATGGCTCTCAATAGTGTCAACGTCTCCCTTTACAATAATGGCATATGTATCCATATTCCAATGGAACACAATATACTCCGGACAACACTTCAAAAACTGCATAAGCTGATCAGAAAGACGCGCCATATGCTTTGAATAAACTGGTGCCGTTGCAATCTCTGTCATTGGAGAAAAATCCAATAAGACAAGATTATAATTTGTTGCATCAAGAGAAAGCCCCAGCTCCTCAGATTTTTCGTAAACCTCTGAGACAGACATGGCGCCGCTAACAAGCTGATTAAAAAATCTTACTCTGGCGAACTGTTCGTATTCCTGACTCTCTGCTTTGAATTGCTCTAGATAATTATCTTTTTCGTTTTCCTTATCCAGCTTGGTCTTTGCATCAGCCATTACCTCTCCAAGCTTATCCTTTGTGATAGGCTTTAACAGGTAATTATCAACGCCAATGCTGATTGCCTCCTGTGCATAAGAAAAATCGTCGAAGCCACTAATAATTATTATACGTGTATTAGGAAGCTCCTTTTTAATCATTTTAGATAAGGCTATGCCGTCCATAAATGGCATTCTAATATCTGTAATTAAAACATCCGGCTTAGTCTGTCTGATGAATGGCAATGCCATCTCCCCATCAGCTGCATCTCCTACGTAAGCAAAACCATACTGTTCCCATGGAAAGCTGGCCTTTAACCCGTCGCGGATAACTATTTCATCCTCGACCAAAAAAACACTATACATTATTCCCCAAAATCCTTCTAAAACCTAAAACCAATACTACTTCTCTTTGCTTTTCAGATAACCTGAAATAACCTGGTATAAAGCTTCTGCTGTAGCTTCTACCCCCATAAGTGAACTATTTACGCAAAAATCATATCCTCGGCTGTCGCCCCACTTCATTTTTGAGTAATAGTTGTGATACGCTTTTCTCTTTTTGTCGTGACGGAACATTTTAGCCTTTGCCTCTAGTTTGTTTAGCTTGTACAAGCGGCTAACACGTTCAACCTTTGCATCTTCCTCTCCTCTTACGAAGATGGAAATTAAAGCCGGATTATCACGCAAAACATTTTCAGCGCAACGTCCAACAACTACAAAACTCTCGCCAGATTCAGCTTTTTCTCTAATAAAATTGAACTGAAGTTGTGCAATAGAATCCTGCACAGATGAAGAATGACCTCTGACTGTTCGATGAAGCCCGTGGCGTTTCATTTCCTCATGCTTATAGAGCTTTTCGGCTTCGATGCCATTTCGCTCTGCCATATGATCTAACATATTTCGATCATATAGCGGCACATTGAATTTTTCCGCCAAGATAGTGGCAATCTCGTGGCCGCCACTTCCGTACTCCCTACCTACTGAAATTATAAACTGCCCCATAAACTAACCCCCTTCAGTATCTATTTACTTAACTTTATTTTATATGATTCTGAGTATAAATAAAAGTCTTTAGTTATACCAAAAAACCTTCAGCTACGCTCTCAATCCTTAATATTTAAAAAAACCTTCAGTTACGCTCTCAATCCTAAGTATCACTCCGCTCAGCATAGAAAGTTTCGCTTGAGTAATACTTAGAGATTGATAGCTACTGAAGGTTTAATAAATCTTATAGATATCTCAAATATATATTAAGCATTGATACGACAAGTACGATGACTGTACCTGGTACCAATTCCTTGCAGTAAGTAGCCCAGCTGATAGGATAACCTTCCTTACCTGCTGTGGAAATACCTACAACATTTGCAGATGCTCCAATAGGTGTCATGCTTCCACCAATATCTGTACCGATAGCAAGTGTCCAAGCCATTGTAGAAAGATCTACACCTGTGGTCTCAGCAAGTGTTTTAATAACAGGAATCATTGTTGCTGAGAAAGGAATGTTATCGATGAATGCAGATGCGATAGCACTTACCCAAAGGATAATAGCAATCATAACGTGTGCATTACCGCCAGAAACCTTTGCAATAAATTCTGCAATAACTACAAGCACACCTGTCTCTTCCAAGCCACCTACAACAATAAATAGACCGATGAAGAAGAGAAGTGTTGGATAATCTACTCGCTTTAAAAGTGTAAGTGCCTTCTTGCCAGATGCTATCAATGTAATAGCAGCAACAAATACACCAATAAATGCAACGGTAAGTCCGGTCATAGCATGTGTGATAAGTAAAGCTACTGCTATGAAGAAAATAATAGTGCTTGTCAAAAATTCCTTCATATCATTAATCTTAACTTCCACATCGATGTTGCTAGGGTCGACTTTGTCCCCTGGATCCTGGAGACGATTACGCATAGTAAAATAAAAATAGATAATGATAATTACAAGTGATACGCCGCCCATTGCACCTGTATTAATAACAAAATCCGCAAAAGAATAACCTAAAGATGTACCAATGATAATGTTTGGAGGATCTCCGCACATAGTAGCACTTCCACCTAAATTCGCACAAAAAATCTCTGCCATAATAACAGGAATAGGATTGAACTTAAGTGTACGGGCAAGCCTGATGGTAACAGCTGCCAAAAACAGAATAACCGTAATAGAATCAATGAACATGGCAAGCACTGATGATAAAACCATAAATGCCACGAAAATTCTTGTTGGCTCAAAATTTGCCAGTTTTGCAATCTTTAAACAAAGCCAATCGAAAAATCCGGCCTCTGCCATTCCTTCTACCATAATCATCATTCCCCAAAGGAAAATGATAGTCGCCCAGTTGATACCAGATGTTTGTTCTGCATGCTCTCCTGCTGCATACCAAAAATGTGTTTTAAAAATACCTTTTACTGCTAACGTATTTACGAATGCGTCTGCATCTTTCATTCCGATTCCAAAAACAAAAATGCTGGTAAGCGCGCCGCAGCCTAAGGTAACATAATGCTTAGGAAATCTATCCCAAACAATTAGCACGAACATCGCCACAAATATGACAATAGCCAATATTTCTGCTAACATAAAAACTCCCTTCATATACTTTTTTTATCAGAGATATTGTATACGAAGGGAGTATGTTTTTGAATAAACATTTTGCACTAAATGTTTGCCTTTTTAATCAATTTCTGCATAGAGTTTGTCGATTTTATTTCTGACAAAATGTGTATTACTGCCTGCTGCAAATCCCCAAGGGCCAGATAAGGTCCTCTGTTAAATCCTTTATAGGTAATGGTCTTTGATCCATCCACCTCCACCTTGATTTCACAGATACCTTCCTGTTCCAGCCTCTTTAGCTTCTCATTAAGCTGCTGACTTGGTTCTACACTTGTGGAAATATAAGTATCTCCTTCTTTGTCTGGAAGGAAAGAGCCCCACATTTCATATTGAATCATAGGTCTATTATAAACTATATGCTTTTCCACCACTGTGACATAGCCATCTGCCTCAAAGGTAGGTGGTACATTCATCATAGCCTCTAACAGCTTGTCTGGGTCAAAGCCCGGCATAATCAAATCGCAGCCTGCATGAATATCTGAGCCTTTATCTGATGGCGAACCCCAATCAGACATCACAAATCCATTGAAGCCCCAATCATTTCTGGCGATATCAATATTGATTCCCTTCTGTGATGAGCTGTACATTCCATTAACCTTATTTCCCGAGGACAAAAATCCTGCTGGCTTAACCATAAACTGGCAGACAGAGAATGGTCTAAGATATATCTCACCAAAGGTTCTTCTTGTAACATTAATATTTATATCGTCAGCTCTGCTTTCCTGATTATATGTAGCAAGATTTTTAACAATAACATTTCTGCCTTCATATCGCTTTACGCCCATAACAAATCCAGCCCCGAGAATACCTGACAAAGCAGGATCCTCAGAATAGAATTCGTATGCACGATTCCACATAGGATTGCGATTAATATTTAGAGCTGGTGCAAGACAGTAATCAATATCATTGGCCTCCATCTCTCTACCATAGGCACGTCCCATTCTAACCATTGCACTCATATCCCAGGTCTGAGCCATATTATTAGGTGATGGGAAGCAGGTACAAGGAACGCCCTGTATATGCAAGCCTGATGGACCATCAGCTATATTTACACCTGGTATTCCAAGTGTTGTAGCAAACTGGTTTGTAGTCTTGGCAGCAATATCAAGATTCTTATTATCAAGACTAAAATTAAATGCAAATCGGTTAACACTATTTATTTTATTCTCATCCAATGCTCCGATAACTATTCTGGCTAATATTTCAGGGGAAAGAGATGCCACAAACTCTTCCATTGATACCTTCCCCTTCACCACATCGATGAATGTAGAGCTGCTATTTGGAATCACCTCTTCAATATTCTCGTAGGTTCTAAATGGTATTTCGTAGGCATTCGTATTTACGTATGAAGAATAATTGCTTCCTTCTTTTACATAGGTTGTAACTTCATTTTGAGGCTTAACAACCCTATTAAATGAATTGTAATCATCCCCAGAAAGAGCTGCAGCCTGAATATAGCCTTCCTCCTCAGTTTTTCTAGGAGGTGGGTCAATAAAGGTCAATTCCTTATTTGGTGCAAGTACATTGGTAACTTTCTTTATTACTGTATCTTTATCTAAGACAACCTTTGCAAAAACTTTAGTATCCTTAGAGCTATTTCCAACTCTGAACAGGTAATCACCTTTTTCCATTACCCAGGCTGTAATATCCTCATCAAATGAAGTCAGGGACATAATAGGAATCTTTAAAGTAATTTCCTCAGACTCACCTGGCTTCAGCTTTCCTGTTTTGCTCATACTACAAAGAACCTGATATGGTTTTATTATTTTTCCGTCTGGCTGAGAGCAATATACCTGTACCACGTGACGTCCTGCACATTTTCCGGTATTAGTTACCTTTACACGCATCAGAATAGATATCCAGCTGGCCTCAAAATACTCCAGCTTAGATTCAAAGGTTGTATAGCTAAGACCGTAACCAAATGGATAAAGTGGTGCAACATCAAAGGCATCAAAATAACGATATCCAACATAGATACCTTCTTTATAATCTACCTCATTATCCTTATCAAACTTAGCCTGAGCAGTCTGATTATAGCAAGTAGAATAATCCTTATATTTCTTTGCCCAGGTATTGGTAAGATGCCCACTAGGATTAACAGCACCAGTTAAAACATCTGCCAATGCATTTCCAGCTTCCATTCCAGGAATGCCCATCATAATAATGCCCTTGATATTTTTCTGTCTGGCAATGGCAGCCATCTCTATCATTCCAGAATTAAGTACAAGAATAACATTCTTAAAGGTATTAGTGATTATATCCAGATTATCCTGTTCGACCTTAGTCAATTTATAAGGCTTGTTCTCTTTATATTCCGGTGTATCTATATAGGCTCTTCTATATACGTATATACAGGTATCTGTTCCTAGAACTGCTTCTGCAATGTCCGCCTTTGAAATAGGAACCTCAGGTGCAAGAGCACGTATTCCGCTCTTGATTTTTGAACTCTTAGTACCTGCAGGATATTCCCTTCCCACCTGCTTTGTTGCCTTTTCCATTTTAGAAAGCCAGGAATCTGTACTAAAGGTAAATCCGTTATTAAGTAGTCCCTGCTTTACGTTTACATTTCCATCCGTAAATACGTAATTATATAAAATTCCGCAAAAAATAGTGTCAACAGCACCTGCACCAAATAATGCCACCTTTCCTTTTGTTATAGGAAGAATATCATTATTTTTAAGCAGAACCATGCTGTCGGCACCAAGCTGACGTGATAAATCTCTATGTTCAGGAAATGCCATTTTCCCTGTTCGTGTAATAACTCCCTTTAGTTGCTTCAAGTTCATTTTCTAGTACTCCCTTATTACATCATAACCCCAGAAAATTCCTCCCCAGAAAACTTTCTTTTAAACAAACAATATGATAATATTTTTTTATTTAAAAAATGTGATAAAAGAGTGAATTTTAAGCACTATTAACCGTTTAAGGAGGCCTCAATGTTTAAAGATATGTTCGAAAGAGACTCTTCTCTTTCATTCGAAGTATTTCCACCTAAAAAAGATGACGAATTCGATAACTGCTTCAAAGTCTTAGATTCTCTGGCTAAGCTCAACCCTGACTTTATAAGTGTAACCTATGGTGCAGGTGGCAGTCATTCCAAGAAAACTGTAGAAATAGCTTCATACATACAAAACACCTTAGCAATTGATGCTATGGCTCACATGACCTGTGTCGGTTCTAGTGCGGATGATATATTAGCTGTCACAAAAGAATTAGAGGCTGTTGGTGTAAATCATGTTCTGGCTCTTCGTGGTGATAAGCCACGAGATATGTCCGACGAACAATTTGAGAAACGCATCTTTCCTCATGCAACAGATTTGATTCATTTTATTAATCAAAATACTAATTTAATTGTATCAGCATCTTGTTATCCTGAAAAGCATCCAGAGGCAATTTCTATGGACTCTGACATAGCTTTTATGAAGATGAAACAGGATATGGGAGCAGAGATGTTTATTTCCCAACTATTCTTTGATAATGCAGATTTCTACAGATTCGTTGAACGTGCAAATCAGGCTGGCATAACAGTGCCTATCGTAGCCGGAATTATGCCTATTACATCTGCAAAGCAGATTGGCTCTACAGTGACTCTGGCTGGCTCTTCTGTTCCAAAGAAGCTTGCAGATATTTGTGCACGCTACGGAGAATCACCAGAAGAGATGAGAAAAGCTGGTATCGCATATGCGATAGAACAAATTCAGGATTTAAAGCGATGCGGAATGGGACATATTCATATCTACTGTATGAATAAACCTAAGATGACAAAAGAAATTTGTGATGCAATATGGTAAAATATAATCATTATTAATGATTGGAGAAATATAATGGATGGTAAAAAGATTGAGCAAGAGATTTTAGAAATCACCGAAGAGCTCATAAAAGACTATAAATCAGACCGTGCAATTGATAAGATGGACACTTATCATCAGCCAAACAAAGACAGCATTATCGATATCACTAAGAAGCTTCTTAGGATTGTCTATCCAGGCTACTACAGAGATCACGTATACAAGGTATACAATGTAGAAACTAATCTTAATACTCTTATGGAGGACGTTGTATACAACCTTAATAAGCAGATAGCACTTATTCTCTGCTACAGACCTGATTTTGACGGATGCTGTGAAGAAATCTGCTCTACAAAGGCCGAGGAATTATCACTTGCATTCCTCAAGCGCATTCCAAAGGTCAGAGCTTTACTGGACACTGATTTGCAAGCTGCTTTTGATGGGGATCCTGCAGCTACCAGCATTGATGAAATCATCTTTGCTTATCCTGGAATTTTAGCCATCACAATTTACCGTCTAGCTCACGAGCTTTACGATTTAAGTGTGCCTATTATCCCTCGTATTATGACTGAGTACGCACATTCTCTTACAGGAATCGATATTCATCCGGGTGCTACTATTGGTGAATACTTCTTCATCGATCACGGCACTGGTATCGTAGTTGGTGAAACTACAGTTATCGGTAAAAATGTTAAGATTTATCAGGGTGTTACCCTTGGCGCTCTTTCCACAAGAGGCGGCCAGAATCTTCGCGGTGTTCGCCGTCATCCTACCATCGAGGACAATGTCACTATTTACTCTAACGCTTCAGTACTTGGTGGCGACACAGTTATCGGACACGATTCTATCATCGGAGGTTCTACCTTCATCACAGAATCTGTGCCTCCGGAATCTAGAATATATTATGAAATTTAATAAGCGTGAAAAAAGACTAGCAGCCGCTAGTCTTTTTTTACACTTCTCTTTATGGCTTCACAAATCACCTTATTAGCAAGAGTTCCTACTACATCAAGGGATGCTTCCACTTCTCCTATGGACATAGCATAAATACTATCACCATCCATGGATGTGTGCACCGGACGAATGGAACGAGCATATCCATCGTGCCCCATACCCGCCAGCTTGCAAAGCTGTGATTTATTAAACTTTGCATTAGTAAGGATGATTCCGATTGTCGTGTTAGTGGTCATTCCTGCTGGTGGATTCACATACATATCGTACATAAGCTCCTCGCAGGAAACCTTATTTAATCCTGTACCTTTTTCGTTTTTAACTCCTGCGATACGTTTTCCAGAATCAGCATCATAAATATCGCCAATGGCATTTGTACAGATGATAGCACCTACTTTTAAATCACCAAGCTCTACAGCGTAGCTTCCTATTCCCGATTTTGTACATCTGTCTGGTCCTAAAAGCTTTCCAACTGTAGCGCCACAGCCTGCACCAACACTGCCATCCTTATAGTTTCCGTGCTTTCCCTTGAAGGCTAGTTTTGCAGCCTTATATCCCATCGCTTTATCTGGGTAAACATCGCTGCGCTTATATTGCAAATCAAAAATATCAGACTGACAAACCAATGGAACCACAACATCCCCTACTGGAAATCCTATTTTATTTTCAGCAAGATACTGCATAACTCCACTGGCAGCCTCAAGGCCAAATGCTGAGCCTCCGCCTAAAACAACACTGTGAATAACCTCAGCTGCTGCAAGAGGATCAAGCAGTCCTGTTTCTCTTCCGGCCGGGCCACCACCTCTGATATCCAACCCACAAGGTGCTCCCTCTGGAGCCACAATAACAGTTACACCTGTGCCCGCCTTATTATCTTCAGTCTGTCCAATTCTTACATTTCCAATTGAATTAATATCTATTTCTTTTAGCTTCATATTTACCTCCCCTAGGTGAAATATTTATCTGTTAATTTTATACGTATATGCGGTATTGTAAGTAGCTACATAGAGTGTATCATCTTTTATTTCAAATTGGCTGGCTGCAGACTCGATTTTAATCTGCTCCACTTTTTCGCCTGTGTTCTTATCCAAAAGATACAAATAATCAGGCTCTGATGTAAAGCCATATCCACATATAATAGTGTCATCTACAATCTGGAAATTGCAGGCATTACTAACCTGAGGCTCGCTTCGCCACAGCACAGTATCAGTCTTCATATCTATAGCCACCATATAGCCAGATCTTGATTCTTCAGAGGTATATCCATTATGGCTAAGTGATACATACAATATGCCATCCATAGCTTTTGCCCAGCGAATATACTGTCTAGCCATAGATTCCTTTCCCTCTTCTGCATCTGGACCATTACAAAGCTCAGCCAAATCATAGGTATGCAAAAGCTCATTTGTCTGATAATCGTACAGGAATAATGTGGTGAACTCATATCCAAAATCTCCACCATCTCCTGGAGCATAATAATAATTGCCATCTCCATAGCTTAAGAAAGCTTCTTCAAATCCATTTTTCTCAGCCCAAACGGAGGTATCAAGCCAATCTGTTTTATCTTTGCTAGTCTCGGTGAGAGTGATGTGCTTTTCTGCTGCAGGCTTTACTGAATCGCTTGTGTACTTATGCCAGGTTGGATTGCTGATTATTACACCTTGCGATTCTCCTGTATATTCATACTCCTCTCCATCGCCCATTGATTCAGGTTCTAATTCTTCAGTTTCTGCTGTCTGCTTTGTAACTATAGAATCAATGTCCTGCTTACCAGAGATTTTATAATTTCTCTGAATTAATCCTGGAATATCATCCTCAGTGATTACAACATCCATATCTCCTGTAGCATAGCTTGCGATTTCGTATGGGGAAAAATAAATATGAACCCCTTCATCTGATAGTGTCCAAGTGTAGGTATCTTCATTCATTTTAACTTCAAATGGATCACCATCAATTGCGCATTCACACAACAGATAATTCTCAATATCCTCTTTATTATCTGGGTACTTCTCAAAAATCTTCTCTCGAATCTTTTTCCAAAGTGCCTCTTTGTCTGTTATAACCTCCGACAAACCAAGAACATGACCTGTATTAGTATCAAGATTTATAGCATAAGTGTAGTGATAAGGATGTGCACCATCTGCGTCAGTGTAGCTGTAAGCCAATGCTGAAAAGAGCCTGTCATCTGCCCTTACCAAATCAACAGTATTCTCTGCTATATACCCTGTAGCATCGCCCTCGCCATACTGCTGATTCATATATCCATAATCCTTAACAGAATTTTTAGCATTATTTTCCCAATCAGAATTATAGCTATCAATGCTGGTGGCAAGATTAGGAAAACTATCTGCATAATCTTCTGAAAGAATAATCTCCGGATAACAGCCTGTGGCATAAACTTTCCCATCTGCTTTTGCTTCCAGTGGATGATTTACGACTGTAATTCCAATTTTTTCCTGATTAACCTTTCCTCCGCTTTTATCCGCAATATTATCACATCCCACTAGTGACAAAGAACATATCGCGGTCATTACTACTGCTAATAATCTTTTATTCATCACATTTCTTCCTTTCAAAGGGTAATTTTACATTAGATACCACCCATGCTAAGCATAATGTAACTGCCATACAAACTGTAAGAGCATATGCATTTCCCAAGGTTCCCAGGCTGTCCCAGCCATTGGCCTGAGAGTACAGCATTATTATTACCTGATGAAGCAAATAACATTCAAAAGAAATATCTCCTAGGAACACCAAAGGCTTTGCTTTTAATCCCACTGAGATTTTTCCATATCCTAGCATAAATACAATGATTAAAATCATACTTGCAAACACTCCAAGCATGATAGGTACAAAGGACATTTCCCCAGGAGTAAAGATAATCACAAGCCATACCAGTAGTGATATTACTTCTATTATTGTATACTTCTTTACCTGATTTTCCCATTCCGGATGATTCAGCTTTAATATTATGATGATTTCACCTAGGGCTAATCCCATTAAATGAAATCCAAAACAAAACAACGGTGTTTGCAGAAATCCAGCTTGTGCAGGCCCCATTAATCCTGCCAAAGTGGATAAAACACAAATATATAATAAAGATAAACCAATAAGGCCAATCATACGTATAATAGGCTTATTTTGGTTTCTCTTTGATTTTGCCCAGGCACTAAATGGAATATTTACAATACTTAGCCACATCATTGTGGCAAGATACCATCCAACAGAATTGCACGCAAAAGGTCTAAGTAACCAGGTTTGTAGCATAAGAGAGGATAAAACAAAATCTCCAACCAAAACAAACATAGGTTTTATACTGTGGCTGACCACATATCCCTGTCCTCCGTTATATAAAAAGGTAAGGAGATTGGTCACAAAGTATAATGGATATAGTCTCACAAGCTTTCTTTTCAAATAATCTTTTATGTTTTCTTTTGTAGGACTAACTTCCTTTAGTGCAAATGAGTATGATGCCATTACTCCGGTCAATAGAAAAAAGAAGTATACTCCTGTCTGAGCCCCTACATCACCTGGCAAATATTTAATTCTCCAGGTTTTGGCATGCCACAAAAAAATCATTACAAAAGCTATAAATCTAAAAAATTGAATTTGATCTTCTCGTCTTAATCTAGTATTTATCATCTATTATGATACAATCCTTTCTCTCCTCAAAATAACCTTAAGTAGCCCACAAGAATTTGATTCCTGTGGGCTACTTTTTAGTCAATTACTGTTCAGTTTTTACGCTTACATCAGCACCAGTAATATTTACATTCTTATTTACCTTAGCATCGTATGTGTTTGCTCTCATGATTTCTGTGAAATCAACGCCTGTTGCCTCACTCATTGTATCAAACACCTGCTTCATAACGATTGGCATGTTTGCAGAAATTCTTGCTGCACCGCCTTCGCCGCCATCACCGGTTTCGTAGATGTTAATCTTATCAATCTGTGAAAGTGGCTTAGCAATTTCAGCAGCGATTTCAGGCATTACCTTAATCATCATCTCTGCCATAGCAGCGCCGTTGTACTTGCGGTAAGCCTCTGCCTTCTTTTCCATCGCCTCAGCTTCTGCAAGACCCTTTGCCTTGATTGCCTCAGCCTCTGCCTTACCTTTTGCTGCAATACCAGCTGCCTCTGCATCATACTTTGCCTTGATACCTGCGGCCTCCTGCTCTGCTGCGAACTTCTGAGCCTCTGCCTGAGCTTTCTTTGCATCAGCCTCACGCTCCTGCTCGTACTTAGCAGCCTCAGCCTTCTTCTGTCTCTGAATGAGCTCTGCCTCAGCCTTCTTTTCTGCCTGATACTTCTCAGCATCTGCCTGCTTCTCAATCTGAGCTGCAAGTTCCTGCTGCTTAACAAGTACTTCCTTCTGCTTCAGTTCTGCCTCGCGCTCTGCCTTTGCAATCTGAGCGTTTACTGTAGCAGCCTCAATTGTCTTCTGCTGTTCCTGCTGCTGGATTGAATAAGCTGCATCGGCAACAGCGTTTGCTGTATCAGCCTGCTGCTTTAACTCTGCCTGCTTAATAGCAAGTGCATTGTTTTTCTCAGCGATTTCTGTCTGTGCTGTAACTCTTGCATCGTTTGCAGCCTTGTCTGCCTCAGCCTGCGCGATTGCTACATCTCTATCAGCCTGAGCCTTTGCAATAGCTGCATCCTTCTTAATCTTAGCTGTGTTGTCCATACCAAGATCGTTGATAAGACCATTCTCATCAGTTACATTCTGGATGTTGCAAGAAAGAATCTCGATACCAAGCTTGCTCATATCGCGAGAAGCCTTCTCCATAACCTGATCAGAGAAGCTATCTCTGTCAGTGTTGATTACCTTAAGAGAAAGAGTACCGATAATCTCACGCATATTACCTTGTAATGAATCCTGAAGATCCTGAGTAATCTGCTCTGGATTCTTATTAAGAAAGTTCTTTGCTGCAAGCTGGATAGCTGCTGGATCAGTACCAATTCTTACCTTTGCAACTGCATCAACATTTACATTGATGAAATCGTTTGTAGGTACTGACTGCTCTGTCTTAATATCAACTGTCATCTGTCCAAGGTAGAGCTTATCAACTCTCTCGAAGAATGGAATCTTGAGACCTGCACGTCCGACTAATATTCTAGGATTTTTTCTAAGACCTGAAATGATAAAAGCTCTATCAGGTGGGGCCTTTACATAGCCTGCTACAATAATTAAAAGAAGCACTATGATAAGTGCAATAATAGGGATAAGTTCCATACATTTCCTCCTTCTGCGATTAAAAAATCGCTATAACCATCTCTTGATAGTTATATAGTATATCTACCCTGTATATTTAAACATATCTGTTTCAGAAAGTTAAGTATATATATTCCTCTTTTTGAGTAAAAAAAAGCCAGTAGACAAAGCCTACTGACCTTTTGTAAACTATATTCTTCTTTTTACATACGCAAATATTCAAGTCCCTTGCGTACTTCCTCTGGCACCTCACCCTCATTTTTCTCCACTTTATCAATCATAGTTTTAAGATGATTGTAGGCCTGAGTACACTTTATTTCGTGCCTTGAAATTACCTGTTCGTACATAGGATGATTAGCTACCTTTGCACGATATGCCTTTGAGAAGGTGCAGTGTTTGTTTAATATATTTCGCTCTGCCTTATTTAGACGAATACTACCTTGGGCCTCAAAATTAATCCAAATTGTATACTGCTTTGTGAAGGCCTCACGCATATTATTACGGGAAGATTTAAGCAGAGTCTTTACCTTCTCTTTGTTCTCTGCAGATAAATCCTTGTTCTTTCGATAGAAAGTGAAATAATCGTAAAAGTCTGATGTGAGACATTCTGAACCGATATCGTTCCAACGAGAGCCCTGCTCTTTTCTGCAAATCTCCCAACGGAAGGCGCCACAGCAATATATCATCAGCTTGTCCAAATCATCAAATGTGAACATCGGAAATACGAATCTACCTGGAGAATCAACCTTTATACCACCACATTCCTGCCACATCATGGCACGCATTCCACAGTTAGGTAAAAGAATAATATCTGGCTGAACACGCTTTAGATAAGATTCACTCTTTACTCCTGCTTCCATATCAGTGAAGAATCCTTCACGAAGGAAAATGCCATAATCAACTTCCTCTATTTTTGCCATTGCTTCTTCCAGCTTAGCCTTGGTAAGAAGCATTTTCATTACTTCCGCGCCAAAGTCCTCCTTTGTAAGAACTGGACAGAAGGAAGTCATTTTACCAGAAGTAGTTCTGTTTGCTGATACAAAGAAATTGTTCATTTCAAACTTAACCTTTTGCTCCTGGTCGTTCATCCAATTAGGCATATCTGCCTCTGAAATATTACCGGATTTACGTTCCTCAAGCACGAAGCCTCTATAGTCCAAATCCAGCTCGTTTCGGCTAGGCTCCCTCTCCCCTGCATATACAGCACGAAGCCAGCTATATATGGTAAATACGTGCTCACTCTGACAAAGGGTATCCAGCCTATCCATTATATCTGCCAGCTCGTTCGTCAGGTCATCTCCAATGGCATCATAGTGGATGTAGCCCATATTCAAAAACATCTTGATAATCGTATCAAGCTCACCGCCATAGGCTTCGAATTCCAAAGCTCTAAAGAAGGTCTTTTGATAAATATCATAGAACAAATCAACAGCCTTCTTACGTATCTTTCTCTCGTTATCCTCCTTACCCTCTCTATCAGAAAGAGCAAGATATGCATTAAGCTCCTCTTTGTACTGGGCTGTCTTTTCTTCATCAACCTCCGCAAATTCACAGATATGCTCAAAGGTCTGAGTGAACTCAGCCTGTTTCATCATCTTTGCCTCATCGAAATTGGCTGCAGTTGCAGCAAAGTCGTGGCTGTCATATTCTGTCCAACGCTCTTTAATTAATGCTTTGTCATACAAGCCCGACTGTGAAGTAAATTTGTAGAGCATCTTCATAAGCTTCTTGATATCATCCTGCTTCGCACCATGCTGGGCAGCATAAATCTGCAGGTTAAACAGAAGCTCGAAAATATCGCCCTTTTCCGAAGACATAAGAATAGGCGCAAATTCCTCTAAATAGAATCCCATTATCTCAATAGATTCGATGGCACGCTTCATATATCCACAGCTGATGCCAATAACACCAGTTGCTATCTCATTTCTACTTCCATAGATACTTTCAATTTCTTTATTATCAACAGAATTTAAACTATCAATGTAGTCATGCTCCCAAGGAAGAATCTCATTCTTTAAATCAAGAGGTTCTATTTCCTCAATCATAGGAATTTCCTGGATTTCAGCTCCCATTGACCTACATTGCTTCTTATATTCATTATAAATTCCACGACAATAGCTATAGAAATCATCAGTCTTTTTCTTGTAACTGTCGTAGATTTTAAAAACATCGCGGCACTGCCTAAATGCACCCTTAGAGAATCCAAAAATGTACACAGGCTGAGCCTCGAAGATTGCATCAAAATCAGACATACTCTTGTATGGGCATTTTATAATCATAGAGTCTTCTGCCACGGTATAATCTGCCTCATACTCCAGATTCAATGCATCTGATAGTCCCGCAATTGTACCTGGTCCCAACGTCAGATGCTGATCCTTCCACACCTGCTCAATGGAGCCCGTCACAATAACGTACATGCTATCTACAGGGTCACCCTCGTTTATTAACTTTTTTCCCTTTTCAACATTAATAGTCTCCAAGTGCTTCTCCTTAAAGTGTGCATTATGCCCCAATATTGTATAGCTTAATTATAAAATTGTCTGAAAACTATTGCAATCGTACATATACCTTTTCACAGAAAATTAAAAAACCTTTATGTAACGGGGCCTAAGAGTGTAAATAAAAAGGAGGCTAATATATAGCCTCCAAAAACTTGTTTACTATGTTGTGATACTCCTGCCTTGCATACAGGTAGCTTTCGGCATGACCTGCCCCTGGAATTAAGTGAAGTTCCTTGTACTGCTGACAGGCTTCGTATCCTGCTTTGCTATGTTTAGGTAAAATAAACTTATCATCAGCTCCATGAATAAAACAAACCGGTGTGGTAGTGTTTTTCTTAAATGAATCAATTGGTCTGATTCGATCCAAACGATAACCATGTACTATCTGACTTGCTATAGATGCCAAATGTGATAAAGGCTTTGGAATATGAAACCAGCTCCATCCCAAATCTTCCAATAACACGGAAAGATCTGTAAAAGGGCAATCAGCAACACAAAACTCAAACCCTTTATCCAGACCAAGGGCAAGCAGTGAACTGGCTGCTCCTAAACTTTCCCCATGTAAACCTATGCTTATCTCACGACCAAACTTTTCCCTGAGAAGTCTGGCTATATTAACAATATCCCTGCTCTCTTTATATCCCATTGAGCAGTAGCAATCTGCATTGTCACCATGATGTCTAATGTCGTATATATAAGCATTGTAGCCAAGTTCGTGGAAAATGTTTAAATACTTAACTCCACCCAATCGATTGTAGGTATAGCCATGGGTGATAATTACAAACTTGTTATCATCTCCTGATGGGATGTATGTGCCATGAATAAGATATCCATCATCCATTGTGAAGTTCATTTCGACCTTTTCATATGAATCATATGGTCCCCACAAATCCTTGCTTTTTTCTATCTCAGGTGCCTTATCAACTGACACACGATTTTTAGGCAAAGTAACGAACCTTAGCAGGCCAACAGAAAACACCACTAAAACTAGTAAAATCACAAATACCACAATAAAAATAATCAATAAAATCTTCAAAAACCCCACCTCTATTTATTTAAATCTATTTAAATGTATCCACTGTAACCTGATCCAGATTAACAAACTTGGTCTCTTTAACCTTGGTCATTAATATTATAAGTGATAATGCCATAAACGGAACACAGATTACTAAGAATAGCACATCAATAGGAATGAACTTTTGACCTATAATAAATGCAATCTGTCCTATAAACATGCCGGCTCCAATAAGGACTGATATGGTGCCCATAACAGATGAACGCATGCTTGAAGGAGATGATTCTGCAGGCATTGTAAGAATCAGTGTATCTGACATGGACCAAAGGCCACCTATAGAACAACCATAAGCTACTCCTGCTGTAATTGGACCCCAGCCTAGTCTACATGCTAATACAAAAATTAAAAGTCCCCCTAAGGCTATTGTTCCAAGTAAGAGACAAACTCTTTTTCTTCCTAATTTGTCCGAGAAAAGACCGCTCAGTATAGTAACAATTCCATTGCAGAATGGATATATCAAAAGTGCCAATGACACCATTTGTGTTGTCATGGCTCCCTCTAAAACTGTTGCATAGTAGGATGTGTAGAAGGTTGTTGCAAAGAATAAAAATCCTGCGATTAAAATCCATCTCAATTGCTTGTTTGTAAATATAAACTTAACTGCATTAAAAACTCCACCTTGGCTGGAGGTATTGTTTTCCTTTTCTGTCTGGCGGCGTCTTTCCTTCTCTTCTTCAGTTAAAGAAAGATAAAATATTCTTTGTTCTAAGAACACAGGTGTTTCTTTAACAAAAACCACTGATAAAATTCCTACCACTAATGCCACTACAACAGGTATGGCATATACATATTTCCAACTTGATAGCACCGCTTCGTTCAGAAAGAATTTGGAAAGTATACCAATTGATGATACTGAAATAAGGGCTATGCCCTTAGCTACAAAGCTGTAAGTGGCACGTTTCTCCTTTGGTGCTGTCTCCATAATATAAAGAACCTGCATATCATTTGGTGTAAAAAACAGCATAAAAAGCATTCCTACGATATATTGAACAACACTTGTTGAAGTCATAACAACAAGCATGCCAAGGCCCATACCTATGGTGTTAATCATAAGAAATAATCTTCTTCCATAACGATCGGACAGAGCCTTATAAAAAGGTGCAATTACCAAGAATAGATTTGACAACAAATTCCAACTTGCCACATAGTTTAGCGACTCCTTATATTCTGTTGAATTAACATCCCTGGATGATATTTTGAATAAATCAAAAATAATGTATGGCTGCATAGCCGAATTGATGTTGGATGTAACCTCATCAACGATGTAGATAATAGTAAGAACCACCATTATCATACCAAGATAGTAAGCAGGCTTAGGTGCACTGGCAGCCTTTCTAAGGCGCACTAACTCCTTGGCCTCCTTCTCAAGAGTATTATTTCCCATATAAAATTCCCCCTCATCATTTATACCCTAGACATAAGAATAACATCATAATGAGGAAATCGTAAAGAAAAAATAGCACTTCAAATATGAAAAGCTACTTTAGTTATTCTACATTCTTTCTTCACAGTATTGCTCTACAGCATTCAACAACTCTTCCGCAACCTGAATCTGCTTTTGGCTCTCAGAAATTTTTGCAATATAAAAATCATCATAATCACTGGCATGTCTTATTTTCTCAGCCTGTGATATTTTTCGTCCCAATTCCCTTTCAAAAATCTCTGTTTTCACATAATTTTTATTGAAATTAGCAATTGCATCCTTATGCTTTTTATATGATTGTCCATCTAGGGCATGTACCGCATTAATGGCATGAAAAATTGCATAATACGCCCTATTATTAGCACCCCTGTAATCTTCTATTTCAAGCAGGGTTTTAGCTGATTTCAAATCATTTTTAGCTATCTCAATTCTATACTTACACAGGTCTTCCTTTGTTCCAATCTCATCATCAAGCGGCATTATATAAAACCCTTCCTTCACGATTTATATTGTTAAAAAATGGATAAGCGTCAATCCAACTATAAAATAACTTTTCACTATGAGCCATTGGATTGATATCTACATCATTATCCATATTGAAATCATATGTGGTATCAAATAGCTTTTCTTGATAATCCTTTGCCTCCATATCGCTGATATCTAGAAGAATCATAATATCAATATCAGAGTCCTGATTAAAATCTCCTCTCGCATAAGACCCAAAAAGAATTATCTTCTTAACATGTGAACCATATATACTTTTTACAAACTCTACATAAGAATCTAATAACTTATTGTCCATTGTAAATCCTCAAAATACACACTCAACTACCTATGAATATTATCTCAACTTGTGAATCAAAAAACAAGAAAAAAATCCTCCTGGCTAAAACCAAGAGGATTTGAAAACATCGTATTATTTTGTTCCGAAGATTCTGTCGCCAGCATCGCCAAGACCTGGGCAGATGTAAGCATCAGAATTAAGCTCACGGTCGATGTGACCAACGTAAATCTGTACATCTGGGTGTGCTTCGTGAAGTGCGCGAACTCCTTCTGGAGCAGCGATGATAGCCATAAACTTAATGCGCTTTCCACCGTGCTGCTTGATAAGTCCGATAGCATCGATAGCAGAACCACCTGTAGCAAGCATAGGGTCTGTAACTACGATAAGTCTCTCCTCGATTGGGCTAGGGAGCTTGCAGTAGTACTCGTGTGGAATATGTGTCTCCTCATCACGGTACATACCGATGTGACCAATCTTAGCTGTAGGAACGAGACGCTGAATACCGTTAACCATACCAAGACCTGCACGAAGGATAGGAACGATAGCCATCTTACGACCAGCGATAACTGGTGCCATGCACTTCTCGATTGGTGTCTCACACTCGATGTCTACTGTCTGTAAATCGTTGAGAGCCTCAAAAGCCTCAAGCATTGCTATTTCTTCTACAAGGGCACGGAACTCTGCTGTACCTGTGTTCTTGTCTCTTAACATTGTAATTTTGTGCTGAAGTAAAGGATGTGTTAACTCTACTACATTATCTAATTTTTCCATTAAATAATTTCCTCCTAAAATTTCTTTAACATAATTTTATTAAATGGAAGTTTGACCATATAACTGGTTTTAAATTCCATCTTTATCAAAACGATATCTCTCTGGATTACCATACTCGTAATCTCTACCAGGGATAATCGCATTGAGAACTACACCTGCGATTGCAGCGATTGCAAGGCTTGTAAGTGTGATATCTGTAGAACCAACTGTAAATGTAAGTCCATCAGAGAAACCAAGACCGCAAACTAAGATAACTGCTGCAATGATAAGGTTTCTAGAATGTGTGAAATCAACGTGATTTTCAACAACATTTCTAATACCTATCGCACTAATCATACCATAAAGCATAAAGCTTATTCCACCTACGATGGCGCTAGGCATTGTACCGATAATATCTGCCATCTTAGGAATGAATGAAAGAACAATAGCGTAAACTGCTGCAATTTCAATAACCTTTGGATCGTGAACCTTTGAAAGCTCAAGTACGCCTGTATTCTCACCATATGTAGTGTTAGCAGGACCACCAAAGAATGCTGAAAGCGCTGTGGCAAGTCCGTCACCTACAAGTGTACGGTGAAGACCTGGATTTGTAACTAAATCCTCTCCTACTGTAGCAGAGATAGCTGACATATCACCAATGTGCTCCATCATTGTAGCAATTGCGATTGGAGCCATAACAAGAATTGCTGAAATGTTGAACTTGCAGATAAAGAAATCTGGAAGTCCTACCCAGGCTGCCTCGTGAACAGCTGTGAAATCAAGAATAGCGCTTCCGTCTGCATTTGTCATTCCAAGAGCATTGAAAATAACTGCACAAACATATGAAATTACTACACCCATAAGAATTGGAAGAATCTTGAACATTCCTTTTCCCCAGATGTTAAAGATGATAACTACTGAAAGTGCGATGATGGCTAAGAGCCAGTTTGAAGATGCATTAGTAATTGCTGATGGTGCAAGTGAAAGACCAATGCAAATGATAATAGGACCAGTAACAACTGGTGGAAGATATTTCATAACCTTGTTGATACCAACAAGCTTGATAACAAGAGCAAGAATCAAATAAAGAGAACCTGCAACTACGATACCGCCACAAGCATATGGAAGCTTTTCGCCCATAGACATGTTTTTAAAAATACCAGTATTTAAATTAGCAACTGTGTGAAATCCGCCAAGAAAAGCAAAAGAAGAACCAAGGAAAGCTGGAACTTTGAATTTAGAACAAAGATGGAAAAATAAGGTGCCGACACCTGCGAAAAATAAAGTAACCTGAATTGAAAGACCTTCGCCATTAAAATAATTATTGACGAGAATAGGAACTAAAATAGTGGCTCCAAACATTGCAAACAAATGCTGAAGACCTAGAATAAGAGTTTTTGGAATGCCGAGCGTCGACACGTCCTTAATTGGTTCATGTGTGTTCATTTATTATCCTCCCTATGATAAAAGTTAAAAGAAACCTAAACTTTCAGTATTCTATCATAATAGTATTGCAGTGACAATCCCTAATATTAAAAGATGAATAGGATAAAAATAATTAAAACCATATCTTATTATTTTAGATGAGCTACCACGTTTCCCATTGTAGAGATAAACCGGAATAAGCATCAAAAATGCCCAGGCTTCTAGAGATCCAAAACCTATGGTGAGAATCAATACACCAGCAGCAAATGATAGTGCTCTTTTTTTACTATCCTGACCGTGAAGCACATACATGATTACTATAGCGGCAACTCCTATCATATTGTAATCGGTATGACAAAAATACGCAATGGCACATCCTGATGCATAAACCACAATCTGAACAAGCTTTGAAAGAACTAGATTGTTAATTCCAAGAAGATATCCCTTTTTACCAGCATCAATGGTCCAAATAAGTAATAATCCAATTAATAAGGTAAATACAACATTTGTCTTCTTTAGATAGCACATCTGTGCATACAATCCAAAATCAAATGGCACTTCCGAAATAAGAGCTAGAATCAGTAATCGAACAGCATATTTTTTAACATTTTTAGTATGATAAAAACCTTCTACTAAAAGGAAGCAGTAGATAGGGAATGCCATACGGCCAATCCCCCTTAATACCATATAAAAATTCTGATTATAAAAATTATTAGCTAATGCATATCTTTGATAAAAGCCAAATGCTATATGATCTACTAACATCGTAATCATAGCAATAAGCTTTAATTCATTTCCAGTGATACCAATTCTAGTTTTCGAGTCCATTTTACTTAACCAACCATTCAATAAATTCTCTTACAGCACCACGGCCACCATCTTTTTTAGATACATAATCAGAAATACCAATGATTTCCTCTGCCGCATCTGCAGGGCATCCCAAAAGTCCCCCCTCAGCCTTGATAGCCTCCATTACAGTCATATCATTTAAATCGTCACCCATATAGGCGCACTTTGCAAGAGTACCACCGTTTGCAGAAAGAATCCCCTTAAGCTTTGCCAGCTTATCTGATACTCCCTGATGAATATTAGTAATGCCAAGCTCCTTGCATCTGTTTAAAACAATATCACTTTTTCGACCAGTGATAATGATAGGAATAATGCCTGCAGGGGCCGCTATATGCACAATACCATAGCCATCTTTAATATTGAATGCCTTGCAAAGCTCTCCTGTCTCGCCCATATAGACACAGCCATCTGTCAAAGTACCATCAACATCCAAAACTAAATATTTGATATCTTTCATAATAAAAAATCTCCTTAGTCCTACACAACTAAGGAGATTATACTACATTATGCTTTCACTTGTCTTTTAGAAAGTAATTTTATTACAAACAAAGTTCCAAGCATTAATATTGTTCCGAAAATGAGACTTACTACCCAGTTTTGGAAAATACCTGCAAATATATAAGAAACTAATGAAACAGCCGCTACTGTAATAGCATATGGCAATTGTGTACTTACATGAGCGATGTGATTACAATCAGCACCGGCTGAAGCCATTATTGTTGTATCTGAAATTGGTGAACAGTGATCTCCACAAACAGCGCCTGCCATACAAGCTGAAATTGCAATAATCATAAGTTCATTATTAATATCACCGCCAAATACATTTACAACGATAGGAATGAGGATACCAAAAGTTCCCCAAGATGTACCTGTAGCAAAGGCAAGGAATATTCCTACAAGAAATACAAGTGCTGGAAGAAGACCCATTAATGTGTTGTTATCAGCTATATTTGCAACGATTCCACCTACATACTCCGCTGCACCAAGTGAATCTGTCATAGACTTAAGTGTCCAGGCAAAAGTAAGAACAAGAATCGCTGGAACCATTGACTTGAAGCCTTCTGGTATTGCATTCATACACTCGGTAAAGCTAAGTACTCTTGTAATAAGATAATTAATAATTGTAAGAATAAGTGCTACTACCGAGCCATATACAAGCCCAACCGAAGCATCAGAATTTGAAAATGCATCAATAAAGTTTGCTCCGTCGAAGAATCCGCCTGTGTAAATCATGCCAATGACGCAGCATACAATAAGTGAAAGGATTGGGAATACAAGGTGTGAAACCTTTCCTTTCTCCGAAACAGGTGGATGAGGCTGATCCTCAGCACCAGTCAGTGAAGCTGCATCCTTCTTCTTTCTCTCCTTTAACTGTGCTCTGTGATTAAGCTCTGCAAGATTCATTGAACCATAATCAAAGTTCATATATGTAATGGCAAACATCATTACAAGTGTGAGCAGTGCATAAAAGTTATATGGAATTGCTCGAATGAAAAGTGAAAGTCCATTTGCTCCATCCACAAAACCTGTTACTGCTGCAGCCCAAGATGAAATAGGTGCGATGATACAAACAGGAGCTGCTGTTGCATCAATAAGATATGCAAGCTTTTCTCTTGAGATTCCGTGCTTGTCAGTAACTGGTCTCATAACCGAACCAACTGTAAGGCAGTTGAAATAATCGTCGATGAAAATCAGCATTCCAAGAACAATTGTAGCAACCTGAGCACCGGCCTTTGTCTTAACGTGAGAAACAGCCCACTTTCCAAATGCTGCCGAACCGCCTGCTCTGTTCATAAGCATTACCATACTTCCAAGAACAACCAAGAATACCAGGATGCCTACATTCCAGCTATCTGAAAGCTGACCAATCATTCCATCAACAAAGATGTGCTCCATTGCAGCTGTGAGATTAAAACCAGCATACAATAATCCGCCTGCAAAAATACCTATAAATAACGAAGAGTAAACCTCCTTTGTAATAAGCGCCAAAAGAATGGCAATAAATGGTGGTAGTAGTGACCAAATTGTATTAGTAAATTCCATATTCCTTCATCTCTCTTTCTAAAACTACTGCGTGAGCCTCTTCCATTTCTGTAAGTGGCTTTCTAAGAGGACCTGCCTCAAATCCCATAATGTTGAGCGCCTTCTTAACAGGTATTGGGTTAACCTCTGAGAAGAGAGCATCAATAAGTGGGAGTGCTTTTAACTGCATAGCTGCGGCCTTTTTGAAATCTCCATCAAGGCAAGCTTTACATAAATCGTGTGTCTGCTGTGGGGCAACATTTGATAAAACAGAGATAACACCAAGTCCTCCAAGTGACATAATAGGCACTATCTGATCATCATTTCCTGAATATACATCAATGCAACCATCTGCTAGCTGGATAAGCTTTGCAATCTGGCTTATGTTTCCACAAGCTTCCTTGATTGCCACAATGTTATCAACATCCTTGGCAAGTTTTACGGCAGTTTCAGGTAGGATGTTACATCCAGTACGGGATGGCACATTGTATAAAATACAAGGAATAGAGATTGAATCCGCTGTATCCTTAAAGTGCTCGTAAAGACCCTTCTGTGTAGCCTTATTATAGTAAGGTGTAACAAGAAGAACTGCATCTGCCCCAGCCTTTTCAGCTTCTTGCGATAAATAAATTGCTGTCTCTGTGGAGTTGGAACCTGTTCCTGCAATTACAGGGACACGCTTATTTACTGTCTGAACACAATGCTTAATTACATCAATATGCTCTTCGTGAGAAAGTGTTGATGCCTCACCAGTTGTGCCACAGATTACAATAGCATCAGTGTTGTTTTTAATCTGAAATTCGATTAGATTATCAAGCTTTTCATAGTTTACTGAACCATCATTATTGAATGGAGTGACTATAGCCACTGCTGCACCGGTAAAAATACTCATTTTGTAAATCCTCCTGTAATAATAAAAAAAGCTAACCATAATAAATGGTTAGCTCGCAATTGCATTACGTATGATAGCTCCCCACTTATTACTAAGTGACAGTCATACGAATATTCTTCGTATGCCCAAGATAAGCACACACAGGAGCGTGCTCTCTTTCGGCGAAATCCCCTTTTATCTCATATCACTTGGGCCTGTCCCATCAATGAGATTACTAATGTTTCTCGCAACCTCTATCTTTTATTAAGTTGGAATAATACTACATCAGTGGAAATCCACTGTCAACTGATTTTTTTGTAGTACAAAGTCAGAATATATCAAATTAATTTTTTAGGCAGTCAAATCAACCACCTCTGGGCAATCATAAAGCATCAAAGGATCAATATCTAAACAATCCTCTGGCCCTGCCTCTCCAATGTCCCATGCTAGGGTGTCATTCATAATTCGGCATTTTCCAATAAAAACCTCTAGATCCTTAAGCTTTTTGAAAATACCCTTTTCAAGATTTGGTGCCATATCATATAAAGTTATTTTGCCATCTGCAAAATACACCCACACTGTATAATCTTCATGTGGAACTACCTGAACTATTTCTTTAATCATATACTTACCTCAAAGGCTCTATCTTCTGCAATTCTTCCATTAACTGAGCAAGCTTCCAATCCTCTAAAAGCTCTTCTTTATGAATTATAGCCCATGCAAGAACTAATTTCATCTGTGCAGATGGGAAAAATCCTTCAATAACTCTTGCCTTATTTATATCGACAAGTACTTTATACTCACCATACTTTGCATGAAAATGTGGAGGATTATGATCATCATAATACATCATGATATCAATCCCAAAAAATTTGGATATTACTGGCATTAATTTCACCTCGATTTTTACTATTTTTTCTAATTACTTAATTTTTCCGGGTACTAAAACTTAACATCAGTGGCACGAATTTTGAAATTGGTTTTCTAATCACTTAATTTTCCCAGGTACTAAAACCTCTAACATTTACTACACCCTTTGCAACCTGTTTTCTAATCACTTAATTTTCCCAGGTACTAAAACAGTGAAAAAGGTTATCACGGTATTGTTAAGTTTTCTAATCACTTAATTTTCCCAGGTACTAAAACATGCTGAAATGTTTTCTATAAGAGAAGAATGTTTTCTAATCACTTAATTTTCCCAGGTACTAAAACATAAGTCTGCAAACATCCTTTATGGTAAGGGTTTTCTAATCACTTAATTTTCCCAGGTACTAAAACCAGAACACCATACAGACATAGTAGGCCATAGTTTTCTAATCACTTAATTTTCCCAGGTACTAAAACACCATTAGCAAGTTTTGTCTGAATGATTGGTTTTCTAATCACTTAATTTTCCCAGGTACTAAAACATAATCCGGTTTTCTTGCCATTGTCTCCCCGTTTTCTAATCACTTAATTTTCCCAGGTACTAAAACAGGCACAGAAAGCTAGGGGTTAATACCCCTGTTTTCTAATCACTTAATTTTCCCAGGTACTAAAACTAATATTGTTTTTCATTGTCGTGATTAACGGTTTTCTAATCACTTAATTTTCCCAGGTACTAAAACGCATTTATGCGTAAGATTGCGTATGTTTGCGTTTTCTAATCACTTAATTTTCCCAGGTACTAAAACCCATTCCATTCTGTGTAAATTATTTGTGAGTTTTCTAATCACTTAATTTTCCCAGGTACTAAAACAAGAGTAGTTGAAAACACATCAGACGGAAGTTTTCTAATCACTTAATTTTCCCAGGTACTAAAACTCAAAAAGGCAGCCTTCGCAGATTCTCTTCGTTTTCTAATCACTTAATTTTCCCAGGTACTAAAACTTGACGGAAGAAACGGAGTTGACGTTCTAAGTTTTCTAATCACTTAATTTTCTCAGGTACTAAAACTCGATAGATGGCAGGAGCTCACC
>JAEEGF012125485.1_pt1 | contig 40318 bp, 28 predicted proteins | sample 9134171 | NCBI WGS metagenome assembly JAEEGF01 (sample SAMN16246542, study PRJNA631951) | gut metagenome | biome: gut microbiome; feature: rumen; material: AP-attached | host: Bos | place: Iran: Karaj | collected 2018-10 | reverse complement strand
CGATGGTACGCGCCAGTTTCGCGGCATCACCCATCCTCACTCTCCCACCCTTGTCGATGGGACACTCCTTGTCCTTGACGATCCACTGTTCGATGGCACCATTGTCGATGGCGTAGATATCAGTGGGCTGGCGACTCTCGGTGTCTATCATCGCCCAGATAGAGCGACCGTATCCATATACCTTGCCGGACTCATCGACAACCGCGAAATTACGACTGGTGAAATAGCGCATGGCACTCTCCACCCACGTCTCCACATTAAACTTCGTGTATTGCAACGGCATCTCCTCCATCTCGATGGCAAGGCGTGACAGCACCCATGAACGCTTGATCGTCATGAGGTACTTCATGCCGAAACCACGTGCCGAGCTATGGAAATCGGCGGCATTGAGCATGTGGTTACCCAGATGCCCCATAAACAGTCTGCCACTGAAGTCACAGTGGAACGGCTCTGCCATAAAAGGATAACAACCGACCTTATCCATGCTGGCGTTCCCTTTCCTCTAAGAACTCGCTGACCTGCTCCTGTGTGCCACGGGTGACGGCGATACGTCCGCTGCGGGTGTACTGGAGTACGCAACCAAACTCATTCAGAGCACGGTAGAGAGAGATGATGTCCTCCGTACGACCATTCTTCATCACGATGATATAGGTGGGATTGACTTCCGTGATACTGGCGTCAGACCTGCGGATGGTGCGTGATATCTCCGGATTCTGCATCACCAAGTCCGTGGACAGCTTATAAAGTCCTGTCTCACGGATAAACAACTGGTCATCGGTGAAATAGTTTGCCTTCACCACGTCGATTTTCTTCTCAATCTGCTTGGTGATCTTGATAATCTGGTCCTCATCGCTCCAGGCGGTAATCGTATACTTATGTACTCCCTCAATACTGGATGCCGACACGTTCAGACTCTCGATATTCACCTGACGGCGCGTAAAGACTGCCGTGATCTGATTCAGGATACCTGCGACGTTCTCTGAGTATACCAGCAGTGTATATAGTTTATTCTTCTCTTTCATCTTACTTCTTACATCAAATCTCCAACATCATGTCATTCACATTCATTCCCGGAGGTGTCATCGGCAACACGTCGTCATCCTCCTTGATGGCACACTCCAAGATATACGGACCCTTGGTCGCCAGCATCTTCTCCACGGCAGCGGCAAGGTTGGCACGGTCTGTCACTGCCTCGTAGGCAATACCATAGCCCTTAGCTATCTGCTCGTAACAGGGGTTCAGCATCTTCGTAAACGACTTACGACGCATCCAGAACATATCCTGCCACTGGCGCACATTACCCAGATAGTTGTTATTGAGGAGTATCATCTTCACAGGAGCCTGCTGCTCCATGATAGTACCTAACTCCTGGATGTTCATCTGGAAACCACCGTCACCCATGAAACAGACCACCATACGGTCAGTGGCAAATGTTGCGCCGATGGCGGCAGGCATACCATAGCCCATCGTACCCAGACCGCCACTGGTACAGATACTGCGCTTCTCAGGATATTTGAAGTAACGGGTAGCAAAGAGCTGATTCTGTCCCACATCCGTTACGAGGACTGTTCCCTTCGGGGCTTTCTCTGCGACGGCATTGACGACCTCACCCATCAACAGCGGTCCTTCCTTGGGGTGGATGGCAGGCTCGATGACTTTCGTACGCTCCTTCTCATCCAACTCCCAGAACGAGTCACGCCATTCCGTATGCTTGTTCTTATTCAACAATGCCGTAATGGCAGGTAATGACTCCTTACAGTCTGCGACGACAGCCACATCGGTCTTCACATTCTTGTCTATCTCACTGCGGTCGATATCCAGATGGATGATCTTCGCCTGCTTGGCATACGTCTTGGTATTACCCGTCACACGGTCACTGAAACGCATACCGATAGCTATCAGCACGTCACACTCCTGCTCCTTCAGGTTAACAGCGTAGTTACCATGCATACCCAGCATACCTACATTCAGCGGATGGTCAGAGGGTAAGGCACTCAGTCCGAGCATCGTACGACCAGCGGGGATATCTGCTTTCTCCAAGAAAGTCTTCAGCTCTTCCTGAGCATGACCTAACTCTACACCCTGCCCTACCAGCGCAAGAGGTTTCTTGGCGTTATTGATCAGTTCGGCAGCCTCACGGACAGCCTCCATGTTCAACTTCGGATATGCCACATAGGAACGGACGAAGTCCACCTTCGCAGGTTCCCAGTCTATCTCTTCCACCTGTGCGTTACGAGGGAAGTCAAGGACGACAGGACCCGGTCTGCCCGTACGGGCAATATAGAAAGCACGACTTACTGCCCATGCGACATCCTCGGCATGACGGATCTGATAGCTCCATTTGGAGATTGGCTGGGCGACACCCACGAGGTCAACCTCCTGAAAGGCATCAGTACCCAACGCATTGATGGCTACCTGTCCGGCAATCACCACGATGGGCGTAGAGTCCAACATCGCATCAGCAATACCTGTCAGTGTGTTTGTCACACCAGGACCACTGGTCACCAGGGCGACACCCACCTCGCCAGAGACACGGGCATAGCCCTCTGCGGCATGGGTAGCACCTTGTTCATGGCGTACCAGGATATGGTCAAAACACTTCTTTTCACCTCGTGTATAGTCGAAGAGCGCGTCGTAGACGGGCATGATACTTCCGCCCGGGTAGCCAAAGATGGTCTTTACCCCTTCTGCCTTTAAGGCACGCATCAGCGCCTTCGATCCTGTAATTCTGTCTCTCATAATCTTTATTTGTTCTAGATGCTCTAGATTTTCTAGATATTCTTGATGCTCTAGATGTTCTAGTCTATAATTCTTACTCCTCCCTTATCGGCTGAGCTGACACTCTGGGCGTAAGCTCTCAGTGCCTTGCTGATCTCACGCTGGCGCTTCAGCGGCTGCTGCGGACGTGCCGCCAGCTCCTCGTCAGAGAGTTTTACATTGATACTGCGGTTAGGAATGTCTATTACAATAATGTCACCATCCTTGATCTTACCAATATTACCACCAGCGGCAGCCTCTGGTGAGATATGTCCGATAGAGAGTCCACTGGTACCGCCGGAGAAACGTCCGTCAGTTATCAGGGCACACTCTTTACCCATATGCATTGACTTGATATAACTGGTAGGATATAACATCTCCTGCATACCCGGTCCGCCCTTCGGTCCCTCGTGGGTGATGACGACACAGTCGCCTTTCTTCACCTTACCGCCAAGGATTCCCTCACAGGCATCTTCCTGTGAATCGAAGCAGACGGCAGGACCTTCGAAATGCCACAGGCTTTCATCTACACCAGCGGTCTTCACCACACAACCGTCCTGTGCGATATTTCCAAAAAGTACGGCAAGACCGCCGTCTTTTGTGTAGGCATGCTCCAAGTCACGGATACACCCGTTGGCACGGTCGGTATCAAGGGTGCCCCACTCCTCACTCTGACTTCCCATCTTCGTGGAGAAGCGGTTGCCGGGAGCACTCTGGTAGATACGGTTGGCGTCATAGTCGACACGTCCGTCCGTGATACAATACTTGTCCATTGCCTCTCCGATCGTCATACCATCGACACGAGGTGCCGACTTCTCGATAAGTCCGCCCTTGGATAATTCATGCATAATACCAAGGATACCACCTGCGCGGTTACACTCCTGTACACTATACTTCTGGGTATTAGGAGCCAGTTTGCAGAGACATGGGGTCTTGCGACTCAATGCGTCAATATCATTGATGGTGAAGTCTGCACCAGCTTCTTGAGCAACAGCTAACAGGTGGAGTACCGTATTGGTTGAACCACCCATAGCGATATCCAGTGTCATCGCATTCAGGAAAGCCTGACGGGTAGCGATATTTCGAGGCAGTACGCTCTCGTCACCATCCTCATAGTAGGCAAAGGCATTCTTCACGATCTGACGAGCCGCCTGCTTAAACAACTCCACACGGTTGGTATGGGTAGCGAGAATGGTACCGTTGCCAGGCAGAGAGAGTCCGATAGCCTCCGTCAAGGAGTTCATCGAGTTAGCGGTAAACATACCCGAACAGCTACCGCAGCCTGGGCAAGCACAACCTTCTATCTCTTTCATCTCCTCATCCGTTACAGAAGGATCGGCACCTTTCACCATCGCCGTGATAAGGTCGGCATTCTCACCACGCCACTTTCCTGCCTCCATCGGACCGCCAGAGCAGAAGATGGTGGGGATATTCAGGCGCATCGATGCCATCAGCATACCTGGTGTCACCTTGTCACAGTTGGAGATACATATCATCGCATCCGCCTTATGAGCGTTCACCATATACTCCACTGAGTCGGCGATGATATCGCGTGAGGGCAAGGAATAGAGCATACCGTCATGTCCCATGGCGATACCGTCGTCAATGGCGATGGTATTGAACTCTGCGGCATAACAGCCCATCTTCTCTATCTCCTCACGGACGATCTGTCCTATCTCATGCAGATGCGTATGTCCTGGCACAAACTGGGTAAACGAGTTGACGACAGCGATGATCGGTTTACCGAACTGCTCATGTTTCATACCTGTGGCAACCCAGAGCGCACGCGCTCCTGCCATTCTTCTTCCTTCTGTGCATACCGCACTGCGTAATGGATGTTTCATTTTATATCAAGTATTTGTTCTTTTCCTAATTTAGTTTGCAAAATTACACATTTTCCGTCTAAATCCCAACGAAAATGCAGATATTTTGTCCTTATTCGTCCAGATAGGCATCCTCACCAATCTGCTCACGAGCTCCGATCGTGAGTTTACGAAGGTCATAAAAAGAGCCATTGTAAATATTAAAATCGACCGTACCCTTGATGCCTGGAAGACGACCATTATCGGTATGCTGCCAGAATTTCCAGGGTCCCTCATACTCCACCTGCTCGACATAATAGTGAGCTATCCAATACGGATAACTATCAAATACCGAGTCACTTAGGTATTTTAACTTAAACTTATAATACGTATAGATTATAGGCTTTACCTTATAGTGTTTCTCCACAATATCCAGCCATTCCAAGACACTCGCCTTAAACTGCTCGTCAGTCTGGTTCTTGGGCTTGTGCTCCACGTCAAGTACCGGTGGAAGGTCACCATTCTCCAATTTCACATGGCGGATGAAATATTCCGCCTGAGCCTTTGCCGGAGAATGGACACTATAAAAATGATAGGCACCGCGAGTAAAGCCATACTCACGAGCCTGATGAAAGTTGTCGTAAAAATTCTCGTCAACGATACTGGCACCCTCCGTCGCTTTCATATAAATAAAGCGCACGGGATACTTGTCTATCTGGCCGTTGTCCTTCAGTTCCTGCCAGTCAATGGTACCCTGATGATGACTGATGTCAATACCATGAATCTCATATCCCTCGGGGTAATTGACATCGCCGTAAAGGGCACGCCAACGGAATCCAAAGGGACCTACAAAAATGTAATAGAAGAAAAAGACATATAACGCAACGATTAAAGCACCGCCAATCCACCACGCCCAACCAGGCATACGTTGGATAAGACGCACTAAGAGTCCTGGCCGCTTATGGCGGACAGGACTCGTCAGGCGTCGCTTTTGTTGCGGTTTACGCTTTGTCGGCATATTCAATTATTTTGCCTGCTCAAGAGCCAGCGTCATTGTGGGCTGGTCGCATACCTCAGACGGTCCCCAATACTGGATAGGTCCGGGATATACATAGCAGGTCTCCTTGGCCCAACGGTCACGTTGTGCCGCGAAGCATTTGAAAGGCGCACCGTCAAGTTCTACGAGTGCCTTACGGATAACAGGCTTCATCTCACCATTACGCTTCTCCATGTTCATCATCATGGTAATGGGCACACCACCTGCGATCCACTTGTCGGCAGGAGCCGTAGTATTCTTCACGATAGCCATGTAACCTGTCTTACCATTAGCGATCAACTGGGCTGCAGAGGTACCAAGCGCATAGCAATAGTCGGCATCGAAATTAGAAGGTGCCGCGCAACGTCCCTCATAGCCGAAGAAATGGTGCTGGGCAGAGAACTTACCAGCGTACTTACCTGCCTTCTTCATCTTCTCGAGCTTCTGTGCCACCATGGTAGAGAGCAGTTTCTCTGTCTCAATGAGTGACACCTGTACGTTTCCGTGAGGATCACGGTCGAGGGCAAGCTGACGAGCCACACCAACAGGCAGGCTGTTGAATACCGCAAGATTCTCCTCGGTGAGATGACTCTTGGCGAAGTCAACCTGCTCATCACGGCTGATATCCTTAGCCTCAGGCATAGCAAGTACGTCATTAAGCTGTGCGATCAATTTCTTGATGGCAGGAATGAACTCGATAACACCCTCTGGGATGATGACTGTACCAAAGTTATTTCCCTCGGCAGCACGTACGCATACGGCATTGGCGATATACGCCACGACATCGTCGAGACTCATAGACTTTGCCTCTATCTCCTCAGAGACAAGGCAGATATTAGGCTGTGTCTGTAATGCACACTCCAGGGCGATATGAGAGGCTGAGCGACCCATCACCTTGATAAAGTGCCAGTATTTACGGGCAGAGTTACAGTCACGCTCGATATTACCGATGAGCTCTGAGTATGTCTTACAAGCGGTATCGAAACCGAAAGAGGTCTCAATCTGATCATTTTTCAGGTCGCCATCGATGGTTTTCGGGCAACCGATCACCTGTACGCCATAGTTCTTTGCAGCATAATACTCTGCGAGTACGCAGGCATTGGTATTTGAGTCGTCACCACCGATAATCACAATAGCCTTGATGTCGAGCTCACGGATAATCTCCAAACCCTTCTCAAACTGGTCTACCTTCTCCAGTTTCGTACGACCAGAGCCGATCATATCGAAACCACCGGTATTACGATACTCGTCAATAATATCCTTGGTCAGCTCCATATAGTTATGGTCTACCAGACCACCAGGACCAAGGATGAAACCGTACAGACGGTTTTCGGGATTCAGCTTCTTAATCTGGTCGAAAAGACCGGTAATGACGTTGTGACCGCCAGGAGCCTGACCACCTGAAAGGATGATACCCACGTTCATCTTCTTCGTGTTTGCCTCGGTAGCAGGCTCGAACTCTACGATAGGCATACCATAGGTGTTAGGGAACAGCTTCTTGATTTCTTCCTGATCACCAACACTCTGTGTTGCCTTACCTTCTTTGATTTTCACTGCGCCTTGAAGAGCCTTTGGCAATTTAGGCTGATAGGCTGCTCTTGCGTTCTGCAATGCACTCTTTTCCATAAATTCTTATTTAATTAAATAACGATAATGCTCAATTGGCTGACAAAATTAATCAATTTCTGTAAGAAATAAGAAAGAATAAGTGCTATTTTCTGCTTTTTAATCTTTTTTATGTGATGAAATATGATGTAAGTCAAAATTTATCCGTATCTTTGGAGTTCAAAACAAATAACTATTTAAGGAGGACACTATTTATGGCAAACAAGAAAACATTGAAAAAACAAATCAACCTTATCTGTGAGGAACTCTTTGTAGACTTCGTAGCAGCATCGTTGTATGGAAACTCACCTAATCACCCTGAGGCAGAAACGATCCTGCTCTCTATCGCTAAAGTTCAAAAGAACTACATCAGCCGTATTTCCCATCCAGAACCGGGAATGCCCGCAAAACAATATTACAAGGACCTCAAGGAAAAGTTCAGTAAGGAAGTCGTTGAGATTCTTGACCATATTAATAATCTGTAAGAAACATGTGGAGAAGATTTTGTAACTGGTTACTGTACAAACACATGGGGTGGACCGCCGAAGTGACGGAGGCTCACCCCGACAAGTATATTATCTGTCTGGCTCCCCACACCACCAACTGGGATTTTGTTCTCGGACAGCTTTATAACGGTGCCACAGGTCTTGACAGTAACTTCCTGATGAAGAAAGAATGGTTCTTCTGGCCCCTCGGTCCTATCTTCAAGCGGTTAGGCGGCATCCCCGTATGGCGCTCCAAGCATACGAGTATGACTGACAACCTGGCTGAGACGGCACGGCAGGCAAAGACCTTCCGGCTGTGTATCACACCAGAGGGAACCCGCTCACCGAATCCCGACTGGAAGAAAGGTTTCTACTTTATCGCCCTCAAGGCGGAGCTGCCTATCCTGCTCTATGGTATCGACTACGAGAAACGACTGATTGAATGTACAAAAACGATTATACCCAATGGTGACCTCGACCAGCAAATGCGAGAGATCAAACTATATTTCAGTAAGTTCAAGGGAAAGAAACCAGAGAACTTCGCATTAGGAGACATAGAATGAAAAGACTGACAATCATCATGATCCTGACTGCCGTGCTCTGTCCATATCATGGCTGGGCACAAAAGGAGAACACTACCGGCATCAAGGACAAATTAGAGAACTATTTCAAGAACTATAAGCCAGAGGGGGCACAGTTTTCAAGAGCTGCCCACCTGACCGACCTACAGATAGACGACGAGAGCGAGACGATCACCGTTACCGCCAACGATGCCTTTGCCGAACAGTCTTTCACTCCCCAGGTGGTAGAAAATATTTATAGTAAGATCAAACAACTACTGCCATCCCCCTATGCCAGCTACTATCTGAAGGTGGAGACCCACCAGTATGAGATACAGGAACTGGTTCCTAACCGTCTCAAGAAACACAAGGATGACAGTCGCTTATGGAGCACAGACTACCAAGGGGAACCGTGGGTGAGGAACGTGAACATACCCTATGATATCAAGGAAGGACTGCAGGGCAGGCATCTCTCGCTATGGGCAAGCCACGGACGATATTTCGACAACAAGACAGGACTGTGGAAATGGCAACGTCCCAAGCTCTTCGGAACGACAGAGGATCTCTTTACCCAAACCATCGTAGTACCTTACCTCATCCCGATGTTGGAGCATGCGGGAGCCGTCGTTTTCACTCCCCGGGAGCGCGTATGGCAGAAAGAGGAAGTCATTGTGGATAACGATGGCAGTAAGCGTAACTATATCGAGGCGACATCCCATGGCAAATGGAGGACGACAGATGTTCCGGGTTTTGCCTGTCACGACTCTGCATACATCGACAACGAGAATCCTTTTGAGGCTGGTACCGCACGGATGGTGAAGACGACAAACAGCAAGAGCCGTTATTCTCTTGCCAGTTATCAGCCGGACTTCCCCAAGACAGGTCGTTATGCCGTATATGTAAGTTACCAGACCTTGGACAACAGCATTGATAATGCCGAATACACCATCTGGCACAAGGGTGAACGCACTGTCTTCCATGTCAACCAGAAGATGGGTGGAGGTACGTGGGTGTACCTCGGTACCTTTGAGTTTGACAAGGGATATAGTGAGTTCAACCGTGTGACACTGACTAACCAGAGCGACCGTAACGGTGTAGTGACCACGGATGCCGTGCGCTTCGGCGGCGGTATGGGTAACATCAAACGCGGTGAGACGGTCAGTGGACTGCCTCGTGCCATAGAGGGTGCCCGTTACTATGCACAGTGGGCTGGTATGCCTTATACGGTATATAGCGGCAGAGAGGGCACCGACGACTATGCTGACGATATCAATGTACGGTCAAATATGACCAACTACCTTGCCGGCGGTTCCCCATTTGTCCCCAATAGCGAAGGACTCGGCGTTCCTATCGAGCTGGCTCTGGCAGTACATAGTGATGCCGGTTTTGCCAAAGATGGTGAGGGACTGATTGGCAGCTTATCTGTTATCACCTCTAATTTCAATGACGGCAAGCTTAATGCGGGACTTTCCCGTCTTGCCTCCCGTGATTTTGCTGACGCGTTATTGACCAATGTCACCAATGAGCTCCAATATAAATACGGACGGTGGAACAGAAGGGAGCTTTATGACCGCAACTACTCCGAGAGTCGTGTCCCTGCCGTACCATGTGCTATTCTGGAGACCCTGTCACACCAGAACTTCCCTGACATGCGCTATGGACAGGACCCTAATTTCAAGTTTACCCTGGCACGTATCATCTACAAGACCATCCTGCGCTATGTCAGTGAACAACACGATTTGGCATGCACGGTCACCCCGTTAGCTCCTGATCATTTCCACATTGAACTATCAAAGAACAAGGCACACCTGTCATGGGAAGAGGTGAAAGACCCACAAGAGCCGTCAGCCTCCCCTACTGGCTATATCATCTATACATCAGAGGGCGGTGCCGATTTCGACAATGGGGTACTCGTCAAAGGAAAGAGTCATGAGATAGAGTTAGAGCCCAACATCCTCTACCACTTCAAAGTAGCGGCTGTCAATAAAGGAGGAAGGAGTTTCCCGACAGAGGTCCTTTCCGCCTATTACACTCCTTCGGCAAAGAAGACCGTTATGATTGTCAATGGCTTCCATCGTCTGTCATCGCCAGCTGTCCTCAACAATAGTCGAGAACAAGGTTTCAACATGGATGACGACCCCGGTATCACCTACGGAGCAACAGCCGGATGGGTGGGCATGCAACGTTGTTTCAACAGGGACCAGGCGGGTGGAGAGACCATGAATGACCTCGGATGGAGCAGTGAGGAGCTGGCTGGCATGTTCATTGCGGGGAATGATTTTAACTATGTCACTACCCACGCAAAGGCAATAGCATCGGCTAACGAATACAATATCGTCAGTGCCTCCAGCAAGGCGGTAGAGACTGGGAAGGTGAAACTGAAGGGCTATGCCTTGGTTGACCTTGTATTAGGTCTGGAGCGTAATGACGGGCACAGCCTGGTTTACTATAAGTCTTTTGTTCCTGCCATGCGGAAAGTCCTGCAGAACTACACCCATAAGGGAGGAGCACTGTTGGTGAGTGGCGCCTATATCGGTACGGACATCGCTGGCTCGGAGGATGAGCAGTTTGTTGCTCAGACCTTGAAATGTACCTATGGCGGACAATACCGATCCGAGAGCGACCAGGTCAATGGCATGGGCACACAGATATATTATTATAATCGTCTCAACGAGGAGCATTATGCCGCTACCTCTGCTGACATCCTCCGACCTATGGCACCCGCGTTCACTGTCATGCAGTATGCGGATGGACAAGATGCGGCTGTCGCCTACAAAGGGAAAGATTACCGTTCTTTCGTGATGGGCTTTCCCTTCGAGTGTATCAAAGACGAACAGAAACAAAGATCTATCATGCGTGGTATATTAAATTTCTTATTAAAATAACTAAAAATCTAAGATTATGTACAAGATTCAAACCAATTCAAGCGGTACACGAAGTATCGAGATCAGCGACCAACATTTGGAAACCATTGAGAAGTATCAACTCTTCCGTGACCTGATTGACTCCAACGGCTATGTAGACGAGCAGGTCCTCGACAAACTGAAACTGAACATCCGCTCTATGCTGGAGTCAGACGCTGGTAAGGACAAGAACCTGCTGGACCTTTGCCTGGATGTGATCTATCACCAGAACATGAAGGCATACGGGCTGCAGCAACTCGTCCTGTTGTTTATCAACTGGAAGAACCGTGGTAATGGGAATCTCGGCATGACGACACGCGCCTTCCAGGGGACACCGTTTAATTAGTTGAAAGTTGAGAGTTGAGGGATGGAATATAGGCTGACGGATTTTCTACCTACGACAAAGAAGGAACTAGACCTCCGCGGATGGACGGAGGTCGATGTGATCCTGTTTAGTGGAGATGCCTATGTCGACCACCCCTCCTTCGGTGCCGCTGTGATCGGACGAGTACTGGAAGCTGCGGGCTATAAGGTGGCGATAGTACCACAGCCCGACTGGCATGGTGACTATCGTGACTTTAAGAAACTGGGACGCCCACGCCTGTTCTTCGGTATCTCACCAGGTTGCATGGACTCAATGGTCAACAAATACACAGCTAACCGCCGTCTGCGCTCCGAGGATGCCTATAGCCCTGACGGACGACATGACATGCGGCCGGAATATCCCACCATCGTCTATAGCCGCATCCTGCGAGAGCTCTATCCTGACGTGCCCATCGTACTGGGAGGTATCGAGGCTTCCCTGCGCCGCCTGACCCATTATGACTACTGGCAGGACAGGTTACGTCCCTGTATCCTCTGTGATGCTCCTGCTGACATCATCACCTATGGCATGGGAGAGAAGACGACTTTGGAACTGGCTCGCCGACTGGATGAGGGACAACCTGTCAGTGCGTTACATGACTTGCCGCAGATCGTATACCTTGCCAACAAACAGGATATCCCGGGTGGAATCACGGAACAGGACATCGTTCTTCACTCTCATGAAGCGTGTCTGCAGGACAAACGGAAACAAGCGGAGAACTTCCGACATATCGAGGAACAGTCGAACATGATTCATGCACAGCGACTGATACAACCCCTGGGAAGTCTGAAGGCAGAAGGCAGGTGTCTGACATCCGACAGCAGCCATCAGCCATCATGTGTGGTCGTGAACCCACCCTATCCTCCTATGACGACAGCGGAGCTGGATGCTTCCTTCGACCTGCCCTATACCCGTCAGCCACATCCGAAATACAAGGGTAAGCGTATTCCTGCCTACGAGATGATCAAACACAGCGTCAATATCCACCGCGGATGCTTTGGCGGTTGTGCATTCTGTACCATCTCTGCCCATCAGGGTAAGTTTATCGCCTGCCGCTCGAAAGAGAGTATTCTCAAAGAGGTCCGACAGGTCGTTCAGATGCCCGACTTCAAAGGCTACCTCTCCGACCTCGGTGGTCCCTCCGCGAATATGTATGGCATGAAAGGGCGTAATATCAAGGCATGTGAGAAATGCAAGCGTCCCAGTTGTGTTCATCCACAGATATGTCCTAACCTCGACACCAACCATTCGGCGCTACTGGATATCTACCGTGCCGTGGATGCCGTACCCGGTGTGAAGAAGAGTTTCATCGGCAGTGGTGTGCGCTACGACCTCATCCTGCACCACAGCAAGGACGAGGCAAGCAACCAAGCCGCCAAGGAGTATGCCCATGAGTTGATCACCCGTCATGTGAGCGGACGCTTAAAGGTAGCGCCAGAGCATACCAGCGATAAGGTGTTGCAGTTGATGCGGAAACCGTCGTTCCAACAGTTCTACGACTTCAAGCGTATCTTCGACCGTATCAACAAAGAGGAGCACCTCAACCAGCAGATCATCCCCTACTTCATCTCCAGTCACCCTGGCTGCACAGAACAGGACATGGCACAACTGGCGGAGATTACCAAGCAGTTGAACTTCCATTTGGAACAGGTTCAGGACTTCACGCCGACACCCATGACGGTGTCCACAGAGACATGGTATACGGGCTATGACCCCTATACGTTAGAGAAGGTGTACAGTGCCCACAGCCAAAAGGAGAAACTCGCCCAGCGACAGTATTTCTTCTGGTACAAGGAAACAGACAATAGTCAACGGGCAACAGACAGCAGACAGCATACATCAGACAGCAAGCATCATGACTATCATCGAGCAAAGCCTCATCGCGAAGAACCCGCAAAAGAAAAGCGAGGACGGCATCGTCGTCACCCCTGACTTTATCGCCGTCATCGACGGGTCGACCTCGAAGACAGACTATCGCCATAGCATCTTCCGCAGTAACGGACGACAGGCGATGTGGCTGGTCTGCCGTTACCTGCGTCATGCCCCCAGGCAGATGACCTGTCATGAGTTCCTGCGCGGGGTCACTGCCTATATCCGCAAACATTACAAGAAGTCACGCCTGCAACGACTTGTCGAGCATCCTGAGGAACGGTTGACCTGCTCCGCTGTCATCTACAGCCGCCTGCAGCGACAGATATGGATGATTGGCGACTGCCAGTGTCTGATTGACGGACAATACTTTGACAACCCCAAGCCCGAAGAGGCTGTCTATGCCGCCAAACGAGCCCAGTATGCCAGACAGCTGCTGGCGGAAGGGGTCACACAGGAAGAGTTACTGACCCACGACACGGCACGTGACTATATCCTCCAGGATATCGTCGACAGCATGAAACGACAGAACGTCACTTTCTCCGTGATTGACGGTTTCCCTATTGCTGAGCAACACGTACCCGTCTTCACCCTCGACTTCCAGCCCCATGAGCTTGTCTTTGCCACCGACGGCTATCCCTTCCTGTGCCCCACCCTTGCTGAGAGTGAGCGACGACTTGACGAACAACGACAGAACGACCCGCTGAACATCAACACCTTTCTTGCCAGCAAGGCGTTTATGAAGGGGCAGGATTCCTTTGATGACAGGACCTATGTAAGATTTAAAGTATAAAATTTGGCTATCTCCCAATTTTTGTTTAATTTTGCACCCGATTTGATGGTCTGGTAGCTCAGCTGGATAGAGCAACAGCCTTCTAAGCTGTGGGTCTCGGGTTCGAATCCCGACCGGATCACAAAGATAAAAGTGTCTGGAATCATGAAAGCTTGCTTTCAATGTTCCAGACATTTTTAGATTTGAGCGATGGCTTGCGCCAGCGCATAGGGATATTCAATCCCGACCGGATCACGAAAGGGATAGGCAAATGCCAATCCCTTTTTTAATGCAAAGATAAAAGTCCCTGCCAGGCATCATGCCTGGCAGGGACTTTTTGGTAGAACCTATATGATTAGTCGAGGTTTAGGCTCTTCTTGATAGCGGCGACCTTCTCCATAGCGGCATTGGTGCAACGCTCGTAGCACCCGGCGCACTTGAAGGAAGGATCCTTGATCTCACAGTAGAACTTGATCTTCGGCTCCGTACCGGAAGGACGGACACTGATCTTCGTGCCATCCTCGCAGAACCACTGCAGCACGTTAGAGGTGGCAGGCATGTCAATCTTAGAGGTCGTGCCGTCGGCATTCTTCTGTTCCAGAGAACGGAAGTCCTTCCACACACAGATCTTAGAACCTCCGATCTCCGTAGGAGGATTCTTACGGAAGTCCTCCATCATCTGCTTGATCTCGTCGGCGCCACTCTTACCCGGCTTCACCACGTTGATCGTCGTCTCCTTCGAGAAGCCATACTCAGCATAGATATCCATCAACAGGTCGTAGAGCGTCTTGCCCTGATCCTTTGCCCAGGCGGCAATCTCACAGATCAGACAGATAGAGGCAGGAGCGTCCTTGTCGCGAACCTTGTCGAAGGGCAGGAAGCCGAAGCTCTCCTCACCGCCGCCGATATACTTTTTCTTACCCTCGTTGACACGGATGCGGTATGCGATCCACTTAAAGCCCGTGAACTCGTCGAAGAGCTCCACATTATTCTTCTTGGCAATCTGTGCGATCACCTCAGAGGTCACGATGGTCTTCACCAGGAACTCATTGCCCTTCATCAGACCCAGTTTCTTACGGTTGGTGATGATATACCAGCAGAACATCATAGCCGTCTGGTTACCATTGATGATCTCCCACTCACCCTTCGGGTTACGAACGACGATAGCGAGACGGTCGGCGTCAGGGTCAGAGGCTATCACGAGGTCCGCATTCAGACGGGTACCGAGTTTCATACCCAGTGTCATCGCCTCAGCGTTCTCCGGGTTCGGAGAGACCACTGTTGGGAAGTTACCATCCACCACCATCTGCTCTGGGACGACATGGATATTCTGGAAGCCCCATGAGCGCAGTGCCATAGGAACGATATGACGACCAGTGCCGTGCATAGCGGAATAGACGATATTCAGGTCTTTCTGACGGTTGATGACCTCCTGGTCGATCAATGCCTCATGGACAGCCTGGATATAATCCCAGTCCATCTCACCGCCGATGATCTCGATGAGTTCCTTGTTACCCTCGAATTTCACGTCATTGATGGTCACCTTGTTCACCTCGTCGATGATACCCGTGTCATGCGGAGACAACACCTGTGCGCCATCATCCCAGTAAGCCTTGTAGCCGTTATACTCACGAGGGTTATGGGAGGCGGTGACGTTCACACCAGCCTGTGCGCCCAGCTCACGGATGGCGAAGGAGATCTCCGGTGTAGGACGAAGGCTCTCGAAGAGATATACCTTGATGCCGTTCGCTGAGAAGATGTCTGCGACAGTCTCTGCGAACATACGTCCGTTATTACGGCAGTCATGCCCTACGACTACAGAGCATTTCTTGCCGGGGAAAGCCTTCAGGATATAGTTGGCGAAACCCTGTGTCGCCATACCCACGATATACTTGTTCATACGATTCGTACCGGCGCCCATGATACCACGGAGTCCACCCGTACCGAATTCCAGGTTCTGATAGAAAGCATCAATTAACGCGGTCTTGTCGGGGTTATCCAACATCGCCTGTACTTCCTTACGTGTCTCTTCGTCAAAGGCTGGAGAGAGCCATTCTTTCGCCCGTGCCTCACACTGGGCAATAAGTTCGTTATTTTCCATAATACTTAAATTTGTTTTAGATATGTTCGTATATTAGTCTACAAAGATAAGAAAAAAATCGAAAACAAATACGACCTGTGTATTTATTTTCGATTTTTTAGCATTAGAGTTATAGTTTTCCCGCCCCCGACTATCTCTTGATAACCTTGCGTCCTTGATGGATGAAGAGCCCTTTACGGGTCGGTGCTGACTGCAGACGCTGACCATCGAGGGTGTACCAAGCATCATCAGCCTTATTCCTCAAAAGGAAGTCCGCCCCATCAATAGAACCGATGCCAGTAGCACCATCCAGACTAAGTGATAACTTCGGAGCCTCAAAGGCTTCGTCAATTTGCTGGTCGAGATAGAGCACAAAAGCAGCATGAAAAGCACTCAATGTGATATTGTCACTGCTTGGATAATAGAGTTTATTATCCTTACCCATATACAAGGTCTGCGTATTGCCATTCACTAACATCACAGGACTATAGGTGCCCACAAAGTCTACATAGTCGGTCTCGACATCCACATGACCATACTTGACGGTGACATTATTGAAAGGAGGGTCGATGATATCATAGGTGGGGCTAAACCTGTAGAGATACGGTTTTCCTGCCTGCAGTGAACTGAGCATGCTTGTGAAGTTCAGATTCAGCGTATTAGACGCCTCATCATAGGTACTCCCCTGAAGGGTGACGATATCGGCACCTTGCAGTTTCGTACCATAGATATTACTGATATCAAAAGGTAGTACGATGGTATGCCATTTCCCATCGTTGATCAACTGATAGCCCATCAGTTCAACCTTTTCAGCTTTCATTCCGTCATAGTCGTCGAGCAAGTCATCATTGTCCTTGTCACTGTACAGTTTCAGGTCGGTCAACAGGAAGTTTGACTCCTGACTCTCGAAACGATGCGTCTCCCCATTGAGAGAAACAGACGCAGTGGCGGTATATGTCTTGGTGGTAAGTCCACTTTCCGCATCCACCTCACTAACCGGACCTTTTACTGTGACATCGGGAGTAGAGGTAGTACCATTATTAGCCTTCACCGTCAGTCTCGCATGCAACAAATTGTCGTCCCATTTCCAGTTTACATCCGTAAAGCGATAACCATAACGGGCGTAGATACTCATATCTTTCGTCACCTCGATAACATCACCAGGCTGCTTCAGATGAGTTCTTCCATTGTACTCCATAATCGAGTTACTCTGACTGTATGGGTCTACCAACCAACCCATGAAGTCATAACTATCGAAAGGCACAGGGTTGGGCAGTGTGAAAGTCGAACCCTTGTTCACCTTACGCTGTTCACCAGCGTCATAGGTACGGTCGCCCGTAATGGCAGGCTCATAGAGTGTGAGCTGCCATGTCTCAGGCTCATTGGAGCCTTCCTGACCACAGACACATTTGCCGTTTACGAAATCGTGTTTCTCACGAGCCCGTTCCCCACAATATTTACAGGTGAGCTGATGGTCATGTTTGTCGATGACATTATAACCTATAGCACCGTCAGTTTCATGGAAGCAATACTCAATCTTGACATAGTTGCGCCATTTGCAGGCAGCCACACGCTCAGCTGCCGTAAAGACACGCTCGATTGATTTCCGACCAGATCCTGCCGATACCATCATAGGCTGCGAATTGTCCATGAGGACCAGACTGACACCATTACCATTCTCCTTCTGGCTCTCTTTCTTACCGCTTCCGATGGCACTACCACCTTCAGAATAGGTTGCATTGCAACCATCACCAACGAGCGCCTCTATGGTACCGCCCTCTATGACGACCTCACCACCTTTGCCTTTATAGCCACCACCGATGCCGGCAGCGTCGATACCGCCTGAAGCGGAAACAACACCATCCGACACAACGACTTTACGTCCGCTGCCCTTACAGCCGCCTCCGATACCAGCTCCTTCCTTACCGCCAGTTGCATCCACATCGCCGCCTTTGATGGTAAGTTTGACACCGTCAGAACCGTCTCCGCCACCGATACCGGCACCTTGTTTGCCGCCATTGGCTAATACTTCACCACCGTAGATAATCACCTCAGCGTCAGTGTTCTGACTGCCTCCCTGACCATAGACGGTACTACCACTGCCGATGCCGGCACCTTGCAGACCACCATAGGCGGTCAGCCTGCCACCATAAATATAAGTATTACCTACGCTACCACCTGAGTGTGAGCCATTCATTGCCACAGGGTCGTAACCGCCGCCACCGCCAATACCGGCTGCATATTCACCGCCAGTGGCAGTGACCTGACCACCATATTGGTAGTAGCTGACACCATTATTCTTGGAGGTAGTCCACCCTGCTCCGCCTCCAATGCCAGCACCACTGTCACCACCTTCTGCTTGGACAAAACCCGCATAGACCGTTACAGTACCTCCCGTGAGGGGTTTGCCACTTTTACAAGCACCATTTCCGATACCTGCACCATAGCCACCATCCAACAAAGAATTACCTGCTGTACGTGAAGCAGTGATAATGCATCCATGAATATCCAGATCACCGATTGCCTCACCTTCATGACCACCGATAGCAGCCTGGTTTTTACGATTACTGTTAATGGTCAATTGTCCCTGGTGATCAAAATCCGCTCCATTCTCGGTCTGGCTGTAAATGCTTAGCTTATGACCTGAAGGCAGATGGACACCACGACCGATTTTCAGTTTAACATCGTTTTTGATAATCAGATGGACATCGGTTCCTTGCACTTCCAGACACCCATAATTCTGCGTGACATCTTTATCCGCATAATACCACCCTTCCTGAAGTCTTATTTCATTCTTACTCGTCACAGGAGCTGGCAGTGGTTTAGTATCAACATACTTCAGGGTTCTGACCACGCACTCTTCTGCTGAGTTCCAAGAGCACTCATAATAAGGGGTAGTTCCTTTCCGAGGTGTCACCTCAACAGGCTGGGGATTCCCCGGTGTGCCGATATCGAGGATCACACTAATAATATCATTAGCACTCATTTTATGATCTTTCAGATGGAACTGAGCCTGGTATGCAGACAAGGTAAAGTCCGCCTTCCCCGGCGATATCACTATTCCATCGTCATTGGACATCAGGTATTCGTCGCCACCACTGGTATTCTTCTGAGGTGCGAAACGTCCCACAAAGTCTACCAGACTGGTACTGACAGTCTTCGTAGAGGGATCGACAGTCTCAATTTTCACGTTGTAGAACGTCGGTGAGTCCTGGTCGTAGTAATCCTTGAAATTTTTCTCATCATAATCGGTAGGTTTAGTCCATCGAATGAGATAAGGTTTGCCAGCCTCAATCTTATCAACCTCCTGAAGCCATAGCGTCAGCTTACCATCGGCAAGCGTACTGTTAGATAAGGTATAGACCTTGCCGTCTCTCAGTACTTCCTGTTGACTGAAGTTATCGATTGTGAAAGGTAGGCAGACAGTGTTCCATTGTCCGCCCATCAGGAATTTGCGGTTGTGCAAGGCAGCATCGAAGACCCTGCCGTTGAATTGCTGCAAGTTACTATTGATGACAAAGCCTTCAGCACCCAAAGGCAAACGGTTCGAGGTGATATAGCAGAATTGTGAACTGTGTATGAGGTTCACCTTATTGGAAGTCTGGAACTGACCTGACTCCTCTGACGTTCCTGTGAAAACAATCATATTGTCGTCGAGTTCCATCGACCCGTTATAGTCTGTATTCTTTCGTCCACCACCGATGCCAGCCACATCGGCGTTACCTCCCTTGGCAATGACAGTACCGCCTGTGATTTTCATATCAGCGCCCTTGCCACCATCACCGCCACCAATGCCTGCACCGTAGTAGGTTCCTGTGACAGCCAACTGGATAATGATATTCGAAGCTACATCCAGCACTGTCGACGCAAGGGCTGCATATTGAAATCCCCTACCCGCATAACTGGAAAAATTTTCTTCTGTGAGAGAACTCTTGGTGTAGATTCTGAAATTATTCATGGCAGCATACATCCAGCCCTGGTCTGTAAACCAGCCAATCTTGACATAGCCACCACTCGCCATCACATTTCCACCACTGATATTAATAGTACCGCCATTACCACTATTACCACCACCGATACCCGATCCTTTTCCTGTGGAGAACCCACCGATAAAGCCACCTTGAATATTGATGGTACCGTTGTCGCCATGGTTACCGCCTCCGATACCTGCTCCGTCAACAGAAGATGCCGTAACAAAACCTGCTTTGATCGTAATAATATGACTATTAGCCCCATTACCACCACCAATACCGGCACCTTTCACACTGGAAGCCGTCACGACAGCATCGCCAGAAATCTCTATCTCACCCTGACACGTTCCACTTTTACCGCAACCAATACCGGCACCCTCAACAGCACGTGCTATGACGGTTCCTCCCGAGATGGTAATCTTGTCACGCATAATTCCATTGAGACCGGAACCGATAGCTGCCGCCTTATTAACATCCATATGGGGTTTGGTAAGTGCTTGGGCATCCACAAAGCCGCCGTCAATGGTTATCTCACCACTATTGCCTTTGCGACCTCCTCCGATAGCCGCACCCGCATTCACACTACCGACTGCTTCCACTTTGCCACCATGGATCTTGATAACGCCACTGTTGCATTTATCACCGCCACCGATACCTGCACCACCGACATCCCATGAGCCACCGCCCGTCGCATGAATCTCACCGCCAAAAATTTCAATGGGACCACCCTGATGACCGGCATCACCGCCACCAATACCGGCTCCACCATAATGATGCCCGCGACCTCCACCACCTTGGGCATTTATGTAACCATCATAGATGGTGACACTACCCCCGATGAAGCTATCGTTGCCACCACCGATACCTGCAGCCCTTCCGTACGAAACAGCCGTTGCCCAAATGCTTCCCCCATGCACCACGAGGGTTCCCATACCTTGAGTGTCCCCAGCAGCACATCCAATAGCAGCATTGTCTGGAAAGAGTTTGTTGGTGGTCTGAATTTTTCCTTTATCGACTCCAGATTGCTGCGAATAGACGGATAATTTGTAATTGGCATCCAACCGCACTCCACCATTACACTCCAATAGCGTTTTATCCTTCAGAATCAGATGGACATCGTTACCTTTAATATACAGCACGTCTATATGAATATCCTGATCAACATAGTACCACCCATTCTGTATCTCCATGTTGTTGCCAGTCCTCGCCACTTCCGACAGTTTTCTGGCATCAACGGTCTTTTGCTCCTTGTCTACTAATTTCTTTACTTGGTTCCACGAGCATTCATAATAGCTGACGTTATCAGCCCACAAATACTGCCACATCGTCAGCAGCAACATCGTTAAGAACAGTTTCTTCATCTTCTATATTTAAATTTAGAATAAAAACTGACGAAGCATGGGATCCATGTCTTCATACAAATCAAAGCCACGGCTGGTAGGAATTTCTCCACCCGTGCCGCTGCCTCCACCTCCGAAATCAATACCGATATTGGAATCAATGTTCAAGCCAGAAGAACCCGTAAGCAGTGGTTGGCTTGTCCGAGTGTCTATAACCTCAATGTAAGGGGGGGAATATTTTCTTCTCATCATTAGTAGTTATAATTTTCGCATAATCTTATCTATCTCCTCAAATTGCTTACCCATATTCAGGTTAAGATAGATACGGTAGAGGGCGGGTGCCCATTTCCGTTTCTCGTCAGGAGCCAGTTTGCGGTATGCTTCCATATAGGGACGGGCCTCCATATACAACTTCCGTATCTGTTGTCGGTAGACACGCGGTTGGTTACGGCGGTCGAGTTCCAGCACCTGGTTGAGTTTTGCCGTGGCGATGGTGAAATAAGGTTCCGCCAGGGAGTCGTTATTAGCTATCAGCCGTTCGCTCACCTGGATACACTCGTCATACCGCTCCAGGTTCAGCAAGGCGACAGACTTGGCAAGCAGGAAGAGCTCACTATTGGGATTACTCTTCAGTGCTGCATCCGCATAATAGAGTGCAGAGTCTGGATGCTCCCTCGCATTATAGTAGTCGACCAGTCGGGGGAAGAAATAAGGGAAGTCAGGATAAGCTGCAAAGCCTCTTTTGAGCATGGCAAGATACGCCTGTTCATTCTGCTGCCAGCGATATGCCTCACAAGCATACTGCATGGCATAACTAGCCTTTGACGTGTCTTTCACTGCCATATCGAAATACTTCAAGGTCTTTGGTGCATCCTGCATCTTATACCCTGCATACGATGCCCAGTAGGCTACCTCGGGCAAGCGTTTGTCCGTCTTGTTATAATCATATCCCTTGAACAAGGGCTTTTCTGCTGCGTCGATATACGTCTCAAAGAAGTCAAAAGCTGTCTGATAATTCTCTTTCCGCAAGTGATAAGTCCCTCCGAAATAAAGGTTAGGGCGTAATAAGTTGAGCTGTCGGGCATGATCCTCCCTATAGCGCAACTTCACCCTTCCTTTCCCATCAGGTTGTGCATCAAGAGTGTCCAGCGTCTCTGCAATGGCATATAGCCTTCGTGTCAGATTGAAGAAGGCAGCGGTATCATACTGCTGTTTCAGATACAGTTTCTCATTGGCTGCCTCATACTGTTTAGTGACAGCCTGAAACCATGTCAGGTAAATTTTCTTGTTGGTTTTGTTGGCTGAATCTTTCTCCAACAAGTCGGTCATCAGTTTCTCCGCCTTGTCGAAATCCTTGCCGCTCTTGATATAAGACCGTGCCTGACTGAGCTCTTTCTTCTGAGCTCTCAGGCACGGTGTTATCATGAGCAGGAGGAGAAGCAGCGCAATCGTCTTTTGCTTCTTCATCTGCGAGTATTAAATCTGTTTATTTAGCGTCCAGTTCAGCTTCCTTGGTCTTGGGGTCATCAGCGCCATAGAGGTTATAGTAAGCCTGATAACGGTTATAAGCCCAAGGAGCCTGTCTGCCAGGATCCAGTTCCTTTGCCTTGTCAAAGGCAACGATAGCCTCCTGGAACAACTCCTTACGTTTAGCGGTGTCGTCAATCTGTCCAGCCTGTGCATTCAGGCAGATACCCAGATAGGTCTGGATGACAGCATTCTCAGGACTGGCGACAGCAGCCTTGCGAAGCCATTTGGCACCCTCCTCCGCATTATTCTCAGCGATCGCCATCATACCCTTGTTGGCAAGGGCGGAGAAGCTGTTAGGATACTTAGCGAGGTGGTTGTCGAGCAGTGCTGTCTGTGCAGCCTTGTCCTTCATACCATCGTACATGGAGAAGAGCTTGTCGAGCAGTACGTCATTCTCAGGATCATTGGCATAGAGCCCCTTCAGCTGTTCGATATACTGCAGGGAGTCAGCCTTACTCTTCAGGTTGCTGCCAGCGGCATAGAGCTTGAAGGTCAGAGCGTCCTTCTTCTGCTCAGGATCCTGCATGGCGATATCGAAGTATTTGTCGGCACGAGCCAGGTCCTTGGCATCGAAGGCATAGCGTCCGGCGAAGTAAGCGACCTGTCCGATATATCCCTTCTCAGCCTCGTGGTCCTGTGCGGCGAACAGAGGATCGGTGTCTGAGTCGAGGAAGGCACCCCAGTATTTCAGTACACCGGCGTTATTACCCTTACGAGCCTCGTCCTGTCCGATGTTCACCAGGTGTGTACGAACAGCCCATATACGCTGGGCGTTCTTCTCATCATACTGTGGTTTCACCTTACCCTTGGCATTAGGAAGCTGGTCATATTTGTTACACTCGATAGCGGAAGCGATAGCGTTGCAGATAGCGTCAGCAAGTCCGAGGGTATCATAAGCCTCTTCCTTACCGGTTCCCAACTGTACGGCGGCCTGGTTCTGGGCGATCGTGCCCGTCTCTTTGCCCACTTTCTCCATGGCGAGGTCAACCAGTTTATTGTATGCCTCGGCACGCTCCTCGTCATTAGCGAGCTGTGAGGTCTTCACGAGCTGTGCCGCCTCGGCATAGGTCTTAGCCTTTTTGATAGCCTTCAAAGCGTCACTGTCACCGGCAAAGGCGGTAGCACTTGCTACGAGTGCCAATGCCATCATCATTACTTTTTTCATAAGCTTTTAATATTGGTTAAACTATAATTATTCTTGGTTCTCGGAGTTCTCAGAGTTCTCGGAGTTCTCAGAGTCCTCAGAGTTCTCGGAGTATTCCACATCCTCCTCCTGACTGCTTGTCACCTTGCAGACAGAGGCGATGGTGTCGTTCTTCTTCGTCAGGTTGATCAGGCGCACACCCTGGGTGGCACGTCCCATGACACGGACATCAGCCACTTTCAGACGGATGAGGATACCACTCTTGTTGATGATCATCAGGTCGTTCTCGTCAGTCACCACCTTGATAGCCACCAGGCGACCCGTCTTCTCCGTGATAGCGAGGGTCTTCACACCCTTCGTGCCACGTGCCGTCTTACGGTAGTCCTCCACCTCAGAGCGCTTGCCGTAGCCGTTCTCGCTGACCACCATGATGGTCTCCGTCTGCGGGTCGTTGACACATACCATACCGATGACCTCGTCGTCGCCGCCGTCGATACGCATACCGATCACACCGGTGGACACACGACCCATGCTACGAATCTGATCCTCGTTGAAGCGGACGGCGCGACCGTTGCGGTTGGCGAGCAGGATCTCGTTATGACCGTTGGTCAGGCGTACGCCCACCACCTTGTCGCCCTCGTTGATATTGATGGCGATGACACCATTGGCACGCGGACGGCTGTATGCCTCCAGACAGGTCTTCTTGACAATACCGTTCTTGGTGGCGAATACCACATAATGGGAATTGACAAACTCCGTGTCATTGAAGTTCTTGATGCGCAGTACGGCATTGATGGCGTCATCCGGCTCGATATTCAGCATGTTCTGGATGGCGCGTCCCTTCGAGTTCTTGTCACCCTCAGGAATCTCATAGCACTTCTGCCAGTAGCAGCGGCCCTTCTGGGTGAAGAAGAGCAGTGTGTTATGCATCGTGGCAGGATAGATATACTCCGTGAAGTCGTTGTCACGATGGCGTGCCGCCTTGGCGCCGACACCACCCCTGCCCTGCTCATGGAACTCATCGAGCTTGGTACGCTTGATATAGCCCATGTGTGAGATGGTGATGACCACAGGATCATCGGGATAGAAGTCCTCGGCATTGAACTCATGGTCGAAGGGGATGATCTCCGTACGACGGTCGTCGCCGTATTTCTCCTTCACCTCCTGCAACTCGTCCTTCATCACCTGCTTGCAACGCTCCGGGTTGTCCAGGATCTCCTGCAAGTCGGCGATCAGTTTCTGCAGGTCGTCGAACTCCTGGTGGAGCTGGTCGACACGCAGACCCGTCAACTGTGCGAGACGCATGTCCACGATAGCCTTCGACTGGAGCTCGTCGAGTTCGAAGCGTACCTCCAGGTTATGCTGGGCATCACTGGGGGTCTTACTATTCCTTATAATATGTACGACCTCGTCGATATTGTTGACGGCGATGATCAAGCCCTCCAGGATATGGGCGCGCTCCTGTGCTTTCTTCAGGTCGAACTTCGTGCGGCGGATGGTCACGTCATGACGGTGCTCCACGAAATATTTCACGCATTCCTTGAGGTTCAGCAGACGGGGGCGACCCTTTACCAAAGCGATGTTATTCACTGAGAATGAGCTCTGTAGCGCTGTCATCTTAAACAGTTTGTTCAACAGCACGTTGGCATTACAGTCACGCTTGCAGTCGACCACGATACGCATACCCTGACGACCCGACTCATCATTGACATTGGCGACACCCTCTATCTTATGCTCGTTGGCGAGGTCGGCGATATACTTCACCAGATCCGCCTTGTTGACACCGTATGGGATCTCCGTCACGACGATCTTGTCGTGCGTCTCGCCCGTCTCGATCTCAGCCTTGGCGCGCATCACGATACGTCCACGACCAGTCTCGTAGGCATCCTTCACGCCCTGCAGACCGTAGATATACGCTCCCGTGGGGAAGTCAGGACCGGGGATATACTGCATCAGACCCTCTGTGTCGATATCAGGATTGTCGATATACGCACAACAGCCGTCGATCACTTCACCGAGGTTATGCGTCGGCATGTTCGTCGCCATACCCACTGCGATACCGTTACCGCCGTTCACCAGCAGGTTAGGGATCTTCGTAGGCATCACCGTGGGCTCCACCAGCGAGTCGTCGAAGTTGTTCATCATGTCGACCGTGTCTTTCTCCAGGTCGTCCATGATATGCTCACCCATCTTCGAGAGGCGGCACTCCGTATAACGCATGGCTGCGGGAGAGTCGCCGTCCACACTACCGAAGTTACCCTGTCCGTCCACCAGTGTATAGCGCAGGTTCCAGTCCTGTGCCATGCGCACCAGTGCTCCGTACACGGAGGAGTCGCCATGGGGGTGGTATTTACCGAGCACCTCACCGACGACGCGCGCGCATTTCTTATACGGCTGTGTCGATACGTTATTGATATTCATCATACCATACAGGATACGGCGATGTACTGGCTTAAAGCCGTCACGCACATCAGGGAGGGCACGTGCCACGATGACCGACATAGAGTAGTCGATGTACGAGGACTTCATCTCCTCCTCGATGTTGATTTTCAGAATTCTGTCGTTGTCGATTGTCTGATCCATTATTGTTTCAATTATTCAAATTTTCCCGTTTTTCGCGTTTAAGGGCATTTTAAAGCCCGCTAACGCGTTTTCCTTTGTTTCAATTAGCATGCAAAGTTAAGCATTAGCGGGCAAATATCAAAATAAATTAACGTTTATTGCCTATTTTACGACATATTTCTTTCCATTCTGGATGATGATACCCTTGCGGGGTGTTGACAGCTGTCTGCCCCGGAGGTCGTAAAGACCAGTCTTCTGACGCTGTGGGGATACCGTCACCTCTCCGATTCCGGTGGGTTGCACCATCGTGTAGGAGTGGTCATTGTCCATGTTAGACACCTCCACACCCCCGACGGAGAAATAGTCCACAGACAGATAATAGGTCTTGCCCACTTGCAGTCCGGTGAGCTCACAGTTCTTGAGGACCGTCGTCTCATCGGCAGCCAGCTGGACCCGGAGGGGGCTTTCGGTCTGGTAATAGAGATAGCCGTCGCCGCCGTCATACCACGCGCTGAGGGTAATATAGTCGTCATAGGTGTTAGTGCCGATGTTTTCCAGCGTGACATCCGCCTTGATCACCGTTCCCTCCACCTTGCCCGCCGTCGCATTGGTGACGCTGATGGTCGAGGAGAGACTCTGGGAGGTGGCTTTCGAGATCGTCACCTCCTGGGAGTAGACGACATTCGTTCCTTCCTTGTCAGTGGTGACCTTGATGGTGACAGTACCACTGGTGGACACCTCGAAGTTGATGTCCACATCCCCCGTCTCTCCCGGTGCCATATAGCTTTCCGCAGAACCGACGAGGTTTTTGCCTGCCCATATATAGAATATCTGTGACGGAAGGTAGCCTTGGTTGGTCCAGTTGATGGTTGCCGTCATCGGTCTCGTCTGTTTCATGATACCGTCGATGGTCACCCCGTTGACCTTGACCACATCAGGGATCTCCGAGGAGTATTTCAGTGTCAGCTTATTACCGTTGATCTCCGCGAGCAGGATGTTATTATCATAGAACGCACAGAACCCCCACTCTTCCATACCGGCGGCACGGTACATCTGGCGCAGCTCATAGATACCGTCAGCCAGTCCTGCCCCGAAGGCGACTTCCTGGGACACCGAGTTCCATTGATTGGGAGACACCGACATGTCCATTTTCGACGCCAGGATCTTCTTCACCACGCCGAGCTTACAGAGAGCCCACGCATGGTCGATGACGAAGGGGTCTTCACCGAAGAAGGACACATAACCTTTTGCATCGAACGTGAAGTCCTTGGCGGAGGAGGTACGGGTATAGGAAGAACTGTTGTACGAGCTTGTGAAGAAGATGTTAGGGGCTGCCGCAGTCTCCCCGCCATCGGGCTGGATACCGATGATCGCTCCCTGTGACAAGGTATAGCCGTTACTCGAAGTACCGCCGCCGATGCCACGAGCGTCAGGGTTGACCACCGACAGCACGAAATAGCCGTCGGAGGAGCCACTCCATCCCCAGTTGACATGGAAGAGTCCGTTGCCGTCATAGCCGTCGATGACGAACTCATGACCACCGGTGTCATTATAGCCTTCATACAGGACGGGGCGTTTCGCCTTGAGCTCCTCGTAGATCATCTGCTCCCAGGCTGCGGTGGTGAAACTGGTGCGTGTCACCTCACGCGCCGACTTGCTGAAACCGAAATAGCCTGACAATGTCGTGGCATAGACAACAGCGCCGGAGCCGTCAGGAGAATAGACCATATTTACCGCCTGACCACAGTAGCGCATCAGCTCGGCGACGGCATCGGCGCCCTCGTCCGTGTCTGTCGTCAGATAGTCGTCTCGCATCAGGTCCCACTTGAAGGTCGTACCGGGGAGCGATGACACCTTCACACCACCTGAGCTATAGCCATCCAGTGCCCCCACGGGCAGCACCGGCGAACGGTGATAGTACATCACCTGTGCCATCGCCGTGGCGACACATCCTGTCATACATAACTCATCGCCTTTTTTCGGACACTGCAGGTTATAGGGAAGGTCCTGGTCCCAATGACAGGTCAGCAACGGGGCGACGGGATCTCCCAGCGCCGTGATAGGGGCTGGTGCCATGCCGCCCTCTATCGCCTTGATCTGGTCGGCATAACTGTCGAGCCACGCCTTGATATGGGACGGCAAGGCGGCATAGTTCAGGGATCCTGTCTCACTATACCCTAACACGGGGACGGTACGGTCGTCGGCACTGACGATCACATAACCTTCCTGCCGGTCGGCGTTAAACACATAGAACTGTTCCTTACCCTGTTGCGGGGCACGGTGCTGTGTCCGCTGCTGGAAGGTCCTGCCCCGCAGCACCTGCTTAGCGGTCTCCAGGGCTTCTTGCTCTGTCACCTCGCCAGCCGTCATCACCAGACAGGCAAACAACGAGGCGAGAATCAATATGGTCTTTCTCATTCTATTATAAATATCAGGCTGCAAAGGTAATCATTTATAGGCATACCTGCAAATTAAAGCGCATTTATTTGTTAGTAGTAGAGCATGCTCCATGCGTTCTCGAGGTCAGCCCTGAGATGCTCACGCCCTAGCTCGTCGAGTCCGCACTCCACCGTCGCCATGGCGAGGACGACAGTCTGCCACACGTCGCTTGTGTCCCGGCTCATCGGCGGCAGCGGACTGTCCGGGAGCTTGTCTGTCAGGTGGCAGACAGTATGGATATAGGCTTCTGTCTTATTCTCCGTCTCCGGAGCCCATCGCCGGATGATCTGCCGGAGGGTGACGCAGCCGTGTCTCACATAGTAGGTACGGAGGAGCTTGAGGGCGGCACGCAGCCCGAACGCCATGGTGGAGAACTGACAGAATGTCCGTTCACTGTCACAGTTGGTTTCTCCCAGCCACCTGACGGTCTTGTTCTTGATGATGTTAAGGGGGTTGTTGTTGCGCAACCCCCTTGCTACTCTTGTGTTCTTCATTTTAATAACACGACTGGACAAACAGTGTCGAGCTGACTGCGGTGAGGATCGTGATGACGATCTGGATGATCTTCTTGATTAACTCTTTCTTCATAGTGCTTTCATGGTATTAAAAGGTTAAGGTTCCTGTACTTCAGCACCGTGCGCCACCAACCACTCTGCGATGGGCGTCTTCGTGGAGACACGCTTGCCGCCGACCTTCGTCGTCTCGATGATATGAGCGGACTCCAGGGAGCATTTCTTCTTGAACTCCACACTGGTGATGTTGTCGAGCGACTGACTGTCTGGCAGGAAGCGGATGCGGATGCCCTTCACCACGTCGTTAGAGTTGACACCCTTCAGGTCAGCCTCTGCCACACCGCCCTTCACCGATTTGGCAGTGGGATAGAACTTACCCAGCCCGTCGAGTTTCACACCGATGCCCTGGGAGATGAGCTCGGGGATACACTCCGACATCTTGATGAGCACGCCCTCGATGACGTCACGGGTGTAGATGGTGCCGTGGCTCTTGATATGCTCGGAGAGACCACGCAGCGACAGTGTCTCGTTGCGGTCCACCTCGGGATAGTACCTGCCGTAGTTGGTGGAGCGTACGCTGTTGTTCTTACGGTAATTGATCTTCAATGCGATTTTGTGTGTTGTCATAATTTTTGTGTGTTTTAAATGGTTAATACTGTTCTTTTGGATATCCACTGCAAAGGTAATAAAAAATAATTCCCCCGCTGTGCTCTTCGAGCATTTGCGGGGGATTTTTTTTCGAGATTTCGGCATTTCGGGATTTCGAAATTTCGAGATTCCGAAGGCGGCGCCTTCCGCCGCCGAAGGTGCCGCTTCCTGGGGGCGAAGGCGGCGCCTTCGACCCCAGGAGGCGCCGCCTTCCTACGGCTCCCCCAGGTAGTAGATGATCAATGTCACCTCCTCGGGGAAGTATCGCTGGGCGCACTTCGCTCTGCCACAGGCGAGGAGAGCTTCCGTCAGCTCGGTGTTTCCCTTGATCCATAATTTCAGGTTGTTAAGAGCGCCCTTTTCCGTTTTCGTCTTCGGGAAGTACAGTCTGGCAAGCTCACGCTTCCCGTAGATCCTTATCTCTAAATTTTTCATGGTGTGTTGATTAATGAATCAGGTTATGAAAGATTGACGGATTGACACTTGACGGATCATTTTCTAAAGTGTTATACGTGCGCGCGCAGGAACGTGGAATTTCGCCCTCTTTTTAGCGTTCCTGCGCGCTCACGCACGCGAGGGTCTTAAAAATCATCCGTCAAACGTCAATCCGACGTTAGCAAGTTGTCTGTTCCTGATTCTGATCTCCTCTGTGCTACGGCGCATGACGACATAGCCCCTTTCTGAGCGTCGTATGGATTGGAAACCTTTTTCCACAAACGCCCTGCCCACCAGGATATGATTGAGTTTGTTGGCGAGGTTCCCACCCATCGTCTGAATCGCCATGGAGATGGTCATAAACTCCCCTTGCTCCCCATTCTCAGGCACCCGGAAGTAAGTATCCACCAGTTCCTGTTCAAGACGGGGTGTCTCAAACTGACGGTTATGCTCGGCAAGACGTTTGATCTCGTCCTGCGAGAACCAGTACTGGTAGCCACTCTTGTACAGGCGGTATGCCTGCCGGTAGATGCCGTCATAGTCGAGGGGATGGTCACGGGGAGAGCGTATCGCCTCCACCTCGAAGGGGAGCCACCGCCGGTTCCCTGTCGGGTCACTGAGAAACTGTTTGTTGTTTCCCGTGCCGCAGAACGAGGCGATATGCGGTCGGTGCTCATGGAAATGGGCGTATGCCGCTCGCTCGTCGACAGTCGTCATGGTGACCGCCGCCTTCAGTTGGTTGAGCTCCGACGGTCGCATGGTGTCCAGCTCCTCGCAGCACACCAACCCATACTGCGCCAGCGTCAACAGGTCGTCACGCCCCATGCGGTTGGCATTCGTCTTGGTATAGAAATAACAACGGAGCGGTGGCGGCAGCAGGTACGAGAACCATGTCGTCTTATACGAGCCCTGTTCCCCGATGAGTACCAGGATGACATTATTGACGACGGTCGGGTCGAGCCATCCCGCTATCATGGCGACGAGCCATTTCTTGAGGTAACAATGCCAGACCCCCTCTGACTCCCCCTGTTTAGGGGGAGGACATTTGAGGGTGATGGTGTTGGCGAGGTCACGGATATAGTCATGCTCCTCCCCCTCATCCTCTCCCCCTAAACAGGGGGAGCCGGAGGGGGTCTGGAGGGTCTTGGTCTCCAGCCCCTCCAGATACTCCCTGAACGGATGGTACTGCGGTACGAAGTCACTCTGGACGACCCGGTAGATGTCCTGCGAGTTGACTTTCTGTGTCTTCGACATCTCACACCACAGGGAGTTCATGACACGGTCGGTGATGGGTTCCCAGTGCCCGGACTCTCCCCCTGAACTGGGGGAGTCGGAGGGCGTCGCATACTCCACCCTACCCGTGATGATGTTATGCCGCAACTTGATATGGGCGGTGAGGAACGCCTGGATATCCTCCACCGTCGCCCAGTACAAACTGTCACCTTGAGACGGGCGGGAGGAGCGGGACTTATGCCTGTTGCGGACACCAAACTCCTCCGTTTTCCGATAGCAGCTATCAACCACATTCCCTGCCATCTCATACTCACGGAAGGTCTGGCATGCCCACTCCCTCGCCGCCTCTGGACTAAAACCGAACTGATTCAACTTATACCCTACGCGCATCACGTAGTCGTTATGGGAGCCGGGGGCATAGACAGCACCGTCCGCCTCCACCTCCGGACGGATGACCTGCTCGTAACAGGCGGTGATACGCTTCAGCTCCCGCTCCCGTTTGCGCTGCTCCCTCTTCCGCTGGAGTACCTGCTCCGCTGCCGCTTGTATCTCCTCCTTGCCGAAGGGCACGGCATCGGGATTGTAATACACCTCCGGGTCATGGGCGACACCACTCAGTCTGCCGACATTCTTACACTGCTCGTCATACACCACGCCATACGTCCGGGCATAGTACTCGTTGCCATAGAGGAACGCCTTGGGATAATACCGTTTCTGCAACGCCAGGTCGTAACGCTCGTCCAGCTCATAGCGGAAGAGCGTCCTGATGCCGTCACCGCTGATGGTACGGTAGCAGAGGAGTGTGTGGGGGTCGGTGATGAGCCGCTGAAACAGCTCCGCCACCTTGTCGCACGCCCCGGGACTATCGGTATGCTGGCTGATATGGTCGACATCGACCATCGACACGCCTGTCATCTCCACGATGTGACGCTCACTCTTGCCGCCCTCCATGACGGCGGCGACGGCAAACAGGGGACAGGCACTCTTGTGTCCTGCCTGGGGGTCGTTGCGGTGGGCAGCCGTCTTCGCCGCCACCGAGGCATCGTCTTTAATCAGCCTGACGATGTTCTCCATCGTCGTCTTCACCGGACATGTGTCTGTGAAATGCTGATAACAAGAAAGGAATATCATACGCTTCTTCTAATAATTATACTATTCATAGTTTCACCTTATTAAATATATAGAAGAGACGCGGGCATATCGAGTTCCTGACCGATTAACAAGGGGAGACCAATCCCCATTCCGATTACAGCCACAAACTACCAATGCCCACGCCCCATGGGGAGTGAGCCAGGTAGTCTTCGTAATCGGAATAATTCTTGTTTGGTCTTTTTTGTTAATCGAAAACTTAGACTCTTTTATTCTTGATAAAGAAAAGATCGCTTTACCTTCGGAAAGGTGTTGCAAATGTACAAACTTTTTTGAAAATAAACTTTCAAATTTGTCTCAAAAACTATCGAATTTGTCTCATCCCCAAAAAAAATGCCCTTTTTTTGTCGATTTTGACAAGAAAAGGGCATTTTTTTGGCACGGTGTTTGCATGAAGACGGATGTATGACAAGTCAATTTTCACCTAAGGTATCGGAGATACTCGCCTACTCCCGTGAGGAAGCCGCACGCCTCGCCAGCCGGAGCGTGGGACCGGAGCACCTGCTGCTCGGTATGCTGCGTATCAAGGAGGGACCCGTCAATGACGTGTTCCGACGACTCGCCATCAACCTGTCGAATGTGAAGACAGAACTGGAGTCACGCGTGAGGGAGGATGAGATCGGCATGCCTATCAATACCAATGAACTGGTACTTAACGAGAAAGCCAGCAATATCCTGAAACTGGCGGTGCTGGAGGCACGTATCCAGCGCACCACCCGTGTGGACGAGCAACACCTGCTGCTCGCCATCCTGCACGACCAGGTGGACAACGGAGCTAAAATAGTATTGGAAATGAATAATATGAATTACGAGGATACACTGACGCTGCTGAGCGTCAAGAACGGTATCGGACTGCCCGACGAGGACTATGAGGAGGAAGAGGAACAGACCTCTAACAGCCAGCGCCCGTCGGCATCCAACAGCCATACCACGACACAGACCAAACAGACGAAGTCGAAGACACCCGTGCTCGACAATTTCTCGACAGACCTGACACAACAGGCGCTGGACGACAAACTCGACCCCGTGGTAGGACGTGAGCGGGAGATACAGCGCGTGGTGGAGATCCTGGGCAGGAGGAAGAAGAACAACCCCATCCTCATCGGTGAGCCCGGTGTGGGCAAGAGTGCCATCGTGGAGGGTCTCGCACAGATGATCGCCCGCAGGGAGTGCTCTCCCATGCTCTTCGGCAAACGACTGGTGACACTCGACCTGACTGGGGTCGTCGCCGGCACGAAATACAGAGGACAGTTTGAGGAGCGTATCCGACAACTGATCAAGGAACTGGAACAGAACCCGGACGTGATTGTCTTCATCGATGAGATACACACCCTCATCGGAGCGGGTTCGACACCTGGCTCCATGGATGCCGCAAACATCCTGAAACCCGCACTGGCAAGGGGCACCATCCAGTGTATCGGCGCCACGACACTCGACGAGTACCGTAACTCCATCGAGAAAGACGGTGCCCTGGAACGCCGCTTCCAGAAAGTCCTCATCGAACCGACTAACGCCGAGGAGACACTGCAGATCCTGCATAACATCAAAGGACGCTATGAGCTGCACCACCATGTGAACTATACGGATGACGCTTTGGCGGCATGTGTCAAATTGACAGACCGCTATATCAGTGACCGCCAGCAACCCGACAAGGCGATCGACGCGATGGATGAGGTGGGCTCACGCGTACATCTTAATAATGTAAAGGTACCCCCTGAGATCGCACAACTGGAACTGGAACTGAAAGAGGTGACGGAGAAGAAACAACTGGCTGTCAAGAACCAGAACTTCGAACTTGCCGCAGGCTTCCGCGACCGCCAGACGGTGATGGAGAGCCAGCTGGCGGAGATGAACCGCAAATGGCAGGAGGGGGATATCGACGACAAACAGACGGTCACGGAGAAAGAGGTGCAGGACGTGGTGTCGATGATGACGGGGGTCCCCGTACAACGCATGGCACAGGAGGAGGGTATCCGACTGAAAGGCATGGCGCAGGACCTCAAGACGCATGTCATCGCACAGGACAAGGCTATCGAGAAGATGGTACGTGCCATCCAGCGTAACAGGGTGGGACTGAAAGACCCTAACCACCCCATCGGCGCCTTTATGTTCCTCGGTCCTACGGGTGTCGGCAAGACTTACCTCGCCAAGAAACTCGCGGAGTTTATGTTTGGCAGCAGCGACGCCCTGATACGTGTCGACATGAGTGAGTATACGGAGTCGTTCAACGTGTCACGACTGATCGGCGCTCCTCCGGGCTATGTCGGCTATGAGGAGGGTGGACAACTGACGGAGCGGGTGCGCCGCCATCCCTACTCCATCGTACTGCTCGACGAGATAGAGAAAGCCCACGGCAACGTGTTCAACCTGTTGCTGCAGGTTCTCGACGAGGGACGACTGACGGATGGTAACGGACGCTTCGTGGACTTCCGTAACACGGTGATCATCATGACATCGAACGCGGGAACACGCCAACTGAAGGACTTCGGACGAGGCGTGGGATTCACCAGCGCAGGCTCCGGCGCCCTGATGCTGAACGAACAGGATAAGGAGCACGCTAGACAAATCGTACAGAAAGCACTGTCTAAGCAGTTCTCACCTGAGTTCCTCAACCGCCTGGACGAGATCATCACCTTCGACCAGCTCGACCTCGACGCCATCAAGAGGATCATCGACGTGGAACTGCAGGGGCTCTACAAGCGCATCGGAGACCTCGGCTACACCATCGACCTGAGCGATGAGGCGAAACAGTATGTCGCTGAGAAGGGCTACGACGTACAGTTCGGTGCACGCCCCCTGAAACGTGCCATCCAGAGCTATATCGAGGACGGCATCTCGGAACTGATCGTCAATGGCGATCTCCAGAATGGAGACACCATACATATTAATAAGGTGGAAGGAAAAGACGAACTGTCGTTCACGCATTAACATACAACCCCCTTACATACAACCCAAACGTCTGCCCTCCAGGCAGACGTTTGTTGTTCCCGCACACATATAACCTGCATATTTTTGTCATTTTTCCCTTGATTTGAGTCAATTCGTGACAAAAAGAAACTTTTTTCGTATTTTTTTTGATAAAATGTTTGGTAATTCAATTTTTTGATGTAATTTTGCATCCGAAATAATTCGAGATACAAATTTCAATAGTATAATAACCAAAAAAGGAAAAAGATTATGAATGCAGCACAAGTTGTTGAGAATCTGAAGCAACGCTTCCCCAATGAGCCGGAGTACATCCAGGCAGTAAGTCAAGTTCTTCCCACTATCGAAGAAGAGTACAACAAGCACCCTGAATTTGAGAAGGCAAACCTCATCGAGCGCCTCTGCATCCCCGATCGCGTATGTGAGTTCCGTATCACATGGGTAGACGACCAGGGTAAGGTACAGACCAACATGGGTTACCGTATCCAGCACAACAATGCTATCGGTCCGTACAAAGGCGGTCTCCGTTATCACAAGAGCGTGAACCTCGGTATCCTGAAGTTCCTCGCCTTCGAGCAGACCTTCAAGAACTCACTGACAACCCTGCCTATGGGTGGTGCCAAGGGTGGTTCCGACTTCTCTCCCCGTGGTAAGAGCGACGCTGAGGTGATGCGTTTCTGCCAGGCATTCATGAATGAGTTATATCGTGTGATCGGTCCCGATGAGGACGTTCCCGCTGGTGATATCGGTGTAGGTGGTCGTGAGGTAGGTTACCTCTTCGGACAGTACAAGAAGCTGACCCACCAGTTCCAGGGTGTGCTCACAGGTAAGGGTATCCCCTTCGGCGGCTCACTGATCCGTCCCGAGGCTACTGGTTACGGTTGTGTTTACTTCCTGACCTCTATGCTCGCTACCCGTAATATCGACATCAAGGGTAAGAAGGTGCTGATCTCCGGTTCCGGTAACGTGGCACAGTATGCTACTGAGAAGTGCATCCAGCTCGGCGCTATCCCCATGACCCTCTCTGACTCTGACGGTTACATCTACGACCCAGACGGTATCGACGAGGCTAAGCTCGCTTACGTGAAGGAGTTGAAGAATGTAGAGCGCGGACGTATCAAGGAGTATGCTGAGGAGTATCCTAACGCAGTATACCACGCTGGTGAGCGTCCCTGGCACGAGAAGGCTGACATCGCCCTGCCATGCGCTACCCAGAACGAGATCAACGGTGAGCAGGCTCAGGCACTCGTAGACAATGGTGTCATCGCTGTTGCTGAGGGTGCTAACATGCCTTCACTGCCCGAGGCTATCAAGATCTTCCAGGATGCCAAGATCCTGTACGCTCCCGGTAAGGCTTCTAACGCTGGTGGTGTGTCTGTATCTGGTCTGGAGATGTCACAGAACTCTGAGCGTCTGTCATGGACCGCTAAGGAGGTGGACGACTACCTGAAGCGTATCATGAACGATATTCACGAGAACTGCGTGAAGTACGGTACACAGCCTGACGGTTACATCAACTACGTGAAGGGCGCTAACGTCGCCGGTTTCATGAAGGTGGCTTCTGCCATGATGAGCCAGGGCATCGTATAAAGAATGTTTCCGACACAAACACTGAATAGAAAAGAGGGGCGGTCAAATCACTGACCGCCCCTCTCCTGTTATTATCTTACCACAATAGATTATTCCTCGTCTGGTGCAATGAGCTTATAGCCTTTGCCGTGGATATTGATGATCTCAATCTGGTCGTCGTCCTTCAGATGCTTACGCAGCTTGGTGATATACACATCCATCGAGCGGGCATTGAAATAGTTGTCGTCAATCCAGATGGTCTTCAGGGCGAAGTCACGCTGCAGGATCTCATTGGCGTGAGAGCACAACAGTGCCAGCAACTCATTCTCCTTCGTCGTCAGCTTCGTCTGCTTGTCGCCAATCACCAGCAACTGCTTCTGGGTATCGAAGGTGAAGCGTCCGATATGATATACGGAACTCTCCTTGTTCTTCTTACCACGTACGCGGCGCAGGATAGCCTCTACACGGAACACCAGCTCCTCCATCGAGAAGGGCTTGGTGATATAGTCGTCCGCACCGATCTTAAAGCCTTCGAGGATGTCCTCCTTCAATGTCTTTGCCGTGAGGAAGATGATAGGTATCTCCGCATTGGCACTGCGGATCTCCTGTGCCAGTGTGAAACCGTCTTTCTTCGGCATCATCACGTCGAGCACACAGATGTCAAACTTCGTCTTCAGGAAAGCCTTATAGCCTGCCTCGCCATCGGGGCACAGCTCTGCCTGGTAGCCCTTAGCTGCCAGATACTCACGCAACAGCATTCCCAGGTTCTCGTCGTCTTCACAAAGAAGAATTTTCAGTTTCTCGTCCATAATCTTATTCTTTTAATTGTTAATATATTATTCTTGATTCTCTTTCATAACAGGCAGGGAGATGGTGAACTTGGTACCCTTCCCCAAGTCACTCTCACACTTGATCTCACCCTGGTGGAGATCCACCACTTTCTTCACATAGGCAAGACCGAGACCGAAGCCCTTCACATCGTGCTTGTTACCCGTATGCACACGGTAGAACTTATCGAAGATCTTCTTGATATTCTCCTTCTTGATGCCCTGACCGGTGTCACGGATACTCAGCAACAGACGGTCATGGTCGTTCCACGTACGGATATAGATATCCAGCGGCTCCTCCGGTTTCCGGTATTTCACGGCATTATCCATCAGGTTGGTGATGGCATTCTGGAAATGCACCTCATCGACATAGATACCGGAGTCAACAGCCTCTATCTGGGTGTATATCTTACCGCCCGTATGCTCCACACGCAAGGAGAAGGTGGAGGCGATGGTCTCTACCATCTCGTTGAGGTCGAGTTGTTTCTTCTTGAACACCACACTCTTCTTGTCGAACATCGACATCTGCAGCACTTTCTCCACGAGGAAGCGGAGGCGTTTCGACTCATCGGCGATGATGCCACCCAGGTGCTTCGTCATCTGCTCACTCTTCGTCACACTGTCGTCATTCATCATTTGCGCGGCAAGTGAGATAGAGGCGATAGGGGTCTTTAGCTCATGCGTCATATTATTGATGAAGTCGTTCTTGATCTCCGTATAGCGTTTCTGACGGAAGATCAGTACGATGGTGAAGATGAACGTGATGAGCAATACCAGTGTGAACACCAATGACGGTATCATAAAGCGTACAGAGGAGAAGATATAGCTGCTCATGTCCGGGAAGTGAATCTTCACCACACCCATCTTCGACTGCGGGTCGTTACGGAACAGCAACTGCGTATAACTGTATTTCTCCCCCTCATCGGTGTAGTCCGGACAACGGTACACCTCACGACCGTCCGATGTGGAGACGGTGAAATGGTAAGGGATATTGACCCCGTTGTTCATCAGCTCCGCACGGATATCCTGATCCAGCATCCGGAAGTTGATACGCTCCTTCAGCGGTTTGTCACTGGCGGTATAGAGGATATTATACACCACCTCGTCGAGCAACGCTTTCTGGTAGACATAGCGGTTACGCACGATCTCCTGCATCGACTTCGCCGCCTCGGAGAGCGAGCTCTTGTCTTTACGCAGGATCATCGCCTTGGGCACAGAGGCGGGCTTCATCTCGAAAGTCTTCAACTGGAACGAGGAGTATACCGTGCCATCGTCGGCAGCCACGGCAAACTGGTGCGACTGCTTGATGGTACCGTCGAGCCCGTCAACCATCATAGAGTCCTGGCTAAAGGCACGACGCTCCGTCGCCTGTACGTCTTTCTCCAAGTAACGAAGTGTCTCATTCATCTCCAGGTTACGGGATGCCTGATACAGACTGCGGTTCACGCTCTCGTCAAACTGCTCTTTCTTCATCTTCACCATCTCCTCGACATAGGAGAACTGGAGATAAAGCAGACCCAGGAAAGCGAGTCCCATGACGATGGCTATTGCCCAAATAGTAGACTTCTTCATATCGGAAGCAAAGATACTGCTTTTACCGATATGAAGAAGTCGTTTAGTTAATTAATTCCGTTAAATTTAACGTTATTAACAATAATGGCTGAGTTTAGTTTTATATTCTGCTCTTAGAAATGGAAGTTCACATCTACTCCCAACTGGAAAGGATTACCATACTGTACATAGAATTTCTCGCGTCCTGTCGCCTTGCTGGTGAAGGCAAAAGTCTGGTAATCAGCATTTC
>JAEEGF010884066.1_pt1 | contig 40329 bp, 31 predicted proteins | sample 9134171 | NCBI WGS metagenome assembly JAEEGF01 (sample SAMN16246542, study PRJNA631951) | gut metagenome | biome: gut microbiome; feature: rumen; material: AP-attached | host: Bos | place: Iran: Karaj | collected 2018-10 | reverse complement strand
GAGCGCCGTACTTGGCCACGTAGTCCGAACGGATGTCGATGGCGGCATCGGTGGGTTCCTCAACGAGTTTGATGCCGGAGGCCTTGCTGTGGGCGCGGGAGACACCGTTGGACTGGCCTTCGGTGACTTCGATCACCAGGAAGATACCCCCGTTGTCGGCGAGGGCCTGGTCAGAAGTTCGGACGGAATCCGGCCACTTCCTCGAAGGCGGGTGATAGAAGGGCTCCCGGGCGATTATGGCCCCTGGGGGCGGTGGGGGACTGACCAGCACGGCGAGCTGGCGGTTGTGGAAGGGGCGCAGCGACCGGAACAACCGACTTCTGGCCGTGACCTTATTCCCTTATATGCGCGAAGCGCAGCGCGGAACGGCCGCAAGTCTCTGACCGGAGCGCCAGGCGCGGAGGGAAGAGTCTTGCAGTGGAGCTGCCACAAGTGAAGTTTGGAGGGGCGCTCTGTGCCCCGGAGGACGTAACCAAGCCTTCTGAACGGAGCTTTAGCGTAGTGAAGAGGGCTTGACCGCTTTGTTTTATTCGCCTGATGCTACCACGATTGGTGGCATTAGTCGCCGGACTTCGTCCATCTGCTCCTTGTCGTCACGGTAGTATTGGCGGGGAGTTCGGCTTGTACCGCGTGTGGTACAAATGTGGTACAAAAATACACAAAATATCCATAAAAACCAATAAACAACAATAAAAATAGCCATCTCGCAAGGTGGCTATAAATCAATTAGTTATATGGTGTTTTTAGGGGGTTTCTATAGGGTTATTTTCTAACTTCTATTTCCCGATGCAATGCCGGCTAAAGATGTTCTGCAGAATAGCCTCCGGGTCCAGGAGGTCGGTGCCCAGGATGGCGTTGATGGAGGAGAGGCAGCGGCGAAGGTCTTCGGCCACCAGGTCGGAGGGGATGCCAGCCGATAGGGAAGTGCGGCAGTCGCGAAGGGCCGATGCGGCATGGACCAGGGCCTCGTAATGGCGCACATTGGTGACAAAGACGGAATCGGCATTGGGAACGAGGCCTTTTTCGGCCTCCTTCAAGGCCGATTTCAATTCCGGGAGGCCAGAACCGCCCTTGGCAGATAATAAGATTATAACAGCTTTATTTTCAGTAGAAGAAACAAAGTTGTTTATTATGGTAACATTTTTGTTAACCCCTTCCGCATCCAATAAATCGGCCTTATTCAAGAGTAAAAAGAGCTTTTGGGAGCGGAAGTCTATGCGGGAACAGACAGACTCCAGCTGGGGCAGCAAGGGGGCAGTGGCATCCAGCATTCCCAGTACGATTTCAGCCTCCGAGAGCTTGCGGAAAGTGCGGTCTATGCCCATCTTTTCCACCGTATCGGCCGACTCCCGGATACCTGCCGTATCGATGAAGCGGAACAGGATGCCGTCTATGTTCAGGACTTCCTCTATGGTATCGCGCGTGGTGCCGGCTATGTCGGAAACCAGAGCCCTGTCTTCACCCAGCAGGGCATTCAGCAGGGTACTCTTGCCGGCATTGGCCGCACCCACTATGGCTACGGGAACACCGTTACGGATCATATTGCCCTGGCGGAAAGAGGAAGCCAGACGCTCCACGTGCTCCAAGGTTGTATCCAAAAGGGCTTCCAGCTGCTTCCGGTCGGCGAACTCCACGTCTTCCTCGCTGAAATCCAGTTCCAACTCCAGCAGGGACGCCATCTCCAGTAACTGCTCCCGAAGGGAGGCCAGTTCGGCCGAAAACCCGCCCTTCAGCTGGTTCATCGCCACCCGGTGAGACGCAGAAGTGTTAGAAGCGATTACATCGGCAACTGCCTCGGCCTGGGCCAGGTCCATCTTTCCGTTCAGAAAGGCGCGCCTGGTAAATTCCCCGGGCTGGGCAAAGCGGGCGCCTGCCTTGAGCAGCAGGCCCACCAGCTCCTGCACAATGTAGGCCGATGCATGGGTGGAAATCTCTGCGGAATCCTCACCGGTGTAACTGTGCGGCGCGCGGAAGACAGACACCAGGACCTCATCCAGCAGGGAACCGTCTTCCATGAATACACTCCCGAAATGAATGGTATAAGCCATTGCACCGGAAGCGGTTCCGGACTTTAATTGAACCACGGCATCAACTATCCGGAAGGTTTCCGGACCGCTGATCCGTATAATGGAAATTGCTCCGGTCCCAGGGGTGGTGGCCGGAGCAACGATGGTGTCCTGATAGGGATTAGTCATAGCGTCCGAACTTGGACATATTGTCTATGAGATCCTTGTTGGTCTTGAATTCGTCCATATGCTGCTGCATCCAGGTCATGGCCTCCACGGGGTTCATATCCGAGAGGAGTTTCCGCAGGATCCAGATGCGGTTGTTGGTGTACGGGTCGTACAGCAGGTCGTCGCGGCGGGTGCTGGAAAGCACCAGGTTCACGGCCGGGAAGATGCGCTTGTTGGACAGGTTGCGGTCCAGCTGAAGCTCCATGTTGCCGGTTCCCTTGAATTCCTCAAAGATAACATCGTCCATCTTGGAACCCGTTTCCGTTAGGGCGGTGGCCAGGATGGTGAGCGAACCGCCGTTCTCGATGTTACGGGCGGCGCCGAAGAAACGCTTGGGTTTCTGGAGGGCATTGGCGTCCACACCGCCGGTGAGCACCTTGCCGGAGGCCGGCTGCACCGTATTGTAGGCGCGTGCAAGACGCGTGATGGAATCCAGGAGGATTACTACGTCGTGCCCGCATTCCACCAGGCGACGAGCCTTGTCCAGCACCATATTGGCCACTTTCACGTGATGCTCGGCCGGCTCGTCAAAGGTAGAGGCAACCACCTCGGCCTTGACGCTTCGCTGCATATCCGTTACCTCTTCCGGACGCTCGTCCACCAGCAGGATAATCTCGTACACCTCCGGATGGTTGTCGGCAATGGCGTTGGCGATGGCCTTCAGGAGCATGGTCTTACCGGTCTTGGGCTGGGCCACTATGAGGCCGCGCTGGCCCTTGCCGATGGGCGTGAACATATCCACCACACGGATGGACTGGTCTTTCTCGTGCCCGTGCCCCAGGAGGTTGAATTTCTCCGTGGGGAACAGGGGAGTGAGGAAGTCGAAAGGCACACGGTCCCGTACGAAGTCCGGCGTGCGGCCGTTGATATAGTTGATCTTGACCAGCGGGAAATATTTGTCTCCCTCGCGCGGAGGACGGATCTCACCGGTGACGGTATCTCCGTTCTTGAGGGCGTTCTGCTTGATCTGCTGCTGGGAAACGTAAATATCGTCCGGGGAATTAAGATAGTTATAGTCTGACGAGCGCAGGAAGCCGTAACCGTCCGGCATCACCTCCAGCACGCCTGTTGCCACCACGGAACCCTCGAATTCAATACGGGGCTTGGGCTGGGGCTGCTGCTGTTGCTGAGGGCGCTGCTGCTGATGCTGCTTCCGGGGTTTTTCCGGCTGCTGCACCGTATCCGACTTTAGATCGTCGAACAGATCGTGGATAAACTGCTTCCCGTCCACCTGGGATGCCACCGGAGCCTCCGGGGCCTTCTCTTCGGCGGCGGGCTTATCGGCCTGCGTGGCAGGCTCTGCAGGGGTTTCCTGGGCGGCTTTGGTCTTGCGTCCGCGTTTACGGGCGGCAGGCTGGGGGGCGGCATCGGCCGATACCTCCGCGCCCTTTGCGGCCGCCGGCTGCTCTGCAGGCTTTTGGGCCTCCGGCTTGGCGGCCTGCTTCTTCTTGCGGTTGGCGGCGGGCTTTTCTTCCGCCTTGGGTGCCGCAGCGGCAGGCTTTTCCGGCGCAGCTGCAGCAGGCTTATCCTCCTTGCGGGGACGTCCGCGTTTACGGGCTTTATTCTCCGGAGCCGCCGCAGGCTTCTGGGATTCTATCACAGCCTCCTTGTCCAGGATGGCGAAACCCAGCGCAGCGCTGTCCATCTTCTTAGTAACCTTTATATCCAACGATTCTGCTAATGTCCTGAGCTGTTCCTCGCTCATGGAGTTAAGTTCAAATAAACTATGGGGCATAATTTAAAGAGATATGTCTTAAAGAAGGTATGCCGAACGGAATACCAATGCAAATATACGCTTTTTTCAATTAACCACAAAAAATAAAACAAAAACCCATTGGAGGCCGAAGGCCGATAGTAAGTCCCTCCCCCGAGGGGAGGGATTTAGGGAGGGGGCAACGTAGAGAGAATTATGTCCTATGGACAATTTGCTCTATTTGAGCATATTGTCCATATAGGACTCGCTCTTCTTGAAGCGCAGCAAGTCTGCCAGGGCCGATGCGTTGGCCGCGATACGGAAGCTGTAGGACTTCCACTGGCCCATGGGCACCCAGCTGAACGCGATGTTGAAGCAGTGCATGTCGTACGATGCACTGATCTGGGTGGTGGTGAGTTTCATGGCCATGAGGTCCACACCGCTGGTTACCTGGATGTTCATCCTGGGCGTGAGCTTCAGGCTGCCTGAAATGTTGAGCGTCTGGGTGAAGCGCTTATTCTCCAGCAAAGTCTTCGTGGCCGACTGGTACGAATACGACTTGCTGTAACTGAAAGAGTAACTAAAGCTGATGTTCCAGGGCGCGCTGGGGTTCATATAATAGAGGTAACCGCCGGGTATGTATTCGCCCGTAATGGGGTGCTCGTAGATCCGCTGATAAGCGTTTCCTTCTCCTGTGGACCCGCTTCCGCCCGATTTCTTGGTGCCGTCGTCTCCGTTCAGGGCTCCCTTTCCGCTCCAGCCGATGGAAGCCGAAAGGGAAGCGTTCGTGAGCCGGAAGGGCACACCGGTGGCCACTATATTGTACTTGTTGATCTTCCGGCCCTGCTCGTCAATGGCATAGGGGTCCAGGCTCAGGCTTCCGCTAAGGTTCAGCTTGTTGAACAAGTTGGTAGAGGCCGATATGGAGACATTCTGCATCTTGAGCGAATCGGCCAGAAGATTATAGCCGGTGCTGATGTTCAGCTGGTCCAGCAGTTTCACTTTCTTGGTGCCGGTGCCGGTTGTATCGGCATTATCCCTCACCTTGGCCTCCAGGTTGTTGCCGATCGAGAGTGACAAGGAACCGGTCTTTCCCCGTCCCGGCGGTGTCACGCTGTTGTGGTTTCCGGTAATGGTATAGATATTATACCAGGTTTCGGCATGGTATTGCCCATTCTTGTCGTAATAGGGATCCAGAGTGCGCCAGCCGTTGAAAGCCGTGCCCTTCTCCGGTGACAGGTTGATGGAGAGGGACGGTGTAATCACATGCCGGATGGCCTGCACCGCCCGGTGCTTGCCGAAATTGAACATACCGTACACACGTGTGGACATGGACACGCTTCCGGAATATGTATGCGTCATGCCAAAGTGGTTGAAGGCCCGTCCCGGGTCCGTAACCACCTTCTGGGCCCATACCGGATTGCCTTCCTTGTCGTTCACCATCACCGGATTGCCGTCCTCGTCCACCACGTTTTCCAGCGTCTGCGAACCGCTGGAGAACATCCAGTTCATGCCATAGTTCACGCTGGGCGTCACATTGATGTATTTCAGGAGCGTAAAGCTGGGAAGGCCGATCTGGAAGGAATGGGTGAGTCCGTTGGTGAGGCGGCCAAGGGCCTTCACGCCCAGCGAATCCCCGAACTCCTTCACCCGGTACGGATTCCCGTTGGCATCCATCTGCACCAGGTGGGACCCGTCCGGCTGCATCACGAAGTCCTGCAGGTCACGCATCTTGAAATTGATCTTGTTCTGGAAAGAGGCGTTATAACCGAAGGATATTTTCTCATAGGCCTTTTCCTTGCCGGCACGCACCTTTTTCTTGAAAGGATAGAAACGGGTTACGGAGAAGGTGATATTGGGCAGGGTGAAGGTGTAGCTGGAGTCCCTGGTATTCTGGTTATGCAGGGCGTTCACGCTAAGGTTGAACTTGCCGTTCCAGTTCCGGGAATAAGAAACGGAGGAACTCACCTGGTTTTGCTGGGCTTCCGTCACGGAACGGGAGTTGAATTTGTTGTTGGACGGGCTGGAGAAGTTCACGGATGCGCTGAAGGTGGTTCCGGGATGGGCTTTGGCATCCTGCTGGTGCGACCAGCGCAGGCCGAAGTTCCGGGACTGCACGAAGTCCGTGCTTCCTTTTTCACCCGTCTGGTCGTTGGAGTAGGTGAGGGAGATGGAACCGCTGAATTTGTAATTTACCCGGTAACGGGAGTTGAAATCCACAGCCCAGGAGCCCAGGGTGTAATAGTCTCCCGTGATGGAGAAGTCCAGGTAATCCCCCAGGACGAAGTACATGCCGGCATCCCGCATATAGAAGCCGCGGGCCTGTTCCTCGCCGAAGGTGGGCATGAGGAGTCCCGTGGCACGGGTGGGTTTTTCCGGCACGAAACCAAAAGGCAGGCCGATGGGGACAGGAACGCCGCCCACCACGGGCCAGGCCGGGCCGAAAACGGTCTTCTGCGAGGGTTTGGTAATGACTTTGGCCAGGCTCAGGCGCAGATAATAATGCGGTTCCTCCAGGTCGCAGACCGTGTACATGCCGTCTTCCATGTTGATGGACTGGTCCGGCATCATCTTGATCTTCTGGCCCTGCAGGATGCCTTCGGCCTCCTTGGTGACCATGTTGGTGATGCGCGCCTTGCGGGTGTCGAAGTTATAATAGACCTCGTCCATCTTGTAGCTGGCACTGCCCTGGGACATCTCCGGAAGGCCGTTCCATTCTCCCGTGAGGGTATCCAGCTGTCCGCGGGCATACACCGTGTTGGTGGACATGTCAAAGCGGATATAATCGGCCGTGAGTTTCATGTCCTGATACGTGACCGTGGCACCGCCGTAGTAATAGATGAGCCTGTTTCCGTTGGAGAAATCCGTAACGATGGAGTCTTCGGCGGTGGTGAAAGCCGGCCAGTTGAGCGAACTCTTGTCCAGCATGTCCAGGGAGTCCTGCCTGGCCTTGGCAAGGGAATCGGCCCGTGCCAGGGAATCCCGCCGACGGGCCCTGAGGGAATCTTCGGGAGTCATCAAAGTGTCCTTCCGGACCAGCGCAGAATCGTTCTGGGAGAGCAGGGTATCATTCGGGGACTGCGGTACCGTATCTTTCTGGTTTCTAAGCGAATCCAGGAGGCGTGAGAGCGAATCCGGCACCTGCCGCCTGATGCTGATGGCACTTTCTTTGCGGAGGGAACGGTAGCGGAGGGGAAGTTTGCGGGCATCGGCAAACAGCCCGGTCACCAGGACCAGCACTGTTACCAAGCCGATATATTGCATTAACTTCCTTGCCATTCCGTATTTTTTGCTAAATTTGTGCAATAATATAATTTACAAAAGTACTATATATTCCACAATTTTCAAAACTGAAGCAGCCATGACGCCGTTTTTCCGCCCTGTCCTAGCGCTTATAGCAGCAGCATTCCTTGCAATCCCCGTGCCCGCACAGAACGGCAGGGAAAGTGCTACTGTAAAACTCCGGACCGTGGTCATAGACCCGGGACACGGCGGCAAGGACCCGGGCTGCGTGAGCCGGGACAAGAAAACCTACGAAAAGGACATCGTCCTGGACGTGGGCCTGCGCCTGAGAGAGAAGATCCAGGCCGCTTTCCCGGATGTGAAAGTGGTCATGACGCGGGAGGACGACACCTTTGTGGAACTGGAGAACCGCGCCGTCACAGCCAACAAGGCCGATGCCAACCTGTTCATCTCCATCCACGTGAACGCCGTGGATAAAGGCACCACCGCCAACGGCTATTCCATCCATACGCTGGGCCAATCGGCCAAGAAGGGGAACGATCTGTTTTCCAAGAACTTAGACCTTGTAAAGCGGGAAAACGCCGTTATTATGCTGGAAGATAATTACGAGGCCCGGTACCAGGGTTTCGACCCGGAGGACCCGCAGTCCTACATTATCTTCAACCTCATGCAGAACGCCCACCTGGCCGGCAGCCTCACCTTTGCCGACGACGTGGCAAAAGCCATGGGCACCTCTCCCATCAAGCACAGCCGCGGCGTGAACCAGGACCCGTTCTGGGTGCTCTGGCGCACCACCATGCCCTCCGTGCTGGTAGAGGTGGGATTCATCACCAATCCGGACGACCTGGCCACCATGCGCTCGGAAAAGGGGAGGGACGGCATCGCCCGGAACCTGTTCAACGCCTTCTCCACCTTCAAGAAGCGTTACGACGGTTCATCGGCCGATGAGACTCCGGCCCCGGCCCCGGCTCCGGAAGCCGCTCCCGCATCGAAGGATAAACCGGCCGCTCCCGCCACCGGCAAGGCAGAAGGTCCGGTATACGGCACCCAGATCCTGGCCATCGGCAAGGAGATGTCCCTGACGGATCCTTTCTTCAAGGGATACAAGCCCGTCGTGGTGAAAAGCGGTAAACTTTACAAGTATATTGTTGAAACTTCCTCCTCCCTGGCAGAAGCCAAGAAAAAATACAGCGCCCTCCAGAAAATTTTCCCGGATGCATACTTGGTGAAAATTGAGGATGGAGCCACTTCTCCGGTTCGATGATTTTCCCTTTTGCAAGGCCCTGCAACAAAGGAAAAAATGCATTTCATTAATTTAGAATCGTTCTAAATAAGAAAGATTGATTATTCGAAATACAATGCATTTTCACCAAAATAAATGACTGATTTTCAGGCAATTTATAAAATCTGAATAAAGGGGGTCGCTTTCCATAATTATATAGATAAAAAATTTCATTTCCAATAGTGGAAGTGTTTTTTTATTAAGTTTTTTTCTACCAATTTTGCACTTGCGAAAATAACAACACTACTATTATCCCAAGCTACTTCCTCCAAATGGACCAGGAAAGACATATTGCGGTATGGAATAACTGTCTGCAGATCATTGGAAACAACATTGATCAGCAGAAGTTTGATACCTGGTTCAAGCCCATCGTCCCGGTGAGCCTGGAGGGGGCGAAACTAACCGTGCAGGTTCCTTCGGATTTTTTCCGGGATTACATTGAAGGTGCTTTCATGGACCTGCTCAAGGTTACGCTCCGCCGGGCCATCGGCGCAGACGCCCAGCTGTTCTATCTTGTACAGCCGGTGCGCAACGGGGCAAGCATGACCATCCCTGCCTCCAACGGCCCCGTACCCACCAACAATCCCGTTTCCGTTCCCACGTACCAGCCTGCCGGCAATCCCAGTCCCTTTGTGTATCCGGGTGTCCAGCGGCTCAAGATCAATCCCCGGCTCAACCCGGTGTACTGCTTCGGAAACCTGGTGGAAGGGGAGTGCAACAAGATGGGCGTAAACGCGGGAGAAAGCATCTCCCTGGCCCCCGGAAAGACTCCGTTCAATCCGCTGTTCCTCTTCGGCGGCCCCGGCCTGGGCAAGACGCACATCGCGCAGGCCATCGGCATAGATATCAAGGAGCGCTTCCCGGAGACGGTGGTGCTGTACGTAACCGGCAACGAGTTCAAAACCCAGTATATGGATGCCGTAAAAGGCAACCGGATTGTGGATTTCCTGGCCTTCTACCAACGGATAGACGTCCTCATCGTGGATGACATCCAGGATATGGTGGGGCAGGGCACCCAGAACTCTTTCTTCAACGTGTTCAACCACCTGCACCAGAACGGCAAGCAGCTCATTTTCACCAGTGACCGCGCCCCCGTGGACCTGCAGAACTTCGAAGAGCGCCTCCTGTCCCGTTTCAAATGGGGTCTCTCCGTGGAACTTTCCCGTCCGGACTATGACACGCGCCTGCACATGCTGCGCTCGCGCGCCCAGCGGGAAGGTGTAGATGTAAGTGAGGACGTCCTCTCCTTCCTGGCCTCCCGGGTCAAATCCAACTTCCGGGAACTGGAAGGGACGCTCATCTCCCTTGTGGCCCATGCAACCCTGGGACACCGGGACATCACCGTGGACCTGGCAGAGAACATCACCGGAAAGATTGTGTCGGAACAGTCCTCGGACATTTCCATGGACCTCATCGTGAGCACCGTGTGCGAGTACTTCAATATCACGCGGGACATGATGCTCTCCAAAACGCGCAAGCGCCAGATTGTCCAGGCCCGCCAGATTGCCATGTACGAGTGCCGCAACCTCATCCAGAACTGCTCGCTCAGCACCATCGGCGCAGAACTGGGCGGCAAGGACCACGCCACCGTACTCCACGCCTGCAATACCGTACAGGACCTCATGGCCACGGACAAACTCTTCCGCCAGTGGGTAGAAGATATCGAAGGCATGATCGTTGTTCCCGTAGAAAACTAAAAAGAGGCCCCTTGAAAGAGGCCTCTTTTTTTATTTCAACTGCAATGGGTTCCGCTTCAGGTAAGTAATGACCCGGGCAATTTCCTTATAAAAGGGCGTGTCTTCCAGTATTTCCGGCTGTATGGTGCGGATTTGCTCGTAAACAGCCCTGGAGGTATCGCAAAGGCGGGTCTTGATGCCCAGGCAGTCCGTAGCCTGCGCCAGGGCCATAAAGTGGATGGCCATTACCTGGAAGGCATTTTCCACCACCTGGCGGCACAAGAGGGCGCTGTTGGTACCCATGGAAACGATATCCTGGTTGTCATTATTGTTGGGGATGCTGTGCACGTAATTGGGCATGGCCAGGGTCTGGCATTCCGCCGTGGTGCTGGTGGCCGTAAACTGGCAGGCCTGCATCCCATAGTTAAGTCCCAGGGTTCCCTTATTCAGGAACGGGGGGAGAATGCCGTTAATACGGTCGTGGAAAAGGTAGTTCAGCTGCCTTTCCGTAAGCATGGTAAGACGGACCAGTGCAATCTTTACCTTATCTTCTTCCAAGGAGACATAATCTCCGTGGAAATTGCCTCCGTGGTACACGTACTGCGTATCGGGATCCACAATGGGATTGTCGCAGGCAGAATTGATTTCATTTTCCAGCACCTCCCGGGTATAGGCAAGGGTGTCATGGATGGGACCCAGGATCTGGGGCGTGCAGCGGAGGGAATAGTACGCCTGCACCTTCTTTTCAAACACTTTCTCCTTGTTCTCTCCGGTATAAAGGTCTATTTCCCGCTTGGAGAAGCACTGGGAGGTCCGGGCCAGTTCCCGCAGGCGGCGGGCAATGACCTGCTGGCCTTTCTGGCGGCGGCACTCGTTCAGGGGCTGGGCCATGAAATCGTCGTAGGAACCGGCAATCTCGTTCATCCAGACGGCAGCCAGGGTGGCCCAGTCCAGCAGGATGCTGGCCTGGAACTGGTTCACCAGGGAAACGCCCGTCATGACGGAAGTGCCGTTCACGGCCGAAAGGCCCTCCCGGATATGGATGTCCATGGGCTTGAGACCGCATTCGGCCATCACATCGGCCGAAGGACGCCATTCCCCTTTATAATGTACTTCGCCTTCTCCCAGGAGCGCCAGAGCCATGTGGGCCAGCTGGACCAGGTCTCCGCTGGCGCCTACGCTGCCGTGGCGGGGAATGAAGGGACAGATGCCCCGGTTGATGAATTCCACCAGCAGCTTTACCACATCCGGATGGATGCCGGACTTGCCTTGCAGGAAAGTCCCCACGCGGGCCACCATGGCGGCCTTGACGGAGGCATCTCCCAGGGGTTTGCCGGCGCCGGTGGAATGGCTGCGGATAATATTATATTGCAAATCTTTCAGGTACTGGTCTTCCACCCTCCACTGGGCCATGGGACCAAACCCGGTATTGATACCGTAAATGACTTTGTCTTTGTGGAATTGTTCCAGGAAGCGGTAACAGCGTTCTACCTGGGCCATGGCGGCAGGATCCACAACAAATTCCTTTCCGTGAAAGACGATGTCTTCCACGTCTTTATAACTCAAATATTCCATTCTTCTCTTAAATTGGTTGCGAATTTACTCAGAATTCTGCAGTTTTCATAGGAATAACGCGTCGGAATGCCTATCTTTGGAAGAATAAAACCCAAATGATTATGGATTCCGCCACTGTTCTCAAGTTTTTCCAGGAAATTACGAATATTCCCCGTGAGTCCGGCCACGAAGGCCCCATCACCGCCTATCTGCAGGAGTTTGCCGCCAAACGGGGGCTCAAGTGCAAAACGGATAAAACCGGCAATGTCGTCATAATCAAGGAGGCATCCCCCGGCAAGGAGGATGTTCCCGCTTTGGTGCTCCAGGCCCATCAGGACATGGTGTGCGAGAAACTGGCCGATTTTGACTTCGACTTCAAGACCCAGCCCATTCCCTATGAGATAGAAGACGGCTGGATGGTGGCCAAGAACACCACCCTGGGGGCCGACGACGGCATCGGCATCGCCGCCTGCCTGGCCCTGCTGGAAAGCCAGGAGCCCATGGGCAAGCTGGAATGCCTGTTCACCATCTCGGAAGAGACCGGTATGGACGGCGCCTTTGCGCTGGAACCGGGCTTCTTTGAGGGCAAAACCCTCATCAACCTGGATTCGGAAGACGAAGGACAGCTGTTCGTGGGCTGCGCCGGCGGCAAGGAGAGCAACGCCAGCTACGAATTCTCCAACGAACCCCTTCGCAAAGGCTACAAGGTGCTGAAGGTCAGAATTTTCGGCGGCATCGGCGGGCACAGCGGAGATGACATCAACAAGGAGCGTATGAACGCCCTCAAGCAGCTGGTGCGCTTCCTCTATACAGAGCTTCAGTACGACTTCCAGCTCATCTGCATCGAAGGCGGCAACAAGCACAACGCCATCTGCCGGGAAGCCTATGCCCTCATCGCCGTCCCGGAAGACGAGGTGGAGGATATGAAGGAGGACGTGAAGGCCTTCAACGGTATCCTCAAGGCCGAATTCGCCAGCTCGGATCCGGACGTGGAAGCCGCGGTGGCATCGGCCGATACCCCCCTGCAGCCCATCGAGGAAGGGGATGCCGCAGCCATCATCGCCACTTTGCTGGCCATCCCGCACGGGGTACAGGCCATGTCCACGGACATTCCCGGCCTTGTGCAAACCTCTACCAACATGGCCGCCGTACACACCAAAGGGAACAAGCTCACCGTCCTCTGCTCCCACCGCAGTTCCGTTGTGAGCGAGCTCAGCGCCATAGCCGAAAAACTGGAAGCCACGTGCTTCCTGGGCGGTTTTGACGTAGAGCATCACGGAGATTATCCGGGCTGGAAACCCAATCTCAAGTCCCACATCCTGGAGCTGTCTGTAGCCTCTTACAAGAAGTTGTTCAAGAAGGATCCGGAGGTGAAGGCCATCCATGCCGGCCTGGAATGCGGCCTGTTCCTGGAGAAGTTCCCGGACCTGGACATGATCTCCTTCGGCCCCACGCTCCGCGGTGTACATGCCCCGGGAGAAAAGCTGGAACTGGCCTCCCTGGATAAGTTCGTGGCCCATCTAAACGATGTAGTTCTAAACTTTAAATAAGTGAAACTGGAAGGACAGTCCCTTCGAAAACCCATGGCCACCCTCGGCCGTGTAAGAGGGAGGGGCCCACAGCCAGTGCCAAAAGGGCACGGCGAGTTGGGAGGGGTCGCGAAGCGACGGTTTTCGAAGGGGAGCTGTCCTGCAAGTGAAGCATTCATAACAATATGTTAATTGCACCTTCCATACTGGCAGCGGATTTCCTGCATCTGGAAAAGGATGTGGAAACCATTAACCGTCATGCCGATATCTTCCATCTGGATATCATGGACGGTACTTTCGTGCCCAACATCTCCTTTGGGTTCCCGGTGGTGGAAGCCATCGCCAGAAAGGCCGAAAAGCCCATGGACGTACATCTGATGATCGTGCATCCGGAAAAGTATGTGGAGCGCTTCGCCAAGGCGGGCGCCGCCATGATCAGCTTCCATTATGAGGCGGCCCTGGAGGCCTCCGGAAAGATTCTGGACCTCATCCACAGCTTTGGGATCAAGGCCGGCATCGTCATTAATCCGGACTGCCCTGTGGAAAAGATCTTCCCGTATCTGGACAAGGCGGATTATGTGCTGCTGATGAGCGTCTTCGCCGGCTTTGGAGGCCAGAAGTTCATTCCGGAAACCCTGGACCGCATCAAGGCGGTACGGAAGGAGCTCCGGCGAATCGGCCGGAATGAAGTGGACATAGAAGTGGACGGGGGAGTAAGCCCCGCCAACGCCAAGGATCTGGCCAAAGCCGGAGCCACCATTCTGGTGGCCGGCAGCGCCGTTTTCAAGGCCGATGACCCGGCCGAAGTGATAGCTAAAATGAAGGGTTAAATAATATATCCTATCTCCTTGAAGGAGAAGGTTTTCCAATCGGCCATCAGAAGGCGTCCCTCTTGGGTGACGCCTTTTATCGTGCCCTTGAATTCCTCCCCGGTCAGAAGGTTCCGGTACAGGCACTCGCGGCCCTGCTGGAAGAGGCATTCCCCATAGGCTTCCCAAAGGCGGGTGCGGCCGGAAGGGGAGTCCAGGGCGGAGAAATCGAAACCGGCCAGGAGCGCTTCCAGCGTTTCCTCCAGCGGATAGTCCTGCCCGGTAAGCTGCTTGAGGGACACGGCGTTTACCAGTTCTCCGGGGAATGCCGTCTGATTGAGATTCAGGCCGATTCCTATGACGGAGGCGGCAACACGGTCCCCGGAAAGGCGGTTTTCCACCAGCATGCCGCAGATTTTCCGACGGCCCACATAGATGTCGTTGGGCCATTTGATATCGGCCTGGACAGCTTGCGCGCACAGCCAGCCTTTTACAGCCAGGGTGGCCATATAGGTGAGAGACATGAACTCCGCAGCGGGAAGGGCTTCCGGCCGCAGCAGGATGGAAAAGGTGAGGTTTTCCCCATCGGCCGACAGCCAGCGGTTCCCGCGCTGGCCCCGCCCCGCCGTCTGCCGGAGGGCGGCCACCACTGACAAATTGTCATACGTCCAAATGTGCCTCAGAAGCTCCTCATTGGTGGAATCCAACTCCTCAAACCACTTTATTTGCATTGGCCTTAAAATTGATTATCTTTGTACAAAGATACGAAGAAAAACAAGATTTGCATGATTACACACGACCTTCGGCTCATCGCCGATGCTATTTTTGACAAGAAGGGAGAGGATGTGATATCCCTGGACCTGCGTAAGATTGACGGTGCCATCACGGATTTCTTTGTTATCTGCCATGCCTCCAACACAACCCAGGTGGGTGCGGTGGCGGATAACGTGGCAGAGAAGATGAAGGAAGAAGGGCATACGCTGTACCGTTCCCAGGGAGAAGGAAACAACTTCTGGATCATTCAGGACTACGGCAACATAGTAGTACATATATTTCTCAAAGAATATCGCGATTTCTACCGCCTGGAAGACCTTTGGGCCGATGTCCCGCGCAAGGGCTATCAGCTGCGCAAGGTAAAGAAAGGCGCCACAAATACCCAAGAATAAATGGCAGACGGAAAAAAATCCCCGAAGGGGCGCAAAATAGTAGTCAACTTTTCGTGGCTATACCTTCTCCTGTTCCTCGGCATCGGCTGGCTGCTGATGCGCAACCAGCAGTCGTCCTCTCCGGAAAAGATTGAGTGGACGGAGGTTCAGGGCATGATCCGCAGCGGAGACGTTGCGGAGATCACCTTTGTCCGGAACGACTTCAAGGGAGAGATAAAAGTAAAGGCAGACCGCCTGGCCAAGTATGCCGACAAGTTTGCCAGCGGCACTCCTCCGCGCCGTTCCCCGCATTTCTACTTCCTGGTTTCCACCAAGTTCGATCCGGAGGTAAGTTTCGCCGCCCTCAATGAGGAGCTTCCGGCGGGGGACCAGTTCAAGGTGATTATCAAGAACGAGGACCATATCTGGGGAGAAGTGCTCCAGATGCTCTTTCCCTTCCTCATCTTTCTCCTGTTCATGGTCTGGATGTTCCGGGGCATGAACCGGGGCATGGGCGGCCAGGGTGGTCCCGGCGGCGGTTTCAACCCCTTCAACACCGGCAAATCCACCGCGCGTGAGGCCGATAAGAACGAAGTGAAAGTCACCTTCAAGGATGTGGCCGGTCTGTACGGCGCCAAGGAAGAAGTGATGGAGATTGTGGATTTCCTCAAGAATCCGCAGAAGTACACCTCCCTGGGCGGCAAGATCCCCAAGGGAGCCCTGCTGGTGGGCCCTCCCGGAACGGGTAAGACCCTGCTGGCCAAGGCCGTGGCAGGGGAGGCCAACGTACCGTTCTTCTCCATCAGCGGCTCAGACTTCGTGGAGATGTTCGTGGGCGTGGGTGCTTCCCGCGTACGCGACCTCTTCCGCCAGGCCAAGGAGAAGGCCCCCTGCATCGTTTTCATCGATGAGATAGACGCCGTGGGCCGCGCCCGCGCCAAGAACGGCGGATTCTCTTCCAACGACGAACGGGAAAACACCCTGAACCAGCTGCTTACGGAGATGGACGGCTTCGGCACCAACAGCGGTGTCATCGTACTGGCCGCCACCAACCGGGCCGATATCCTGGACGGCGCCCTCATGCGGGCCGGCCGCTTCGACCGCCAGATCCACGTGGAACTGCCGGAGCTGAAGGAACGCGAGGAAATCTTCAAGGTACACCTGAGGGACATCAAGCTGGGAGAGGACTTCAACGTGGAATTCATGGCCAAACATACGCCCGGATTCTCCGGTGCCGACATAGCCAACGTGTGCAACGAGGCGGCCCTCACCGCCGCCCGCCGCAACCACGGGAAGGTGATGCAGCAGGACTTCCTGGATGCCGTGGACCGCATCATCGGCGGCCTGGAGCGCAAGTCCAACACCATCATGACCCCGGCCGAAAAACGGACCACGGCCTACCACGAGGCCGGTCACGCCCTGGTGGGCTGGCTGCTCCCGTATGCCGACCCTGTGTTCAAGGTGAGCATCATCCCGCGCGGCAAGGCCCTCGGCCTCACCTGGAGCCTGCCGGAAGAGCGGAAGAACTGGTCCAAGAGCGTGATGCTGGACAAGATGAGCATGCTCTTGGGTGGCCGCGTAGCAGAGGAGGTCATCAACGGAGAACCTTCTTCGGGCGCCCTCAACGACCTGGAGCGCATGACCGGGATGGCCTATGGCATGGTCCAGTACCTGGGCATGAGCGAAAAGGTGGGCACGCTCTCCTTCTATGACTCCTCAGGATCAAAGGGTTACAACCTGGTTAAGCCGTATTCCGAGAAAACGGCCGAACTCATGGACCAGGAAGTGAAGGCCATAGTGGAAGGCGTACACCGGCGCACCCGCAAGATTATTGAAGACCATAAAGAGGAATTTATGCAGCTGGGTGCCCTTCTTTTGGAAAAAGAAGTTATCTTTGCAGAAGATATTGAGAAGATCCTGGGTCCCAAGGCCAAACCCGCAGAGGACGACCGTTTTGAAGAACCGGCAGCGGAATGAACGCAACCGTAAAAAGAACCATATTCGGAGCCATCTTCCTGGCAGTGATGCTGGGAGGATTGCTGTTTAACCGGCTCTTGTTCACCATTCTTTTCGCCTTCATCACCCTGGTCATGCTGGACGAATTCTACCGCATGACCATGGAGAAATCGTACAGGCAGCTGCAGATGCTTGCCACCTGTATGGGCTTTGCCTTCTTCCTGTGTGCAGGCAGGTTCTTCTTCGGCGAGGACTCGCTGAAAGAACTCGTGGTGGAAGGGTTTTTCTGCGTGGCCGTGATAATGGTCGCCTCCATTTTCCAGAAAGACCACAGCAACTTCTTCAAGACCGGTTTCCTGTATGCCGGCCTGCTTTATATCGGCCTTCCGCTGGCCCTTTCCTTTGCCGTAGTAAGCCGGGGAGGGGAGTTCAGCGGTCTGCTCATGGTGGCCTTCTTCTGCATTATCTGGGCATCGGATATCGGCGCATATTGCTTCGGGATGCTCATCGGTCAAAAACTCTGGCCTGCCAAGATGTGCCCCAAGATCTCTCCCAAGAAATCCTGGGCCGGATACATCGGCGGCCTGCTGATGGCGGTCCTCGCCGGTGCCGTCGTTTCCTGGACGGGCCTGGTCCGGTTCCCGCTTTGGCACTGCCTTTTCATGGCCGCCCTCATGCATGTGATGGGTGTTTTCGGAGACCTCTTTGAATCCCTCTGGAAGCGTGCCGTGGGCATCAAGGACTCCGGCTCCCTCATTCCCGGACACGGAGGTCTGCTGGACCGTTTCGACAGTTCCTTATTCGCCATCCCCACCGGCGTAGCATATTTGGTATTAACCGGACTTTTCTAGTAGTATGAAAGTAATTAGGATTGACAGAGACTCTTACGGAACCATCCTGGGAACCTGGGCCGTATGTGCCATACTCATTTTCCTGGTGGCGCACTTCATCCACCCGCTGTGGATCTCCATCCCCGTATGTGGCCTGCTAATTCTATTCATCGCGTTCATTACCTGGTTTTTCCGTGTTCCGGACCGCAATACGCCCAACGAACTGGATAACCGGCTGGTCACTTCCGTGGCAGACGGCAAAGTGGTCATTGTGGACAAGGTCACGGAAAAGGAATTCCTCCGGCGGGAATGCATCCAGATATCGGTCTATATGGATTTCTTCGACGTGCACTGCAACTTCTGGCCGGTGAACGGAGAAGTCACCTATTACAAGTATCATCCCGGAAAGTATTTCCTGGCCTTCCATCCCAAGTCCTCGGAACTCAACGAGCATGCTTCCTCCTGCCTCAAGAACGAGCATGGAGAGGTGTTATTCAAGCAGATCGCAGGCACTTTCGCCCGCCGCATCGTCTGCTACTCGGAGCCCGGCAAGATGGAATACAGGGGAGAGCAGTGCGGTGTAATCAAATTTGGATCGCGCATAGACCTTTTCGTTCCCACAGACGCGGAAATCAAGGTCAAAGTGGGAGACAAGGTAAAGGCCGTTGAAACTGTCTTGGCAGTACTGCCGGAATAGGCCATTATTGCTTTCCAGATTCTTCTATCAGCTTCACCAGCAGGTCTACTGCCTCCGCCTCGGGAATGTGGCGGAAAACCGGTTCTTTGCCCTTGTAGAGCGTAACCTTTCCCGCACCTTCCCCCACGTAGCCAAAGTCGGCATCGGCCATTTCTCCGGGGCCGTTCACTATGCAGCCCATTACGGCTATCACCACGTTCTTTAAATGCCCCGTACGGGCCTTTACGGCCTCAAAGGCTTCCTGAAGGTTATACATGGTACGTCCGCAACCCGGGCAGGCAATGTATTCCGGCTTATAGAAACGGCGTCGGCAGGCCTGCAGAATCTCGTTTTTCAGGTATTCGTCCTCCAGCGGGATATCATCGATTTCGTGGTTCAGCAGGGGAGCGCCCCAGTCACAGGCCGCCTTCAGGATGGCTTCCTCCCGTGAGCTAAGGCTCTTCGCATATGTTTCAGCGGAACCGAAAAAATGCCGATGGTCCCGCCGAAACATATGCGAAGAGCCATCAGATGAGGGGCCATACCTGTCGGCCAGATACCGGGCCACCGGCACCTCGTTCTCCGGCGGTTCGGTGAGGGAGACGCGGATGGTATTGCCGATCCCTTCCTGCAACAGGGTGGAAATGGCCACACAGGACTTGATCCGGCCCGTATCGCCGTTTCCGGCCTCCGTAACACCCACGTGCAGCGGGAACACCGTTCCGTCCTCCTGCATCAGGCGGGCCAGCTCCCTGTAGGCTTGGATCATGACAACGGTATTGGAAGCCTTGAGGGACACCACCACATTATAGAAAGAAGCGTCCTTGCACATCTGCAGCCACTCCATGGCAGCCAGGGCCATGGCCTGGGGCGTATTGCCGTATTTATCCACGATATACCGGCCCAGGGAACCATGGTTCAGGCCCACGCGGATGGCGGTCCCATGCTCTTTGCACACCTCCAGGAACCGGGCGAAACGCTCCCGTGCCTTCTCATGGTCCGGATGGAAATTCCCGGGGTTGATGCGCACCTTTTCCACCACCTTGGCAGCGGCGATGGCTATCTCCGAGGAGAAATGGACATCGGCCACCAGCGGGACGTCATAGCCCAGGGCACGGAAACGGCGGTGGATCTCCGAGAGGCACTCCACGTCGGAGAGCGCGGGGACGGTGATGCGGATCAGCTGCGCGCCGGCATCGGCCACCTTCACGGCCTGCGAGAGGGTGGCATCCATATCCGAAGTATGCGTATTGAGCATGGTCTGGGGGACGATGGGGGCATCGCCGCCGATGGTCACCGGACCTATTTTCACGGGAAGCGTCTTCATAGTCTTACTGCTTGTTTTCCTGTTCTACGATCTGTCTTGCCAGTTTGCGCAGGTACGCGCGGGAATGGCCGTGCCGGGGAGTGAGCTGATAATAGACACCTATGGTGAATCCACTGTCCAGCGGATAGCCGAAACGGTAATAGTACGGGCTTGTATAGTCCGGATTCCAGAAAGAGCCCCAGCCCCATTTGATATGGACCACGGCATGGATCTCTATGGGGTCGAACATAAGGCCGAAGCCCACTCCGCCCTTGAGGCCATAGGACCAGCGCCTGTCGTAATCCTGGAAGGAATGCTCGTGCTCCAGGAAGGTCTTGGACTGCGCATAACTCTCTTCCGGTATACGGGTGATGGACTGCCTGTAGCCGCCGTAGATGCCCACTTTGGCCATGAGCTTGAAGTGGTCTCCCACATCAAAATGGAAATGGGACAGCATGAACGCCTCCGGAACGGACATCAGAGCCTTGTAGGCCCCCGACTCCGTAAAGATATTGCCCGTTTCCTTGCTCCGCTTGAACTCATAGCCTTCGTAATCCAGCTGGGCGCCTACCTCCAGGCCCATGTTGGGGAATCGGCCGAACATGGTGAAATAGCGGATAACGGAAAAACCGTACACGGGGTACTTGACCTGCCAGCGCACGTAGCGGACCGGGTTGAAATACCCGTAAGGTAAGGCGGCCCCTCCAAACGCGCCCGCCATCCAGTAGTTGTTGACGGCCGTTTTCTTTACGGTGATACTGTCCAGATAGGCGTCCGTCACCTCCGAGGGAAGGGTGAAGAACTCCTCGTTCAGATCCACTTCCACCTGCGCCCGGGCCACATAGGCGGAAAAGACCGCCAGCAATATGAGCAAGAGCTTTTTCATCGGAACAGTTCCTCCATATCCAGGGTCCATATCATCTCGGCCCGCTCCAGCACCTTTATGAGGAACTGGTCGTCCACCTTAAAGAACTGCACCTTTTCCGGCTGGCGGTGCTCCAGGAGATTACCGGTATCCACCATGTTGTTCCGGTTGCGGTCTTCCGTAAGGCGGATGCAATAGTTGCCGTTCTTGAGGTAAGGGAATACCACCGGACCGTCCTCCGTCACAATGAAGCTCCGGATAATCTTGTCCCGCTTCTCGTTGAGCAGGTCTATGATGTACTTGTTGTGCACACCGGAAAGTTCCAGCCGGATGGAGCCGAATTTCTCTTCGTCCGGAAGCGTCACCTTCACCAGCGAGCTGTCGTTGTAGAAGCCGTTTATATCCCGGAAACGCCGATGTGGGATCCGCAGGATGTAGTCGTACCCCTTCTGGAAGGGCTCGTCGGGCATCACGCGGAACTTCCGCAGGTTGGTGGAATCCTTTATCAGGGTAAAGGAAACCAGGGCTTCCTGCTGACGCGGGTTCACGGAGCGGAGCAGGAGCGAATCCCAGCCGTCCTCCACAATGGGGTACTTGAATTCCATTTCAAAGCCATACTGCTCCACGGTGGTGGGATCGGCCTTTGCCGTATAGAGGCAGAGGGTATCCTCGTGCGAACGCTCCCTGCTGGAGCTGCTCTTGTTCAGTTCCGCCTTCAGCTTCTTGTCCAGGACCAGCCTCACCGTTTCGTCCGTAGGCTTGGTTACCCCGGCGGTGTCCGTCTTGTCGTAGCGGATCTGCAGCTGCAGGGTATCCGGCATTTTGCGCTGGTCGTTCACCCACAGTTCCAGCGAGTCCCTCTGGGGATTGAACTGGGAGATCAGCTTCTCCCGGGGAAGGCCCTTGATGCGCATGTCGTGGATCACTGCATTGGGAGCCATGAAAGTAAGATAGCCGGTCCGGAGACCCACCCGCTCCTTCTTCACAATCATCTGCTTGGACGGGGGTTCACGGAATACGCTAATCTCCATTTCCGTCTTGCGGGCCAGGCACAGGGACGTGTCCTTCATGTCAAACTTCTTGAACTCGTACAGGGTGTCGTTGATTACCCGCACCGGACGGAAGAGGGAATCCAGGAAACCCACGCTCTCCGTCTCCGGATCGTACATATTGTTGTTGTTCAAGTCCTTAAGGGCATAGACCCGGTACAGGGTATCCTGGATGTTGCGGAGGCTGAAAAAGCCCCAGTCGTCCGTCCGCACCGCCGCGTCGGGCCGATGGAGGAAAATGGCGGAATCGGCATGGTCCTTATAGAGCAACACCGTAGCTCCCTTGAGGGGCATGAGCGTATTGCAGTCCTGCACCAGTCCCGTCACGCACATGGTGTCCAGCTGGTCACCCGTGGAGAAGGCCAGCGTATAGCCCGGATAGAGGTTGCCTTCGTTGTTGTCCTGGATGGCACCGGTGAGGTCCAGCGTATAGGTGGTATTGGGCAGAAGGTCTTCTTCGAAGGTAACCACCACGGATTTCCCGCGGATTACGGCCTTGGGCTTCTTCTCCTGGGGCGGTGAGAGGTATATGGCGTTGGCGTCCTTGATCTTGACATACTCATTGAAAGTAAAGCGGATGGACGCATTGTGCACCGGCACGTTCACCGTTCCCGGCAGCGGCGACAGCTTCACTATCACCGGGGGAATGGTATCCTTGGGGCCGCCGGTAGGGGCCGATGTGGTATTGGCGCAGCCGGACGGGAACATCATGGCGCCAATCACCAGGGCGGCGGGTATGAGGGGGAGTAGGGACTTCAGCTTCATAGTTCGCTTCTTGATACATTGTCTATGCCCTCGATGGAGGACAGCTTCCGGATCATCTTCTCCAGGATTTCCCGGGAATTGACATACAGGTCTATATAGCCTTCAAAAAGGCCGCTTTCGGCCGACAGGTTGAGCCGCCGCATGTTCACCCCCATCACCAGGGAGAGATAGCGGGAGATCTCGTTTAACAGGCCCACCCGGTCGATGCCCCTCAGGGACAGGCGCACCAGGAAGGAATTGTCCTCGGCCGCATGCTCCAGCCACTTGGGCACCACCACCCAGTCTCCGTGCAGGGCGGCGATGCTCTCCGCCACCGGGCAGCTCTTCTTGTGGATGGTAATGGTTCCGTCCGGCGCCTTGAAGCCCACCACGGGGTCTCCCGGAATGGGGTTGCAGCAGCTTGCAATGGCAAATTGCGGGCCGGCAGGGTCGTCCGTGTCAATAATGAACTCCCGCTGTGCCGATACCTTCTGGTCCGGCTGCTCGCGACCCAGCATCTTCTTGAACCAGGACAGGCGGTTCCCGGACGAGCGCTTGAGCACATCGGCCAGGTTGTTCAGGTTCTGGCTGCCTATGCCGATCCGGAAGAACAGTTCCTCACGGGAAGGGGCGTTGTAGGCCACTTCCAGGCGCTGGAGGGTTCCTTCCTCCAGTTTATAGCCAAGGGATTCCACCTGCGTTTCCAGGGTTTGCCGGCCGAATTCCACCGACTGGCGACGCTGGGTCTTGAAGTATTCCACCACGATGTTGCGGGCCCGGTGGGTAACCAGGAACTGCAGCCAGTCGTGCTGGGGCTTGCCGTCTTCGGCCGTGATAATCTCAATCTTGTCTCCGGTCTTGAGCACGTGGCTCAGTTTCACCAGGCGCTGGTTCACCTTGGCCGCAATGGCCTTGGAGCCCACTTCCGAGTGGATGAGGAAGGCAAAATCCAATGCCGTAGCGCCTTTCTGGATGGTCCGCTGTTCACCCTTGGGCGTATAGACATAGATCTCGGCGCTGGTTAAGTCGTTGTGGATGATGTCCAGCAGTTCCAGCGCATTCACGTCCGGATTCACCAGGATGTCCTTGATGCGGGAAAGCCAGGTGTCCATCTCCTTGTCGCCTTCGCCCAGATAGCCGTCTTTCTTGTATGCCCAGTGGGCGGCGATACCCTTTTCGGCAATGTCATCCATGCGGCGTGTGCGGATCTGCACTTCCACCCATACGCCCGTATTGCTCAGCAGGGTACAGTGGAGGCTCTCGTAACCGTTGGACTTGGGATGCTTCACCCAATCCCGCAGGCGCTCCGGCATATAGCGGTAAATGCCCGTGATTATTGAGAAGATATGGTAGCACTGGTCACGTTCGGAATCCTTGGAATCCCGCGTGGCGTCAAAGATGATCCGGATGGCATACAGGTCATAAACCTCGTCGAAGGGGATCTGCTTCACCTGCATCTTGTGCCAGGCCGAGTAGGGGGTCTTCACCCGCCGCTTGATCTCAAATTTAAACCCCGCCGCAGTAAGTGCTTCCGAAATGGGCTGCACGAACTCGTTCATCTCCTTCTCCCGCTCATGGATGTTCTTGTCGATGCGGGCCGTTATATCGGCATATGCCTCCGGCTCCTTGTAGCGCAGCCAGATGTTCTCCAGTTCACTCTTGATGCTGTAAAGGCCAAGACGGTGAGCCAGCGGGATGAAGATGAACATGGTTTCGCTGAGGATCTTGTCCCGCTTGTGCTCCGGCATATGCTCGATGGTGCGGCAGTTGTGAAGGCGGTCGGCCAGTTTGATCAGGACCACCCGCACGTCGTCGTTCAGGGTGAGGAGGATCCGCTTGAAATTTTCGGCCTGCAGGCTCTGCTGGGAGGCGTCCGAATCCAGATTCTTCTGCTCCGTATCCAGCACGTTCTTGATCTTGGTGAGTCCGTCCACCAGCGTGGCCACCTTGTCACCGAACTCCCGCTGGATGTCCTCCACCGTATACTCCGTGTCTTCCACCACGTCGTGCAGCAGGGCGGCCGATATGGACTTGTAGCCCAGACCGATATCGTCCACCACAATCTGCGCCACGGCTATGGGATGCAGCATATAGGGCTCCCCGCTGCGACGGCGGACGTTGCGATGGGCATCATTGGCAAACTCGAAGGCTTTCTGCACAAAGGCCAGTTCTTCCTCGTTGGCACAGCGCTTCCGGGCCGATTCCTTCAGAACGGCATAGCTCCTCTCAATGATGTCGTAATCCTTTTGGGTAAATTCCGAAAAGCTCATATCTGCATGGTTTTTTGAAGCCGCTGCTTGCGTCGGCGAACGGCATCTTCATTCATTTCGTCCAGTTTTTCCACCGTCACACGGTGCTTCTCCACATTCTGGAAGGCATAGGTAAGTTCCGCCCCGTAGAGGATGATGGTCCATCCCAGGTTCAGCCAGATCATGAACAGCGGGATGGCCGCCAGCACGCCGTAAACGGCATTCTGCTTGTTCACCATCACCTGCGTCTCCAGGTACAGGTACTGCACCAGGGTAAACACAAGCCCTGCCAGCGAGGCCGATTTGAGGGCATATCTGGTCCGGACCTTGGTGCCCGGAATGTATTTGAACATGATGGTCATGATAAGGACGATGGCAACGGTGAACAGCGCCCAGGAAAGGAAAGTCTTAAGACCATCCGAGAAGAAAAGCTGCCCGGGCACCAGCACGTCCAGGATATGTGAATAGACCACCGATCCGGAGAAGAAGATCATGACCACGAAAGGGGCCAGGATCATGATGCCGAAAACGATGCCTATCATTTTCAGGAAGTTCTGCTCCCGCTCCACCTTCCAGACATTGTTGAAGACCTGGCGGACCGTAATCATCAGGGAGATAACGATCCACAGGAAAGAGGCCATGGAAATAAAGCCGAAGAGGCCGCTCTCCGCGGTCTTCACGATGGTATCGGCCGCATTCAGGAGGGAATTGATAAGGTCCTCCTCTCCAAGATGGGCGTACAGGATGCTGGCGAACTGATCCCGCAGGCCGAAAGTGTCCGTTAGATAAAAGCCGATGGCGATGGCCGGCACCACGGCCAGCATGCTCTTGAACGCCAGCGCCGTAATCTGATAGCCGATCTTCTGGTCGATGAAGGTATTCAGCATCAGGACGATAGTCTTGAGGTCCTTGATGAGCAGGGCCTTCCAGCGGGAGAAATCATCCGTATTGAGGAGCCAGAGGTCGTGGGTGACAAAACGCATGATGCGGCTTATCCAGATGGAAATCCACCGGACAATCACTGCGATCTTATGCCCCAACTTCTTGAACATCAGAATAACGTAGGTTCCATTAAGTTATCTGCGGAAGGTATGTCCTTTCCCTTCGCAGAAGAGGAGGCCGATGCTTCGGGAAAGGACATACCTTCCTCCGAAGAACGCTTTTGTACTGTATCTGAAGGGAACAGGTTTTCCGGAGCATCGGCCTTATTATCAGCGTAGGAAAACCTGTTCCCTTCGGAAATCATAGCCATAAAAGTCTCTTCATCAATGACCTGGATTCCCAGATCGGCCGCTTTCTTCAGCTTCTCCGGGCCGGGTTTGGTGCCGGCCAGGAGGTAGTCCGTCTTTCCGCTTACGGAACCGCTGTTGCGGCCGCCGTGGGCCTCTATGAGGGCCTTCATATCGTCCCTGGAGATGGAGAAATTCCCGCTGATGACGATGGTTTTGCCGGCAAGGGCATCGGACTTTCCGGCAGCGGCGCCTTCTTCCACTCTCATCTTGAGACCGGCAGCCCGCAGGGCCTCCACTTCCCGGCAGTTCTCCACGTCCAGGAAATAGCGGAAGATGCTGTCCGCTATGACTTCCCCCACCTCCGGTACTTCCAGGAGCTCTTCCCTGGAGGCCGATGCGATGGCGTCGATGGAGCCGAAATGACGGGCCACATCACGGGCCGTGGTTTCTCCCACGAAACGGATGCCTATGGCAAAGAGAACGCGCTCGAACGGAACGTCCAGGGAAGCCTTAACGGATTCCAGGAAACGGGCCGCGGCGCGCTCTTTCCAGCCTTCCAGCATCACCAGCTGCTCTGCCTTCAGGCCATAGAACTGGGAGGGGAGGGTTACAAGATTCAGCTGATATAGCTGGTCTATGGTGGCTTCTCCGCAAAGGATGTTCATGGCCTTACGGCTCACGAAATGCTCCAATCGGCCTTTGATCTGCGTAGGGCAGCCCTGGCTGTTGGGGCAGAACCACTTGGCTTCGCCCTCTTCCCGGACCAGCGGTGTTCCGCAATCCGGACAAGTGCTGGGGAAAGTGGGGATGGCCGCTCCTTCCCGGCGCTTGGAAAGCTCCACGCCGGTGATTTTGGGGATGATTTCCCCGCCTTTCTCCACATACACCCAGTCTCCCTCGTGGATATCCAGGGAGCGGATCTGGTCCTCGTTCACCAGAGTGGCCCGCTTAACCATGGTGCCGCTCAGCAGCACCGGCGAAAGATTGGCCACCGGCGTTACGGCTCCGGTGCGTCCCACCTGATAATCGATGGAGAGGATGGGCGTACAGGCCTGTTCGGCCTTGAACTTATAGGCAACCGCCCACCGGGGACTCTTGGCGGTATAGCCAAGCAGGCTCTGGCAAGCGAGTTCGTTGATCTTGATCACAATACCGTCCGTGGCATAAGGGAGGTCCTTGCGGGCCGTATCCCAATGGCCGATGAAGTCCTCTATTTCGCCGATGGAATGGCAGATCCGCCGCTTGTCGCTTATGGGAAGGCCCCAGGATGCGGCCGCTTTGAGTGCTTCGTCGTGGGTGGGGTAGTCCACCTGGCCCACCGGAATGTGGTACAGGGTACAGAACAGGCCCCTTCGGCCCACTTCTTCCGGGTCCAGCAGTTTCAGGGACCCGCTGGCGGCGTTACGGGGATTGGCAAAAAGCGGCTCCTCCTGCAGTTCCCGTTCGTGGTTCAGGCGGTCGAAGGATTCGTAAGGCATGAGCACCTCTCCGCGGATCTCGAACTCTTCCGGCCAGCCCGTTCCCTGCAGGGTTTCCGGGATGGAGGCTATCCGCAGGGCGTTCTGGGTTACGTCGTCTCCCATAACTCCGTCTCCCCGGGTGAGGGCGCGCAGCAGCTTTCCCTTCCGGTACGTAAGGCAGATGGCCGTGCCGTCAAACTTTAGCTCGCAGCACCAGGTAAAGGCCGATTCCAGGGTCTTGGAGGCCCTGTCGGCAAACTCTTCCACCTCCTGGATGGAATAAGTGTTGCTGAGCGAGAGCATGGGATACTTATGCGGGTATTTGGCAAATTCCCGGCCGGTAGAAGCCTGAGCCTCACGCGTTTCCAGGTCCGACCCCACACGGCGGGTGGGGGAGTCCTCCGTGGCGTACTGCGGATACCGGGCCTCCAGCGCCTCCAGTTCGTGCATGAGCTGGTCGTACTCATAGTCGCTCATGGTGGGGGCGTTCTCCACATAGTACTTCCGGCTGTTCTCCCAGAGAATAGCCTTAAGTTGCTCTATCCTGTGTTTGGCTTCTGTAAAATCCATGCTTTGCACCCGCGTACACGCACATGTGTACACGAAATACAAAGATAAGAAAAAAAACGGATTTCCGCTTTACCCTTAGCAATAAACTACGCCCCGTACTTGGGACTGATGCCATATTCGTTGGCCTCGCGCTGGGAATCCTCCAGCGTGAAGATGAGGATCACTATGAAACCCACTACAGGTATCAGGGCCAGCAGCAGCCAGGTGCCGCTGCGGCCAGTGTCATGCAGGCGGCGCACAGAAACGGCCAGGCCGGGGATGATGGTTGCCACGGCCCAGATGATGTCCACGAAGGGGACGGCCATGAATATGACATTCCAAAGCACTATGTACCAATATTCCTGACGGCGGGCCCGCCCGCTGAAGTCGGCATAATGCTGGAAATAGTACGTAAGCGTTTCCCCGAAACCCATGCCCTGAACGGGAGTGGAAGCCTCCGGTTCCTGGCGGGATACCTCCGGGTTATAGGAAGAGAAGGAGGAGGGACGCCGGGGAGGACGGTCCTCATACCGATTGGAAGCCAGGTTTTCCACCACAGTTCCGCCGGGAGGCACTATCTCCGACACCCGTACGCGGATATGGCCGGGGAATTCCAACACCTCATGGCCCTGCAGGCGCACGGTGGCATTGTGAACAAAACGTCCGTTCACCAGGGTTCCGTTTGTACTGTGGTCCGTATACTCCATGATTCCGTTATCCAGGACACGGAGGTCGGCATGGGAACTGCTCACCGAAGGATGTTGCAGGACATAATGGTTGCTTTGGCTGCGGCCAATTCTGATTATCCTCATAACAGTTTGGTTGTATGGTGTTTCACAAAGATAGTAAAAAAACGGGATTACCCCTCCGCTATATGTTCCTGGCCACCACCGGCTCCAGCCAGCGGTTAAGGACGGGATCCGTCACATGCATGCACACGCCGGTGAGGACGGCCTGGATAAGGGTTCCTTCGCGCACCACCATGGTGTGTCCGTTACCGGTGAGAAGGCCGAAGAACAGCAGGGCCAGCACCGCCGTTATCACCACCAGTGCCACGTCCATGATCACCTTCACTACGGAGAACTTGGCCCGGGTGCGGAGGGTGATTACGTGCAAGGTATTATCGGCCGGGAGTATCCATCCCTGGCCCACCACTTCCAGGCGGATGCCGATGGCGGTGAGCACCACCGCCGCCAGGCACAGCAGCACCTGCACCCAATAGGTGGTAGCGGGGGACTGGAGGGCGTCGAAAAGCCAGATGGCCCCATCCACAAGATAGCCGAAAATGAAAATGGGGAGCACCTGGGCCACATGCTTCCACGTGAACTCTTTCTTTAGGATAAATGCCTGGATTACAATGAAAAGCAGGTTAAACGCCCAGGTAAACGTACCCACCGAGATGGCCGGGAATCTGAGGCTTAGCACGGTGGGTATGCACGACAGGGGAGCGATGCCCAGGTTGGATTTGATGGAAAGACCCACCCCCAGGGCGACCACCACCAGTCCCAGCGTGGAGATCCCATATCGGACCAATATGCTTTTGGTTTTACTAGTACTCATGGAGATTCGTTTTAGTGCAGTACAAAAATAAACATTTTAGAGGAATTTTTATTAACTTTGTACGATTAAAACGAATCAACAAACAAGTTCAATAACATTATGAAAGATTCCATCATTATCCTTTGTGGCGGCGGCCCGGCTCCGGGCATGAACACCGTCGTTATGTCTGTAGCAAAAACATTCCTTACCAACGGTTACCGTGTGCTCGGCCTTCATGGCGGTTACAGCGGCCTTTTCTCCAAGGCTCCCCGCTACGAAGAAATCAGCTTTGCCATGGCGGACGCGTATTTCAACCGGGGCGGTTCGTATTTCCAGATGTCCCGTTTCAAGCCCAAGGATTCTGACTTTGAGAATAACTTCAACCTGGACCTGTTCCGGGAGAACAACATCAAGCTGCTGGTAACCGTGGGTGGCGACGACACCGCCTCCACCGCCAACCGTATCGCCAAATTCCTGGAAGCCAAGCAGTATCCCATCAAGAACATCCATGTTCCCAAGACCATCGACAATGACCTTCCGCTGCCCGGCAACGCCCCCACCTTCGGCTTCAACTCGGCCAAAGATGCAGGTACGCACCTGGCCCGCGTGGTCTATGAAGATGCCCGTACCAGCGGTAACTGGCTCATCATCAGCGCCATGGGCCGCAGCGCCGGTCACCTGGCCCTGGGTATCGGCGAGGCAACCCATTGCCCCATGACCATTATCCCGGAGATGTTCAACAAGACCGCCATCACCCTGGACAAGATTGTGAACCTGGCCCTGTCCGCCATCCTCAAGCGTCAGCTCATGGGTATCGGCTATGGTACCGTAGTGGTGGCCGAAGGCGTATTCCACGACCTGGACCCGCAGGAAATCAAGAATGCCGGTGTTTCCATGACCTATGACGAACACGGTCATCCGGAACTGGGCAAAATCTCCAAGGCCGTCCTGTTCAACGACATCCTGGACAAGGAGTTCAAGAAACTGAACCTCAAGGTGAAATCCCGTCCCGTGGAAATCGGCTACGACGTCCGCTGCATAGACCCTATCGCCTACGATGTATCCTACTGCACGGAATTGGCCATGGGCGTATACAACCTCTTCTCCGCCGGAGAAACGGGCTGTATGGTATATGTAGATCCGGCTGGTAATTCCAATCCGCTCTACCTCAAGAACCTGCAGAACGAGGAAGGGAAGATCCCCCCGCGCCGCGTAGACATCACCAACGGCATCTGCAACAACTACTTCGAGTATATCTGCCACTATATCACGCCCTCCGACTATGAGGCTGCCAAGAAGTTTGTAGCCAATCCGGAAGACTACGACTTCAAGAAAATCCTTAATTGGTAGTGAAAACAATAGTTTACCAGCTGCTCCCTCGGCTTTGGAACACCGGTAAATTCTCAGGCATCGACGCCGGGTCCCTGGAATACTGGAAGGGGCTCGGTGTCGATTTCCTATGGTATACCGGTGTCATCCGGCATGCTACCACCTGGACGGGAAAAGGCTTCTCTCCCTCCCATCCCCAGATTGTGAAAGGGGATGCCGGATCCCCATACGCCATCTATGACTACTATGACGTAAATCCTTATCTGGCAGACGTTCCGGGAAAGAGAATGGCAGAATTCGTTCAACTGGTGGAACGGACCCATCAGGCAGGGATGAAAGTTCTTATCGACTTCGTTCCCAACCACGTTTCCCGGGACAATATCAACTTTGGAAAAGCGGACAACAAGTCCATCCACTGGGCTCCGGAAAACGACTTTTTCTACTATCCCGGACAGGCCCTGAAACTCCCCGTGCCCTGCAAGGGACCGGAGTTTTACGAGTATCCGGCAAAGGCTTCCGGCAACTGTTTCTCACCCGCTCCTTCCCTTACGGACTGGTATGAGACGGTGAAACTAAACTACTGTGACTTCCACACCGGAACCTGGGACAAGATGCTGGATATCCTGCGTTTCTGGGCCCGGAAAGGAGTGGACGGATTCCGCTGCGACATGGTGGAGCTGGTGCCACCTCCGTTCATGCGCTGGCTCATCGCAAGAATAAAGGAGGACTTCCCGTCCATAGTCTTTATCGCCGAGGTTTACGAGAAGGAAAAATACAGGATGTACGCAGAGGAAATAGGATTCGACCTCTTGTACGATAAATCCGGTCTTTACGATACGTTACGCGCAGTCACCTGCAGCGGCGCTTCAGCAAAAGGAATCTCCTGGAACTGGCAGTTCCTGGGAGACCTCCAGCCCCGGATGCTCAACTTCCTGGAGAACCACGACGAGCAGCGCCTGGCCTCCGATTTCTTCTGCGGGAGTGCGGCGGGAGGCTATGCTGCCCTGGCGGTTTCGCTCCTGGTGAACACCGCCCCCTTTATGCTGTACTTCGGCCAGGAGGCAGGGGAGCGGGGCATGCAGGCGGAAGGATTCAGCGGCCTGGACGGACGCACCTCCATCTTTGACTGGTGCAGGGTTCCCGCGCTGGATAATCCGGACAAGTCCGTGCTCAAACGCTACAAAGAGCTTCTCTCACTGGCCAAAGAACCGGCATTCGCCAGCGGAAAGACTTTTGACCTGGGATACTGCCAGGACATCGGCCCTTTCAATCCGGACCGGCATTTCGCCTTCCTCCGCTCGGACGGAAAGCAGACCTTCCTGGTGGTGGCCAATTTCGGCAGTACCAGAGACATATCGGTCCGCATCCCTCCGGAAGCGCTTGATTATATGGGAATTAAAGCAGTTCGAACCGTCTACACCCTGGAAGTTCCCGAGCGGGATTTCCGTATAACGGAAGTGCATTAAAACCCGTTGGCCAGGAAAGCCGCCTGGACGGGGCCGATGCGACGATAACCTTCTTCATTCATATGGAGAAGGTCTTCTTTGTAATAGTACCCCACGTTGAACTGGTTGATGCCCTGCAGGTTGAACTGGTCCAGCACCGGGATGCCATAGTAGGCGCAGCACTCTTTCTGGCCCTCGATGTAATCGGCAAAGGTTTTCCCGGTCTTGTTGGGAGCCGTAGAGAAGGGGTTGTTGCCGGCGTCCTGCCCGAAGAAGCGCAGAGAGGTGAAGAAGTAGATTTCGGCCTCCGGATTCTTTTCCAGGAGGGTTTTTATGCAGTAGTTGATTCCGCCGCACTGGGTGGAAAGCTTGCTTTCGTCGTAGTTGTCAAAGGCGGTGTAATCCTGCCAGCTACCGCATTCCCGGCTGTTGGTGTAGTCGTTGGTGGAAGCCCAGAGGACGTACACGTCATATACGCCCGCCGTATCTACCTGCCGCTGCAGGGTGCAGCCCTGTTCCCGGGAAAAACCGGCACCACCTACGCCATAGGTAACCACTTCTGCTCCAAGCAAATCGGCCCAGATCTGCTTGGCGGCATCGGATTCCGCGTTCACGGAGAGGGAACCGCCGAAGACGGCGATGCGCTTGCCGAAGTTCTTGCTGGCACGGTAAGGGCTGTTCCGGGAGATGAGCGTGTCCGGATGCAGCGTGTGGGCGGCAGGGTTCGGCTTCTGCCGGGAAAGCCAGGCCTGGACCTGTTCCTGACTCATCTGCCGGCGGGGACGCTGTTCCCGTCCTTTCAGCAGTTCCCGCAGTTCCAACGGCTGGTTGGTGGTAATGCAGTCCACCCCCAGGTCCACCAGGTATTTCATATCGGCCTTGCTGTCCACTGTCCAGGCGTTCACGGACATGCCCAGGTCGTGGGCCCGCCGGACCCAGTCGGGATGCTTCCGGAACGCGGAGAAATGGTAATCGATGCCGTTAATGCCATCGGAATGAACCGTTTCCGGGTCCTTATCGGCCTCCAGGTACTGCACGGTAAAGCCTGGTGCCAGGCGGGCCAGACGCTTGCAGGCCTCGTAGTCGAAGGAGATGAACATCACACGGGCAGGGTCCCAGAGCCCTTTCTCCTTGAGGGCCGATATGCACAGGTCCTGCAGCTTTTCGGCGTGCTCCCGGCTGCACTGCTTTTTGAGTTCCAGCACCAGCATGACAGGGGACTGCCGGCCCTGTTCCAGGTACTGTTCCAGCGTAGGGAGCGTTTCCCCGTTGGAGAGCTTTCCCTTGCGGGTGAGCTGGTTGTAGCTGTGCGTCTGGACGTTGGTGAGGTGGAAAACAGGGTCGTGATTCACCACCACCACGCCGTCGCTGGTGAGGTGCACGTCAAACTCGCTGCCCCAGAAGCCGTTGTCCTGGGCGGCCTTCAGGGACGCAATGGAATTCTGTGCCTTCCCGGCCGATTCACTTTTCCAGAAGCCCCGGTGCGCACAGATCTGCACCGGCTGCTGCGCTCCCAGCATCCAAGCCGTGAGCAGCAGGGTTACCCCGCAAATGATGATTCTCTTTAACATAGTCTCAAAGATACAGTTTATTCCGCAGACCGCAAAAACCGTATTCTGTTTTTCCCGCCTGTGACCTTCCCTATAGATTTCTGCTTGATTGGGACGGGGAGGGGCTCCCTTACTCCTCCTTTGTAGCAGGTGATGTAGTTAAGTGTCGCAGGTCTGGCTACAGGACGTCGCAGGTCCGGCAACAGGATGTCGCAGGTCCGAAAAAAAGTGCCAGACCTGCGACACTATATTGCTCCTAAGGTCAATTTGCGTCGCAGGTGACACCCCCAAAAGCAGACCTGCAACACTTAGAACCTTGACCTGCGACACCTAAAACGAGGCTGACCAAAAGTCCCTATTACTTAGGGCAGCCCAATCTCGGAAAAAACGCCTTTCTCGTATTCAAATTGAGTTTCTGTGAGTTTGAGTAATCCGCTCCTTTTTCCCAAATTTGAACAACAAAACACCAATATCTATGCATTCGTCCGCATTTTGATAATGCTATAATAATTTCACTATGACGGAGTATTTGTTTAAATAATATAGATTATGAAAAAGTTGACACTATTACTGACTCTTGGAGTGAGCCTTCTATCTCTACCTGCCTATGCGCAAAGGGAGATTAGAGATGTTGATCTGTCGAACATCAAGGCGCTTGTTGTCGCCCAATGGGGGGAAGTTGAAGATATTTTCCCTATCTCAGATTTAGACCTTCAAGCTCTTCGAACCTATTCTCAAATTACATACGATATTAAAGAATACGTCGAGAAGTTTGGGGATTATACGCAACGTGATTACGCAACTGATATGAGGCTCCTCGATAAAAGAGGTACAATTCAGTTTATAAAGGGTTTCGGTTTTGATTCCGAAACAGGAGCAATAGTCATAGGAGATGATACTTACCTGATTTCCAATGGCAAAACGGGCATTACTTATGACCAGGAAGGAGAGAGAGACGACAAGGGTTCCGCAGAGTATGATACTGCCGGTCGCATCGTTAAATGGAGTTGGGTATTACAACAGCGTCCTATCACCTATTCCAAGAATGGTCTGCTGAATACGATTCAATATTCCTCCCTAAAATACACTTTTACGTGGAAAGATGGCCTTTTGTCAGAGGTAAGTACATGTTATACGTATAGCCAGAACAAGGAGGAAAAGCATTTTTGGACAAAAGTTGTCGAAAAAAACAGTGATGGATATTGGACAGAACTCGACATCTACCGGAAGACTAAAGATACGGATAAGGTGTTAAAATGGAGAATTTCCCGTAAATTCTCGAAATAAGGCTGCCATATGAAATACAACGGTTTATTATTTGCCCTCTTGGCTATATTCCTGACGTGCACTTCTTTTGCGCAAGTTTCGTATGATAAGGTTTTTGTGAATAACAGCGCAATCCTTAATATGATTCCCACGACATCTGAGAGCCATGATTACAAAGATGTTATTCTCATTGCGAGCTTGCCCATCGAAACCATTGGCGATTATTCATCTATCATAGTTGAAAAAGTTGCTTATAAAGAGAAGTTTGGCTCTTTTTCTCCCACTGACAACATTACTAAAGCATTGATTGCGATAAACGCAGAGAATGTTTTCCGAATGGGACGTGTACAAGTGAAAAAAGAAACTCCTAAACAAATCTGTATTTATCCCGAGTACTCTGCAGGCTCCGTATGGGAATCCAGTGGATCCTCGTATAGTTCGCTTGTCATTCCCTTAGAAAGCCAGTATGTCCTTGTTTACAACCCGTCTTCTGCAAAAAACACTTTCTATATGGGCAATGGATCTTCCCTAGAGGGCTCATATGCGAATTTGGATGGTAAAGGGAGAATTACTGAAATCTACTATGGCGGCGCATATACATTGGCCGGTTTCCACTTTCAGATATCCTATAACGATAACGGAAGAATCTCCGCTGTTGAAAAGGTTGAGACTTCGAAAGGAAGCAAAGGAGCCATTAACAAGAAAATCAAGTCCTCAATAAAGCTTTCATGGAAAGGGAATGATCTAACAAGGATTACTATTGCCCCAAGTGAATATGAGAGTAAAGAATATTCCCTAGAAGTGAAAGAGAAAAATGCCGATGGTTTATGGACAAAAGCCATTTTGTCCCATAAGGACGATAACAGCGTCGGAGGGCAGTTTATCGATTGCGAATATAGGCGATCCTTTAACAAATAAGCCCCGCAAATAGTGAGTTTGGGTAATCCGCTTTTTTTTACTAAATTTTAATAATTAATCACTTCTCTATGGCACTGTTTACTATAACCACCAAAAGACGCAAAATCTGCAATGGCATCCAGATTGAACCTGGCATGTCGGTACAAGTAGTATCTCCCTTTGCCAACCCCGTCACAGTCAATGGCGGACAGGCTGTTGAAGATGCCTTTATGCGAGTATTCGGTATTTCCTTGAAGAAAGCCAATGCGCTTAATATGTCTGATTTGGAAGTCAAAAAGCAATAACATTTTCAATGGCAAACAGTATTTGCAAATATAAAGGCGCCAAGATTGATTTCGACATTAGTGGCGAAGGCCTGGAGAACAAACCGGAATACCTTGAAATCATTCAAGCCATCAAGGAATGTGATCATTTGACCGACAACATAGTAGCGCAGTTCGCTACAATTGACGCTTCCATCCGTAAGTTCAAGGAAACGATGTACGATACATCAGATACCATGACTTCTTTCTCAGGAAGTATCCTGGATAATGTAGGGAAATATAAACCCCGGAACGAGAAAGACAGCGAAATTGCGGGCGTGGTAGCTTTGGGAGCCGCCGCTATCGGAGTGCTGGGATTAGCTGTAAAAGGAGTCGGATGGGGAGTAAGCAAAGTCCGACAGAAGAACGCAGAAAAGAAGCGGGAGCAGATGATTGAGGAGATGAATGCCCGCAAGCAGGAAATTATTCAGAATAAATATGCTCCGGTGAAGAATTTCCGAGACAAGTTCAACTCCACGATAGTGCCCAAGATGAACGACATCTATCATAAAGAATTCTCCACTTCGGTAACGGCCGATGATGCCATCTTGGGTAAAAGGGTCTATATGTTCAAGAGGGCTCTTGGTCTCTTGATCAAAACCAGGTTCCTCGTTAATACGTTGGATTATTCCATCGCCGAGATGGACGCCTGGAAGCAAGGCCTTGATGATTCATCCTTCAAACCGCTTAGTTTCAAGACTCTACTGGAACATGAACTTGTCAAATGGCCCGGCATGTTAGGGGAGAAGAAAACAGATTGGGATAAGTTTGTAAAAGGATGGCTGGTCAAAGACACGAAAGAGTATCCCGTCAGTGTAGCCCTGCTTTTTTCCGACCCCGCTATCTGCAGCAATTATGTTGGACTGAATCTCCGCGCTGTCAACAACTGCGATTCGGCTCTTCTAGAAGTAAAAAACCAGGTTGATGAAGAATTAAAACAATACCCTTCATCCGCGTTATTAAGCAAAAATCCGTATATAATTGACTGTGATAAGAATCTGAAAGAGAACTGGGAGTTGCCAGCTCCTCCCGCAGGATTCGGCTTAGCAGACTTGCTGCTGATTCTGTTCACCTACGGCATTGCCTTTTCGATCTGTTATTTTGCGTTTGCATATGTTCCCGGGTGGTTTGTAAGGGTGCTGGCTGCCGTACTTTCTGCCGCCATAGTAGCACTTGCTTCAATACAGTTCTTCGATGATACCATTCTGGTGAGCTTCCCCGCCGACATACGACTCCCATTTGTCAGAAGACAGGATGCATATGATAGTCTCGTTCGTGAAAAACGGGAAACCATCAAGAAGAGAGAGAAAGCAAGCCGGAATACATTAAGTTTGGTAGTAAAACAATCATAAAATGAGTAAAGAAATAACAAACAGCAGCAATTGGGTTGAGGATGGCAAAGATGCTCTCATCCAGATTTCCGATACGTCGGCGAACCTGGCTCAACTTGGCAACAACCTGTCCGATATAACTGGAAAAATCATGGACAGTGTGAACTCGTGGAAGGAGATGGACTTTCAAATGCACCAGATGGACATTCAGTTCAACTTGTTCCTGACCAAAGTCGATTTCGAATTATCAAAATACAAGGAAAGGGTTCCTGTGGTGGAAAAACAACTTGATTTTGTCAACAGTCAGATGGGTAAGATGCTCGATCATGTCCTTGCGATGGACGCCAAAACCGAAAAGGAAATCGACCTTAAAATGCGCCTTCTTGAAACAACAGAGAATTATCTGGACAAACTATCCGGAATGATGCTTAAACTTTTGTAAGAAGATGAGGGAAAAAGGAATCATTATCACTGCCTCATTGGGGGTGATTATGGTCGGACTGGCCATATATCTTGGTATTCTTTTCCACAAAAACCATACACCCGATATTACAGGTCAGATGCAAGGTGAAGTATGCCTGGAAACTGACGGAATTACCGCTTGGGACGAATATACTATCTCTGACGATAAAACGGTTGTACTGGAACGTTCCTTCTCTTTTGAAGGTAAACCGATTATCATAGGAGCTCGCGGGAAATGGAAAGAGAAAACCAAGTATTATAAGCTTTCTTTCAAGACCAGTCGTGCAGATTACCTATCCGAAGACATCCCGCTTTCTGAGAAAGGAAAGAAGATTTCCCCTACACGGTTTTTAAGCAAGACTGTACGTATTCCCAAAGCCGGCATATCACCAGAAGAGATGAACATTCTTATCAAAAGGGAAGTCTCGGAAGGGAAAAAAGGATGGGATTCGTTCAAATTATACCGGAATGGTATAGCAACCAAACCTCTTCCGTCCATTGAGTTACCCACGGGTAATAATCTTTACGAAGGGAACGCGATAATCAACGAAAAAGAAGTTCCCTTCAAAATGTATCTTGACTTTTCTACAAACAAAGGCGTTTCTTACTACTCCCAAAAGGGACTTGAACTGCAAATTTCAGATATTGACCGGAAAAAAGGAACGGTTAGCTTCAACATTACCGAGAGGAACCCGGAGAGGGAAGTCATTCCCAATTCCGTGTTTGGAGAGAATATAAGTGCGAAGTACCAGGCAACCTATCTGCAGGACGGAAGCATTACCGGAACCGGAAAGAACTGGAGAGGAAATCCTTTCACTTTCCAACTGCATCCGGCCGAGTAATATTAAACATAATCAATAAACACCATGCCATCCTTTTGGGGGAAGAACGTTTTATCTAAGCGAGCAGACTCTCTGTTCGAACTCCAATCGGGCTTGGATGCCATCCAGGACAGCGACAAAAAACAGAAAAGGTTTGATGCGCTGCCCAAGGAGACACAAGCGCAGCTTGATGCTCTATGGGGCCAATTGTACAGTGACCGGGGCCGGAAGAACATTCCTACATCCGGAGGGCGTTGGAGCGGCGAGGCAGGGGACTCCGTATGGATCCCCGATGACCAGATTGTTCCTCCGGACAAAGGCTACAGCAATATGCATCAAAAGACCTGGGGGCAGATTAAAAAGGAAAATGGCATTTTCGGAATCCGGTTTTCGGACGGCCGGGCCGATTTCAGCCCAGTTACCAAATACGCCGTCAGATTCGATTGGGAGAAGGAACTGGGCGGGGATGGAATCCGCTATCTGGTTGAAACCGGAGACCGGCAGTATCTGCACGAGGCGGCTTTTTCAATCCTCGCGGCCAATCTTGGGAAAAGCGTTGCTGAGGTGAAGCAGATTAAAGAGTCCCTCAACCTGGTCTGGCACGAAGAACCAGACTGTACAACCCTGCAACTGGTTGTCCGTGAAGTGCATGACAATATCCGTCACTTTGGGGGCATAGCCATGCTTGCCATTATCGCATAATGTGTACTTCCCGCCACAGCTGAGAATAAAGGAAAAAAACGTAAATTTGTACTATGAAACGTTTTCTCCTTTTACTCTCATTCGGGCTTATGCTGGCCGGCTGTGATCCGGCGGCGAAGCCGGAGGTGCAGATACCGGAGATCAAGGACTTGAAAATGAACGTTTCGTCACGGAGCATCCAACTCACTGCCACATACACGCTGCCTGCGGCGGTAACGGGCTGCGGAGCCGAACTGGAGGGCCCTGAGGGGGCCGGAATCCTCCGCGCAGAGGGGAGTGAAGAAGGCCTCTTCACCCTCCGGGCCGATGGCCTGAAGCCCGATTCCGACTACCGGATCCGGGCTTTCATCGAAAACGGCCGGCAGGTCCGCTACACGGATTGGACAAGTTGCCACACCGCCCCTTTACCCTCCATCGTCGTAAGGGCAGAGTCCGGAGTGTTTTCCGTCACCCTATATGCCGATATCAGCGGAACGGGGCAGAAGGGATTCCTGTTCGGGGAATCCGAATCGGCCCTGGAGACTTATCCCTATGCCGATGGAACCCTGCATCTTCAGAACCTGGAGCCCGGCCACAGCTACTG